>WBZO01000185.1_pt1 | contig 161524 bp, 167 predicted proteins | sample 5204261 | NCBI WGS metagenome assembly WBZO01 (sample SAMN12412400, study PRJNA552823) | activated sludge metagenome | isolation source: activated sludge from anammox sidestream of wastewater treatment plant... | place: USA: North Carolina | collected 2017-09 | reverse complement strand
CACGTTATGGTTTACCTCGATGGGGTGTTCCAGGCCAACGTTACCAAAGGGATCCTGACCTTTACTGTCCAGGGACTGAGCCCGTCAACTTCCCACACGATTGCTACACAGACCGCCGGGACTACCGGGCTGATAAACCAGTCCTGGGTGAATCACACGGCGACAACATCTCCATCACCCGACGCTCTTGTATTGAAAGTAACATTGAACGGGGGCTGGAATCTATTCTCAACACCGGTCCTTTTGGAGGAGAATCAGTCCCGGTTCTCACAGGTGTTTCCAGAGGTTGAACAAGGAAAGATCCTTGTAGTGCTGGGATGGGATGGTGCACAATGGTTCTGTCCTACGGGATCAGATGCCGTCCAGCCCCTTTATGCATGCTTCATAAAAGTAGCCGACGGAGAGATCGTCAACGCCACCCTTATCCCATCAAACGCTCCCTCAGCTCCCCCGCTACGGACCGTCAACAAAGGGATGAACCTCATGGGGGTAGCTCCTGCCTATGATCCAGGAACCCAGTCATTCCCGGAAATGCCCCTCACTGAGGCTCTGGTTACCATTGAAGAGGTAGGGGAACTACCTGGTTACACCATCGTGATCAGCCCCTCCTTGAATCAGCCAGGATGGTCGTATGCAAAGGGCGGGCAGGCATACAATGTACAGCCATTCAAAGGCTATTGGGTGTTCATGAATAATGGTCCGGATACCCTTGCCGGGTTCTCCACCACCCCCATCACCTGATTATCCTTTTATCATTCTATGAGACAGGGAGATGGATCATCCAGGTTACAGCAAAGATGTGGGATCCTCCAGAGGGAATGGAGGATAATCCCGGCTCACGCCTCTAAATAATTCCTCCTGAATACGATCGAATCGATGATACGCTGGGCATCGCCTTTATTCTCCGAATAAACGTTTTCCCACGTTGAATAGGGTCCGGTATAGCTGATGATGTATGCTTTTCCATCGACGACAACATAGTACTGCATGAAGCTCCTGTCAGGGTTCCCCCTCTTATCTCTTGTGTAAAATTCAATCTGATATGCCCGGATTCCTGAGATGATACAAGGGGCACTTTTGCTGGTAGTGGTGATTGAATATTTTCCCTGGAGATCGGCGACAGCCTGGATGAAATATTCATCAGGGAGCAGGGTGACCGGTTTTGGGTCCACATCAACCGTCATATTCGCCATGTATTTGTAACACTGGGTACCCGTCTTCTCACATTCAGTCTCAACCGGGGCTGTCAGATGCAGTATCGTCCGGGCTGATCCGGTGGGTTTGTCATTGATCATCCATGTCTCCGGATACCGGAGACTGAACGGGTACCGGGAACTCGTGTAATTAATCCATCCATCAGGAGGGGAGATTGGGACTGCTGGTGCATGAGAAGGGGATTTTGTTGCTGGTTGCCGGAGAGGTTCAGCGGTCGGAAGAGACCCTCCATCAGACTGATTCGCTTCCAATGGCGGAACAGGTTCCCGGAGTGTCTCTTCCGGTTGCGAATCGATGAGATCCCAGTCATCGATGGAGTCCTTCTCATTGCCAGGAAGGGAGGTTGCATTATTGCCAATACCACTGCCAATACCGGACGCTGCATACAAAACCGGGGAGGCCTCACCGCCAAATCCAATCCCACACGAGGTACAATGCAGGAAGATCAGGGAGACGGAACTCGCCAGGTTAAGGATAAGAAGCACGATCAACACTTTCTCCCATCTCATGGATCCTTCTCCCGGTTCCCTGAACCCTGCATATTTCCGGGTAGCTACCACTGCCTGGCATCCCGAAAAATGCGTCAATCCGCTATCAGTTGCACGATAAAAAACGATTGTGGTGTAATTCAAAATATGAAACAAAGATCAGCCGTACCGATTGCTGCAAGGGGACGCCGTACCTGTTCTCCATCCAGAGGAAGGGAAGAGATATCCTGACCCTGTTTGCGGGAACGGAGGCACTGGAGAATGAATATGAGAACAAGGGCAGTTTTGAGCGAGAGGTGATAGACAATCTCTTTTCAGATGGTATCAGGATAGTGCTGCCCCCCAAAAAAATCCTTCCTGATAAGCGGTTCCATCATCCTGGGGGGGGTTAAAAGAGGAACCGCTGAACCCGGATTAGCACGCTCATAAAAAAAAGGGTATGGGTACTATTCAAAAAATGAAATGAAAAGACGGGCTTTTCCATACAATTTTTTAGCTCAATTGAGGGGAGACCTGCTGTCCGGATACGACATCAGGCCGGTTCATTCAAGTCATCAGGAGGAACGCGAAAGATGACGTATGCACGGAGGGCGAGCACCTCCATCCAGAGGAAGATAAGTCCTATCAGAATCCGCTGAACGAGTCCCGCTTTGTCAGGGTGAAGAAGGAGGAGAGGGAGCATCACCAGGATAAGGACACCGGTAAAAAGGGAGTACTGCCAGTATCCATTCCATCCTCTTTCCCGGGCCTTGACAAGAGAGAAGAGGAGTACCGCACTGAGTCCTGCAGCCAGTGCGACCATACCGAACAGAAGGTGGAGGCTCCCGCCAGAAGTTGTCGGAATGCACCCCTTATCGCAATGGAAGATTCCCATGGCGACAAACGAGATCCCCGCCACCGCTACAAGGACTGCTCCGAGCGCTCCCTTCCATCCTCCGGAAAGGACCGAATGCACGGCTGACGCAAACACACTGATAAGGATCCCTGTCATAATGAGCCCGACACTGTTCATCGCGGTGGCATAGGGAGTACCGGGAATTCCGAGCTCGCTGACGAGCTGGGTGACTGGATCATACCCCGGTGTTGCAAGGCCGATAGCAACCGTGGTGACTGCAAAGAGAAGAGGAGCAGCCATTCCACACGCCACTGCAACCTGGCAGGGAAACCGATTCTTTCTCATATACGCTGAATGCATCGTTTGATATGTTCAAAAATATTCCCCGGAGTTACATTTACGGGAATATTTCCCGGAGTTACACTTACTGGAATTTCGGTTTTAAATAAGACATCGTCCAAGTATCCGGCATGGAACGATAGTTGTTGCTTTTGTCACTTTTTAGAACGTGTGCAAACCTCGATTTCTCAATCCAGGAGAGCAGTATCTGCTATTTTCAGGATGGCGGGACTTGCAGTGGGGATGGAGTATGGATATCAGCAACGTTATATCAGGGCCCGCTCCCTGGATCTCCCCGATTTATGTTTTGCCCCTGGTCAGCATGCATGCCTGGTCTCCCTCGTTCCGGCATTCCTCGCATTCGAACTCGAGGGTAGAGTGGTAGATCCGGAAGCCCTCAAGTCTCCGCTTGATCTCATGCTTGATCCTCTCGTTCTCTCTGACGTCCTGTTCACAGCTGTAGACATGGGCATCCATGACCCTGATCGATGAGCTGAGGCTCCAGATATGGAGATCATGGACACCGAGGACACCGGGAACTGCCATCATCTCCCTGATCACCTCGTCCAGGTTCACATCGCGGGGAGTGAACTGGAATAGTACCTCAGCTGATTCCCGGAGGACCCCAAGAGCAGTAACGAGGATGACCACCGCGATGACTGCCGACAGGAGAGGATCTGCCAGGACCTGCCCGGTAGCCATGATCCAGAGCGCTGCAAGGACAACGGCAATGGAGGAGAGGGCATCTCCCGCCACATGGAGAAATGCCCCACGGATGTTCAGGTCGCGGCTCCCGTGCAGGCGGTACGCAATGGCAACATTTGCCGCAAGGCCGGCTGCGGCGACTATCAACATCATCGTACTCTCAACCGCCTGCGGGGAGAGGATCCGCTGATATGCCTGATACAGGATCCAGGCCGATACCCCGACCAGGAGGAGGCCGTTCAAAAAGGCCGCGAAGATCCCGGCACGGTGAAGACCATAGCTCCTCTGCCGGGTGGGAAGAGACCGGGCTGCCTGGATTGCCGAGAGGGAGAGCAGAAGGGATGATGCATCGATGACCATATGACCTGCATCGGAAAGGAGGGAGAGCGAACCTGATACATACCCGCCAACCACTTCGATGAAAAAAACGAAGAGGGTTGCAGCAACGCCGATCCAGAGTGCCCTGGTGTAATCCTCTCGTCCGGCCGGCAGGCTGGATTCATGGCCTGATTCCGACTCCTCTGGTTCCATGCGGTGCCTCCATCAGGGGATATGGGAAATGCATCGATAATAGGGTTACCGGTGCCGGATTGCAGAACGCATCATGAATAAAAGCTGGTCCCCATGACAAACCTCCGTAAACGGGAAAATGCCCGGGCTTACTCCCCCGCCTCGAGGGCTATCCTGCCGGGATTACCGTATTGGCTTCATCGCACAGCGTGGTGAAATCTTCATCAAGCGGGCTCTCTTTCACCCGATCCAGCACTTTTTCCACAAACGAATCATATGAGGGGATATCGCCCCAGGTCTCGGTTGTGAACGTATCGCCCGACTGGGGATTCCGGATCACGAGTACCATCCCTCCCGCGGTCGGCGTGGTGATATATTTCCGGCCCCAGACACGGGGAAGATCTGCTTTACCCGTCATCTTCTCGTACTCTGCCGTCCGGGTCATCCAGGCGGTCACCTCCCAGAACGTCGGATGTTCGGAGGATTCATGTGTCTCGAGCCTGATGTTGAGATTCCGTTCAGACTCTTTTACCTTTGCAAGGGTTTTTGGGTCCACTCTCTCTCCTCTTTAACGGGGGAGTGGTGTCTGTCGATCGGCAAATAGGTTTCGTGTCGTTTCGAATTATGAAACAAAATTTCCGGATAGGGAAACCCCCTCAGGGGTCTGCCGGTTCAATTGGTATGAATTGAGGCAACAGGCAAAAAATCACAAGACTCACACCTGCATCCGGGGGGACAGTGCCGGAAGTCCTTTCCTATCAACACCCTTGACTGCGCTCCGGTCGAATATAACGGATGAATATGCCAGAGGCTCGTTCATCGGGGATGAAATGCCGCACCGATGCCTTGTACAGTTTACCCTTCGATGGAGATTACCGATGCCGGGCAGAGGTCTGCGGCTTCAACAGTGCACGCCTCCAGCTCACCGGGGGGAATTCCTTCTCCATTCCTTCCATCGAGCCGGAATTTCTCTCTGACCTGGCTGAAGGAATCGTCGGGGTTCTCTTCAAAAAAATCCGGGCAGAGCTCCCAGCAGGTCCCGCAGCTGACGCAATTCAACCGGTCGATGATGACTTTCATCCCCCTCCTCTCATATCCACATATTGTTTCAGTGCTACCGCATTATTATGCTCTTCATCTTTTGCGGCAAAAAGAAATGTTATCACAGGATGTTCCAGGGCAAGGCCGGCGAGCTGATCGATAACTTCAGGTTTTTCCGACAGTTCGTGAAAATACTTATCCTCGAACTCTTCCCATTTTGCCGGATCGTGAGCAAACCATTTCCGGAGTGCAGGACTTGCTCCCGCATCCCGCATCCAGAGGTCGATCGCTGCCCGTTCCTTCCGCATGCCTCTCGGCCACAGCCGTTCGACCAGGACACGAAATCCATCTCCCTCATCGGGAGTATCATAGACGCGTTTTGTCCGGATCATTCCTCCACTCTCTCGAACTGGTCCTTACTGGCCCCGCATTCCGGGCAGACCCAGTCTTCAGGGAGATCTTCGAAGGAAACCCCGGGAGGCACTCCTGTGCCGGGATCTCCTACCGCTGGATCATAGACATAGCTGCAAGCTGTACATCGGTAACGGTCCATGTTGTCTCCCATGATAATACCCCTTTCTCTGATTGATCTCCTATTTCGTCCCGGCGGCTTCCTGGGCCAGGAGGTGATCAAACCGATTTTCGACGTCGTTCCAGTTCACAAGATTCCAGAATGCTTCAACATATTTTGCCCGGTCATTCTTGTAATCAAGATAATAGGCATGCTCCCATACATCGAGGACCATCAGGATGGTATACCCGGGTATCACGTTCACGTTATGCTTCTCGAGCTGGGCGATCAGAGGCCTCTTCGTCTTCCTGCAGTAGGTCAGTACTGCCCAGCCTGACCCCTCGACACTAACGGCAGCCTGCGAAAATTCCTTTCGGAACCGGTCGAACTTGAGATACTCCGAATCGAGCGCTTTCGCCAGTGCACCGCGGGGAAGATCCCCTCCTCCTAAGCCTGGCGGCGCTATGTTCCTCCAGAACAGGTTGTGGAGTTTGAATCCCCCGATATGGAACGAGAGTTCCTTGAGCGTTGCTTTTACATCAAACTCCGAGTTTTCCTTCCGTGCACTCTCAAATTTTGAGAAGATGGCATTCGCCCCGTTCACGTATGCCTGATGATGCTTCTGGTGGTGCAGCTTCAATTGTTCTTCTGATATGAACGGTGCCAGGGCGTTATACGCGTAGGGGAGCGTGGGGAGCGTGTATAGTTTCATCTGTTCCATGATGCATTCCTCGGTAGATGGAGGGAGACACATTGTGAATGGGTATCGCCAGCCATTGGTGCCGGTATCTCTCACGAGATGGTAAAGGCCCTTGCCCGAAGTGCAACGGTTGAAACAAAATTTGAAACCTGCCGTGCAGTCCTTGGGATCTCCCTGGAGGATCTGAAACCTGAAATCCTGTGACAGCATACCAAACAGGAGAGGCATGATTACCACTGATCTGCGGAGTCCCTGACCATGGACCAGGAAGATATTACCCGACAATGCTCATCACTTGGCTCGATGAAGACCCGTGGCGAGCTCGGCCAGGCCATCGCCGACCTCGTTCTCTCCTACTCGCCCCGGGACCTCCAGCAGATGCGGTGGAACTTCTCGGGTGCGATCCAGGACATCAACCCGGAATACCGGAAACGGCTGGAAGAGACGATCACCGCCCATCTCCACGGGACCTACCAGGCGCTCCGGCTGATGAAGCAGCAGGGGAGTTTCGCTCCGATGAACCAGCCACTGGAGAAGAAAGCAGAAGAATACTGGACGATGGTCGCTACCCAGTGTCGTTCGGTCAACGAGGAACAGGTCCGGCTCCGGTTCCTGAAATTCCTCCTCTCCGGCTTCTGCATGTTCGTACAGGAGCTCCCCGGCCATCCTGTCGGAACGCCATTCCCCGGCGGGGACAAGGTCGAGATGATCGATGGGACGTACTACTGCCCCGTCAGGGAGAAGGCAAACGATGTCGACTCGGCCCTCTGCCCCTTCTGCCCGGCACTCCAGACCCCGGAGGTCGGGTATCTCAAGCCACCGGTAAAGGGGAGCGCTCACCGCAAAAAGGAGTTCCTCCGGCAGACGTTCGACCGGCACTATTACAATGGGTGACTCTCTTCCCAGGCAGGATTTACGGGAAAAGGAGAGAAAGGATTTCCTGGGCTTGAAGACATAGGGTTAAGACATTTCTCGATCCCGATAAAGTGATTCCGCAGGCATCCGGCCGCCGGGAAGTTGAACAGGCCTGATCGGCAGAGGATTCTGTATACATCATTCCTTTTTCCGCCCTGTCATGACAAAGAACCCGGCTCGGGCAGGAATCACCCGGTCTCGCAGGGAAAATACCGATTCAGCACTTTTCTGTGTCCTCTCGCCCCAGGTACAGAATTTTTTGGAGGATTGGCAGATTTTGAAACTCCCGGTTAAGTATTTAATAACGGGGAATAACAAGACCGCGGGAACGAATGGAGGAATTCCATGCAGAAAACAATGACAAAGAGAAAGACTGCCGGCCTCTCAATCACCCGCGTCTTTGATGTCCCGGTTGACCTCGTATGGAAGGCATGGACCGACCCAGGGTATGTAAAACGCTGGTGGGGACCAAAGGACTTCACGGCACCGTTCATCATGATCGATTTCAGGGTAGGGGGAAAATCCCTGTTCTGTATGCGATCCCCTGATGGCCAGGAATTCTGGAGTACCGGGATCTACCGGGAGATAGTACCAGGGAAGAAGATCGTTACCACCGACAGCTTTTCCGATGAAAAAGGAGCGATCGTTCCGGCATCGTTCTATGGGATGCCCGGAGAGTGGCCCAAGGAGCTTCTCGTGACTCTGACGTTCGAGGAGAAGAACGGCAAAACAACGTTCACTCTCCTGCATGAAGGACTGCCTCCTGGAACGATGAGCGAACAGGCAAAGGAAGGGTGGAACGGATCATTTGACAAGCTCGAAAAACTACTCCAAGACGAGAACCAGCACAGGGAAAAGAGTGTCCTCGTGATAGAGCCTGGAAAACCGGCCTCCCTCACGAGAATCTTCGATGCCCCTCCTGAACGCCTCTTCTCGGCAGTGACCGATCCCGCCAGGATCCCTCTCTGGTGGGGCCCGGGAAATCTCACGACCACCGTTGATACGATGGATGCGAGGACAGGGGGGAGCTGGAGGTTCATCCAGCGGGACGCCGATGGCAACGAGTATGCCTTTCACGGGGTGTATCACGAAGTCTCCCCGAGAAGAATCGTCCAGACCCTCGAGTTCGAAGGGATGCCCGGCCATGTCCAGCTCGAGATCATCAGCTTCGAAGAGGTTGACGGGAAGACGAAGATGGTCGACAAATCCGTTATCGAGACTCCTGAAGACGTTGAAGACGAAATGCTGAAATCGGAGATGGCAAAGGGCTGGATGGAGACCATGGACCGTCTTGCCGAACTGGTCGAGAGAAAATGGAGGGAGTGATGAGACGGATATCCGGAGATCAGGCCACCGGACATTCACGGCGTATGCTGGAGAGGACATCGACTAAGGAACGGTTGTGGAGCCTGTGAACAGGATTATTCATTTCGAGATCCAGGCCGATGACCCCAGCCGGGCGGCACAGTTTTACCGGGATGTGTTTGGCTGGGAGATCCGCGAATGGGTGATGTCCGGTATCGAGATGAAGGATGAGAACCGGTACTGGTTTGTCATCACCGGTCCGGAGACCGATCCCGGGATCAACGGAGGCCTTGTCTTCCGGAGGGGGTCTCCCCCGGTTGAGGGCCAGGCGGTCAATGCATATGTCTGTACCATCGGGGTTCCCGATCTCGACCGATCGGTCGGCCTGGTCAGGAAAGCCGGGGGGAACATCATACTCCCCCGGATGGGAATACCCGGGATCGGCTGGTGGGCGCACTGCCGGGATACCGAGGGGAACCTCTTCGGGATGCTCCAGGAGGATCCCAACGCATCATAGGATGCCCTGGTTTTCGGGAGAATTTGATCAGGTTAGGAAACGGCAAACGCGCTTCAGGGACAGGACGAAGGTTACCGACCTCGAGGACGGGAAACTGGTCACGAGATATGCTCCTGCGGTATGCCGGGGGAGTGAGGGACGGAAGAATGAAGATTCCTGGCGTGGATAACTCCCTCCTGTGATGACGCCGGAAGAGATCCCTTCCCTCCGCCTCTACCATTCAGGTCTCAGCCAACCAACCGTCACGACCGCGGCTGAAGCGGTGGCCCATGCAGGAGCTGTCCAGGCCCAGGATTTTTCCGCTGCGATTTGGTCCCTTGGGCTCAGAATCAGGGATGTAACTGCTGCGATAATCGAGGATGCGTATAACGATGGAAAGATTCTCCGCGTCCATGTGTTACGTCCCACGTGGCATTTCATCCTGCCCGAGGACCTCAGGTGGATGACCGCCCTGACAGCCCCAGGGGTGAAATCGACGGTGGCGGCGTCCAACCGGAAGCTGGGGCTTGATACCACTTTATTTTCGAAGAGCAATGCTGCAATTGAAAAGGCCCTCGAGGGTCACCATGTTCTCACAAGGCAGGACCTGAAGGGTATTCTGGCAGACATCGGTATCGTGACCGATGTTCAGCGCCTTGCCCACATCATCATGCAGGCAGAGCTCGAGGGGTTGATCTGCAGCGGGCCGATGCAGGGCAGGCAGCATACCTACGCCCTTGTCGATGAACGGGTCAGGGAATCGAGAGCACTCACGAGAGTACAATCCCTTGCTGAACTTGCATGCCGATACTTCGGCAGCCACGGCCCGGCCCAGCTCAGGGACTTCTCCTGGTGGTCGGGACTCTCCAGCAGGGATGCCAGTGCCGGCCTCGAATTGATCAGGGGAGAGGGGGAACGGACTTTAATCGACGGAAAACCATACTTTTCCCTGTATGACGATGCAGAGGTCCTTCCCGAACCACCGGTTGCCCTCCTCCTCTCAATTTACGATGAGTATACACTTGCCTATGCCGACCGGAGCGCGATCAGTAATGCCCGGGAGATCGAGCGGATGATCATACAGGGAAATGCCATGACTGCCGTCATCGTCCTGCACGGAAAGGTGGCCGGGACCTGGAAGAAGATGGTAAAGAAGGACTCGATTGAGATACGCCTGAATCCTTTCAGGGAACTCACCGATGAGGAGCAGGAAGCCGTGGAGAGGGAGGTCCAGCGGTACGGGAGGTTTTTCGGGAGAAAGGCGGAGGTTGTCTAATTCGTCTCTTCATTCCTTATTACTCTCAAAAACTCCCCCGTTTCCGCAAAATACAAATACCCTTCAACTTTATTCCTCTTCACAAGCTGCCTGGCCGCTTCGACATAGACGTCCATTGAAGTCAGGTATTCCCACGCCTTTTTCGTATATTCTGAAGGATCAACCGGGTCCGACTTGTAATCGATCACCACCCAGGTTCCATCAATGAGTTCGCACAACCGGTCAATCTTACCTTTTACATGCCTGCCATCATACGTGATAACAAACGGCAGCTCACAAAATTCCCTCTTCACCCGCTGCATCAGCTCTGATGAACGGAAACGGATGAGAATCTCCTTGCATTGCCGGACCGCTTCCGGATCACTCACTCCATACTCCAGGCACACCACCCTGGCATCACGGCCACGGAATACCTCGTGGATGATGGTTCCCTTCATTGCACCATCAATTCCCGCTAAGTAACGGGATTCAATCGGTTTGCATGGCGAAGGAACATGAGCTGATCCTTTATTCTCAAGTTCCGTCACCGACATAATCTCAATCCTTCCCGGACCTTTGTCAAACTCTTTCGGCGACCAGGTACCGCTCCTGCCTGCACATTCCTCAGGCACGACAAGAAGCTCCGGGATGGTCTCTGTAGCCTCTGCAGGGATTGTTGCCGGATCGCTCGTTATGGCGAGGTGGACGGTTATGTTGCCGCTCACCAGATCCATTCCTCCGGCAGCAATAGCATCATCCGTGATTCCGAGGGCCGAGAAGAGCCATTCGATCCGGGAGGTTGCAAGCGGAATCGAAAGGGCAGGGTTGGCCGGGGCAGAACCGCTCATGATCAGGTGGTCCCTTGCACGGGTAAGGGCAACGTAGAGGAGCCGTTTCTTCTCGGCACGTTCCTTCTGGCGCCGCATCTCCCGGAGGGCAAGGAGCATCGGAGTCTTCGTAAGCTCGAAATCTTCCTCTGGATCGGGGACCGGTATCCCAACGAGGAGCGGATTATCGCCGATCATGATGGGAGGGAACGTCTCCCGGAACCGCATCCCCATGTCAGGAACCACGACAATTGGGAATTCCAGCCCCTTGGCGGCATGGACCGTCATGACATTGACCGAGTTCTCGGCAAGGGCATCGAGGGGGGCTTCACCCTCCCGCTCCTCCTCATCCATGGCGGTCCCGAGGTCCTCGATAAACTCGGCAAGTCCGTAGGTTCCGGCACCCTCCCGAACCCGGGCCATGGCGACGATCTTCTCAAGGTTGGCAAGGACCTGTTTCCCCTCGGGAAGTGCCGCATACACCGTGTATATCCCGGATTCAGAAAGGATCCGCCTGATGAGCGGGACGATGCCGGTCCGTCCCGCATCTGCCCTCCAGAGAGAGAGGAGCCGGCATGCACGAACTGCACCCTCTGAAGCGGTCTGTTCAGCGTAGTTCTGGAGCTTCTCCCAGAAGGTCCGGCCCTTTTCTCCTGCAATCCGGAACAAATCGGAATCAGGGAGGCCACAATACGGGGAGCGGAGCGTTCCTGCAAGGCTGATATCATCATGCCTGAAGTGGAGGAACCGGAGGAGATTGTACAGGTCATACACCTCCTGCCGCGAATAGAACCCTGTCCCTCCGTGCACGTAGAAAGGAATGCCATATCTGGCGAGGGCAGCAAGATACGAGGAAAGGTTCGTCCTCTGTTCAAGGAGGATCGCAATATCGCCGTACCGGGCAGGCCTTGAAATAAACGACCGGTCCTCTGCTTCCTCATAGACAGGGACAGGAGAGCCATGGACAAGGCTCTGGATCCTCCGTGCCACCATGTCAGCCTCGATCCACTTCGTCGCAGCAGAGTCCTCTACTGACGGGGGGAGCAGCAGTTCAACTGATCCCGCATCCTCTGCCCGGGCTTCCGACACAAGGATCGGTTCGTACCCGAACTCCCACGGTTTCTCTGCCGAGGCAAAGAGGCGGGAGAAGAGATAGTTTGCACACCCTATCACCTCTTTTGTGCTCCGGAAACTCGTGTCTAGGTGCACCTCACGTCCCTGGCACTGATTGAGAATGATCTCCTGGACCGCTTTGAAACGGGTGACATCAGCATCCCGGAAGAGATAGATCGACTGCTTGGGATCGCCGACAATGAAGAGGCAGTCCGTAGATGGATCGGGTGTGCCGATGATCGCGAGGATGATGTCAAACTGCAAGGGATCGGTGTCCTGGAACTCGTCGATGAGGATGTACCTGAACCGTGGCAGGAAATGGGTGGCAACGAGATCTTCATTGGTCAGGAACAGCTGCCGGGCGTGCAGGATCAGATCCTCGAAATCAAGTCCCCCAAGGACCGCCTTCTCCCGCTCCACCAGTTCTGTATACCGGCGATAGACAAGCAAGAGATCTCCCAGGAGGTCAATTGCGCCAGTGACAAGCAGATCGGCAGGGTCAACCGTCATCCGGAAGAGACTGCTCTTCCTCTTCAGGATGTCATTCAGTTCTTTATAGGCTGATTTGAACAGCGAGAGGTCGTTTCCATTCCATACTTTCCTGCTCCCGACATTCCCCGGGCGCTTTGTGAGGAGATCGGTGGCGGCAGAACAGAACTCCTCAATGCCGGAATCCCCTGAGATACCCTCGAGAAGCGGCCGGATCCCGCAGAGATAGCAGACAGCCTTGTCATCAGCACCCTCATAACGATCAGCGAGAGAAAAAAGCGTGGTGAGTGCAGCATTGAACGAACGGTCGTTCCGTATATCCCTGATCCCGGTTTCACGGACCATGTTGACTTCCTGCATCCATGACTGCATCACCTGGTCCCTGTCCGACCCGAGTGCCTCAAAGAACTGTTGGTATGACAGCCTTTTGCCGTACATCTCCGCGAGCATCGCACGGACTATGGACGGTTCGAATACCGAGAGGATTCGTACAACTGCATCATGGACAGTCGGGGGATGAGGTGCGTGGACAAGGTTCTCGAATGCCTTTCCATGGAGGCGGGAGACCTGCCTCTCGTCCAGCACTGCGAATCCCGGTTCGAGGCCGGATTCAATGGGAAATTCGCGAAGGACCTGGGCACAGAAGGAGTGGAAGGTCTGGACAGGGGCAACCAGGAAATCCACCGCCGCCCGCTCCCACCGTTCTCCTTTTTTTCCTGACAGTGCTCTCCGTATCCGTTCTTTCATCTCGGCAGCAGCCTTTTCCGTGAACGTGAGGGCAAGTATCTCGGGGATCGTCACTCCCCGGGTCTCGAGGAGGTCGAGGTATTTCTGCACGAGGACATAGGTCTTTCCGGTACCCGCCCCCGCAGTGACCACAAGACTCCTGTCATGGGTGGAGATCGCCTCGTTCTGCCGTCTTGTTGCGGCCATCAGGACTCCTCCCCTAAATCGGAGACCCTGTACGGATCGAACCGGCATATGCGCCTGAACTCGCAGTAGGAGTTCGGGCAGTGCTCGTCGGCAGGGAGAGGAAACGCCCCCTCCCTGATCCTGCGAATATACCCAATAGCAAAATCGCAGGATCGCGTAATCAGTGCAGCGATATCCGGTGTCACCTTTGTCCGTGATGCGACAAGGCACCTTGCCTGTTCATCGCAGAGGAGCAGATCGCGCCGGACTTCCTTCCTGATCTGGTAGTACCCTGCGGCCACCCCGCGTTTTTCCGAAAGCGCCTCGAAGGCAAGCAGGTAGAGAGGGAGCTGCAGGGCTTTCCCTTCCTCGATATCCTTGAATTTTGGATGTCCGCGTCCGGTCTTGTAGTCGTAGATGAGGAAGAGCCCTTCCGGGGAGATATCGATCCGGTCGATCCGACCGCGTATCCGGAGCTGTTCACACCCGTCCGAACTGGTGAGTGCAACTGCTTCTTGTACGGAGGCAGGGTCATCGGTTCCGGACGGGTCCATCCCGAAGGAGAATTCAAAATGGCTGGGAACCAGCGGGGAATCCTCTGCTTCCGCTTCCTTGGTGAGGAAGCGTTCCAGGTATCCCGGGCCGGCATGAGGAGAGCCCTTCATCTGCAGACAGGTCGCCTCCCAGAGGGGACTCTCGAAATGGTGACGGTCAAGCTCTTCCCGGGCAATCTCCTGCATGAGACTGGTTGCTGCTTCTATAGAAGCGGGGGTGATGTTCCCCCGTCCCGCTGCAAGCCAGCGGCGGTAAAAAGTCGAGAGGATATCATGTACTGCACTTCCCCGGTCCGCTGGAGAGAGGTTCTGATCACCATCAGGGAGATCTTCCAGCCGAAGGACATTTCCAAGGAAAAACCTGAAGGGACACTGGGCATAGGTCTCGAGGCTTGTTGCGGAATATACCCCATCGGGGCTGAACCGCTCCTCGAGAGCAGCAGCGATGGTTTCATCAGCAGACAGCATTCCCTCGTAGATGGAATCACAGGTTCCCTTCCGGTAGTAGCGCTCGGTATTGATACGAGCTACCAGGTCGTCGATACTGAGCAGTGGATCCAGATGATCAAGAGCCTGGCAAACCAGCCCTTCTGCAATCCTTTCTCCTGCAGTGACAGCCGCGAGGCTGCGTGAAAAGCGCTCGGCATCCTGGCCGGTACTGTTCCACCCCATCGGATGGCATACCATCCTTACCCGCTCGAAGAAGGCAGACGTGAGGAGCGGGTTGGTCCCATCAGCGAGGGGTGCACTCAGATAGACGTGCTGTGAAGAGAGGAGCGCTGCGATAAAGTAATACTCCTGTTCATGGAGGATTTCCGCAAGGGACCGGGTCCCCATCCGTGCGTTTTCAAGCGAATTGGTGAAGGGAAGCCGGGTGGTCAGGCGGGGAACAACCCCCTCTACCAATCCACAGAGGAACAATACCGGCAGATGCAGGTGAATTGCCTCGCGGATCCCGATAACCGACACCCCTCCCCCCTCAGGGTCAGGATCCCCTACCGGCTCATCGATGAGGATATTGACCATGCGGAGGAATACATCAGTCGTGACCTTCCTGCCTTCCGGGAGGAATGGGTTATGCCGCAGGGATTCCAGCCGTTCACGGAAGATACCGAAAATGCGTTCATCCCTGATCCGCTCCTCCTCATCGTGTGCGTGAGAGAGATTCGGCAGGTGAAAACGATCGAGAAATAGGGTATATTCTTCGATGAAATCCTGCATGCTTCTCCTGCCTTCAAGCACCTGCAGTGTATCGAAGAGCCGGAGGATCCCGTCCCTTACCCGGTCTACCGAATCCTGGCTGATTCCGTGGTATCGCCTTTCGCTTCCGTTTGCGATCGATGAAGCGAGATATTCAAGACGATCCTGCCAATCATTCATCCCTGATTCAACACAGGCATGGCGTGAGACAAGATCAACCTCTGACGGATCCAGCAGGAGGAATCCCTTTCGTGAGGAACCATGCAGGTACGGACTGTTCAGGAACGAGATGACCTCCTCACGGGGGTAACGGTTGACCACAAGCCCGATGATTCCCACCAGGAACCGGATTACCGGGAATCTGGATAACTTTGGGGTAACACGTGAATTCCAGCGAATCCCAAAATCCGAAAATACTTCCGTGATACGGTCGAGTTCATCCTGTAATTCCGGGAACGCAACCGAGATATCAGAGAGGGGAACGCCAGCCTCATGGAGGCGGCAGATCTCTCCTGCAATCGCCTGGAGTTCAGCAGAATGGGAACGGTAGGTATCCAGCCTGATTGACTCACCGATGTCGATCGGTTCCGTTGAAGAGAATATCCCGGTTAATAATGACGGAATGGAGGAAGGGAGCTGAAACGATGACCCGGTATCGCCAATCCCTGTCCACTCCTCAGGTCCGGCGAAAATGGTGGGATCGGCACCTGACGGGATAAAACAGGTGAACGATTCTGATCGCTCCCGGAGCTGGGAGAGGAGATCCTCTTCGAGGGGAAGAGGCCTGAAGAGACCGTACACGAATATCTGGCGGTGAGGCGTTGCACCTTCTTTTCCCAGGTGGAGGATCGTCCATTCAATGAGCGTATCAGGATCCACCAGGTCAAGCTCTTTCAGCCGGTTCCGGTAAGCAGAAATGATCCTGGCAATCTGCTCACTCTTCTCGCCCTGCAGATCTCCGAGGCATTCCGGGAAGATGACGTTCCTCGCCGTGATAACCCGTATGAATTCCTGGAGATTCTCGATGGTGCCGGGCAGGGGGCGGTCCCGCACAAAGAACAACGGCGGCACCTGCCGGTTGTCGGAAAGGATCTGTGTGAGGAGCAGTCGCGACTCTGCCTCTGTCAGTTCACGCGTGGTGGTCCGGTTCTCCTCAAAATAACTCCTGCAGAACCCTTTCATCGTGCAGATCCGGGACGGGATGAAGGGAACATCCTTTTTCGAAAGTTCGTCCCTGACATGCTGCACGAGCCGTTCGGTGGGAAGGATGAGCCAGGTTGAGAAAGGATTGCGTTCACTCCCGGCCTTGAAGTCACTGATGAACGCTTCCAGATGATCCCCAAAAAGACCCTGGATGACCGAACAGCGGGCTGTCATTGGATACTACAGTATTACGCGGTTGGAGTCTTGAACGATTCCTTTCGTCGAAATTATCAGACTGGCCAGAAAATCCTCAATTCGATTGATCATGAAGTGCCAGGAGCCCTGCACCCCGGGGCTTTAAGCCGGCTCCTCCCGCCCGTCATCTTCTCGACGATGATCTTTGTCGATATCCGCTCCTTGAGTGCCGGGACATGGGAGATGATCCCGATGATCTTTCCTTCCTGCTGCAGGGTTGCGAGGGTCTCAAGGGCTACCTCGAGGGTCTCACTGTCCAGCGTCCCGAATCCTTCATCCAGGAACAACGAATCGATCCGAACATTCCGGCTTGCCATGCCAGAGAGTCCGAGGGCGAGGGCGAGGCTGACAATGAAACTCTCCCCTCCGGAAAGGTTCTTTGTGGAGCGGATCTCCCCTGCCTGGTAATTGTCCATGATATCGAGGTCAAGGGAGGATCTTCCCCCCCGTATGAGGAGATACCGGTCACTCATCTTCCTGAGGTGCCGGTTCGCATGGGCGATGAGGCGGTCGAACGTGAGACCCTGTGCAAAGACCCGGAATTTTTTCCCATCCGAAGATCCGATCAGATCGTGCAGCTTCTCCCAGCGGAGGCATTCTGCCTCCTGCTTCCGGAGCACCAGGAGCAGCTCATTCTGTTGGGCAACCAGTGCCTCATGATCGATCACCTTCTGGCGGATACCCCCCTGTTCCTGGTTGAGACCGCTCATATCCGATTCGAGTGAAGAGATCTTCTCTTCCAGAGTATCAGGCGACTTATCGGTCAGGTTCAGGGATCGCTCATATGAAAGGGCAGTCGTTCTTTCCTTTATCCGTGATGAGAGATCCCGTTCCTCGAAGACCAGGTCAGTCTCCCTCTTCTCGAGCACTTCAAACCGGTCACGGGGCATCCGTGATGCGATGAACTCCTCCTCTCCCAAGAATCCTGCCTTTTGGATGCCGGCCAGAAATGCAGAAGTATGATCCCGGACCGTGATCAGGATCTGCTCCAGAGTTCCGCTCTTCTTCTCGATCTGCTCCTGTAACGTTTTAATACGGGTTTCATACTCTTTGGACATACTGGAAGCCTCTCTGAATTGTTCCTCGGCAGAACGGAGCTCATCAGCCGATCGTTTCTCTTCGCGGTCGGGATCCCTGGTGCCAAATAATTCCTTCCGCTCCCGGTCTAATGCGACGAACACCCCCTCTTTCTCGCTGATACCCTGCAACTGCGATGCAACGGCCACTCTGGTATCCTCCATCTGCTTCTGGTGGTTCTGTATGGTGCCCGCAATGAGGTCAATCTCCTTTTCAATGTCCGTTTTCCGTTTCGCCATCTTCTCGAACTCCCGCTTCCTCTTCTCCAGGGATTCCAGGATCCCGGCAATCGATGTCCCCTCCGTAAACGCTATTCCAAACGCATGAAGTCCAGCGGCAACTTCCTGATATAATCGTGCCAGTTCCTCTGCATCCGATGCAACCTGCTGCTCCAGCTCATACAGGGTGTTTGAGCGAATTTTCAACGATATGTCAAGATTCCCCAACGTAATCTGATGACTGGAGAGACTCTCTTTTATCCGGGTCGCGGCATCGGAGGCATCCTTCAACCGTGGCACTATGCCTTCATAAGATGCGACGATATCGGAACACCATGCAGAATGCACCTCACAGAGCGTGAGGGCATGGGAGAGGGACTTTTTCAGGAGGCTGGAGTTCGTGACAAAACCCATATCCTCGAATCCGAGGACTGAGTCATCCAGCAGTTCACGGATCCGATCCTTTTGTTCCGTTACCGCTCTTATATCAGATGAGAGGATTGTCTCTGATTGTGAGAGAGAAAGTTCCGTCTGTCGTATCTGGTCGGAGAGCATTCTCAACTCCTCTCTGATCTCCTCCCATTCGGATTTCACCCTGTCCATGCGGGGGATGGTCCCCCGGACATAAGGATGATCAGGAGAGCCGCACAACGGGCAGGGGTCACCCTCCACAAGGTGACTTCGAGCCTCTTCAAGGCTTTCGATACGGTGGAGGAGCGCGAGGTTGGTCTCGATCCGGGCACGGATCTCTTCTTTCAGATCCTGTTCACGTATCAGGCCTGACAGGATCTCCCGTTTCTTTGCAATCTCCTCCTTCAGCTGGGCCTGGTGTTCCTCACGTTCCCGGATCTTCACGCCAATCTGCTCGATAGCATCGTGAATCTTCAGCTCGGCCTCTAATTTTATCCGCCGTTCTTTCAGGGATGCCACACAAGACTGCCAGAATCCGGGCTCACGAAAATCCAGCAGTTGATCGGCAGTCTCCTCAATCATCCGTGCTGCCGCGGTTGCCTCCTGAAACTCCCGATCTTTCTCCTCGAGGAGCGTTCTCTGGGCTTCATGGGCTTTTTTGAGCCGTTCCACTTCGGCAGTCTGTGATGCCAGCTGGTCCCTGTTCGACAGAAGACGCCGGGTCAGCTGTTCATAGTGCCGCATTTTCTCACCAAGACCCGATAAGACCTCCCGCAGGAGGGAATCTTCCGGATGCTCCTCAAGGTAGGTGTTAGCCCTGGTGAGCTCGGCTTTCTTCTCCTTGTCCCGTTCGGTCTCCCTGGTGATATTCCGTGTGCATTGCTGGAGGCTGGCCTCACCTTTCTTCAGCTCGATCTTCTTCTCAGCGATCTGATCTTTTATCTCCTGAATCCGGGTGTCGAGATTCCGGACCCGGATGAGAACCTGTTTCTCCTCTTCGGCAGCAGCCTTCAGCGATTCATACCGTTGCCGTGCGCTCTCGTACACGTTGAGCGATGCCATATAGGAAACCTGGGTACCATCCAGTTGTTCCCTCGCTGCACCAATCTCGCTTTCATGGGTCTCAGAGAGTTTTCTTGAAGAGGTGAGATCCCGATAGGTTTCTTCGAACGGCTGACACTTCTTTGCCCGGGCAAGAAGGGCAAGATCGGGTGCAGCATCCGACCTTTTCACCTCAAGCAATCGGTTCTCTTCCGCAAGGGCTTCGATCTCCGTCTCAAGCCGGGAGATCTGCTGCAGCCATTCTGCAGCCTTCCTGATCGAGTCGCGTTCAGATGACTTTTTCCGGATCGCTTCCCCAATCTCTTCTGAGGTACGCTTCAGAGCAGCGACTTCCTCTGGGGAGAGGATATCGAGGATTCCAATCCTCTCCTGAAGCTCGTTCCTTTTTCCAGCCTCCAGGGTATTTCTCTCATGCACTTTTTTTGAGATATCGCTATAGATCGCTGTTCCTGTTATCTTTTCGAGAATCGGGGCCCGTTCATCGGGATTTGCATTCAGGAACGCAGCAAAATCACCCTGTGCGAGCAGGATCGAGCGGGTGAACTGGGAAAAATCAAGCCCCGTCGTCTGGATGACCCTCTCTGCTACCCTCTGCAGTTTGTTCTCAAGGACTTTTCCCGAAGCCTGGTCGGCAATCTCGTGCCTTGGAGGCTGCAGTTCTCCCTCCGGTTTTTTGTGTGCCCGGCGCTGGCTCCAGTGGCAGACAAAGCGGCCGACCTGGGACTCGAACTCAACCTCAGCAAAACATTCAGCGGCATTCCGGGTCATGATCTCGTTCGTGCTCTTCGAGATCGTTTTCAGACGGGGAGTCTGCCCATAGAGGGCCAGGCAGATCGCATCGAGGATGGTGGTCTTCCCTGATCCTGTGGGTCCCGTTATTGCAAAGATACCTGATGAGACATATGCAGGGTGCGTAAAATCGATGCTCCATTCTCCCGCGAGAGAATTCAGGTTCTTGAAACGGAGCTTCAGTATCCGCATCGTGCTTCCTCAGTCTGCATATCGGTCTTCTTCCCGGACCGCGACCAGGATCTCCTGAAACAGGGTGATCAGCTGATCCCGGTCCCCACCCGTTATCCCATGTTCGTCCAGGCAGCGGGAGAAGACGTCCCTCTCGTCAAGATCTCCAAGATGCTCCCCTTCCTCCATGGCACGCAATACCGCATTCGTGAGAGCAGCATTCTCAATCTTCAGGATCTCCACGGGTGAATTTCGCACAAGGTCATGGAGGCGTGACTGGAGACCCGCCGAGGTGCCACCAGATTCGACCACGATTTCAACCCAGACACGCTCCTCTCCTGCACATAACCCTCGCAGTGTCTGCTCGATTGCGGAGATCGCACCCGGGATCTTCTGCAACCTTAGAAAGCAGGGGACCGGGATCTCCCGTACCGATCGGGTCCCCTCTTCGGGAAGATCGATGACGACCACCTTCTTCTCCTGCCCGGCTTCACCAAATCCCAGGGGAATCGGTGCTCCGGAGTACCGGCACCACGGATTTCCGGTGACCTTCCGGTGCTCGTGGAGGTGTCCCAGTGCCAGGTAGTCAAATCCATGGAGGATGCTGCCCGGTTCAACACCATCAAGGGTGCCGATATACAGCTCCCTGACCCTTTCATCCCCGTTTGGGGAGCACCCGGCGAGGAACAGATGCCCCATTGCGATGATCGGTATCGCTCTATCCCCCCTGAGCGATTGTGCAACGGTCCACACCTGCCGGTAATGATCACTGATCCCTTCCTGGATCTTCGTCATTTTGTCATCGATACTCTCGCCGGGCTCGACCGTCCGTATATCCCTGTCACGGAGATAGGGGACCGCACATACAATCACGGATTCCGAGCTATCCCCTGATTTGAGAAGGAACACCTCTTCTGATATATCCGGGGTGGCTGCCCCTACCACATGGATGTGTAACTGCCGAAGGAGGGGTTTTGGGGCATTCAACAATGACGGGGAGTCGTGATTTCCACCGGTAACCACGACCTGGAGGCCATGAATCTCCGCCACCCGGTTGAGAAAATGGAAGTACAGTTCCTGTGCACGGTTGCTTGGGGCAGTTGTGTCAAAGATATCCCCCGCAATCAGCAGAACATCGATCTGCTCATCCCTGATACACCCCACCAGCCAGTCAAGGAACTGTTCGTACTCGTCATACCTCTTCCTCCCATGCAACACGTTGCCCAGATGCCAGTCAGAAGTATGGAGGACTTTCATGCACCGTCTCCGGTTGGAGGTGATTGATTGGTAGAGGGTAAAGAACTGCTCCTATATAAGATAGAGAAGTGCGGGGAGAAAATGAATCGAGGGAAGAGGGCCCAGGGAAAACCAGTTCGCTGAGGGAGTGAGGAATGCCAGAGCTCTTTTTCTTCTTTTGAACTACTGCACTCAAAATCATTAGACCAGGGAGATCAGACATTCATGTGAAGGGATACCTGAAAAAGGATGTTGGTTCTTCTATTCCTGCAGCCCCAGCTTGCTCCCGGCAAGCTCCCCAATCACATTCACGATCTGCTGGCCTTCCGGGAGGACGATCTTGGTATTCGTCTTTAAAGCGCTCTCGGTCACCTCGAGAGACTTCAGCTTCTGGGCGTTGCCGATGAAGAACCGGTCGGCAGCCTCGTTTACGAGCCGGATCGCCTCGGCCTGCCCCTCGGCCTCGAGGATCTTGGCCTGTTTTACCCCTTCCGCCTGCTTAATAGCAGCCCTGCGCAGCCCATCGGCTTCGGTCTCCCGTGCCGTTGCAAAGTCGATCGCGGCAATCTTCTCGTTCTCGGCCTTGACCACCTTGTTCATCGTGTCCTGCACGTCGGGCGGAGGCATGATCTCCTTCAGCTCGGTCCTGACGATCTCGATCCCCCATGACTGGGTCTCGGTCTTCAGCACCTTCCCGAGCTCATCGTTGATCCGTGACCGCTCGCTGTTTGCCGACTTTAAAGAGAGCGTCCCGATGATGTTACGGAGGGTGGTCCGGGCCAGGTTGACAATCTGGTCCTCGTAATTGAAGACATTGTACTGGGACCGCTTCACGTTCACCTCGTCATCCTTCACCTTGAAGTAGACCTGGGCATCCACGGTCGCGTTCAGGTTGTCGGCGGTGATGATCTCCTGCCGGGTGGCATTCACCATTTTTTCAGTGATGTTCACTGCGTAGAGCTTCTGGAAGCCCGGGAGGACCCAGTAGAATCCCGGCCCGCCGAACCTCTGGAATTTTCCGAGAAACTCGATCAGCACCCGGTGGGTGGGCCGGACGATCCTGACCCCGAGCAGGAGGTAGCCCACGATCAGGGCCGCAGCAATAGTATAGATCTGGTTCTCTGTGGCAAACCACACAATAACCGCGATCAGAAATGCCCCTGCTATTGCGAGAACGACATTAGAGGTCCTCTCGAAACTCGAGGGGGTTGGAATTCGCTCTGAAAGTGATGCCATAGTGATCAGTCAGCCTGTTGGTCGGCTGAAACGATAGGTATTGTGTTCACGGAAGAAAACGGGAGAGACGAGGAGAACCTCCTTGACAATACGCTCTGCATAACCGTATCCCTTATAATCCCTGAGGTAATACATTTTGCTTTCCCCCACAATGGTTCGCCACCATGAAAACGAATCCTAATTTATTTAATGAATGAATTTCAATAGTCAGTGAGGGAGGAGCTCACTATCCGAATCACCGATAGAAAGCTGCCATTCAAGCATCTCCTCACCGGGATCATTGTTCTTATCATTATCATACTCGTTCTTGCCGGGATATGGGTCAACTACGCACATTCTGCCCGGGATCTCAAGGATAATGCAAATCGGCTCAGAGTCATGACCGAGATGTACATCGACAACTCCTTCACATTGAACGATGTCGGGCTTAAACTCTATGATACGACCTACAACGACGAGATGGAGAAGGCGTTCACGGTAGTGATGCAGGAATACAACAGGACGGGAGGAATCCCTGCCCGAATGGACCTCGAAGGCCTTAAATCTGCGATAGGCGGCATGGATGTCTATGTCATCAATGACAGGTGCGTCATCGAATATGCGACGGTGCCTGCCGACATCGGGCTGGACTTTGCAGTCATCTACCCAGACTTCTGCCAGTATCTCCATGAGATAGAAAATACATCGGGATTCTACCCTGACCGGGTGGTCAATGACTGGAACACAGGAGCCCGGACAAAATTCAGTTACATGCCAACCCCTGATCACCGATACATCCTTGAGCTCGGGCTCCGCTCGGAACATTTTGAGGGGGAGCGGAGAATGCTCGGCCATGATGCGATCAATAATATCTGGGAATTCAATCCCTATCTTGAAGAAGTATTGCTGTTCCAGAAGCAGAAGCGGCTGATAGGGAATACCACGTATGTTCCCACCGAGCAGGACCATGCCATGCTTGATTATATCCTCTGGGAGAACCGGACCAGCCAGGAGGTTCATGACAATGAGCGGGAACGGACGATCTTCTGGCAGGTGATTGATCTCCGCGATCCCACCTATGGAGCGGATACCAGCATTTTTGCCAAAATCACCTACAATGACGCACTCCTTACCAGCCAGTTGAACCAGCTCGCCATACAGCATGCTCTGGTTGCTGCACTGGTACTCTTTTCCGGAGCACTTATCGCCATCCTGGTCTCCAGGAGAATCTCCCTCCCCATAGAGCAGCTTGTCGAAGATGTTGATACGATCGCCAGTGGTGATCTCGACCATGCGGTCAGGCCGGTCACCGGCTACGAGTTCTCAATCCTTGCTGAAAGAACCCAGGTCATGGTTGAAAAGCTGAAAGAGCAGATCAGGGAGTGTGAGATCAATGAGAAACGATTCATGGATCTCATCCAGTTCCTGCCTCAAGGGGTCTTTGAGACTGACATTACCGGGAAAATCACCTTTGCAAATCCAGCCGCCTTTTCCCTTTTTGGATATTCTTCGGAGCAGCTCGAGAAGAGTATGAATATTCTTGATGTGCTGGTTCCGGAAGACCGTGTACGGGCAAAAGAGAATTTCACGGCCGTCCTGCACGGGAAAAAGACGGAGGGGGACGAATACACCGCTATCAGGAACGACGGCAGTACTTTTCCGATCATGGTGTATAATACCGCACGATTCGTCGATGAAGGAATGGTTCTTGGTACCCGGGGAACTATTGTTGACATTTCCCGTTTAAAGGACATCGAGAAAGAGATGCGACGGCTGAATCTGGAACTGGAGCGGAGAGTCGAGCAGAGAACCAGGGAACTGGAAGAAGCTACTGCCGAGATGGAGACATTCACCTATTCGGTATCCCATGACCTCCGCGCTCCCCTCCGATCCATAGACGGATACTCATTTATCCTGCAAAAATCGACCGATTCCCGGCTGGATGAGAAGGAGCGGGACTATATCGAGGTAATCCGGAAGAACATCGGAATCATGGATAATTTGATCAATGGACTTCTGACCCTCTCCCGGGTGGGGCGGCAGGAACTCAGCCGCGAGTGGATTGATCCAACGGCGCTGGTCCGGGAGATCGTAGCCATGCGACTTGAGCCGATGCCAGACCGGCAGATCGAGATCAGTGTCGGGGAATTGCCACCCTGCTTCGCGGATTCGGTGATGCTCCGGCAGGTATATGAAAATCTTATCGGAAATGCGGTAAAATTCACGAGGGATACCAATGCGCCCCGGATCGAGATCGGGGCAATCGTCAGAGACTCCACCATACTCTATTACGTAAGGGATAACGGTATTGGATTTGACATGAAGTATGCAGACCAAATCTTCAAACCCTTCCAGCGACTTCATAAACCAGAAGAGTTCGAAGGGTCCGGGATCGGTCTTGCAACCGTTGAACGGATCATAAAGCGGCATGGCGGGCGAATCTGGGCGGAGGGCGAACCGGGCAAGGGGGCAACCTTTTATTTCACGTTCGAAGAATCCCCCTGAAGTATCATACCTTCCTTTGAAAATGAGGCGATTCGCCTCATAATAGAGCAGATCTCCGGGACGATAGTATCATTACCATTACCCGGGAACAGAATGATAAGGAGGAGGGGTATGAGGAAGGACAAAGTTCGTGGCTATCCATTCTCGTACTACCTGATAGGGGCAATCTTCCTCATCCTCATGATAGCGGTAGCAGGGCTCATCGGAATCAGCTATCTTTCCACCCAACAGACCCTCGAAGAAAATGCTGAACTTATCAAACTCCAGTCAGAGAACAACATCGTCTCACATTTCAGGTCCAAGGAAGAAGCACTCCGATATTACGATGAGAGCCTGAACCAGCAGATGGAGGTTGCATTCCCTGCCTTCCTCCAGGAATATTCCCGGGCAGGCGGAGATCCTGCAAAAATGGATCTCGAGATGGTGAAACAAAAGATCGGAGGGCAGATGGAGCTATACGTGATCGATGATGCGGCAACCATCATCGCCACCACCTATCCCCGGGAACAGGGGCTGAACTTTTCCGAATTTGCCCCCTATTTCGCCGATTACCTTGCCGGCATACGCAGCTCTTCCGGGTTCTTTCCGGACCGCATTGTTGGTGAAAAGAGTACGGGCGAATTGAGAAAATTTGCCTATATGCCAACCCCGGACCACCGGTATATCCTCGAGGTTGGTATTTCAAATGTGACACCCCCGATGAAATACCGGTACGTCGATGAAAACCTCCTCCGGAAGGTGAAACAGGCCAATCCCTACCTGGTGAATGTCCGGATCTTCGATTCGACGTTAAGGCAGAGCATTAATGACACTCCCGTGGAGGTTAAAGATCCCGCACTCACTGCACTGCTCAGAGGGATTTTTGCCAACCGGACAACCCTTACTATTCCCAGCTCCTCTGAAGGGAACACCGTCAAGTATCTCTTCATTGATCTCAAGGACGCACACTATGGCTCTGATGTGAGCCGGATTGTTGAGCTGACGTATAGCGATCAACCAATCCATGACGCCCTTAAAGAGAGTTCCCTCTTTCTGGTCTCGCTGGGATTGGTTGCCTTCGTTATCTGCGGTCTGCTCGCCATCATCGTGATCCAGACCCTTACCCGCCCCATAAAGACCATGGTGCAGGATGTGAACAGGATAGCAGAAGGAGATCTTGACCATCCCATCACACCGCCGATAAGCGAAGAACTGATCACCCTGGAAGAGAGCATCTCCTCGATGGTCGCACGAGTGAAGACCACGCTGGCTGATCTCAGGGCAGAAGAAGAACAGTACCGCACCCTTGTGCAGAGTGCCAACAGCATCATACTCCGATTCGATACACTGGGAAATATCACCTTTATCAATGAGTATGCACTGAAATTCTTTGGATTCGATACCGAGGAGATTGTAGGGCGGAATCTTGTCGGGACCATCGTGCCTGAATACGGGAGTAACGGAGAGTATCTCGCATTCAAGATCCGTGATCTCGCCGTCCACCCGGAAAAATATGAGGTGTCTGAAAACGAGAATACGAAGAGGGATGGCAGCAGGGTATGGATAGCATGGACGAACCGGCCCCTGTATGACAAGGAAGGTACGGTTGCTGAGATCCTATCGATAGGCAACGATATCACCCGGTTAAAAGAGGTCGAAAGAGAGATTCAGGATCTCAATACCGAGCTCGAGAACAGGGTGGACGAACGAACCCGGCAGCTGACCGAGGTCAACAAGAACCTCGAATCCTTCACCTATACCGTCTCCCACGATCTCCGGGCACCCCTGAGAGCCATCTCCGGGTATTCCTCGATCCTCCTGCAGGATCTCAAAGACATCCCGGAAAAAGACAGGAAATACCTTGAATCGCTCCGGAACAATGCGCACGCGATGGGCAGGCTGATCGATGACCTCCTTGCCTTTTCGCGACTGAGGATGAGGGGCCTTGAGAAGGAGACCGTTCAGCCTTCTGTCATGGTAAGGGAGATCCTCCACGAGATCAGAAAAGATCCCGCATTCTCAAAGGTGGAATTCAAAGTAGGCGATCTCCCTCCCTGCCAGGCAGACCCGGGGCTGTTAAAGCAGGTGTATGCAAACCTCATCGGGAACGCAATAAAGTATTCACAGAAGAGGGAAGCTCCGCTTGTAGAGATCGGTTCCCTGACCCGGGACGGGCAGCTCATGTACTTTGTCAGGGATAACGGGATCGGGTTTGACATGAAATATTCAGAAAAGATCTTCGGGGTGTTCGAGAGGCTGCAGACTTCTGATGCGTATGAAGGCACGGGGATTGGCCTTGCAATCGTCCAGCGGATTGTCGAGATGCACGGGGGCCGCATCTGGGTAGAATCCCAGGTGGACAAGGGCACAACGTTCTATTTCTCCTGCTGGTAGCGAACGCAAGCTGACCGGCGAACAGTACGAATAAGAGGGATGGGTGATCGTACTGTTTTTTTCCCGATCACCCTATCACCTACGACTGCCCCGAGAGTGGCGGTTCATTCTACTCTCTCCTAAAATCGTGTCATGGAGAACCGTAACACCGTCCTCGTGGGGAGAACCATGCTGTTCCTCCCCACATGGCTCATCATCAATGCTGCGCTATTCCCACCGGTCCAGGACCCGGAGGATCTCCGTGATTGCCTCCCCATGGGAAGGCCCATACCCTCCCTCAAGAACGAGTGCGGGGGGCTTCCTGGCAACAGAGCATACCATCCGGGTGAACCTGCCAAAATCCCCGGGCTTCAGATGCATCCCACCAAGCGGGTCATCGGTAAGCGGGTCCTGCCCTGCCGAGATCAGGATCAGGTCAGGGTCAAACGAGCAGACGGCAGGGACGATCTCCTCCTGGAAAGCCCGGAGATATGCATCGCCCACGGACCCGGACGGGAGCGGGACATTTATCGTGAATCCTTCCCCTTCCCCGCTTCCCGTCTCTTCCCTGCTCCCGGTACCGGGGTAGAAGGGTGAGCGGTGCACGGAGCAGTAGAGTACCCGGTCCGAGTCATAGAAGATCGCCTGGGTCCCGTTCCCATGGTGGACATCCCAGTCGATAATGGCAACCCGGGATATCGTCAGGAGAACCCGGGCTGCGGCAACGGCAACGTTGTTGAGGAGGCAGAATCCCATCCCGTACACCGGGCCCGCATGGTGGCCGGGAGGACGGACCACGGCGAATGCCGGCCGGCCGGAGAGTGCCTCTTCCGCAGCCGCGATCGCTGCACCGGCCGCATATCGTGCCGCGTCCCAGGAACCGGAAACGACGTAGGTGTCCGAATCAAGGAATGCTGCTCCCCCGGGACGGCACCGGCCTGATAGGTCTTCGACCCGGGACAGGTATTCCGGCATATGCACCCGGAGGAGATCATCCATGGAGGCAGGAGGAGCCTTAAGAACAATCCTGCCGCCAGGGAGAACGGATCTGATCTGCTCCATCCGCGGTTCTGACTCGGGATGACCTTTCAGGTCATGGCGGATTGACTGATCGTTCATGACCAGGATACAGGGGGACATAGCCTACAGGAAAATACAGGGGGGTGGTATAAAAAACATCGGCGCCCTTCCTGCCACTTCCGCAGAGTGGCGGGACCAACTGGTTTGTATCCGGCAGGGCCACACCGCAACCTCCATCTTTTCCGGTGCCACATATGCAATCATGGAAGACAGCCTGCATGGCGAGGTAGCAACGTTTGGCGCCGGGTGTTTCTGGGATCTCGAGGCAGAGTTCCGGAGAAGGGTGGGCGTTATTGCCACCAGGGTAGGGTATACCGGGGGAGATGTTCCCGATCCCACCTATGAACAGGTCTCTTCCGGGATCACGGGGCATGTCGAGGCCGTCCAGGTGATCTTCAATCCGGCACGGATATCCTATCCCGAGCTCCTGGATGTATTCTGGAATCTTGTTCCGCTCTCACAGGAGAAGGGGACGCCACGGCCCGTCATTTTTTATCACTCACCGGAACAAAGAGCACTAGCTGAATCCTTCAACAGGAGCGTCAGCACAGCAAGAGGAGAGCCGGTGACCCTCGATATCCTACCTGCGGGAGTGTTCTGGCCTGCCGAGGAGTGCCACCAGCAGTACTACGAGAAGTGCGGCAGGGGATACAGCACCACTCAAACCAGCTGGGAATAATCCGGGGAGATGTGATGCGGGACCGGAATCAGGAAGTGGGATCAGAACCCGTATCATGATCCATCATCTTCCTCCCATGAACCTTCGCTCATCTGCTATTCCAGCATCTGCGCCGGATACCGATAATCTGTCTGAGAACACCCCTTATTTCCAGGATTGAATACCACCCTTCTGATTGGGATCTGATTCCAGCGCCCAATCGGTTGATCCAGGGTAGGCAGGATTGTGGCAAAGAGGGGAAGTCGCACCCGGCTATCCCCGGGCCTCTGCCAGTTTTCCTTCCAGAGAACCGGTGAAACGATGTTATAAATTGTGAAACATCCGGAAATCCTTTTTACGTCCGGAATGGTTACTCGTCACGCGTGAGAGACCATGAAACAATTCATACCTTCCCTGATCATCTGCAGCTTCCTCATCCTCATCCTGTTCAGTGCGGGTTGCATAACCGGGAGCCAGGGGAACCAGACCCCGGCCGGTCCGGTGACCGGCTCGATGATCACCATTTCTGCTGGCGGAAAAGACTACCCGGCTTATCTGGCCGTCCCTTCCACAGCGGTAAAGCACCCGGGGATCGTGCTCCTGCATTCGTTCAACGGGCTCGAACAGGGCTACAAGGACATGATCGAACGGATGGCAGGAGACGGATATGTGGTAATCGCTCCCGAATGGCAGACGTACGGACAACAGGCTGGCGACCCTGAGGTCGAGTCAATTGTACGCTCCTCGGTCGCATTGCTCCAAACCCGGCAGGAGGTCGATCCTGCAAGAATCGGCCTGACCGGTTTTTGTGCCGGCGGGAGGTACACGATGCTCTTCCTCCCCCAGGTGCAGGACCTGAAGGCGGGGGTTGCATTCTACGGATTCCCTTACTCACGCGGATATACCAATGACACGACCCCGGCAGAGCAGATTGGATCGCTCGTTGACCCGATCCTGATGCTCCATGGATCCGGGGACGTCCCAAGCCCGATAGACGGGATATACAACTACACGAAAGAACTTGACGATGCAGGAACCTACTACGAACTGAAAGTATACCAGGGGAAACCCCACGGATTCATGATCGCCAATGGATCGCTTGCAACCGATGATGCGGCGACCGATGCATACACCCAGATGATCAGCTTCTTCCGGAGAAAGCTGTAAATCCGCCCAGTACCCTGCTTCAGATCCTTTGAAAAGCGGGCCGGGCCACTCGCCTTTCAGGGCACCTGGCGGGATCCGTTGCAGGAAAATTCTCTGATGCGGAGCAGAGTTAAATGACTCCCCGGTAAAAGGCCAGGAGCCGGGCATACGGGCGGAACAATCCGACCAGCCGGGACTGCTCCTCCTCATCCATCGGAGAGGATTCGCTCCCCACCCGGGCAAGGAGGCGGGCCTCGTTTTGGTTGGAACATCCTGCGATCACCATATCGACATCCTGGGAGAGGGCATACCGGAGAAAATGTTCGGGGAGGAGGCCCGATTCAGGGGAGAGATAACTCCCACCCCCGAACACCTTCATCCCGATCACCCCGATTCCCCGCTCCCTGGCTGCAGGGATCACCAGGTCAGAGAATCCCGAAAGGGCAGTCTCGATCGGGCTCACCGGGAGGAGGACCGAATCCACGTCCCATGAGCTGACCGCATGGAGGAGGACCGCCGGGTCATGATGCCCGGTGACACCAATCGCCCGCACGGTTCCGGTAGTGCGGGCACCGTAGAATGCCTGGAGGGCACCTCCCTTCGCCTCAAGCCTCCTGATGTCCACTGCATCCCTCAGATCATGGATCTGCCAGAGGCCAAGCTGATCCCGCCCGAGGGTGGAGAGGCTCCGTGCCAGATCAGCCAACGCACCTTGTGCATCCCTCTCAGCCGATTTGCTGGTCTGGAACGCCTCTTTTGCCCAGCCCGGGTGCTCCTGCCAGAACCGGCCGAGGTATCGTTCGCTGCCCGCATATGCGGGGGCAGAGTCATAATAGCGGATCCCTGCCTCGTATGCTCCGGTGAGCATCTGATTCGCTTCCCTGCCTCTCCCTTCCGTCCGGAGAATCCCTTCGCCTCCGAGGCCTGTCCTGGAGAACACTCCGAACAGCTTCCGGAACCTGTTGCCCGCGACCATGAGATCCCCTTCTGGATTGCAGGTCAATAAAACTGTGGAATGAGGGAGGGAGTAGCTTCCCTCTCGTTCCACATCTCAGGCAAAAATGGGGGATCTGGATCACTGGTTGATATTTACCACCTTTGCAGGGGGAAACCCGTTGAAATAGGTGGATGATGCAATCGAGTAGGCCCCTATGTTCTCCGAGAAGACGAGGTCGCCAATCTCGAGTTCCGGGAGCTCGGCTGAGAGGGTGATCGTATCGAACGAATCGCAGGTCGGTCCGAAGACCGCAGAGAGCCGCCGTTCCCCGGGCTTGAAGGAGAGGACCGGGTAGGTGCAGTGATCAAAGATCTGCCCGGAATAGGTGTGGTACACCCCGTCATTGATGTAATAGCACGGCTTTCCATCCCGGATTGTCTTTCCCACCACCTTTGCCACCAGCGTGCAGGCATTGGCAACGAGGAATCGCCCCGGTTCCGCGAGGATCTGCATATCTGAGGGGAACAGTCGTTTGATCTCTCCATTCAGTTTCTTTGCCAACGTCCTTAGGGATTTGACCCCCGGGTGATACTTCACCGGGAACCCTCCCCCGATATCAAGGATCCGTATCTTCCGGTCCAGCCGGGACTCGGCTTCATCGATGATATTGGCTGACAACTGGAGCGCCTGCATGTAATTCTCAAAATTGGTGCACTGGCTGCCGACATGGAAGCTCAGGCCTTCAACGACCAGGTCCATCCCGAACGCCTCCTCGATCAGGTCCACTGCTTCGCCCGGATCGGCCCCGAACTTCGAGGAGAGCTCCACCATCGAGCCGGTGTTTGGCACCCGGAGCCGGAGCACGAGACCGGCATGCTGGGCATACTGCCTGATCTTTTTTAACTCCTCGTGGTTATCGAACGTAACCAGGGGCTTGTACTGGTCGAGGACCTGGAGGGTCTCGATCGGTTTTATCGTGTTGGCATAGATGATCTTGTCCCAGATCCAGTCCAGCCGCTCCTTTTCCGGCATGCCTTTGATATTTTGGTAGACGATCATGAACTCAGGGAGGGAAGCGACATCGAAACTGCCCCCCAGGTCATAGAGGGTCTTCACAATTGACGGGGTGGAATTTGCCTTGACCGCGAAGTAGACCTGGACGTCGGGCATGTACTGCCTGAACTCCCGGTAATTCTGCCGGATCTTCTCGTGGTCGATGACAAAGATCGGGGTACCATGTTCGCGTGCCAGTTCCTGCAGCAGCTTCTTCTTAGCCCGGCTTATCGGAGGAGTCTCATCGCACCGTTCCTTTTTCATTTCCTGTTCCCATCCCGGTCGGTTCTTCTGTACATGAGTGATTCATTGCACGAATAAGAATTTTTTGAATTGAGAAGATACCACAGACTCCTTCACGTGCAAGGAGGGCTCCTGAAGACAGGGGACGATTGCCCGGGCAACCGGAATGGTGAAGACATAGGGGGAGGTTCAATGTCGCCCGGGATATTCTCACACCTATTCAGGGTCACGGTTGGCAGGAACGGGAGGGATTCGTTTGACGATCGGCGATGGATCAACAGAATGACAGGGAGTCCCTCCTCCCCTCCCAGCCCGCCCCGACCAGCTGTTCATCCAGGCCCTGATCATAGTACACCATGATGGTCACTGGTTCTCCTGCGGCGGCCCGGTTCAATGACCGGGAATACTGGACAGGATCGTGAAAGAGCCCCTCGTCTGAAAAATACCCTCGCATGAATTCAAGGAAGGCAATCTCGTGCGTGAGCAGGGCATTCTCATACTCCCTTGTTTCCAGGGCGATACGGCGGCACTCTTCCGGCCGTATCCTGTGGCCTGAGCTTCCATGCTGAGCCAACCTCGCAATAAAACGCCAGTCGGGGGTTCCCTGATCATCCACAACCCTCCGGAGCATGTATGGGTATGTCCTGCAGACCGCGAATCGCTGGGGGTAGATCCGGCACCTGCCATCCTGCAGGAACCAGCACGAACCGGCTGCATCCCCCATGGTCCGGAGCGAGTATCCCGAGACATAGAAGGTGCCGTCCTGGTCACAGAACTCCGGGTCAGGAGCAGGAATAAGTGAGGCGGGATCGAGTGCCCGGGCAGCCGCGGCATCCCGGCCGAGCAGGAAGACGTGGCCATTCCGGATCCGTGTACAGCACGCTCCGCAGGAGGTACAGTAAAAACCCGTCTCCCGTATTCGTTCTGCGAGATGGTCCAGGGGATAGGAGAAGAGACGGTTTTGCTCCTGGACGAGCGCAACGATCCGGCAGGATATCGGGAATTCGCCTGCAGAGTTCACCATGCCGATGAAGAGGAAGTGGGACTGCGGGATAATATGCTTTCTCCCGATGAGGCAATCCGGAGATCTGTTCCAGGAAGAGAAGAACGATAGGTTTTCAGACCACGGGAAAGATACTAGGGATATCACGATGCGATATGACTGCACCAATGCCACCAGGCCAGGACTGCCTCCAATGCGGGCGTTGCTGTGAACGATGGGGATGGGGCCAGAAAGGGATCGCAGAAGACCTCATCCCCTGGCTCACGTCCGGCCGGCAGGATATCCTCCGGCATGTCAGCATCCTTCTTGCCGACGGGACAAAGCTCAGCGGCACCTCCCTTTCGATGGCCGACCTGCCAAGGATAGCCCGGATCCGGTACTGGCAGGACCCTGATGGGAAGGAGCTGCAGTACTGCCCGTTCTTCTGGCGATCGGACGATGGGCGATCATGGTGCAGGATCCACGATGTCAAGCCCCGGGTGTGCCGGGATTTTACTCCCTGGAACTGGAAGAACCTTGAATATTACGGGAGCTGCCCGGCCTGCAGGGACAAGGCGCCCTAGGCTGAGAAAGATCTCTTGAAAGGGGGAGTGAGGATTATTTCCTGACAGCCCCTGCGATGGCACCACCAAGGAATGCCAGGATTGCAAGGTACAGGATGATGGTCACCATGAGGAAAAATCCCGTGCCGGCAGCAGGGACATACCCTGATAGAGGGTGAGATACCAGTCCTGCAAAGACAACCAGGGAGACGACAATCCCTGCCAGGATACCGGCAATCAGCCCAGCCTTCCCGGCATTCATAATATCGCGGTCTGCTATGTACCCGGCAACGAACCCCCCGATGATGGGGCCAAAGAAGGGAACGAGCAGATCGAGAATGATGATGATGACCGCCCCTGCGAGGGTGCCCATCCAGAAGTTGTTCTTCGTTTCAGCCATACCAGTCTTCACCTGGACAGTGATAGGGCTCCCATAATATAAAGGTGGGGGAGAAAAGAGGCTCATCACTGCTCCTGTCAGAGACCGGACAAGGGGGGTATACGAACGGGGAACAGCCAAAAACTCGAATATTTCATCCATTTCATCCAAAAATTATTTATCTGTCTGCTTTTCTATTGGATACTGTTCATTTCGCATGAAACGGGAAACGAAATCCATTGCTCTGTTTGATGATGGATCCAGGGCATCCAACGCGTTCAGGCTCCATTTCCAGGGCAGCCCGGGATTCTCGGTGACCCGGGTGTACTCAAGGGAGGAACTGGAACACCGGATGCGAAAGACCGGGTTTGACATCATCATCTCCCCTGCCGACTCCCCCGTTCATGCAGGTGCCGGAGATCCGGAGTGTCCAAGGATTTGGCTCTTCTGGAGTGCCCATGCGCCGCAGAGGAACAGCCCTGGTCCGAGAAAACTCTCCTTCAGATTCGAGATAGAAACCCCGGAGACCTCGCTCTCGTATCATTCCTCCCCTGATGAGTCCCTCGGGGAGCAGTTCGATTCCCTGAAGCGGCTGCTCATCCGCATCGATGCATACCACATGGAGTTCTCCCGGTTCCAGGCCGACACCGAGATACTCCAGTCCATCGTTGAGGATACCGTGACCGGCATCCTCTACCTCCTCCGGAATACGATCCAGTGGACAAACCGGGAGGCACAACGTATCCTCGGGATGAGCGAGGGCGAACTGGCCGGGAGGGCATTCTCCTCGCTTTTTGCCGATGACAGGGCGTACCGCGAGGGTCTTACCCTGCTCTCGCGGAACCGCGAATCCGGCGGGTGGGGAAAATCCCGCTGTTCCCTCGTCCGGAAATCCGGGGAGCCCGTGGAGTGCACCCTCCGTATGCGACGGCTGAACCCGATGAATCCTCAAAAAGGGCATCTGGTCGTGATCGAAGACGACCATGACCGGAGGTACCTGGAGTGGGCAGTGAGCACCTACCAGGAGAAGATGGCTAAAAACGAGATGAAATACCTGGACATCCTCCAGCGAATGGACCAGGTGATCATCAGGACCGATCCGGACGGGGTGATCACCTTCTGGAACAACCGGGCGGAAACAACCTTCGGCTATACGGCAGAGGAGGTGAGCGGGAAGACCATCATCAGTGTCACCACTGACAACGGTTCGCGGTCGGCAAAGGACATGACCGTGCTCCTCCATGATCCCGGATCCGAACGGGAGAATGCCCTGCATATCCTGGAGAACCGGAGAAAGAACGCAGAGCACCTCTGGGCTGCGTGGAGTGCCCTCACCTGCCGTGACCTCTCAGGAACCCTGGCAGGCATCGTCTGGATAGGACAGGATATCAGTGGCGGTGATCCCTCGATCCCTCCAGTGCCGGGGACAGGACACTGGAAATCCCGGATCCTTCAGGGGACTGATGTCCTCGAAGAGGTCTTTGACCTCGTCTTCCATGCGGCAATCCAGCTCGGGAGGGGAGGAAGAGAGGCAAAAAAAATAGGGACCTCGTTTGTCATCGGGGATGCAGCGACAGTGATGGTACACTCACGGCAGGCCTCTATCAATGCCTTCGAGGGAAAGGATCGGAGCCAGCGGATGATCCAGGATCGCGGGGTCATCGAGAATATAAAGAATCTCGCACTGCTTGATGGTGCTTTCGTGATCGATGGATCCGGGTTTATTCATGCCTCCTCCCGGCACCTGCTCGCCGACATCACGGAAATCGAGATCCCGGAAGGGTTCGGAACCCGCCATGCCTCGGTGGCCGCGATGACAAAGATTACCCGTTCGATCGGGATTGTCGTCTCGGAGAGCGGGGGGACGGTGACGGTGTTCAGGGAAGGAAGGCTGGAAAAGCAGATCGAACCGTAGCGTTCTGGAAGAGCCGGTTTCTAATGAGCATGGCTCCACCATGTTTGTCCTTAGTTCCCGACCGAACGGTAGTCATGGGAAATCCCATGAACCACATGCATCGGGAAAAGGTTTGAGGATACGGTGAGAAGGGACAGGATCTGGAAACGCTTTCTGCATCGTACCTCTCGGGAAACCAAATCCGATCGTCATCTAAGAGGTGGTGGAGACCTGATTACCAAAGGGGAGGGATCGGTCAGTCCGGACCTTTGTGCGGAAGGAATGATTGGGCACGAGCATCAATTGAACCCTGCACGTATGAAATACATCAACCAGACAACCACACTGCAGGCCGCGAGAATGAGCCATGAGATCTTCTGCCTGGAAGCACAATAACCTATGAGACCCCCGAGAAGGACAAGCGGCACGAAAAAGACCAGCATCTGGGCGATCCGTCCGGATGTGAGGACATCGGAAGGACCACGTGCAGCGACAAGGACCGCAAAGACCATGGGAGGGACGGTTCCGAAGATGACGGCACCTCTTGCATCACCGGTAATAAATCCATAGAGGAGGGGAATCATCGGGAACAGGAGGATTAGCGCGATCCCCGCCATCATATACGGAAGACTTCCAGGAGGTATTCCGGAGTGTAACAGAACAAAAAGAACAAGGGGGAATGCAAGCGAGAGGAGGATCGGAGCGAGGAGCCGGCTATTCATGGGCATGCTACCAGCTGCACTATACAAGGCATCTGATATTGCCCGCGATCGATGATCCGGAGTTCACTTGTTCCATTCCATACACGCCAGAATGATCGGAGGAGATATTGGACAAGGAGGGATCATGCGTCTTGCTGGCGCCGGACCTCATTGCTCAGGGGAGAGCCAGCCCATCTGCCTGTACCAGTCGTATTCATGCGTCCATGTGTCCTTGTTCCACAGGACGAGCTGCCTGAAGTAGTCCCGCCGCTGCAGGAGGGCCGCTTCCTGGTCCGGATAGCGGCACTCTCCGCGGATGGATTGGGTGAGTTTCCTGCCCAGCTCGACCGAGTCCCGGATCGCGGCTGAAAACGCCTCCTCCCCATCCTTCATGGCCACTCCCACTCCACCGACCGTGATAGCCCCGAGCGAGGAGAGGGCATGGTTCATGTACTCCACCACAGGGCTATGGTTGCTTCCGCCTGCTGTGCAGACCGAGCAGCCGTACTTCCCGTAGAACATCTGGCAGTGGATGGCATCGGCCATCCGGTCAAACATAGCCTTGAGCGGGGCAGGGATCGAGTCGATGTAGTTCGGTGCCCCGAGCACAACCCCATCGGCATCCATCAGGGTATCGAAGAGATCCGGAAAATCATCAAACAACGTGCAGTCGCCGCTGACATAACAGTTCCCGCATGCCGTGCAGTACGCGATGTTCAGGGAGTAGAGATCTATCAGTTCGGTGGTGGCCCCTTCATCCCTGGCACCTTGCAGCACCCCGTTCGTTAGCTGCAGGGTATTACTCATTTTTCCCCGCGGGCTGGCAATAATCCCAATGACCTTCATCCAGTTCAGGCACTCCTTTTTTACCGGATTGGAGGATAATAAGGCATAAAAGTGCCGTTTTGGGTATCATGATACAACAATCCAGGGGTACAATACGGGCATTTTAAAATTTTCCCTCCTCTCTTCCTTCCCGGATCGCAAGCCCTGCTAACGACTGCAAAAGAAAACCGGGACCATTCCACTCTTCCTCAATCCGGTGAAACGGCAGGATTCTCCAGATCCTGAAAAGCCAGCCACAGCCCAGACTTTATAAGCCATGGTACCTATCATGTGTTATTCCAGGGAAAGGGGGGTGCCATGGACGCTTCTCTTCCCCGAAGAAAGGTGAAGAGGAATGAACATACTTATCACCCGGCTAACCCTCTGCAGCCTCCTGATCCTTGCCTGTATTGTTCTTCCGGTCAGTGCCCAGGTCTATTCCGTTGTGGTCGATTCCTACAAGGTCACGCCCCCAGTCCTGATGCCCGGAGAGAAAGGGACGGTGACGGTGACCATCCGGAGCACGGCAGCCGGATCGCAGACCTCTACGGTGAGCTACCCCGAATCGGGATTTACTGCATCTTCGGCAACCACCACGGTGTTTGTCCCCTATATTGACAGTGTAATCCTGACCGAAGAGGAGATCAGGGTTCTTGGAGGAAACGGCCAGTTCGAAGGGTATGTTGGTCCGGAACAAATCATCCCCCTTACGTTCCTGATCGAAGCGCCGGAGCAGAGTGGACTGTATTTTCCTGACGTCCTTATCAGGGTCCGGGGTGGCCAGAGCGTGAAATATCCAGTACCGGTGAATGTCAACACCCAGATCTCAGTCATGCGGGTCCCCTCCCTTATTCTCCAGAAAGACTTCCCCGCAATGGTTAAGCCCGGGACAACCGAAAAGGGCTTATTATCAATCCGGAACCATGGTCAGGTCAGGGCTGACAACATCCACCTCGCCCTCCATACCAGCGGGCTTCCCATCGCCCCTGCAGGGTCATCGGTCTTCCTGATCGATCACCTGGATCCCGGGGAGGCTGCTGCAGTGAATGCCAGCCTTGTTGTGGACAGAAGGGCAGAGAGCCAGCTTGTCGAGGTTCCGCTCATGGTCACCTACCGGTTGCTCGATGGGACGATCGGCAGCCAGAATGAATCCATAAGCCTTGATATCCGGGGGGAAGCGGAACTCGGTATCGCAGCGCTCGAGACCGCTCCTGCCCGTGTTATGCAGGGGGAAAGCCTTGACCTGACGATAAGGATCGAGAATACCGGCACCGGAAATGCAAAGTCGGTCAGCGCCCGTGTGGACCTCCCGTTTTCCGGGATAAAAGAGGCGTTCCTCGGGACGATCAAACCCGGGAATGATGCTCCTGCTGTCTTCACCATCGACGCAGGAAGCCCGGGGGTGTATCACTATCAGGTGGAGGTCACCTACACGGATGACTGGGGGACAAAAACATTTTCCCGGAACCTCGAAATGACCGTCTACCGGAATTACGGACCCTGGATAGCATTGGTCGCCATACTGATCCTTGCTGGAGGAGGGTACGTGGCGTACCGCTGGTGGAAGGGGAGAAGAGGGGCCTCCTGATGCTCAACCGGGCGAAGGTCTCCTTCTTCCTTGCCCTGCGATCGCTCTCGAGAGGAAATGTCGGGAGCCTTGCCCTCACCGTCGTGATCGTTGGGATGGTCTTTACGAACATGATCTTCATGCCGTCGATCATCACCGGAGCCATCGAGACCTATGAGCGCCAGACGATTGAGACCTATACTTCTGATGTCATCATTGAGCCGAAGGAGGATACCCGGTATATCGAGGATCTCTCCGCCCTCCTTGACAAGGTAAACCGGGTACCGGGGGTGAAGCGGGCAGCCCCGCACATTGCCAGCGGGGCGGTCCTGACATTCAAGGGGAATACCCTCCCCCTGGCGATTGAGGGGATCCGGCCTCATGACGAAGTCCTTGTCACTACCGTATATGCCTCCATGGAAGAGGGCACGTATCTTGGAGAGGGTGACACGGGGGAGATCATCCTCGGAAGGTACGTCGCCGGCTTCAGGGATTCCAGCGAAGACTTTCTCCCGTCGCTGGGCGGAGTGAAGACCGGTGATACCATCATTGCCGAGTACACGAATGGGGTTGTCAAGGAATACCAGGTGAAGGGAATCTTCCGGACCTACTCATACTCCACCGATTACCTGGCCTTTACCACCTGGGACGAGATAGAACTCGTGGAAGGAAGAGGAATCGACCGGGCCACCTCAATACTTGTCAAGACCGATCCCGGATACCATGAAGATGAAGTAAAAAAGACCCTGCTCCGGTACGGCGTCCAGGAGGATGTCCAGACATGGCTTGAGTTTCTCGGGAATGCATACCGGAACGCAGTCGAAAGTTATGCTATCATCAATTCGATCACCATCATGGTGAGTCTGGTCATCGCAGCGGTAGTGCTTTTTGTGGTCATCATGATAAAGACCCTCAACTCCCGCAGGCAGATTGGGATCCTGCTTGCCATCGGGGTCCACCAGGAGATCATCATCAACAGCTACCTCTTCCAGGTCCTCATCCTCTCCCTGCTCGGGATCCTCTTCGGCATCTTCGTGGTCCTCGGCCTCACCACCTGGTTCACTCTGTTTCCCATCGAGTTTCCTGAAGGGAATATCTCCCCTTACATTGTCCCCGCAGACATCGGAAAAAATGCATTCTATCTCTTCGTTTCATCGGCGTTAGCTGGATATATCCCCGCCTGGCTGATAGCACGGAAAGGAATCCTGGAATCAATGAAGGCCTGACATGATCATCGCACGGGAACTGTTCCGGATCTATACCATGGGTAAGGTCAGGGTGAATGCCCTGAATGGTGTCTCCATCGCGATACAGCACGGAGAGTTTGTCGGTATCACCGGACCGAGCGGGAGCGGGAAGTCCACGCTGATGCACCTGCTGGGGCTACTCGATCACCCCACTGCCGGAGAGATCGAGATCGATGGGATCCGCACCAATACCCTGACAAAGGAGCAGAGACAGGTGTTTCGCTTGCATCGCCTCGGGTTCGTCTTCCAGGAATATGCCCTTGTCCCCGAACTGACCGTCTTTGAAAATGTCATCCTCCCGTTTATGGCGAGGGAGGAGCCCCCTGATTCCTCGCGGGACCGGGTTATAGAGATTCTCAACATCATCGGACTTGGTGAACGGACCGATCACCTTCAGAGCGAGCTCTCCGGAGGTGAACAGCAGAGAGTAGCGATCGCACGGGCAATTGCGGGAAACCCCTCCATCCTCTTTGCCGATGAACCCTGCGCCAACCTGGATACGGAAAACTCCCGAATCATCCTCGACCTGTTTGCACGAATCAACCGTGAGATGGGCCAGACCATCGTGATGGTCTCCCACGAGGACTGGCACCAGGAGTACTTCGGGCGGATCATCCGGCTGCGGGACGGCAGGGTGGTCAGCGATGGGACAGAGGCCGGGCGTGAGACAGCGTGAAGAAGATACATCAGAAGAGAAGAGATCTCTGATTGGCATGCGGGTAACAAGGGAGGGGACACAGGAGGAGGATCGGTTTCCCGTCCGGAGACTCCAGTAGTCCGCAGCAAGGATGAGCCCTGCTGAAATATACGTTCCCATCCTAATACCAGGGAGAGAGATTGTATGAGGATCGCGATTGCAGGTGCAGGTATTGCAGGCACCTACCTATCCCGTCTCCTGGCAGAGAGAGGAATTGAAACTGATCTCTATGATGGTATGGATTATGGAACGCCGTGCCATTACCGGTCCTGCGGCTGGGGAGCCCCTTCCGGTATAGAGCACTACCTTGCTGCCGTTGATCTCGACCTGGAGGATTACCTCATGGGTTCGATGTCATCCATGGAATTTGATGGACTCATCGCCAGAACCCCGCTCTGCACCATCAACAAGCCCCGTCTTTTACGGGATCTCGCCGCAGGGCTCACCCTGCATCATCACCCCCTGGATCGTCAAGATCCTGGTGACTACGACATCATCGTTGATGCAACAGGGATCAGCCGGGCTTTCCTGTCTCCCTGCCGATCAGATCTGGTCCTCCCGACACTGCAGCACCGGGTGAAGGTCGAGCCGGTCGGATGCGAGCCCCTGGGAGCAGGGGTCTATGGCAACCGGATCCCGGGGCTCGGTTACCTCTGGATTTTTCCGCTCGGAAACGGCGAGTATCATATCGGCGTGGGGGGAATCCGCCTTGACCAGCACGAGCGCATCCTGGAGCAGTATTACGAGGAGAACGCTGACCGGTATGACTTCACCCCGGTCTGCAGCTGCAGGGGGATCATCAGAGTGGCCTCCCCCTATTACTCACGCCCCTTCTCCCTCCCGCAGGGGGGGAAGGAGGGAACATCCCCGAGAATCATTGGTGTTGGAGAATCGATTGGGACGGTCGCACCGTTCACCGGCGAAGGCATCATCTACTCCCTGGAATGTGCCCAACTCCTTGCCGGGTGCTGGCCGGACCAGGAGCGGTATGAGAGAACCATCCTTGCACAGTATGCATGGATGAGGAGAGAGCGGGAGACACTGGAGTACCTGCTCTCGGAGGGGAAGGAGACCGGGCCGCGGCTCAGGGACCGGTGGCGATTCTACCTGAATGCCAGGCGTTCGGGGATAAGGCTCCCCCTGGGCGAGGCGTTCAGCCGCATGGGAAGTTTGTCACGGTGGGTGGAAAATCCGTGAATAGGGAAATAGAACCGCATACCGATCACTCATTCGTCAGGGACTCCCTGCAGACGGAAGGAGTGCGGTATGAATGCGTGGATATCAATCGCTTACCCTTTAACAAAAGATCGGACTATCGCGGGAACATCGGATTCCTGCTGGATTGTATCATTACCCGCATGAAGCGTGGGAGGTCTGCAGTATCACCCTTTTATCAGGTCAAATACATACCTGTAGATCCCCGGGGCTACGGATCCACATTTGTGGGAGGCAGTGCAGGTGAGGCCATTCTCTCCGAATGATTCCATGAGTGATCCGATCTCATCCTCCGGCTTGAAGGTGTAGAAATGGATATTCCCGCCCTTTTTGGTCATTCCAGGAAGGATTGCAAGGATCGTATCACTGCCATAAGGAGTTGGCACGATCACCCGGTCAAATCCTGGTTCAACAAAGCGGGGAATGCGGAACGCATCATCATGGATTGCCCGGACCTGGCCGGATACCCCGTTCAGTACCAGGTTCTGGAAGAGCCACCGGATCGCATCAGGATTCTGGTCCACCGCGACCACGCTTGCACCCCGTGCTGCTGCAGGGACCACAAAAGGGCCGACACCACAGAACGGGACAAGCACCCTCTCGCCAGGCCTGACCTGTGCTGCTACCCTCATCCGCTCCGTCCCAAGGCGGCTGTTGAAAAAGACTTGTGCCACATCCATCCAATAACGGTATCCGAACTCGTGGTGCTCGGTGATCGTGCCGGATCCGATCACGACCTCCAAGGCTGCAAGGCGCCCGTCCCCTTCGCGTTTTCCCGATTTCCTCAGTACCGTCCGGATATTCTTCCGTTTTGATATGAGAGCAAGGGCGATGTCGTCCTGGTATGCCTCAAGCCCCGCGGGAATGTCGAGGATCGCCAGGTCCCCGATCACTTCGTACCGGTCAGAGAGGAGGGAGATCTTGTCATCGGGAATGATCCCGGCAAGGCTCCTTTTCAGGCTCATACTGGGATCATGCATTACGTCAGGAACTATTAAAATACTCTGTCGCTTCAGCGACGATGAAAAACGGATCTCCGGGAATCGCTATCATGAGCCCATCGGTCCACCAGCCATATCCCCCGGGTATGCCACTCATGGGGCCAGAGGCCTGTCACACTCAGATGACCAGGGGATGGCCGTTTTCATCCCTGCCCCTGGGAGCGGGTTATTTATCTCCCCAGAAATAACCTTTGACCAGGTATGGAGCAGAAAAAAAGCATCCTTCTCGAGGTGCAGATCGCAAAAATTCTCATTTCCCTGCTGCTGATCGCCATCGGCATCCCCCTGCTCCTCGGCTTTTTTTCCGGCACACCCCTCCCCTCAATCCTCTCCTTCATCGGGTCAACCGCTGCTCTCCAGGCACTTGCTGCACCGGTCGGGGTGATCCTCGACTTCGACCCCTGGCTGGTGCTCGCGATCATGACCACCTTTGCCTTCGGGATCTGCCTTGCCATCTGGGAATCGCTCCAGACCTTCGCCCTCACCTCCGATCGGGTGAACCGCTGGATCAGCAGGGTAGAGGAGAAGATGCAGGAGCACCAGTCCCTGCACCGGTATGGCCCTGTATCCTGCATCCTGATCGCATGGATCCCCGGGATCGGGCTGTATGGAACACCGGCAATCGCCTGGATCCTAAGGTGGAAACGCCTCCCCTCCGTTCTCTTCACGGTCATCGGGTTCTTCCTTGCATCACTTCTCATGATCGTCCTTGCCGAAGGGGCATCCAGTATCCTTCATTGATATCGGTGATACCACCCAGGGGCTGCATCTTAGGACCTCCCGGCACCCCTTGAAAATCCAGGGAAAGGGATATCCTCACCATTTTTCCCAAAAAAAATTACATGATTCCCTCGAGAAATACCTGCAACAAAGATGAAAATCCAGCTGGCATTTTCATACTGATCGCCGGTGAACGCCCCCGGTCGATCATCAGGGGTGGAACTGCGAACGGCGGTGTCATTGGAGAAGGGAGAGGCGGTGATGCAAACGACCGCCCTAAACTTCCCGAAACTCCGCATCAATCACATCAGGTTCATCGGGTCTCCTCCGCAACATCATGACAACTGCCCCGATAAGTGCAACCGCCCCGGCAATCATGAGAAATGCCCCCAGGAGCTGGAATATCAGGAGGACAGAGCGCTGGAGGAACAGGAGGATGATGATACCAAGCCCGGCAAGGACAAAACCACCAACCGCAAGGAGGGCCCTCCTGGTTGCCGGGGCAGGCTGGAAGATGGCAGTAAATGCCCCGATCAATCCCGCGATGAGGCACCCTGCCCCGATCACGATTGCAATGAATGTCGCGGTGCTCTCGGGGTTGAGAAAGGAATACACGGCCAGGATCACGGCAATGACACCGAGCACGAGCGGGACGGCAAAAAACCCACCACTTCCCTTCGCAAGGAAGGCGGCGGCAGCGAGAAGGAGGATGCCGGCTATCAGCGCAATCGCGGCAAAGAGATAAATCACAAGGGTGAGTGACAAGTGGGGGAAGAACAGGAATATCGCCCCGATCAGAAGCCCGATAATCCCAAGCACGGCGGGAAACTTCCATGAGCCGGCCGTGCTGATCATGCAGTATGATCCCATGATACAGGATTTTTCTGTACAGCCATTAATCCTGCGGATATTAGAGGCAAGGATCGGCAACCGGGACCAGCATGCCACCAGGCATCCTTCAACGCTCCCTTTCATGGAAGGTTCGCGAGGTCTCCCTCGGGAAATTCGTGATGTTACGGGAGGGTATCGCCCTTTTCCGGAATGGGGAGGTTTTGGATCATATCACTCGTAAGGCGGCCTTTCTTCCCGATGACATCAGAGACCCTGATCCGGCAGATACGGGAGCAGACGAGGTAACTCTCCGCCACCAGGTCGAGCCCCCCTTCGGAAAAGTCATCGATCGAGATCGGGACCACTGGTCCTTTGTAAGGGAGGGTGCTCGATACCGCGATGACGAACAGCCCGGAACGTCCGGATGGGCCGAGGACCACCACCGGCCGGACCTTTATCTGCCTCCCCTCCGCGATGCAGAGCGGAGCAAGGAGGACATCACCGCGGAAATAGGATCCCATGGATGAGAGCTACATTCGATAACGGCGGGTATAAGCCATACGGTATGTTCCAAAAGAGGGAAGGGCCGGGCAGGCTGGCAGAAGAGTACTGATGGATACCCACTTGCCTGGGGATTCTGCCTTCTTTTACCCATCCCGGGAGGTACCACTGAGATCAAGTGGCTTTACGGAATTGCCTCAGGTCGGAGCATGGTGAACGAGGTATGAGGCATCGAGTTCAGCGCTCCGGGAAATGATCGGGACCGATGCGCCGGCAATACGCGCACCAGGTATCCCCTCTCTTCCGGGGGAAGGACCGAAGTGTTCCAGTGTAACCATTAAGACGTGCCATTCCCCAAATGTCTTTCATGAAACGACTCTACCGGCCGAAAACAGAGCGGCTTCTCGGGGGAGTATGCAGTGGGATCGGCCAGTATTTTGATACCGATCCGAACCTGATCCGGATCGTCTGGGTGGTGCTCACCCTCCTTTCCATCGGTGTCGGGGTGATCGCCTACCTTATCGCCTGGCTCATCATCCCTGAAGAGGAGGATGATCGTGCTGAAGTGATATCAGTGACCTAGCGGGAAACCGGGAACATGAGAGAGGCCTCATCTCCGGAGTCAAAGGTACAATACCCCTCTACATCTCTTCCCTGTTTTTAAGGAATAAAAGAGGGTATTAGGATCTCTTCCTGAAGGCGAAGAACACGATCCCAATCCCGGAGAGAATCACCAGGGGAAAGAGACCGGTCTGGGTCGGCGTTGGTGTCGCAGAGGGGATCAAGGTAGCGGAGATCTGTGCAGTCTGGCCTGCTGTCACCTGCTGGGTCGCCTGCCAGTCCTGGTAACCACTCAGTTTGATGAGAACTGTATAGGATCCGGGGGTGAGACTGTCGAGCGTGATAGGGGTGAGTCCCTTAAAAGCATTGTTCAGATACACCTCAGCCTGACTCGGAGCAGATATGACCGAGATTCCTCCGGTGGTTGGGTTCTGCACCGAATTCAGGGTGACTGAAACCACGTAGTCTTGACCAGCCGCTACACTCTGAGTAGTCTGGTAGTCCTGGTATCCTGACTTTGTCAGGAGGAGAGTATGGGTGCCGGGCTTCACTGAGGTGAAGACCAGCGGGCTTCCCGCACGTGTCTGGCCGACATAGATTCCATCGCCGTAGACGCTCGCTCCGGCAGGGTTTGAACTGATGCTGACAGTTGCATATTGTGGCTGTGGGTTCTGAACCAGTGTTGGATTCAGATATGTGGTCGCTCCGGCAGAGATACTGACCGTTCCGGTCCAGTCCTGGTAACCAGCCTTTGTCAGCCGTACCGAGTGGGATCCGGGAACAAGGTTACCAATCACAGTGTTCGTGACTCCCTGGTAAATTCCGTCAACGTACACAGCAGCTCCGCTGGGAGACGAACTCACGCTTAAACTTCCGGTCGTGACGATCGGCTGGAGGATTGCGTTGGTATAGGCAGTCTGCCCTTCGTTCACACTTACTGAAGTGTAGAACGTCTGGTATCCGGACATGTAGACAGAAACCTCATGGGAACCCACCGGGATGTTGTAGAATGTGTAGGGGGTGGTCGCAGACCGGCTCCGATCAAGGGTGACCATTGCACCTGTTGGGGTCGAGACGACCTGGATGTTCCCCGTCTGAGCACTTGGGTCGAGCTGCGCTGTAATAGGGATGGTCTCCCCTGCCATGGGATTGCCATTGTAGGTCGAGGACCACTCCTCATACCCGGCAAGGCTGATCCTGATATTATGGGTGGGATTCCCGGTAGTCGAAACGGTAACAACGACGGGGGTTTCTCCCCAGAACGCACTATCGAAGTATACATCCCCGCCTGAGGGGATGGAATTGATCGAGAAGTATCCCTGTTCACTCCCGGGGGCAGGGGTTGCAGGAAGCGTCGAAATCATTGCCGATGATGCGGTAACGGCAGCGGCCAGCAGCAATACTATAACGACTAAGGTAGAAGATTTCATCGATATACCTTCAACTGGTATACCGGAAAATACCGTAGTGAACTATTTTAACCTGCCGATTCGTCGGAAGTTTGAATCCAATCGAACTGAAATAGGGGAGGAAAACGTCTCAAGCCCCCTCATTCTGTCCACGTGAGAACATCCTGTCCTCTCATCCTGTCCGGAAAAAACTGGATGATCTTTTTGAGTATCGCACAAAGCAGTATCCACTCCCACGAAATCATCCCTTCAGAAGCACTCTAATCAGCGGAGAGCAGCAGAGACCTTCCACCCTGAACGGTCTATCGGATGACGGTATACCCGAGCCTGGTGAGGATCCTGGTCACCTTCCGGATCCATTCTGCATCATCGGCCGCTTCCATCTCGCTGATGTGATAGTCCCAGACCTGCCGGAGCGTGGCATCCTCGCAGGCAAGGTAGGTCCCGGTCATCACCCTCCCCGCCCTCCTCCCATATGCATCGAGGATGAGGAGACGCCAGCAGCCGAACTCCCGGCAGATCTCCGGCCAGGTCGGGTATACGGTGCAGTAGCCTTTCCTCTCGGCGGTGTTGCATCGGAAGAACGGGCAGGCCTTGGGCCATTGCACAAACGTGCTCCTGTCTTCGAACAGGGGGAGCATCCGGGGAGAGACCCGGGAGCGTGTCTCCTCTCCGGTATACACATTCCGTATCAGGTATTCATTGTCTCCAAGGTCAGCCTTGATCTCATGGACATAGCCCATCTGGGTGCAACACTCCCCGCACTGCTGACAGTAGAACGGCATGATCCGTGATCCTGAAGAGCTCGGTATAAGAGAGAGAAATAGATTGGGATCATCCCAAGGAGCACTGATGGATGAACACAGGGGTGCCAGGAAAAAAACCCATGATTCCCTTTCGGATCACAATCATACGGAATGAAAATGGCGGAGCCATTTTCATATAAAAAAGAGACTACGGTTCTCCCTGCGGGTAGGTGCAGTATTCACCCTTGTAGAGCCAGTTCCGGTAGATGATGGGGGTTATCAGGGTGGTCAACAGGCTCATGAGGATGATCACAACGTAGACTTCCTGTCCGATGACTCCCTGCTCAAGCCCGATCAAGGCCACGATCATGGCAACCTCACCCCGTGGCGCCATACCAAACCCGAGGATGAGGCTGTCCTTCCCGCACAGTCCCGTCAATCGACCAGGGATGGCACAGCCGACAACCTTCGTTATGATCGCGACGAGGGTGAGAACAACCAGGAACCCCAGGATGGGCACCGTGAGCTGATGCACATCAGCAAGAATGCCAAGGGAGACGAAGAAGACAGCAGCAAAGATCATCTGGAGATACTCCGCCCCTTCACGGAGGTTCCTGCTCCGTTTCAGGTTCACACCGACAAACGATACCCCTGCTATGAAACCCCCGACGATTGCGGAGAGCCCTATCAGCTCGGCACACATGGCATAGAAAAACGCAAACATCATGGCGAAGATGAACACAAACTCGGGATACTTCCCGGCAATGTCTGATTCATCCATCTTCACGATGAGTTTGCTTACATAATTTCTCCCGATCCAGGCACCCCCGGCAACAAAGATGATCGCGATGATCACCAGGCGGCTGATGGAGGTGAGACTGATGGTGCCGGTGACAATATCGCTTACCGCGGACAGAGCGATAAGCGACAGGATATCATCGATGACGGCAGCGCCGATGATTGCCTTGGCGACTTCAGTATCAAGTTTCCCCAGCTCCTTGAGAATATTGGCGGTGATGGCAATACTGGTCGCCGTCAGCGCAGTACCGATAAAGATGGCACTCACCGTGCTGAATCCGAACAGGAGAGAGATCCAGTATCCCCCGATCCATGGGACAATAACCCCTACAAGACCGATAATCCCGTATTTTACCTGGAAGATCTCTTTGATCTCGAACTCGAGCCCGATCACAAAGAGCAGGATGACGGCCCCAAGATGGGCGATACTGGCAACAAAATCGGTATAGGTGATCAGGCCAAGCACACTCGGCCCCACGACAAGCCCAACCAGGATCTCTCCCACAACCGCTGACTGGTTGATCCGTGATGCAAGCAGGTAACCGGCAAGGGCGACAAAGAGGAGGAGGCTCATCTGGAACTCGACCGTGCCGAAAATACCCTCCATGCAATGAAATAACGCTGGAAAAGTATAAAATCATGGCAGAAACCAGGCCTCTCCCTGCCTTATGATATTCCCGGCTTTCATCAGGAGTACCGCCGGGCTCCGTTCAAGTATCTGGCCAGGGGAATCGCCCTGGTACAGGGACACCAGGAATCCGGGGAGTGGGGTATTTTCGGCCGGGAAGAGTTATGTACCGTGAATCTTTTTCAGGATCCAGGCCATGTTCCTGCCAAGGTTCTCCATGGTGGTGATCCCTTCCTGGTCCTCTTCAACCTCCCCGGGATTGAGCCCCATGCCGATGTTCCAGTAGGAAGATCCGACGGTATACATGTTGCTGATGCCGAAGAAATGATTGATCGTGTCAAAGACGTGGATCCCCCCTGCCCTCCGGACAGCCACCACCGCTCCCCCGACTTTCCTTGCATACAGACCACCGTTGGCCATCCCGACAAAACCGGCACGGTCGATCAGGGCTTTCGTCTCGGCACTCACATCGGCAAAATACGTTGGTGAACCGATAAGGATCCCCTCAGCAGCGGCCATTTTTCCGATGCAGCCATTCACGATATCATCATCGATCACGCACCTGCCATCCCGATTCTCAAAACATTTCCCGCAGGCGGTACATCCATGGACTTTCTTTCCACCTACCTGGACAAGTTCCGTGCTGATGCCTTCCTCTTTGAGAGGAGTAAGCACGTGTTCCAGCAGGTGCCTGGTATTCCCCCCTTTCCGCGGGCTCCCGTTGAATGCGACAACCTTCATACCCAGGTACTTGGACATCCCCTGATTTCAAGGATTTCCCATGGCATAGAAAGGGGATACCCCTCTTTGTCCACCATCAGGATTCCGGACCAATCCGATGCCTTAATGCGGTAGTGCCGGCCAGTAGTCTTTTTGTGAAGTGCAGGTATGTTTCTTGAAAAGATCCTGTATGCTACCGATTTCTCGGAGACCTCAGCAAGTGCCCTCGGCTATGTGATCCAACTCCGGACTGCAGGATGCAAAGAGGTGATCCTTGTCCACGTGCTTGATGCCCGAAAGACAGAGGAGGTCCTTGCAGAACCATCCGGCGGGGATGAACCATCGGGGGAGTACGAGCGGCAGATTGCCGGCAGGATACTGAACAATGCCCGGCAGGAACTGAAAACCATCGAGAGAGCGCTCGAAGAGGAGCAGTTCCTGGTCCGGACCTTTCTCGTGAACGGAAATCCATCCCGGGAGATAAACCGTATTGCCGATGCGGAATGCGCAGGAATGATCCTGATCGGCTCCCATGGGAGGACCAATCTCCTGCACCGGCTGATGGGCTCGGTCTCCCTCGGGGTGATCGAGAACGCGACCCGGCCGGTGCTTATCGTGAGGAGGGACGAAGAGCAGTAGGAGGAGAGATCCCCTGCTCTCCCAAGGGGCGGTTCTCGAATGCCCGGCAGGAGGAGATATCAAGGGCAGATTAATGCTCTCTCCGTTCAGGAAGATCTCCCCTTCCAGGAAGGCCAGGTTCCCGGAAACTGGTTGGAGATGAGCCAGAGATCCCTGGCACTCCTATTGGCCAGACTTTCAGGAAGCCACGCGCTCCTGGCACCACAGGTTCCCTCTTTCTATCAGGTCCAATCCCCACGCTTGATGGAGATCTCCGGTAATCCTGTTCCGTGAAATAAAAAAGAGTTGAGAAGACGATCAGTACCGTGGCCGGAAACTGGTCCGGGGCTGCGGCGGGCGTGCCTCATCGATCTTCAGGGTGCGGCCTTCAAACATCGTCTCGTTGAGGGCTGCCTTTGCCTTCTCGGCATCCTCAGGGGTCGCCATCTCGACGAATCCAAAGCCCTTCCGCTCAATGACACGAACTTCCTTTACATCCCCGTATGCTGAGAATAATTTTTTTAATTGTTCCTCATTGACAGAATACGTGAGATTTCCAACGTAGAGTTTACTTCCCTGCATATGATTACGTTCCTTTTCCTCATTACATCGGTCCTTTTCCACATATACTTTTAGGAGGAGACAGAATGCAGAAGAAGAGGGTGGAACTGCTGGCGAACCATGCGCAAAGGGAGCGCCGCCCCACGTATCGCAGAAACGAGCTCATTGCCCGGGGGGAAAGGTATCCCTTCCATAGAACGGTACCGCAAGGAGGGACAGAGGCTCACGCCAGGGATAGGTTAAAGGCAGTTGGCAGCGTTTATAGTACACTTTATTGACGGAGTTGTTTTCCTGACCAGCACCACGCATTCACAAAACGGGCCCGGGACCGAGATCGTCCGCGTACGGCTGCCGAAGAAGAGAGAGAAGGAGATCTTTGCCAGGGCTGAATCGATGCTTGGTGCAAACCATATCAGTGTCCGTTGTGCTGACGGGGTGACCCGGATGGGCCGGATCAAGGGCACGATCAAAAAACGCCTCTGGATCCGGGAAGGCGATGTGCTCATCATCACTCCCTGGAGTTTCCAGGATGAAAAGTGCGACATCTCGTACCGCTACACACGGCCACAGGTCGAATGGCTCCAGCGGAACGGGTATCTCAAGTCATAATCCTTTTTTCCCCAGCGCCATCGTAAATTACAGGGCCGCTCTCCTCTACGGATTTCGAAACCTCCTTTTCCACCATTACACCCCACCTGCTGGACCCAAACCTTCCCCGGACATCGGATTTTTGTAGTACGATGCTCCACCAGTTCATGATGTTTTCAGTCAACCGGTGTATCAACCGACTCAGTTCGACCATCATCCTGAACGATACCACCGAGCAGGCCATCAACGAGTATGTGAAAGAGAATAGCAGGGAGTATTACGAGATCTCCCCGGGGTTCGAGTTTCGGGGGGTCATCATCCTCCTGAAAAATCCCATGCTCATGGGCTTCAAGATCAAGAAGAAGAAGATCCTCATGCCGTTTGTAAAACCCTGCTTCGGCCCCATGCTCATCGAACTGGCAGCCCTGAGTGGAGAGTTTGAGCAGCTCCGCGAACAGCTGGCAAGGGCTTCATAATCTGCCGGATCCCTCAACCCTTATCACCTTTCCTGCCCAAAATCTTCCAGAAATCTGATAGCATCAAAGTGACCTCCTGTGTACGCCATCCGCTTCTACCGCATTTACGATATAGGGGAGGAGATCGACCTCGGCGACCTGGAAAAAGCCCTGGCGAGCAGCATGGCGATCGCCCGTACCGGGTTTGTCAGGGTCCGCCCCACCTCCATGACGATAGAGGAGCCGCCACTCCTTCTCCGTCTCCAGCCGGCATATGCTGAAACCGGTGGTGCCGGTTGCACCTTCACGGTAGTATCGAGAGTGTTTGATTTCGGGGCGGTCAGTATCTGCCTCATCCTCGAAGAGATGAATGCCCCGGCATCAGCACTGCAGGACGCTGCAGACCGATTCTCCGGGAACGGGGTGCTCGATCCTCACTTTTCTGCCGCCCTGCAGCAGGTCCGTGCCATCCTGGCCCCGATCGTTGGTGATCGTTCGATCGACGAGGATTTCTACGACGATTACACCATCTACCTCTCCGAACGTCTTGATGAGAGCATCGATCCTGTTGCACTGCTCCTTGGTGAGAAGGAGGATTTCTCCCCGGAGATCCGGCAGGAGACCCTCCAGAACCAGCTGAGCTATGCCCGGGATGATCGGGCGATCCTCTCCTGGAACGGGGCGATCCTGATCAGCCCCCAGCCGCCCTCTGATCTGATCGAGCTGATCGAGTTTGCCGCGGTGCAGGTGCTCGAACTCAGGTTTTATGACCGCGAGCTCTCCCGGCAGATGGAGAAGATGTATGATGACATCGAGGTTGCAGACCGGCTCTTCTGGTACAGCAAGGTTCGCCAGTACCACTCGCTCATGAAGGTCCTGATGCGGACCCAGACCGAAGTCTCCGAGATCGTGGAGAAGGTCAACAACCTGATCAAGATCACCGAGGATGTGTACTATGCACGGGTCTATGCCATGGCGCTGAAAGTATTGAGGAGCCAGCAATGGACCGAGAGCCTCAACCGCCGTATCGGGATCATCCGCGAGAACTACCGGATGCTCTCCGATGAAGTGGATGTCCAGCACTCCAATTTCCTCGAATGGGTGGTGATCATCCTGATCGCCTTCGAAGTTGCCCTCTTCCTGCCAAGTGCGCTGCATTGAAAGAACCAGGCATGCTGCAATGCGCTTGTCTCCCCTTCTCTTTCTCGTCTGAATCGTTCCTCTGATATCACCCCATGATTCTGCTGATCCCCGACAGGTGAGCATTTATCAGAAGAACTCCAAGTGCTAGAGAACCATACCACACGCGTGATACCATGAAAGCTCCTTTAATGGGGGAAGCTCACTCACGCGGTGGTTATTGCAGGAAAAGTCAATGAGCAGAACAGGGGATGGCCGGTCACGGGACCATATCAGGCCAGGAGTGCAGGTCCGAATCGTCCAGAAGAAAGACCAGCGAAGCGGGAGACTTACGGAGGGGACCGTCCGTGAGATCCTGACCGGCTCCTCCTTCCATCCCCACGGGATTAAAGTCCGGCTGACCGATGGAACGGTCGGCAGGGTGCAGGAGATCGGGGGTCCTGAACGGTGAACAGGTCCGGATGGTTCCCATGCAGGGACTCCAGATCCTCGCGTGTCGGGGAGCAGTGAACCATGGCTGATCCTGCTGATCCTCTCCATCCAGAGGCTAAACCAGACCATGCCCGCGCGATGACCGAAGGAGTCTCACTCCTCATGGGCGATCCGAAGACCGCCATCCGGAAGCTCTCCCTCCCGATGATGGCCGCGATGCTCTTCATGTCGGTCTACAACCTGATCAATGCCATCTGGGTGGCCGGGCTCGGTGCCGATGCGCTTGCGGCAGTCGGGTTCATGACGCCGCTCTTCATGGTGTTCATCGGCCTTGGAAACGGGCTCGGAGCAGGGGTCTCCTCGGTGGTTGCCCGGAGGATTGGGGGGAAAAACCGGCAGGGAGCCGAGCATGCTGCAATGCACGGGCTCCTGATTGGAGCTGCTGTAGCCGTGATCCTGACCATCCCTCTGATCCTCTTTACCGAACCCCTGGCTGTGCTCCTCGGGGCCGGGTCAGTGGTACCTCTTGCAGCCGAGTACGGGAGGATCCTTTTTATCGGGACTATCTTCATCCTCTTCAATAACATCGCGTATGCCATCCTCCGGGGGGAAGGGGATACGAAGAGAACAATGTACGCGATGGCGTTCTCTTCGATCCTAAACGCAGTCCTCGACCCAATCCTCATCTATTGGGCGGGGCTCGGGATTGCAGGGGCAGCGGTAGCGACGGTCATCTCAATCGTCTCGGTGACGCTTATCATCCTGTACTGGTTCCTCGTGAAGAAGGATACCTACCTCTCCATAACGATGAAAGGCTTTGTCCCGGACAGGTCTGTTTCCCGGGATATCCTTGGAGTGGGGCTGCCTGCAAGTGTCGAATATCTCCTGATGTCGACGCTTTCTATCATCATCAATGCGATCCTCGTCATGGTCGCCGGTACCGATGCCGTGGCGGTATACACCTCCGGCTGGCGCCTCCTGATGTTTGCCGTGGTCCCCGAGATCGCGATTGCAACGACACTCATCTCTGTAATCGGTGCTGCTTACGGCGCCCGCAAGTACCGGAACCTGACCCTGGCCCATGGGTATGCAATACGGCTTGGTATCATGATTGCAGCAGTGATGGCAGTCCTGATCTTTGTCTTTGCCGGACAGATCGCACTCCTGTTCACCTATTCGGAAACGACGGCCTACCTCACCCCCCGGATCGCATCGTTTCTCCGGGTCATTTCAGTACTGCTGGTCTTTATGCCGGCCGGGATGCTCTCCCTGTCGGTCTTCCAGGGGACCGGCAGGGGATTCACCTCGCTTGTGATCAACCTCTTCCGGGGTCTCGCCTTTGTGGCAGTCTTTGTCGTGCTGTTTGGGATCGTCCTCGGGTATGGCGAGACAGGGGTCTGGATCGGGATCGTGCTTGGGAATATCCTGGGAAGCATGGTCGCCTATCTCTGGGCACGGATGTACGTTCGCCGTCTGGTACTGCTCGAAGAACAACCCTCCTGAACACTACCTGGTGGCAAGGTCCCGTGATGCGGCCATTGCGGTCGAGAAGGCTGCCTGGAGGTTGTATCCACCGGTATCGCCATCGATGTCAAGGACCTCCCCGATACAATAGAGTCTGGGGACGATGAGCGATTCCATCGTTGAAGGGTCGATCTGGTCAAGCGATACACCCCCCCGTGTCACCATCGCCTCATTCCAGTCTCCCGTACCGGACACAACAAAGGGGAACGCGATAAGCATTCGGACGAGTTCATCCCTCTCCTTCTTCGCGAGGTGGGCACCGGTAAGGTCTGCAGGGAGGCCGAGCAGTTCGAGAATCCTCGCGATGAACCGTGCCGGGAGGGCATATCCCGAGAGGATGGTCTTTACTTGTTTTGTCCCAGAAACCGCTATCCTGCCGACCAGATCTTTGGTGAGCATATCATGTCGCATGCCGGGGAGAAATGCGATCTTCAGGATATCGCCGGGCAGGACATACCGCGAGAGATGGAGGATCCCCGGGCCGGACAGGCCCATATGGGTGAACAGGAGATCTCCTGCTGCCTCCCGGACCTTTCTTCCCTCACGGAAGAGCGAGAGGGTGAGCCCCTCAAATGATATCCCGGCAAGGTCTGCAAAGGGATAGTCACGGACCCTGATTGGGACAAGGGCCGGGGCAACCGGGGCGATATGGTGCCCGAGCGACGCTGCAAGGGAGAAGCCGTCCCCGGTTGACCCGGTTGCCGGGTAGGATGACCCCCCGGTCGCGAGCACAAGGGCACCGGATTCGTATTCCGCGGTTCCGGTCCGGACATGGAATTTGTCATCGGACCGCCGGACTTCCTTAACGGCTTCCCCACACTGGATCTCAACCCCGTTTTTCAGGCACTCCGCGAGCAGCACCGAAAGGACATCAGCCGCTTTTCTGCTCTTCGGAAAGATCTTCCCGGATTCATCGGGTTCGAGTGGGAGGCCGCGGCTGGTGAACCATGCCACGAGGTCATGGTTCGAGAACTTCCGGAGCGGGGATCGGAGGAATGCGCCATGATCCCCGTACTTTCTGAAGAATTCCCGGATGTCCCCGTCATGGGTGAGATTGCACTGCCCGGATCCGGTCACCAGGAGCTTCCTCCCGCAGGACGGCATCTTTTCGAGGAGGATTACCCCCCGGCCGGACCCTGCCGCTTCGGCTGCGCAGAAGAGCCCGGCCGGCCCTCCACCCACAATAATCACGGGATAATAGTCTACCACAGGAATTACTCGTTGCGGCAGCTCTTCGATGTATCGAAGCCGCGTGAGTGCTCGCGTTCCTGCTCCCGGCCAGCCATCCCGGTATCATGGTTGCCTGGTTCTTCCTGGAAGCCGTGACCATCCCAACCGATCCGCTACCCCGACTGATCCGGATCGTCCAATGACACATCATTGAAGTAAAAAGATCCAGTACGCTGCTAATACCCCTTCCGCTCACCCGGGAAGCAACGCATCTGGATCGGGCGGATGCTCGCACCTGGTGATCTTTTTTTATATGAAAATGCCTCCGGCATTTTCATCTCGTATGCATGTGTCCTTCGAAGGAATCATGTAGTTTTTTTAGGATTTCCTGACTTCGTTATAGAGAGAGACCAGCGACAGGCTGATCAGGTTCAGGGTCGTCGCACCGTACCAGAGGTAGAGCTCGTTCTGCGAAAGATGCGTGATCCATCCTGACCAGAGCATCAGGCAGATGATGACAAACGAGAGCAGGGTATCGACCGCAAGAAAGACCATGGGCCGGTGGACCAGCCTCCCGATCTGTGCAATCGTGCAGTACTCAAAGAGGGCATTCCGCCCGGCAAGATCAAGGAGGGAACGGCCGGTGTTCATCAGGATATCGAGGCATGCCCAGACAACAACAATCCCTCCGAAGATGACCAGCCACCGTACCCCTGTCCTGTATGCCGTCAGGCCGAAGAGGAGCTTGAAGATGCAGAACGGGATCCCGATGGTCAGGGAGAGGAAGAACGGGCGGATGAAGAAGCGCTGGAGTGCATCGTACCGCTCCTCCCGGGGAAAGGTCTCACCTGGCATGATGGATACCAGGGACGTTGGGCTGCCGACCGCATTAATCTGATGTGGATTCACCGGCCGGGAGGGATTTTTAATCCTTCACGATCCAGACCCATGATCATGACGATCTCTGCATGGGCAACCCTCCTTGTTGCCGGCCTCATGGAGACCGGCTGGGCGGTCGGGCTCAAATATTCCGATGGTTTCACCCGGTTGATCCCCTCCGTCCTTACGGTCGGGCTGATGGCCGGGAGTTTCTATTTCCTCTCCCTCTCACTGCGTGACCTCCCGCTCGGCACCTCCTATGCCGTCTGGACCGGGATAGGGGCAATCGGAACCGTGCTCCTGGGGATGGTCCTCTTCGGGGAGTCCCGGGAGACCGCCCGTCTCCTTTGCCTGTTCCTGATCGTTGCCGGGATCCTTGGGCTCAGGTTCGTAACAGGGGAGTGAACTTTCAGGTCCCTGAGACCTGAAGCAGGTCAGCGTGGTGCAGCCGTGCTTGTTGAAATGGGAAAGAGCCTCAATGAAGGGGTGTCCCTGCAACAGGGACGAGTCCTTCTAATAGCCTCCACCACCGACGGGATAGGCGTCATTCATCTGCATCCTCTCCGGTACACCTGAAAAGTGAACCGGAGAGAACGGGCAACATGCCCTCCCTCCCTGAGGCATACTTTTTTGTTCACGGTTGGAACACTATAACAGAAAATGAGTTATCTCTTCGAGATCATTGTCATTCTCGTCCTTATTGCGATCAACGGATATTTTTCCCTCTCCGAGTTTGCCATCATCTCGGCAAGGAGATCCCGGCTCCAGCAGCGTGCAGAGGAAGGAGATGTGCGGGCAGGGGAGGCCATCCGCCTTGCCGATAAACCGACCCCGTTCCTCTCAACCATCCAGGTCGGGATCACCCTGGTCGGGATCTTTACCGGAGCATACGGGGGAGCGACGCTCGCGGCCGCCCTCACGCCCCTCATCGCGGAGATCCCGCTCCTTGCCCCGTACAGCGGCCTGATCAGTATCACGCTGGTCGTGCTTCTGATCACCTACCTGACACTGGTCTTTGGGGAACTGGTCCCGAAACGGATTGCCCTTTCCAATGCCGAATCGATTGCCGCACGGGTGGCACGGCCGATGTCGATTCTCTCCACCATCGCCTCCCCTGTGGTCTTCCTCCTGAGCCGGTCGACCGAGCTCTTCCTCCGCCTCATCGGGATACGGGAATCCGAGCCGCCACCTGTCACAGAGGATGAGATCAAGATCATGCTCGAAGAGGGGACCGAGTACGGGGTCTTTGACAAGGCCGAGGTTTCGATGGTGGAAGGGATCTTCGAACTTGGGGACCGGAATGTGGCAAGCCTCATGACTCCGAGGCCGGATATCACCGGGATCGATCTCGAGGATTCCCCGGAGACAAACTACCGCATCATGGCCGATGCAGGACATTCGTTCTTCCCGGCCTTCCGGGGTGACCTCGACAATATCGCAGGTCTGATCGCGGTCAAAGATATCTGGTCAGCCCTTGCACTCGGGTCAAAACCGGACCTCGAATCGGTCCTCCGGAAACCCTATTTCGTCCCCGAGAACACCTCAATCATGAAACTCCTTGAGACATTCCGGGAGTCCGGACTCCCGATGGCGCTTGTCACCGATGAATACGGCAATATCCGCGGCCTTGTCACCCTCCACGATATCCTTGAATCGATCGTTGGAGGGGTCCGCCACCTCTACCGGCCCGAGCCTCCCTCCATCGTCAGGAGGGAGGACGGGTCATGGCTGATCGATGGCGATGTGGTGCTCGAAGATCTTGAAGAGATCATCCCGGTGGATGACCTGCCGGGAAAGGGATCCTACCAGACCCTGGCAGGATTCATCATGTATGCCCTCCAGCGGATTCCCTCCACCGGGGATCATACCGAGGCGGAGCAGTTCCGGTTCGAGGTGGTGGACATGGATGGGAACCGGGTGGACAAGGTGCTGGTATCGAAGGTGGAAGAGCCGAGTGGATGATGAGGTACGATGAGGAGGTCGTATAAGGGCAACGGCCATACCTGGCAGGTGTTTGATGGCTCGCAGAGAGACAGGAATGCATTATCGTGCCCCCTTGATAACCCGGTAACCATGGAACCGCGTATCAATGTGATCACCCTCGGCGTCAGAGATTTTGATCGTTCACTTGCCTTTTACCGTGACGGGCTCGGGTGGGAGGCGCACGTGCAGGGTGATCTCGCTCTCTTTTCACTCAACGGGATGATCTTCGCCCTCTATCCCCGCAAGAGTCTGGCTGATGATGCGAATGTACCTGCAAGGAAAACCGGCTTTCCCGGATTCACCCTCGCCTATCTCACCAGGAATGAAGCTGAAGTGGATGCAATTCTCGAGAAAGCAGGGAGTGTCGGTGCCCGTATTGTGAAACCAGGCCAAAAGACCTTCTGGGGAGGCTATAGCGGATATTTTGCCGATCCTGATGAGTTCCTGTGGGAAGTTGCCTTCAACCCTTTCTGGAAATTAGACCGGGAGGGGAGGGTGAGCCTCTAATCCCTTCAGATACTTCACACCATAGCACCAGTATTCCGTCAGGGATTTCCGATCGTTCCTTCAATCCTGCAATACTACGGTGATCAAGATTTATGAGGGAATAAATGATTCTTACAACGGGCAAGATACCAAGGCGTTCCTCTCCAACTCAGCCATGGAGATCCTGGTTCCTGCTAGAGAGATTCCTTTCTACCGTTTCTGAAGAATCGAAGAGCCCTGATCACATCACTTATCTTTCATCCGTGACCATCCTCTCCCATGATATCTGCCGGAACCGGTCCCCTCAATCCTGAAGGGAAACAGAGCAGACTACTGTGGTGATGGTTGATGAGTTCCAATGAATATGAGCACCAACGTCTTTTCAGGTACTATCCCGGCGACTTTGGGGCACTGACGATAAAGGTCATTCACATGGACCTGATCTTTGATATCCATGATCAATATACCCGGGCATCCTCCCGGCTTACTGCAGAAGTCCTCAACAGTCCGGTAAAGGATCTGGAGCTGAATGCACATGACCTCGAGATCATCTCCGTCTCCTGTGATTGTGCAGCGATCTCTACCAGATATGATCATAACCGGAACATACTCACCCTTACGTTTGACCCGGGACTTACCCCCCATGCCCGGTTCACGGTCATGACCGAAAGTGTCTGCCGGCCAAGTGATCATATCCTGGAAGGGCTCTACTACGATCGCACCCCTGAAGGCGCCCCACCAACCCAGATCACCCAGTGCCAGCAGTGGGGATTCCAGCGGATTGTCCCCTGTATCGATGACATGACAGCAAAATGCACCTACACCACCACCATTATCGCTGACGAACGGTATACCAGCCTGCTCTCGAACGGCGATGTTGCCATTCCCCGCCACCCTGTCGGTCCTGGTCGTGTGAGCATCACATATGACAATACCCTCACGCCGATGGCTCCGTATCTCTTCTTCCTTTGTGCCGGCACTTATGACACCCACACCCGTGAGCTTGAGTACCCGGATGGGCACCACATCACCCTTGAACTCCTGGTCCCGCCGGGATCGGACACGGTAGTCGCGGACTATGCCCTTCAGGTACTGGCGGATGCGATCCTCTGGGTGTATCTGTTCACCGGCAAGGGGAGTTATGAACAGATCAATGAGAAAGAGAAGATACGTGCCCTCATCCGGGAACGTGACCAACTGAAGGAGAAGAACTGCGACCCGGAAACCCTGGAGGATGTCCGCGCCCGGCTCAGGAAAATGACAGCAGAAATAACCCCCGGCTATCAATACACCGGTTCCGTCTATCGTGAAATCGGCATGCAGAATTCGGATTTCGGGGGTATGGAAAATGTCGGGAATACCACCATTACCATGAATCGGATCATGCCCTACCCCCAGATGACCGATCCGGCGTTTGAATATATGATCCGGGTCAAGGTGCATGAGTTCTACCATAACCTGAATGGATCCGAAGTGACCGGGAAGACCCCGTTTGAACTCTGGCTCAACGAAGCCGTGACCGCGTTCATGGAAAACAAGTACCATGCCCGGCTCTTTGATGAGGATTATTCCCGCCTCAAGACGGTCCTTGGTCTGTATGCCCCGTCTACCGGCACATTTGCCCTCGATGCGGGTTCGGCATCCCTTCCCATTGAACCCGATGGGTTCAATGACCCAAATGACCTGATTACCGGGATTACCTACGTAAAAGCAGCCGAATTTGTCCGGATGATCGAGACCATGATGGGAAAGGAGCAGTTTGTCCGGGGGCTGGACCTCTACCATTCCCGATACCGGCATGCGAACGCCACATGGCAACAATGGATTTCTGCCATGGAGGAGGTGTCGGGCCAGCATTTCTCCGGGATGACCCGGACCTGGCTGAAACAGACCGGGTTTCCTATCGTCACCGTATCAGGCAGGTATGATCACGACCAGCGCCGCTATACGATGATCGTGAAGCAGACATTACCCGAGCAGGGTGTTTCCTGGGATTTTCCTTTCCGTGCGGCGCTGGTCGACAAGGATGGCAATGATCTTGCAGAACGTATCGTCCGAATCGATACGGTGGAAACAGCCATCGCCTTTGACAATGTTGAAGAGCCGGCCTTCCTCTCTCTAAACCGGGGATATTCATTCTATGGAAAAGTTATCGCAGATGCCGATCCAAAAACGCTCCAGATCCAGGCGGTCCGTGACCGGGATCGGGTGAACCGGTACATCGCCCTGTACCGGCTCGCCGAGCAGGAAATAATCCGCCTCATAAAAGACCCTGGAAAGGAACCCTCCGATGAGTATCTTGCACTTTATTTCCGTATCCTTTCCGATGATGACCTGTCCCATGACCTGGGGGGATCCCTCCTTACGCTCTTTGATAGCGTGGATACTCCGGAATATGCGCACCGCTACCTGGCACTGTATAAGGCAAAGAGGGCGATTGAACACGCCCTTGCCACCCGGTATAAACAGGAGCTCCAGGATCTCTATCAGCGCCATGACCAGAGCGTATCCCTTACTGCCCCGATTGAGAACCAGATCCCGGCAATCAAGGAACGCCAGGTGAAAAATTCCGCCCTTACTCTCCTTTCCACCCTTGATACCCCCGAAATTAACAATCTGATCCGTGCGCAGCTTGATACGGGAGCGGTTGCCACTGATCGTTTGAGTGCGTTTTCGCTGTACCTGAACAGCACTGCGCCAGATCGGCCGGAAGTCATGGAAGAAGTTGGGGGAAACGCCGCTGGTCACCCCGTCAGCTGGGAGGCGTTCCTTGCGACCGTGGGAGGGTGTTCGGCGCCGGATGTCGTGACCTTGATCCGCCAGACAGAAGAATCCCTTCGGTTTGATATCACCCAGGTGAACGACCATCGGGCACTCTATGGTTCCTTTGCCGCCAATCGGAAGATCTCACTACAGATACCGGAGGGAAGGATCCTGTTCGGTGAAATCCTCCAAAAACTTGCGTCGATAAACCAGAACTCAGTGGTCTCCCTGTTGAGAGCGTTTGATGCCATTGATCTGATGGAAGAAGAATACCACGAGCCGCTTATTGATCTGCTCGTCTCGTTCCAAAACACCCTTGACCCTGACCGGGATGCAGGGATACTGTATACCATTCGACGGCTTCTCATGGGTGCACCCTCTGCCTTACAAGCCTGGGAATCGGTGCATGGCCCGACATCGGGATCCACCTGATCTCCATCCGGCACCTTTATTACAAAATGGCAGAATCAGGCATAATTTCATAAACAACGCGAAATTATCGTTGCCTGCTTCCGGGAGATCCGGAACCAGGTCAGTCAACGCATCATTCCACCTGAACGGACGGGGAGGGTCCTTGTCACTCTTCTCCCGCTTTTTTGGTAATCAGGACCTGGTACCAAATGATATTATAGTCATCCGGGAAAAAGGGGAGTACGCGAAAACCTAATTTATCGATATAAAAAAAATGACGGAACTCACGAGATCGCTGGGGCTCTGGACCGCGACGGGTATCGGGATAGGGGCGATCATAGGAACCGGTATTTTTGTCCTTATCGGTGTTGCCGCCGGTCTTGCAGGGCCAGCAGTCATTCTTTCATTTCTCATTGCCGGATTTGTCGCATTGCTCTCGGGGTTGTCTGCCGCTGAACTCTCATCGTTTATCACGGAAACCGGGGGATCCTATATCTACACGACAAAGGCCTTCGGTGCATTTCCCGGCTTCATTGTCGGGTGGATGAAATCGTTTGACTATATTGTCGGGGCTAGTGCGGTCAGCCTTGGATTTGCTGCCTACCTGACCTACTTTATAGGCATTCCTCCCGTGAACGCCACACTGGTGGCGATAGGGACTATCTGGCCTCTCTTCCTGATGCTGCTGAACCTGAAAGGGATGAAAGAGGCTTCGGGTGCAAACAATATCCTTGTTCTCCTGAAAGTCTCCGCCCTTATACTCTTTATCCTGGTTGGAGGCTATTTCCTCATCTCCCATGGAGATTATTCCAATTATCAGCCGTTCTTTCCTGAAGGTATCAAAGGGATGCTATCGGGAGCGGCAATCATCTTCTTCGCATTTATCGGGTTCAATACCGTCGCCATGGTAGCCGAGGAGGTGAAGGACCCGGAGCGAAATGTGCACCGGGCAATCATCCTCTCCTTTGCCATCTGCACCCTTCTGTATATTGGTGTTGCAATCGTCGCTGTCGGACTCGTCGATTGGCAGACCCTCTCCCTCTCAAAAGCCCCCCTTGAATATGCCCTTGGCATTGCGACGACCAATCCTCTCTTTCTCAAATATGTTGCCTTATCCGCTCTTTTTGCTACCACATCGGTGATCCTCTCTTCCATGATTGGTGCATCAAGGGCGTTGTTTGCCATGGCAAGACAGGGCGTGATACCTGGAGTGCTTTCAAAAATCTCTTCCAGAGGGATCCCTTCAGCGACCGTTTTGCTCAGTGGGGTTGTCATCAGCCTGATTGTCCTCCTGACGAATGCAAACCTTGCCTGGCTGGCCTCCATCTTCAATTTCGGAACCCTCTTAACATTCTTCTTCATCAACGCGAGCCTGCTTCAGCTCAGAAGAACGATGCCTGATGCCAATCGCCAGTTCAGGGTACCGTTCTATCCTTACACCCCTATCCTGGGATTATTGAGCTGTGTCGCCCTCGCATTTTTCCTGAATATCAATGCGGTGATTGCAAGTGCTGGCTGGATCAGTGTGGGTATCCTTGCCTACGTGATCAATCAGAAACGGACAAATCAATAAATAAGAGTAAATCAGGCAATTATCCTTTCTCCTCTAAAAACTATAGTGGCTCAAACAACTGACTTCTTGCATCCTTATGGAATCACGCTATCAGCCATCAATTACCCTCCGTAATTATATTCGCCTGCATGACAACGCCATAGATACCTTTATCCCTTGAAGTCTGCCCCTATAGGGCGATGGTGAGAACCTATGATGAGTGGCTACAAGTTTGTAGCCACACTTGTCCATCCTCCCGAGTTGTGTCTTTCAAGGAAGAAATTTGGTGCCCGGTGATTCGCGACTGCACGACCACCCGCTGATGCGTGTCGTAAGCGGCGCTGCTCAGGCCGCTGGGGCCCCTGTACTTTCTGGACAACCCGCCAAGAACCTTTTATCCTCACTAAAGGTATGCTAGGATGAGAGCTGGACCGAAATGGTACTCATATGGATCGTCTATATGATTGGTATTCTCATCGGGTTGTTCGTAATCGAACTTTTCCTGGTTGCACTTTTCCCCGGTTTTGAGGTCCCACCCCAGACTCCTGAGAAAGCGCCAAAATCTTCAGGAGAAGCGCTTGTAACATCGTCACCACCCCGGAAAGATGTACGATTCTTTGTCAACGGGACAGCTCTTAGTGCCTGGCTGTATATCCCGGAACAACGCCCCGGTCCATTACCCTGTATCATCATGGGCCATGGGCTGGGTGGCACAAAGGATGCCGGATTGGAACCTTATGCTATCCGTTTCCAGGAAGCTGGTCTTGCTGTTTTCGCGTTCGATTACCGATATTTTGGGGAGAGCGAAGGAACACCGAGACACCTGGCTTGGTTTATCACCCCATAAGGTTCCCATTGTGGGAAAACCGGGAACGATTGCCCTTATGAATACCCCAGATGCGTATGATGCCTTCAGAAGGCTCATGCCGGAAGGTTATGTGAACGAAGCCTGTGCCCGCATCATTATCCGGGGGGATAAATACCGGCCGATCAAATATGCACGCCATATCCGATGTCCGGTCCTTCTCCAGATCTGTGACCATGATACTCTGGTCTCTCTTAAATCACTTGAAGAGACTGCCAAGATCCTTGGACCTCGTGCAGAAGTGAAACATTACCCTATCGGTCACTTCGACATCTACACGGGCAGCGGATTTGAAAAGGGTGTGCTAGACCAGATCGAATTTTTCCGGAAGCATCTATTGTAGCGAGGTATCCACTCTCCCGGCCTTTCGTCGCTTCCAGGGGTGCACTGCTACCACCTTCGCTCCTCGTCTTGGTAGGACGGCCTCCTCCTCTCCCAAGGGAGAGGCTGTGATCATGAAGGCTGCCCTTCGGGCTATACCCTTTTCTGGGGCATTCTGGATATTATCACGTGTTCGTGCAACAGCGACAAGCGGTCCGAGGAACGGTTTGCAAGGGGCGGGTAGATACAGCCGGTGATGAGGAGCCTGCGACAAAGATCACGGGCGTTACTATCTAACATCCCCCACATTTCGGGAGATACAATAGTTGAATCTTCAACCAATTTCCTTCCATTCTCCTGCTATAGTCGGATCATAAGTCGTTCCGGCAACAAACGCCATGTATACACGCTCTGCTGTCGTCATTTCAGGATGACATAAAATAAACTGTAGCAATTCGAACGTGGATATGTAAGCATTTCCTTCAAAAAAGGAAAAATATTCAGACCATAACCACCTTTCACGCTCATCTGATATCCCAATATCGGGCCCAATCTTACGAATCATTATTTTTCCTTCTCCTTTACGGATTTGGGAGACTGATAACCATACTATATTTCAATGACCTGAAAGTTAAATGCATATACTATACATACTTTACGGTTACTCTAATTGAGAGGTACTTCATGCGATCCAAGGCTGAAATTTTGCAGGTTATCGAAAAAAGTGGAGGGATTATTACCGAGAGAGATCCTCACCTTTGCACCCTACGTTTGCGCATACCAGGGGGAATAATCAATCCCGAAGAGCTGATCACCATCGGAAAGTTACTCCGAAAAAATGAAATCGGGCCTCTTCATCTTACCACGCGACAGACTATCGAACTATCTCATGTCGATAGGGAAAAATTACCTTCGCTTCTTACTGCATTTGGGAGAGCAGGTATATCTCTTGGTGCGGAACATGACGAAATTGTCAATATAACCGCCTGCCCCGGCACAGACCGGTGCCGATTGGCAAATATTGCGACACGAAACCTTATATCCAGCCTCGATGGGAAGATTTTCAGAAAAAAGATGCCGATACGGGTAAGGATTGCAATCTCCGCATGCCCGAACGGCTGCACCAGCGAACGCCTGAGTGAGATTGGAATAACCGGAATCAGGGAACCGATTCGTAACGAAACGAGGTGTACCGGTTGTGGTACTTGTGCACACACCTGCAAGGAGAATGCGATCATCATGATTAACGGGCGACTGACCCTCGATGATGAAAAATGCATGAAATGTGGGATGTGTATTGACAGCTGCCCGTTTCACCTCATCGGGGGGTCTGTACCGAAATATGTTATAACCGTTGGAGGGCGGAGGGGGCGCCATCCCCAGTTGGGTTATGAACTGATCCAGGTCACTTCAGAAGAGACTGCAGTTGCGGTGGTCAATCGTGTCGTGGATTGGATTTACCGGAATGCATATAATGGGAAAACCCTGACATCACAACTTGATGCAATGAATTTTGACAGCTTTAAAAGAAAAATTTTGAGTGAATTTGGATAGATGAATGAGGTATTGCGATCGGGAAAAACCAAGGAAAGTAAAGTCTTATTTTTTAACTAGTTAAATAGATATACATAAATTGAAAATTTAGTTTAGTGAATCTAGTTAATATATTAGGTAAATTAATTAAGCATATCTAACAATCCCTTTGGTAATGGCATTCAGTATACATGTCAACACCGAACGATGCACTGGCTGCGGAAATTGTGTCGCAGCCTGCCCCGTGAATGCACTGGAAATTTTCACGATTGATCCAGTGAACGCTGATAAGATCTATTCTGTAAGGGATGGGAAATCTATCAGTCTTGATCTGAAGACCGAACTCTGCGCAGGGTGTGGTGTATGCGTTGAGGCATGTCCTTACCATGTCATCTTCTTGAGTGGACGCGGATTGCTCCCACTCGAAATTGTAACTTGAGCCGATTTCGAACACCTTCAATCATATGTTTCAGAGGTATTTCATGAGGTGCCACTATGGCTGAAAAGGTAGTTATGAACATGATAACCCAGCGTGCTATCGAGGAAGGACAGGCTATGGAAAAGGGAAAAACCACACCTGAATACTTCCAGGCATGTTCAATTGTTGAGATGAATCCCGATGATATGAAGAGGCTTGGGATCTGGAAAAACACAAATGTCAGGGTCACAAGCGAGGTCGGTAGCGTAATCGTTAAAGCGATTGAACCGACCCAGTTCTGTCCACCAGGACTCGCCCATATACGACAGGGAGTATGGGCAAACCAGATTGTCCCTCCCAGAACACAGTCAACCGGTACCCCTCAATACAGCGGATTCCCGGTCACCATCGAACCAGCAATAAATGAGAAAGTAAAAAGTGCCCTCGAACTCGTGCAAGGTTCTGTCGGGCTCTGGAAAGGAGGAAATTAAATGCCAAAACTCATAACCCAGGTCGGATGCCCTTATTGCGGAGCATCATGCGATGATATTGAAGTACTCGTCTCTGATGATGGAAAAAAGATACTGGAGACCCGGAACGCCTGTGTTATCGGCAATGAAATCTTTCATCATGTTTCAAATCCTGACAGGCCTAAACGGCCACGACAGCGGCAAACCGACGGAACGATGAAGGAGATATCCTATGATGAAGCGATCGATTTTACTGCGAAAACACTTATAAAGGCGAAAAAACCGCTCATCTATGGATTTGGCTCGACAAATTGCGAGGGGATGAGCGCAGTTGCCCGTGTCGCGGAGAAGGCAGGTGCCGTCCTTGATAACTGTGCATCCATCTGTCACGGACCTTCCTTCCTGGCAATATTCGATAATGGGTATCCCAGCTGCACACTTGGAGAAGTAAAGAACCGTGCAGATGTGGTCATATTCTGGGGATGCAATCCGATGCATGCCCACCCACGCCACACCTCACGATATTCGATTTTCCCCAGAGGATTTTTCACAAACAAGGGACAAATGCAGAGGACGGTAATTAGTGTTGACCCGAGAGAGACCGACACTGCAAAGCTGGCAGATATCCATCTCATGATCAGACAGGGCCATGATTATGATCTCTTCGATGCGTTCAGAACGGTATTAAGGGGATATGACATCCCTGCAGAAGTAGCGGGGATTAAAAAGGAGCAGATTCTCGAGGCAGCTGAAAAAATGAAGAAAGCTCGCTTTGTTATGATATTCTTCGGCATGGGCTGTACCCACACCGATGGACGCAATCATAACATCGACGCTGCCATTAGCCTCACGCGTGATCTCAATTCCATCACCAAAGCCTCGATCATGGCCATGAGAGGCCATTACAACATCGCTGGTCCGGGGCAGGTCTGGTCCTGGCAGTTCGGTTTCCCCTACTGTATCGATCTGAGCAAGGGGACGCATGCTCATATGAATCCCGGTGAGACCAGTTCGATTGACCTTGCTATGAGGGATGAAGTAGACTGCTTTGTGAATGTAGGCACCGATGCCGGGGCACATTTTCCCATCGAGGCTGTAAAGCACCTGAAAAAACACCCGTTCATCACCGTTGATCCAAATATCTGCATGGCAAGTGAAATCGCAGATCTCCATATCCCTGTACGGGTGGTGGGTGTCGAGGAACCCGGGGTTGTCTATCGGATGGATAATGTGCCAATACAGTTCAAGAAAGTTATTGACGGTCCCGAAGGGGTCCCCAGTGATGAGGAACTCTTTGATCGGATCTATATCCGGATGTGTGAGCTGACTGAAACCGAACCGCTCTGGATCCACGTTAAAGAGCATGCCAAGGCATCGTCATCCCAGGTGGAATAAATGGCCGAATTCCTGATAAAAAACGGATTTGTGATCGATCCCACCCAGAAGATCAATGGTGACATAGCGGATATCGCTATCAAGGACGATAAGATAGTTGAGAAAGCTGGGCCAGGCGCCAAGATCATCGATGCGAAGGGAAAAGTTGTCATGGCCGGCGGGGTCGATGTTCATGCCCATGTCGCCGGTCCGAAGGTTAATATCGGACGCACGATGAGGCCGGAAGACAAACTCTTTAAAAGCCCTCATGCCCAGGAAAATTACCGTATGGAGATGGGATTTTCCATCCCGAGTACCTTCAAGACCGGATACGATTATGCCCGCATGGGATACGCATTTGTGATGGAAGCGGCAATGCCCCCCCTCCATTCTCCCCATGTACATGAGGAGATCCACGATACTCCCATTATTGATGAAGGAGCCCTCCCCGTCTTCGCTAATAACTGGTTCGTCATGGAATACCTGAAAAATGGCGAGATCGAGAATAGTGCTGCATATTGCGCGTGGCTTCTATCAGCAACAAAAGGCTATGGTATAAAACTGGTCAATCCGGGTGGAACTGCAGCCTGGGCCTGGGGGCTCAACTGCCTGACGATTCACGATCCGGTACCATACTATGACATAACTCCGGCAGAAATCATTACCGGGCTTATCAAGACAAACGAGTATCTGGGATTACCCCATTCCGTTCACATTCACCAAAACAGCCTCGGAGTGCCAGGGAATTATGCCGTCACTCTTGAATCTCTCAAGCTGGCAGAGGGGGTAAAAGCAAGGAACAAATTCAACAGGGACCAGGTCATGCATTCTACCCATATCCAGTTCCATTCCTATGGTGGGGATTCCTGGGGAAATTTCGAATCAAAAGCAAAGGACGTGATGGATTACGTTAACTCCCACAAAAACATCACTGTTGATCTTGGTTGTGTTACCCTTGATGAAACAACAACAATGACCGCTGATGGTCCCTTCGAACATCACCTTAACCACCTTAATCATCTGAAATGGGCAAACACGGATGTTGAACTTGAGACTGCTGCCGGAGTTGTACCCTACGTCTACGACAAGGATATCAAGGTTTGTGGCATCCAATGGGCAATTGGACTTGAACTCGCCCTTTATGCGAAAGATCCTTCCCGCACTTTTATCACTACTGATCACCCCAATGCCGGGCCGTTCACCAGGTATCCCCGTGTTATCAAGTGGTTGATGAGCAAGAACGCACGTGAAGAGACGCTGAACACGTTTAAACACTGTAGCAAGGTGGTTGATGCAACAGACATCCAGAGTATTGACTCCGAGATGAGCCTTTATAACATCGCTGAGATGACAAGGAGCGGACCTGCAAAAGCCTTGGGCCTATCGCATATGTATGGGGGTCTGGGATCAGGACTTGACGCAAATGTTGCGGTATTCGACCTGAATATAAACGATATGCCGGACGACCCCCAGAAGATTGAAGATGCGTTCCTTCGTGCCAGCTGGTTCATCAAATCAGGCCAGATCGTGGTAAAAGATGGAGAAATAACCAATCATGGCAACAAAAGAACCGTGTGGGTCAATGCGAAAGTGAAAGAGAATCCCCAGGTTACCAGGGATATCCACGACAAATTCCTCAAGAATTACACGGTGGGTATTGATAACTATTCTGTACGGGATTACCTTGCTCCGAACCCTTACGTCATCAATGTTGATGTGGAGGCCTGAACATGGCTACAATCAAACTAAAACCGTATAAAACGCCGGAATTGTATCTCGAGGGATTCAATATCAGCCCGGACGTGTTCGTTGGTAAATCTCCCTCTGAAATAGCCTCTTTGGAAGGGCGTGAAGGAAAAACACGGATAGAACTCGGTGACTTCTTTGAGGTTAGTGGAACTACTGGAGCGACAGCGTCTGATACCAATATTCTTATCGATGGAGATTGTTCCCGGGTGAAATACATCGGTAACAAGATGACGGATGGTTCCATTACCGTAAATGGCAATGCTGACATGTATGTTGGCGGGTGGATGAAGGGCGGCTCCATCCATGTAAAGGGAGATGTTGATTCATTCTGTGGAATTGCAATGGAAGGAGGGGATATCCAGATTGATGGAAACGCCCAGAATTACGTGGGATGTGCCTACCGGGGTGACTGGCGTGGAATGCGGGGAGGGACCATTCATATCAATGGCAATGCCGGGAATGACATTGGTACTTTCATGCTGGGTGGTACCATCATCATTGAAAAGAATGCCTTTATCCATGTCTCTACCCATGCAGAAGGCGGAACTGTTATCATCAAAGGAGATGTTCAGGGCCGTGTCGGTGGTCAAATGGTGAAAGGGGACATCTATGTTTTTGGTAACATCCAATACATGCTTCCCGGTTTTAAGGAGATCGGGATGATTGAACATGAGATTGTCGGTGAAAAGGCAATGTTTAAGCATTTTATTGGCGATCTGGGAGAGCGTCACCCAAAGAGTAAAGGCAAGGAAATTTTTGGTAATCTCTATCTCAGGGCCTCCTGATCGGATTCCCATTTTTTGCTGGGACTGTGAGATATTCCAAAATCCCGAACAAAATTCAACAACTTGTGAAACAACATGAATGATCCAGGCACTGAATTTATTAAAAAGACGAGATATCCTGATTTTTCTACTGTTGATATGATCCTCCGAATTCCTGAACCGCCCCAGGGTATTCCGGTTCCAGAGGGGGCAAAGGTGATAAAGCTCCCCAGTCCAAAACGAATAAAAGTTAATTCCGTGGCGATTCGTGATGCATTAGAGCAATGGGAACCTGAAGGCTTCTTCTCACGATCATCAATTACCTTAAAAGAACTCTCATTCCTCCTCTGGTGCACGCAAGGGTATAGAAAGATCAAAGACAGCGAGGTAACGATTCGCAATGTTCCTTCAAGCGGTTCAAGATATCCCGTAGAGACGTACTTTGTAGCAGGTGAGATAGAAGGGCTTGAAACCGGCCTCTATCGTTATCTCCCGCTGTCCCATCAAATCGTCGTTGAGCGTGTGGATTCGGACCTCCCCTTTGCAATGGGAACTGCCAGCATGAACTTCAAGCTTGTTACCCGGGCAGCGGTCACTTTCCTGTGGGTCGGCATACCCTACCGATCAACATGGGCTTTGGGGAACAGGGGATTCAGGAGTGTCCTCATTGAGGTTGGACACATTTGCCAGGCTCTGATAATGGCCTCGTCCTGTATCGGATGCCGGGTACATCCTATTGATCTGTTCCATGATGAGATGATGATTCAGCTTGCACAATTAGATGCCGAAACCCAGTGGCCATTATATGTGGGTGTGGTTGGGAGACGTGAACGTGATCTCTGAAAAAGGATCACATATCTGGTTCGCCACTACTCACGAACATAGTCCATTTTCTCTTGAAGAATTACTGGAATACCTCAAATTCGTCAATATAGGCATTAATAAGCAAAAGAAGGATTTCGGGCTATGAACGGGAATATTTTCTTTACTTCTGAGGGTATAACATCGGAGAGATTCTCATGGTTGGTAGAGGTGATGAAGTTTTACATCTCAAAGATTTATCCCGAAAGTCTCCACCATCATCCGAGAACAAGAACTCCTCAGTTTACCTTTTTCCTGCGAGGAGACGCATGTTACAGCTTCATTGACCGCCAGAACCGTCATTTCTTGGAGAATATGTTCAAATTACCATCAATTCAGTTCGTTTTCGATTCGAGCGAACTCCATTTGAGAGGTGTCTCTCTGGAACCAATCAAGATGAGACTCCCTGAGCAAACGATAATCTCCCCTTCATTAGATACAAAATCTGGATCTTCCTTTTGGAGTCTTCTCCTGGAAAAAGTTCTTGACAACTCTGAATCATCAGCCATAGGTTTTCTCTTTATGCATACTCCATCCCCGTACCAGTCCTCATCGTATGTTCTTGATTTATTCCGCTGTGCAATCGAGAAAGGAATTTCACCAGAATTTTATGGATATCTTGATGGGGTTCATGCGTTACACCGTGATCAAGCACCCCTCTATCATGAAAATATTGCGGAATCACTCAGTGATATAAATAAATTCGCGGTGAAAAGAGGACTCTATTCAACCGCTCTGGTATGCTCACAAAGTGCTACATCTCGTGGATATCGGACTTTCATAGGAGAGAATGGAAAAGTAATTTCAAACTGCATTGATACTCCAAGCAAAATAACGAGTCTTGATTCTATCGTGTCCAGGTTTTCAAAGATCCATCCTATCCTCTCCCACACTTCATTCTCGACTGAAATAATTACTCAACGAAGAATTCCCACAATCGTCAATTCACCCAATAAAATGCCTCCCTCGCTTGTAATCCTTGCAACACGCACACCCTACGGAACGGAATATACCAAAGGTGCCATCACTCTCGCAATGGCCTGTGCCCATAAGGGTATAGCAACAAGAATTATTTTTATTGAAGACGGGGTCTATATCGTCTCCGGGCATCATTCCCAAGAGAGGGAATATCCTCCCTATGATCTGCAGGCAGTTATCAAGAAAAATTCACACTTAGAAAACCTGGAGTATTATGTATATAGTCCTTCGATGAAGAACAGGGGTCTTGCGGCGAATCCTCAGCTTAAGACTGTGTGTGCAATCAGCCCTGCAGAACTCGCACAACTATTGTTGAAACCTCCCGCAAATATCGAAGCCGGGCACCAACGGGTTTTGGTGTTCTGATAGGATAAATTTAATTAATATAATAACTATTTTGGGTTGACACATTAACTATAGTAGTTTAAAAATCAACTGAATTAAATGAAAATATTTATCATCAATCATGATAATTTATTCATTGCATCAAAGAAATTGGTGCAATGCAATGCAATTTTGGGGCCGACCGAACCGTGCGGTGTGGCGCCGGCAGATCCGTGATAACTTCATGTCCATGGTCGAACGGTCTGCCGGCTCACGTATCGGCTTAAATTGCAATGCCTTTTCTTATCATCTGCGTATTAGAGAATGATTCCCAGTTGATTTTCCAAATTTATTCAGGATTCTGTTCATATTGCCTTGGCAAAAAATTAAGACAGATTTTACCAGAAAGAACCCATAAAAGCCGTAATTAAGCAGATTTATCGGTAAATCAAATTGCAGGTCATGTTTTCTTGAGGATTCATATTTCCATTAAGGTAACAGAGCAATCAGGGAATCCAATACGGGTTTCCTGATTACTCCTTAACCGGTAAACGGCTGTCATGCTCTCCCGAAACAACCCGGTTTGTATCATCCGTTAAAGAAAGATCTCGAAACAGAACAATATCCTGCATTCCGATCACAAGGTCATGGATCTCATCAAGGGATATGGGACGATATCCTACCATTTCTGCACATACATTCACTGTCCGCATGTGGGGATTGAAAAACGGATAGTGGAGAAGGTCTTTATTGTGGACATGCCCGTGAATAACCCACCCATCAAAGGGCTTTCTCATCTCCTCTGGATCATGTATGAAAAGATAGCGTACTCCCTTATACCGCATAAGGAGACAATGAGACATATAAGGGTAATATGGATCATGATTTCCTTCGAGGAAAAAGATTTTTCCACGAAGACGCTGAAGGTAGGATTCCGATGGTGTTGAACCCATGTAAGATAAATCGCCAAGAAAGACGATTGTATCGTCTGCATTCACGGTCCAGTTCCAGTTCCTTATAAGGACACGGTCCATCTCTCCCGGATCACTGGGTAAAAAAGGCCGTTTGTATCGTGGAATGCTATTGGCATGCCCGAGATGAAGGTCACTCATGACAAAAATCCGTGCGATATCCTTACATGCAGATCGTGATAATTGGTATCCTTTCTCGATCCGGAACTTATATAGAGACTGTTTGGCATTTTTTCTTTGTACTGATTTTGAGGTGGGCAGCCATTCTTTTCGCGAGAGATCAAATTCGGCAACCGGATAACCTTCCTTACGAAGGATAATTCTTAAAATTTCAACTATTACTTGTTCATTTTCATCCTTCTTCGGTGGTTCTGCTATCAGAGATCGTTGATTGGTATGAGAACCGGATTTTATCGTTCCTTTCATTCGATGAGGATGCGCTGTGCCTCTGTCAGGGGCGAGGGGTTCAATGGTACTAAAAGGTGCTGGTTCTCCTCGAATAATGCTTCCTGCGAGGGAATTGGGACTGATGATCAGAGGACAGGTATACGCAAGAAGGAAGATAAATGAACGGAGCCCAGGAGAAGGAAAAATCTGGTACGATGAAAGTTCGGGAAAAAGGTCCCCTCCCGAAACCAATCTTGCCGATACCTGTATTGGGCCAGAGGCATCACTACTACGGGTAACTGCTTCCATTACATCCTGTATATTACCCCATTCCTGAGAACAGATCTCTCCCAGCACAAGATAGGGATGATTATCTGGATCACGACACAGGCCAGTATCACCCATCCACCATTCGAGGGCTCCTTGTAATTTCGAGTAAGGGATACCAAGTTGCAGATCCAGACGATACCGTGGATAGGTATCGCATATGTTCTCCGAATCCGGCAAAAAGTTCACCCAATCTAATTAATTAATTGTATTATATTATATACCCTTTAATCATTCACAATTAACAAGATGCGGCCCCCCCCATTTATGTCATGGTATGACCTTACAAAAATCGTTTTTTTGTCAGGTTATAACCCTACAAAAAATAAGTTTATGAGGGAGTATAACCCTACACTATCTTGTGACATCGCTCTTTGAACTCCTCACCACGCTGAATCCCTGGTGGACCGGCCAGGAATTTGAGACGGGAAAATCCCGGCTCTCCTACTTCTCGAAAATCCAGCGATACCTCGAGACCGATGAGATCATGGTACTCAGCGGGGTCAGGCGTTCAGGAAAGACAACGCTCCTTTTCCAGACCATCAAATATCTGATTGATAGTCAGCACGTTCCTCCCAGGGATATTCTTTTCGTAAATTGCGATGAGCCCGAGATCTCCAGCCTGGAAAATCCGCTGACGAAAGTGGTCGATACCTATAGGAAGGAGATCCCCGCGAAGGGAACACTATACCTGGTCTTTGATGAGATACAGGGCATCCTGGGGTGGGAGCGGATCATAAAATCTCTCTACGACAGGAAAGAATACAAAATAATCATCTCGGGTTCGTCTTCCTATCTTCTGGATTCGCAGCTATCGACACTGCTGTCCGGGCGTTTCTTTACCATCCCGGTGTTTCCGCTGGATTTCAGGGAATACCTCGCTTTCCAGGGGATAGAGATAACCGACGACCCGGTCGACCTCGCCGCCAGGAAATACGAGTTACTGAACCAATTGAAACGGTACTTGCGCGAGGGCGGATTCCCCATCGTCGTGCTGCAAGAGGATGAACGAACGAAGGACGATTACCTTAAAGCCTACTACGACAGCATCGTGTACCGTGATATCATCAGGGTCAATGAGATCAGGAACCAGAAGGCGCTTGCGGAGCTGCTCCATTATCTCTTTACCAATGTCACGGCCCCCTATTCCTATCGCCGGCTCAAGGACCTGCTTGGAATAGACCTCGATGCTGTTCAGGACTACATCCATTTTGCCGAGATGGCCAAAGTCCTCTTCGAAGTACCGCACTTTGCCTATTCCCTGCAGGCACAGAAGAGACCGAACCGGAAGATCTACTGCATTGATAACGGTCTCCGGAACGCGGTATCATTCCGCTTCTCTGAAGACGAGGGGAAACTTGCCGAGAACCTGGTGTTTGTCGAATTGCTCCGGTCCGGAGCCACTCCCTTCTACTGGAAGAAGAAAAAAGAGGTAGACTTTGTCGTGAAAGCCCCCGACAATCTTCTCACTGCAATCAACGTCTCCTACACCGATACAATTTCTTCAAGAGAGAAGGACGGGCTCCGGGAGTTTGCGGGGGAGTTCGGGGACAGGGTAAAAGAAATGATCATTCTCACGAAGGACACCGAGCAGGTCGGTGATGATATCAAGCTCATCCCGTTGTGGAAATGGCTTTTAATGGAGAAATAGCGACCAATTTTCACCAATGGATCGGGTATTGACGCTTCTCTCTTGAGTAATCAGTACCCCGAACATCTTCATTCCAGGGCCCCTGATCAACCTGCCGGAGACCGAGCCCTCACCTGGGGTAAATAAATGATTAATTATGGCAAAAAATGTGTTATTTCTCAAATATAATCGATTAAAATAGAGATCTTATACCAGATGCGAGGGATGGGATTCGAACCCATGAACACCTTCGTGACCGGATCTTAAGTCCGGCTCTTTTGGCCTGGCTTAGATACCCTCGCCCGGATCAATACATATGAAAGGATTGCAAGATATTACTTTTCAGAAGAGGGAGAATTTCCAAAGGAGAAGAGAGATCGGCGATATGATACTGTCCTCGGGAATCCTCCCTGGCAATTAGTGTGTTTCCGGCCGACCGAATTTTGGTATAACCCGCCCTGTCCGTTCCATATACTGCTCGTATGCTGCACCGAACCTTCCTGCAAGCATTTTTTCCTCGACAGGGACCCGGACAACATAGAGGGGAATGAAGGTGATGAGCAAGCCAAACCCGGCAATCCAGTTCCAGAGCAGGAGCGGCTGGGCGAACGCCCAGAGGAAATGGGAGGCATACATCGGATGCCTGATGTACTCGTAGACCCCGGTGGTGACCAGCCGCTGTCCCTGCTGCACCTCGGCATTGGGGGTGAAATTTGCACCGAGGTCGGCATGGGACCGCCAGAGGAGAAGGAGGGCGGCTCCGAATATGCCAGCCCCGACCCAGCCAGCAGATTCAGGGAGGGTGTAATCGGCCGGTGCAAGGAACGGGGTCAGGATGTAGATCCCTGGGATGATGAACATCCCGAGGGCAGGCAGGTACACAAGCCATGTATCAAGCGCCGGTTTCCAATGCTGCTCTTTTATCTTTCTCCGGTACTCCTGGGTATACCAGAGACGGATGGCTGCCGCAAGGAGGAAACCGGAGATATAGAGGCTGAGGAAGATCGGCGGGGTCATAGTCGAAGGACCACTCCAGGGAATCAGCATAGCGTGCTCCTGACTTATCTTTTTTTCTCTGCCGGGAACGTTCCGAGACACAGGTAGTTTCAGTGATCACCCATCACTCATCCTCTTAGAATCATATGAAAATGGATCAACGATCATTACTCCCGGATCACTCCTTTACAATCGTTTCCCGTTTCATGAGCTCTCCCCTCAACAGGTTCTCTTATGTCTTCGTCCGGCACATGATCCTGTAGAAATGAGGGAGCCTGCCGTCAAGAAAACCCTGTACTGGTGCGAACAGTGCAATGTGCCGCTCATCGGCCGGAGCTGCGGCTGTGGAGCCCAGGGTAAAGCACTCCCCCTCCTGCAACCCTACGACGTTCGTCCCGCTCTTTCTGCCGACCGGGAGCTGATCCGCACCCTCCTCACCGTGCGGTTCGGTCCCGTCCCGCTGCCGCAGATCATACTCCTGAACAAGACCGGCGGGATCGACAGGGCTGACCTCGTGATCATGCACGGGGACCGGTTCGGCTGGCTGACCTTTGACCCGGTGACCCGCCGGTTCAGCCTCGATATCGCCCCTGAAGCACTCCCGTATCTCATTCCCCATGTTACCCAGGGGATAGTCCGTCTCGGGACCGATGCTGATCTCGGCCCGGAGAGCGGTAGGATCGGAGGGAAACGGTTCCCCCTCAAAAAGCCCGCAGTGGAGGGGACCGTGATCGTAGCCTACAAGAACCGGTTCGGGACCGGCGTCGTGAAAGAAGGGTTTATCAGGGTCAAGGAGGTGATGCCGGTGACGCCGAAGACACCTCCCGACCCGGACTGGGACACGGCCATCCGGCAGAACCAGTACCATCTGAAGAACCTGGAACGAAACGCGGTCCGCACCATAAAAAGGCACCTCCATGACCGGCCCTGCGTCAATGTCTCCTTCTCGGGAGGCAAAGACAGCATGGCAGCACTGCTCCTGGCAAGGAAAGCAGGCGTAGAGAAGGCATTCTTCCTCGACACCGGCATCGAGTTCCCCGAGACCGTGGCGTTTGTCGAGTCGCTTGGGGTAGAGGTGATCCGGCAGGCCGGTGACTTCTGGAAGGCGGCCGAGAAGGCCGGGCCACCGGGAAAGGATCACCGCTGGTGCTGCAAGCTCCAGAAGCTCCACCCCCTGAAGATCTACCTCGAGACGACCGGCCCCTGCCTCACGGTCCAGGGAAACCGCTGGTACGAGTCCTGGAACCGGGCTGACCTCGACGAAACCAGCCAGAACCCGGCAAATCCCCTGCAGCTGAACATCTCGCCGATCCGGAACTGGCGGGCGCTCGAAGTATTCCTCTACCTCTGGTGGCAGCATGCCCCCATCAATCCCCTCTACGAGCAAGGGATCGAGCGGATCGGCTGCATGGTCTGCCCAGCGATGCTCGAGAGCGAATACGAGATACTCAGGACCCTGCACCCCGGGGAGACCACGCGGTGGGATGCGTTCCTCGACCGGTGGGCCGGGAAGAAAGGGTTGCCCGAAGAGTTCCGGAGCTGGGGCCTCTGGCGCTGGAAGGCACTCCCGCCCAAGATGCGGGAGCTCTGCAGGAGCAGGGGTATCCCCTTCAATGAAGATTTCACCCTGAAGACCGTTCCCGGGCAGAGAAAGCCCGGGGGAGAGGGAAGAGAGAGTACCATGAAACCAGAAGGAGAGAGAAAGGATCGCGAATCCTTTGCCGTTGATGAGATCCGGAAGGACTTCCCGATCCTCGGAGAGATCATCTACCTTGACAATGCTGCCACCGGGTTCTCCCCGGAGCCGGTGGTCGATGCGATGGTCGAGTTCGAGCACCGCTACCGAGCCAACGTCGGACGCGGGGTGCACCGCTATACCCGTATCGCCACCCAGCGATACTGGCATGCCCACGAGAAGGTAGCAAAGCTGATCAGTGGCACCGACGGGACCACGGTATTTTCGAAAAACACCACCGAGGCCATCAACATGGTCGCCCATGGCCTCTCCTGGAGGCAGGGGGACCGGGTCGTCACGACCATCCTCGAGCACCATTCAAACCTCCTCCCCTGGCGGGAACTCTTGCGCATGGGGGTGACGGTCGAGGTCATTGGGATCGCTGAGGATTTCCAGCTCGATCTCGATGCCTTCAGGGCAGCCCTCTGCGAACCGGTACGGCTGGTCGCCATGACCCATGCATCGAATGTGCTTGGAGTGGTCACACCGGTGGCAGAGATAGCCCGGATGTGCCGAAAGAACGGGGCACTGCTGCTCGTGGACGGGGCACAATCGGTCCCCCACCTGCCGGTCGATGTCCGGGCGCTGGACTGCGACTTCCTCTGCTTCTCCGGCCACAAGATGCTCGGGCCGACCGGCACCGGGGTCCTCTGGATGAAGGAACCACTCCTTGAGCCCTCTATCCTCGGCGGGGGAATGGTCGAGTCGGTCACTGCGGACGGGTACGTCCCTCTCGGGGGGTATGAAAAATACGAGGCGGGGACCCCGAATATCGCCGGGGGGATCGGCCTTGGCGTTGCCGCAGAGTATCTCATGGCAAAGGGGATGGATCGGATACACCGCCATGAGAGCGCCCTTACCACCCGGCTGATTGACGGGCTGCAGGGGATCGACGATGTCCGGGTATATGCCCCACGGGATCCTGATGCCCGGATCGGCGTGGTCTCCTTCACGATTAAAGGGATGCACCCCCACGAAGTCGCCCAGCAGCTGGACGACCAGGGCGAGATCCTCGTGCGATCAGGGTACCATTGCTGCCAGCCGCTCATGGAATCCCTCGGTCTCCCGGATGGCACGGTCAGGGCGAGCATTGCCCTCTATACCACGGAGCAGGAGATCGATCTCCTCCTTGCCGCGGTACGGGCGATCTCCCGGGGAAGGTAATCCTGCCAGGAGACTGGAAGGCGAATCCTCCCTGATGCAGGAAGAGAAGGACCCTCCTTGTTTACTGTCCGCACTCTTTTTTTAATATGAAAATGCCTCCGGCATTTTCATCTCGTATGCATGTGTCCCTCGAAGGAGTTATGTATCTTTTTCTTGGCGATGGGGGTACCCGGGAGAAGCTCAGGGCAGCATTTTTATTCCCTGATACCCTGCCAAAAATCTCCACTCAAGAGAAGAGAGCCTTAAAGAAGAGCCATCACCCCCGCTTGCACCTGCTATCCTTGTCACCGCAGGGCCAGAAAAGGATTCGCCAGCCCATGCGTTTTTTACCCGTCAGAATTCATCATAGGGTAGGTAATATGGCGGAAGATAGTGAACTAAGGGAGGAGATCCTCACACTCAAGGAGGAACGGGATGCGGTCATCCTGGCCCATAATTACCAGATCGACGCCGTGCAGGACATTGCCGATTTTGTCGGGGACTCGCTTGAGCTGGCACGGGCTGCCGCGTCGCAAAAAGCCCCTGTCATCGTGTTCTGCGGCGTGGACTTCATGGCAGAGACTGCGGCAATCCTCTCTCCGGAAAAGACGGTGCTCCTCCCCGCCGCCGGCGCCTGCTGCCCGATGGCAGAGATGGTCACAGCCGGTGAACTTACCGTCCTGCAGGAGCAATATCCCGATGCTGCCGTGGTCGCCTACGTCAACACCACTGCGGAGGTCAAGGCGGTGAGCGATATCTGCTGCACCTCGGCAAATGCCGTGAAGGTGGTGGAATCCCTGTCAGAGCAGCAGGTGATCATGGTGCCGGACCGGAACCTTGCACGGTATGTCGCCCGGTTCACCACAAAGGAGATCCTCCCATGGGATGGATTCTGTCTTGTCCATGAACGGTTCACCTGCAAGGACATCCAGAGAGCGAGGAGCCGCCACCCCGGTTCAGAAGTGCTCGTCCACCCCGAATGCCGGCCCGAGGTGATCGATGCAGCCGACCGGGTCTTCTCCACGTCCGGGATGATCCGCCATGTCTGTGCAGATCCGGCAGGAGAGTTCATTATCGGCACCGAGATAGGGATCCTGCACCAGCTCTCACGCCGGTGCCCGGAGAAACACTGTTACCCGCTCTCCTCCCGTGCGATCTGTGTCAACATGAAAAAGACGGACCTGGAAAAGGTCCATGCCGCCCTCGATAGGATGGCACCCCGGGTCCAGGTCCCTGAGAGGATCGCCATCCCGGCACGGAGGGCTATCGAGCGGATGCTTGCACTTCCGTAAAGCCGGACCGGTTATCGGACCTTGTTAACCTTTTCTTTCGAATCCTTTATGATCGCCTTCATGTGCCGTGCGGCCGCCGTGATATCCTCCTGTGCAATGACCGCGGAGATCACCGCAACCCCTTCAGCACCGGCAGCGATCACCTCCGGCGCATTCCAGGGAGTGATCCCGCCAATCGCGATCACGGGGAGTGTCACCGATGCACAAATCGCCAGTAACTCTGCAATCCCATGGCCGGGCCCGGCATCGTCCTTTGACGTGGTCGGGAAGATCGGGCTGAGCGAGAGGTAGTCTGCCCCGGCTGACTCGGCAGCGACTGCCTCATTGACGCTGCCGACCGAGACCCCGATGATGAACCCTTCCGGGGAGATCGACCGGGCATCCCTGACCGGGAGATCATCCTGTCCGATATGGACTCCGTCAGCTTCCGAGGCAAGGGCGATATCGATCCTGTCGTTTACAAAGAAGAGCACCCCGGCTTCCCATGTTATCTCCCGGATCTCGCAGGCGACAGCCAGCAGGTCTCTGCCTGGGAGGATTTTGTCGCGGAACTGGACCACATCAGCCCCTCCCTCCACCGCCCGGCGGGCAATCTCGGCATGGGGCATCCCGCGGGCTATTGCCGGATCGGTGATCACGTAAAGGTCATAGGCCATCCGGCACGCTCACCTTCGCCCCGGCTGCAAGATCAGCCGCTCCCAGCCTGTACATCGCATCGAACAGTGCCATCCGGAACGAGTACGGACCAAAGCACCCCTCCATAGCCCTCTCTCCGGCAAGCCCGAACGCGGCAAGGGCTGCAACAGCGGAAGCGGTCGTGTCGTCAGAGACCGCGGCAAACGCACCAGTGACCGAGGCCGCCATGCAGCCGGTTCCCGAGAGGTTTCCCATCATCGGGGTGCCGTTTGCGACAAGGAAGGTGCGGCGTCCATCGGAGACGATATCGATCTCACCCGTCATCGCGACAACCGTCCCGGTTGCCCTTGCACATTCCCTGGCGACCTCGATCGGGTCCCCGGACACTCCGCCCGAATCAACCCCCCTGACCGTCCCCCCGAGACCCGATAGCACCCCGATCTCCCCGGTATTTCCTTTCAGGATGGCCACGTCAAGCTCATCCAGGAGCAGGAGGACGGTCTCAGTCCGCATCCTGGTAGCCCCGGCCCCGACCGGGTCCAGGATCACCGGGATCCCGAGTTCGTTTGCCCGTTCGCCGGCAAGGAGCATCGCCCCGACCTGGGCTTGTGTCAGGGTCCCGATATTCAGGACCAGGGCTCCGGCGAGACCGGTCATCTCGGCTGCCTCCTCTGGTGCCTCTGCCATGACCGGGGCAGCACCTGCGCAGAGGGTGATGTTGGCACAGTCGTTGATGGTGACGCGGTTGGTGATATGGTGCACCAGCGGCCGCCCCTTACGAACGAGGGCAAACAGGTTGCCATACACCGTACTGTCCATCAAGAGCCCTCCCCTCCGTGAACTGCCACGTTCCCCCGTACTTCATCCATGCTCCCGCTCCGGTACCCCATCAGGTCGAGAGTGACGTAGGAGAAGCCGGCCTCCTTCACGAGGGCGACGATCGTCTCCCGTGCTGCCACCAGCCGGGGGATATCTGCTTCCGGAACTTCTATTCTCGCGATGCCGCCATGGTTCCGGACCCTGCTCCCGGCGAATCCCGCTTCCGCGAGACCGGCTTCGGCCTCCTCCACCATGTGGAGGTTCTCCCGGGTGAGTGCCTCCCCGTACGGGATCCGGGAGGCAAGGCAGGCGGACGATGGCTTGTCCCAGAACGGGAGCCCCCGCTCCCGGGCGAGCTGCCGAATCTCGGGCTTCGTGATACGGGCTTCAAGAAACGGGTGGATGATCCCCTCCTCGGTTGCTGCGCGGGTACCGGGGCGGTATTCAGATCGATCGGACTCAGTGACGCCGTCGGCAATGCAGGAGATGCCCTGCTCGTCCGCCCATGCCCGGAGGAGTTCCGAGAATGACTTCTTGCAGTGATAACAACGGTCAGGAAGGTTCCGTGACACGATCTCCCCGGGAAACGGGACCGTGATAATCCCGAGCGGTATCCCGAGGAGCCCGGCCATCTCCCGGGCCTCCGATACCGCCGATCGCGGGACCAGGGGGCTGTCGATGAAGACTGCCTGCACATTATCACCGAGTATCTCTTTTCCCAGAGCAGCAAGGAGGCCGCTGTCAACCCCTCCGGAGAAAGAGACCACCAGCTGATCGCATCCGGAGATCCGCCTCCTCAATTGTTCCATCCGTTCTTCGATTGTGGTACCGGTCATCCTGCGCACCTGTCTTTGCAGGGGTATTGTTCCCGTTGCAGCAGCAATCATGCTCCTTTTGGTACCAAATGGTTCGGGATACAAGATTATCCACTTTCCCATCAATGACTATAATGGAGACAGAATCGAGGATGGGTTCATTTTTTATGCCATTACGAAGAACTCCGGAGCATACCCAACAGATGACCATGAGGAAGCAACGGATCGACAGAAACGTATTCCGGACCGCTGGCGGCAAGGGATCAGAGTGGATGCGAGGAGGAGATAACCCTGCTCTCTGTCCGTGAGCGTGAACGCTATCTCCGGCAGATGATGCTCTTTGGCGAGGAGGGGCAGGAGCATCTGCAGGATGCCACGATATTCATTGCCGGGGCTGGAGGGCTAGGATCGCCGGTTTCGATGTACCTTGCCGTCCTCGGGGTCGGCACCCTCATCATCGCGGACAATGACCGGGTAGACCAGACGAACCTGAACCGCCAGATCCTCTACCGCGATCAGGACATCGGGCGGCGTAAAGCAGCGGTCGCAGGAGAACGGTTGCAGGAGCTCAATCCCGACATCACGGTGAGAGCAGTTGATGCAACCATCGATCAGAACACGGTCTCCTCCCTGACAAGGGATGCTGACGGCATCGTCGATGCCCTTGATGATTTCCCGACCCGGTATCTCCTGAACAGCGCAGCCCTGGAGAGAGGGATCCCCCTCTTTCACGGAGGGATCAGCGGCTTCTTCGGCCAGGCGACCACGATCCTCCCGGGAAAAACCCCCTGCCTCCGCTGTATCATCCCCCGCCCCCCGCCAGCCGAGGTCTTTCCCGTTGCCGGTGTAACCGCGGGATTTATCGGCATGATACAGGCGACTGAGGTCTGCAAGTACCTCCTCTGCCGGGGGGATCTCCTCGCCGGCCGCCTCCTGCTCTGGGACGGGATGCAGGGCCGGATTGAGGAGATCCCGGTTGAAACGGATCCAGATTGCGAAGCCTGTGCAGGAAAATATACAGGGATCTCGTGATACCCATGAAGATTACCGTCCGATTTTTCGCCCGGTTCGGAGAACTCCTCGGGAATACCCGGGAGATCGAGGCCAGGGAAGGCATCTCGGTTATTGACCTCGTAAAAGAGGCAGCATCCGGGAATAAGGCAGGGTACGATACGATCTTTGACGAAGAAGGTGCATTCAGGGATTTTGTAATCGTGATGCGGAACAAGAAGAGGATCCGGACACAGGAAGCCGGCTCCATCCCGGTCGGTGAAGGGGATGAGATAGCGGTCTTCCCTCCCGTTGCCGGCGGATAATCCGGCCTTTTGGGATACAATCCTGTTTTTTTCCCTGCCGCCCGGGTCCCTCATCTCCTCCTGGAAACTCCCCCAAAGCCTCGTTCAGGAGGTCGCCGGACTCCTGCTTCGCCATCTTATCGATGGAACTGGCACAGAACCGCATCGCGTTCTGCCAGGGAGAGTGGGATTACATGGACGAATCTCTGTCGAGAGAATTCCGGAACCGGATCAGCTCCTCGCAGAACTCGCCCAGGTATTCATCCATCGAGAGACTGCCTTCCTGGAACGAACAGTCCTCCTCCTCAATGATCTTATTGATCTTCTCCCGGCTCGGCAGGAGCAGATCGATCGGCACCCCGGCCTGCTCTGACCCCCTGATGAGTGCTTCACGGAACAGCCCGAGGCAGTACCCGATCCGGTACCGGTATGCATCCCGTGTCTTTTCCAGGTATCCGGCCACCCTCTCAGTCTCGATACGCAGGAAATCCTGCCGGATGGTCTCGTCCGTGCATTTCCCGAGCATGTACCGGTAATGGGCATATGGGTACATCTCCTCGAGCTCAGCCGGGACAATCCCGCAGGTCCCGAACACGATGATATGGTACCGCGAGGGATCGAGCACCTGGGAGATGATCATCCGGATCAGCTGGTGGCTCGGGCTCGTACTGTAGGGCTTTCTGACCGCACAGGGGATGAAGATTGCAATCTCCCGGGGCTCTACTTCATATTCATCGATGATATAGCGGTACGACCGCTCGAATTCGGGGAGGTAGAAGGGTGGACCTGTCAGGACGGTTCTCTCGCCCTGTCCGGGATCTCCCTTCTGCTGCCCGCCCATGATGCTCCCTCAAAAATTTGTCGGGGGACCTGAAAGAATCACCGGAGGAGCGCTGGGCGGTGAACCGGTAACCAGGCTGGTGCAGAACGGGATGATTCGGATGGCCGGTGCCTCACGGATAATCCGAACAATTGATGGTTCCCGTTTGCAAAGATGGACCTATGAGCGAGATGGTCCAGATCGGGAAGATCAGTCTGGGGAAGAATGCATTCCCGTTCCCCATGCCGGTGACCCTTCTCGGGGCGACCGTGCACGGGAAGCCGAATTTCATGGCGCTTGGGTGGGTGAGCCGCGTGAATGCCAATCCCCCGATGATCGGCTGCGGTGTCGGGAGGCACCATTATACCTCCGCCGGGATCAAACAGAACAAGACCTTCTCTGTTAATGTCCCCGGCCGTTCGATGATGGCGGAGGCAGATTACTGTGGGATAGTCTCGGGGGAGACGGCAGACAAGGCCGGCCTTTTCTCCGTCTTTTACGGGGAACTGAAGACTGCCCCCATGATCAGCGAATGCCCCGTCTGCATCGAATGCAGGCTGGTCCAGTCAGTGACCTACCCGACGAACGAATTCTTCATCGGGGAGATCGTGGGGTCCTACACCGAAGAGCGATACCTGACCGGGGGAAAACCGGATATGAAGAAGATCGATCCCCTCCTGCTCTCGATGCCGGATAACCGGTACTGGAGCCTGGGAGAGTATGCCGGGGATGCGTGGAGCATCGGGAAGTCACTGAAAAAATAACCGTATGACGAGAAAGACAGGGACAAACAGGGGGGTCAGCCCGCTAATCCAGATCGACAGGGATACGGTAATCATGACTGGCGAGCGAGGCCCCTTCAGCCAGATCGGCAAAGGATGAGGTTCCTGACAGGATCGTCAGCCCGCTGATCGGAAATCCCCAAAGCCTGTCTCGTACCCTCCCGTGATGACCGCTGCCCCGAGGAGAGGCGCATCTCCTCCAAGCTCTGACAGGACGATCTCAGGGAGGGGAAGGAACCGGTCGATGAACTCCCGCATGTCCGGGAGGAGGAGATCGGCATTGGATTGCATGACAGCCCCATCAAGAATGATGATCTCCGGGTCGTACGCGACAATGACATCCGAGATGCCCCTGGCATTGATCCGGGAGAGCTCCCGGACAAAACGGAGCACGTCATCGTCCCCCTGACGGGCTGATGCAAAGATCTCCTCTGCCGTATCAGGCCCCCAGTGCGGCTTTGCATGGAACCGGCACCATTCCGCAAAGAACCAGGGGAGGAACCTCCCGGAGGCATACCCCTCCCAGTGCCCCCGGTGGCCGCAGCTGCAGGGGAGATCATAGGTATTGTCGACAAGGAAGTGGCCGATCTCCGCGGCATTCCCCTTTCTGCCGAGAAGCAACCGTCCACCGGATACAACCCCTCCCCCGATCCCGGTCGAGATCGTCACGTAGACAATGTCCTGTTTTCCCTGTCCCTTCCCGTAATGCATCTCCCCCAGCACCCCGGCATGGCAATCGTTGACCATCCTGACAGGGCAATGAAATATCCGGGAGAGCTCCTCACGAAGAGGCACATCCCGGAAGGCCATGTTCGGCGGATTCACGAGCACGCCCCGGGTGATATCGACCGGCCCGGCAACAGAGAGCCCGATCCCGGAGAGGGATTCTTCCCCGTGGGCGGCCCTGACCTCCCTGATCAGGCCTGAGAGGAACCCGGCAAGCCTTGAAGGATCGCTCTCTTTTGCCGGGGTCCGTGCCTCCCTCCGCTCCCCAATCTGCCCTTCCTCCCCGATAATCGCCACCCGGGTGCGTGTCGCCCCCAGGTCCACTGCCACTGCCTGACCCATGATGTTCCGATGTTTGCCTGCCCGGAGCATAAGGTTCGCGGCCCATCCACAAAGGGTATGAATGGGCGGAGGGCAGAGCTTATGAACAGATGGACCTGAAGGGTTGGGTGGAACTGGACGGGAAACTGATCTCATCCCGGGAACTGGAGACCCTGCTCCGCACCGACCCGCGGACTGTTGCCCGGTTCGGTGGCGAATTCCTCCTCTCGTGGGATGGCTGCATAGCCCGCGACCACCTTGGGATCATTCCCGGACCATGCCCTGCCGGGACCATCTCCTGCGAAGGAAGAGAGATCGGGAAGGTATGTCCTGACCCCCCGGCATTGTCCCTTGAAGAGGCGATCCTCACGGCAGTGCGGCTTCGGAGCAACGAGGGGATCTGTGCCCTTTCGGGTGGTGTGGACTCATCCCTCGTGGCATTCCTTGCACAACGCCCCTGCATCGCGATCGGACTTGCTGGATCGCATGACCTTGCACGGGCACGGCTGGCAGCAGAAGCGATGCAGCTGACCTGTACCTTCGTCGAGATGACCCCTGATGATATCCGGGAAGGGCTCCATGCAGTGATCAGGGTGATCCCTGAACCGACCCCGGTCAATACCGCAATTGCCATCACCCAGTACCTGATCACCCGGTCTGCGGGAGAGCTCGGGCACGAACGGGTGCTGACCGGCCAGGGTGCTGATGAGCTCTTCGGAGGTTACGCCCGCTACCGGACCGGGATTGATCCCGCTGGCCGGCTCGCCCGCGACTTTGCCGGGCTTGCCGCTCAGGGACTCCGCGACCAGTCAGTGGCCGTGTTGAACGGGACCTACCTCTCGCAGCCGTTCCTTGATATCAGGGTGGTGCGCGCTGCACGATCCCTCCCGGCCAGCGGGATGGTCCGGGACGGGGTCGGGAAATGGCCGCTCCGCGAGGTCGCAGCCCGCCACATCCCGCGGGAAATCGCATGGTACGGAAAGAAAGCCATGCAGTACGGGACCGGTATTGCCAAGGTACTGCAGGGGTTTGCACGGGACAAGGGTTATAAAAGGTCTTTACAACGGTACTTAGATCAGATCAGAACGAGCGGGGAGGCACGGAATGGTATCTGAGAAGGATGTAGCACATATCGCAGAGCTTGCCGATATCGGTATCGAGAAGGAGGAACTGGCAGAATTCACGGGCCGGTTCAACGAGATCCTTGACTATTTTGATATCCTCGACCAGGTGGAGCAGGGAACGCGGGGCGGGATTGACCTTGTGAACATCTTCCGGGATGATATCGTGGAAGATTCTCTCCCTGGCGACGAAGTCCTTGCCAATACCCGCGAGAAGGAAGACGGATTTTTCAGGGCGCCGAGGGTGATGTGAGTGGAGACCCTGACGTTCACGCGCGACGATCGGTACAACGCCTTTATCACCATGCTTGACAAGGCCGAGACCGGTCCGGGGAAACTCTCCGGGATCGGCATCGCGATCAAGGACAATATCTCCACCCGCGGCATCCAGACCACCTGCGCCTCCCGCATCCTGGAAGGATACCTCCCGCCCTACGATGCCCACGTGGTCACGCTCGTAAAAAAGGCCGGTGCAGGAATTGTCGGCAAGACGAACATGGACGAGTTCGGGATGGGCACCACGACCGAGAACAGTGCCTTCGGGCCCACAAAAAATCCGGCCGATACCTCCCGGGTGCCGGGAGGGTCCTCGGGGGGAAGTGCCGCTGCCATCGCATCAGGGATGGTCCGGATGGCGCTTGGCACAGATACTGGTGGATCGATCCGCTGCCCGGCCGCATTCTGCGGTATCGTCGGGCACAAGCCCACCTACGGCAGGGTCTCGCGGTACGGCCTGGTCGCCTATGCCAACTCGCTCGAGCAGATCGGCCCTATGGCCAGGACCGTCTCCGATATCTCCCTCCTCATGGAGGTCCTGGCTGCGTATGATCCCCGCGACTCCACCAGTGTCAACTGTCCCTATGCCCACATCCCTGATCCCGATGTCAGGGGCCTCAAGATCGGGGTCCCGGAAGAGTACTTTGGCGAAGGGGTCGACCCGAGAGTTGCCTCGGTGGTATGGGACGGGATATCACTCCTGGAACGGAAGGGTGCCGATATCATCACCTGCCGGATGCCGAGCATGGCCTACGCCCTGGCCGCCTATTACGTGACCTGTACCAGCGAAGCCAGCTCCAACCTCGCCCGTTTTGACGGTGTCAGGTACGGGCCCCCGGCCGATACCAGACAGACCTGGCATGAATCGTTCCAGGAGCGAAGGAAGGACGGGTTTGGAACCGAGGTGAAGAGGAGGATCATGCTCGGGACTTTTGCGCTCTCCTCCGGATACTACGGGAAATACTATGCAAAGGCCCAGGCAGCCCGCCAGCAGGTCCGGAACGACTTCCTCCGCCTCTTCAGGGAAGTCGACGTGATCGCAGGACCCACCATGCCCACCGTCGCGTTCCGGATAGGCGAGAAGACCGATCCCCTCTCGATGTATCTCTCCGACATCCTGACCGTCCCGGCCAACCTCGCCGGGATACCGGCCATCTCGGTCCCGTGCGGCACCTCCGAGGGTCTCCCGGTCGGCCTCCAGATCATGGGACCCCACTTCCGGGACGAACGGGTGATCGATGTCGCCTATGCCTTTGAGCAGGGGGTGTCACGATGACTGGAACGGCAGACACTGCAGGACAGGAAAGCAGGGTGATGGACTTCTCCGATGACGAGGTGATCATCGGCCTTGAGATCCACTGCCAGCTCGACACCCTGACCAAGCTCTTCTGCGGCTGCTCCACCGATTACCGCGATGATGGCCCGAACACCCACGTCTGCCCGATCTGTCTCGGCCTCCCGGGCTCGCTCCCGCGGGTGAACCGGAAGGCGATCGAGTATGCCCTCAGGGTGGCAAAAGCGTTGAACTGCACCATCGTTGAGGAGTCGGAGTTTGCACGGAAGAACTACTTCTACCCGGACCTGAACAAAGGATTCCAGATCACCCAGTACGACCGTCCCCTCGCCGTGAAGGGCTATCTTGACATCGAAGGTGATGACGGTGAGAAACGGGTCCGGATCACGCGGGTGCATGTTGAGGAGGATCCTGGCAGGCTCGTGCACAAGGGCGGTGCCGACCGGGCGAAGTACACCCTCGTCGATTATAACCGGGCCGGGATTCCCCTGATCGAGATCGTGACCGAGCCGGACATCCGGTCGCCCAAGGAAGCCCGGAAATTCCTGAACAAGCTCAGGGCAACCCTCGAGTATCTCGGTGTCTTCGACAGCGAGAAGGAGGGGTCCCTCCGTGTCGATGCAAATATCTCCATCCAGCCACGAGGCTGGTTTGACCGGGAAGGCAAGGGAAAGGCAGACCGGGGGAGGGCAGAGGTCAAGAACATCTCCTCCTATAAAGGGGTGGAGAAAGCGCTTACCTTTGAGGTAACCCGCCAGAAGAATGCGCTCCGGCGGGGGCAGCGGCTCGGGACCGAGACCCGCCATTTTGTCGAGACACGGGGAGTGACCACCTCTTCGCGGAGCAAAGAGATGGAGCAGGAGTACCGGTACTTCCCGGAGCCTGACCTCCGCCCCCTGCGGGTCTGTGCCTGGGCTGACGAGATCGTACTCCCGGAGCTCCCGGATGCCAGGAGGGCACGGTTCCTCACCCAGTATGGATGCTCGCCCATCCATGCACGGACACTCACCGGCGATCTCCGGGTGGCGGAATTCTACGAGCAGGTTGCCGGAATCGACCCGGTGCTTACCGCCACGTGGGTTGCCGATACCCTTCTTGGTGAGCTCAACTACCGGGACATGAGTGTCGGCAGAGTATCCCCAGACTGGTTCGGTGAGTTGATAATACTGGTAAAGGAAGGGAGTGTGACTGACAAGGGTGGGGTTGAGGTCCTCCGATCCCTTCTTGATCAGATCAGGGAGTCGGGGTCCTGTGAAACTCCGGGTGTCTGTGTCGGGAGGCTCGGACTCCGGGTCCTGGAACGGACCGCGGAGACCGGCTCTGATGACGACCCGGTCGTCAAAGCGGCAAGGGAAGTGGTTGGCGAGCAGCCTCAGGCAGTCGCCGATTTTGCGGCAGGAAAGAAGGAAGCGTTCAATTTCCTCGTCGGACAGGTCATGAAAAAGACCAGGGGGCGTGCCAAGCCCGCTGATGTGAACCAGGTACTGTCTGCAATCCTCGGAAAAGAGGGCTGAACGCGATGCACCTGATCGTCGCCGAGAAGAATATCTCGGCTCACCGCATCGCCTCCATCCTTGCCGGCAAAACCAAAGTGGCCACCGACAAGGACGGGGGGGTCCCGGTCTACCGGTTCGGGGATACCGCGGTCATCGGGCTCCGGGGGCATGTGGTCGAGATCGATTTTGAAGAGGGGTACTCGAACTGGCGGAGCACCGAACGGACCCCCCGGTCCCTGATCGATGCCCGGACGATCAAGGTCCCAACGGAAAAGAAGATCGTCCAGATCCTCCAGAAACTGGCAAAGAAGTCCAGCCTCATCACGATCGCGACCGACTTCGATACCGAGGGTGAGCTGATCGGAAAGGAGGCGTACGAGCTGATCCGCCAGGTGAGCCGGGAGGTTCCTGTCCGGCGGGCCCGGTTCAGCGCGATCACCCCCGATGAGATCCGGCAGGCGTTCGGCGAGACCACGGAGATCGATTTTGACCTTGCCTCGGCAGGAGAGGCAAGACAGGTGATTGACCTGATGTGGGGGGCCTCCCTCACCCGGTTCATCAGCCTTGCTGCCCGGAGGGGTGGCAGCAACATCCTCTCGGTCGGCCGGGTCCAGACTCCCACCCTTGCCATGATCGTTGACCGGGAGAAGGAGATTGAGGAGTTCGTCTCCCAGCAGTACTGGCAGCTCTCGCTCATGACCGAGAAGGATGGCGAGGAGATTGAGGCCCGCCATGCCACCCCCCGTTTCTGCGACAAGGCTGAAGCGGTGAGGGCCCGCGACCGTACCCTCCCTCCACTTATCGTGACCGAGGTCAAGGAAGGGGCCAAGATCGAGCGGGCGCCTGTTCCACTTGACACCACGGGATTCATCGTTGCTGCCGCCCGTCTCGGCTTCTCGGCTGCCGGTGCAATGCGGATTGCAGAGGACCTGTATATGAACGGGTATATCTCCTATCCCCGGACGGACAACACTGTCTATCCCCCGACCCTTGACCTCGGGGGAGTGTTGAAAGCACTCTCCGCGACCGAGTTTGAAGGGGAGGTGGCCTGGGTCACCACCCACCGGAGACCTGCGCCGACCCGCGGGAAGAAGACGAGCACCGACCACCCTCCCATCCACCCTGCGTCGGCCGCAACCCGCCATTCCCTCGGGGAAGAGCGGTGGAAGATCTACGAGCTCGTGGTCCGGCGGTTCCTCGCAACGCTCTCCCCTGATGCCCGCTGGAAGACGATGAAGGTGAACTTCAGGGCAGGAGAGGAGCTCTACACCGCCACCGGAGGGCAGCTGACCGAGCCCGGCTGGCGGAAGGTTTACCCTTACAGTACTGCGACAGAGTATATCCTCCCCCCTATGAAGGTCGGCGAGCAGCTCCCCATCCGCGAGGTAACCCTCGAAGAGAAGGAGACGCAGCCGCCTGCACGGTTCACCCAGAGCAAGCTGATCCAGAAGATGGAGGAACTCGGGCTCGGGACCAAAAGCACCCGGCACGAAGTGATCCAGAAGCTCCTCTCCCGCAAGTATATCGAAGGAAATCCCCTCCGCCCCACGCTGGTCGGCAGGGCAGTCACCGAGTCCCTGGAGCGGCACGCCAACACCATCACCCGGCCCGCCATGACCCAGACGCTCGAAGAGCACATGCAGCAGATCAAGGAACAGCACCGGAGCAGGGACGATGTCGTTGCCGAGTCCCGCGGGATGCTGCACTCGGTCTTCGATCAACTCGAACCCAACGAACAGGTGGTCGGTCAGGAGATCATGGAGCAGACGGCAGAGGAACTGACCCTCGGGCCATGCCCGGTCTGCTCCCATGACATCAGGATCCGCCACATGAGGAACCAGACCCAGTTCATCGGGTGTACCCATTATCCTGACTGCACCTTCAATATCGGGCTTCCCCAGGCCATGTGGGGATTTGCGGTCCGGACCGATGATACCTGCCCGATCCACCAGCTCCATTTTGTCCGGCTTGTCAGGAAGGGGAGCAGGCCGTGGGAGATTGGCTGCCCCCTCTGCCACCAGATCGCATCGAATAAAGAAGCCCTCTTCCTCATGGCATCCATGACCCCTGAGATCCATGAGCGGATGATTGCTGCACACCTCTACACGGTGACCGACCTTGCAGGCAGGGATCCTGCGCAACTGGCCCCGCTCCTTGGGGTCAGCGGGGAGAAGGCCGGCGACCTGATCCGCGAGGCAGAAGAGGTCCTTGGGTTGCTCAGGCGGCGATCGGACTGCCGGAAGCTCATCCGGAGGATGCTCGTTCCCCGGAAAGGCAGGAGCCCGGCCAGTGTGATCAAGAAACTCCAGGAAGCCGGGATCAACGACATCGCCTCCCTTGGAACGGCTGATCCAGCCCTGCTGAAGAGGGTCGGGATTGCTGACAAAGAGGCAGAGTCGATCCTCCATGAGGCAAAGATGGTCGAGAATGAGCGGTTCCTGAAACAGGCCGGCATTCCCGCGGCGAGCATGAAAAAATATTTTTCTGCCGGCATCAGCTCCCCGGAGGATTTTCTCTCCTCCCACCCGGTCTTCATCTCTGACATCACCGGGATCAGCCTGGATACCGTCCAGAAACATGTAAGCCTTGTCGCCGCGGCAAAAGGGAGGCCGGCACCGGTGCGATACACCAAGGTTCAGGTGGCGAAAGGGAGAGAGGAACTCACCTCGCTCCCCGGTTTTTCAGAAGAGGACCTGCGCCGGCTCTGGAGAGCAGGGATCATCAACGGCCTCCTCCTTCTTGAATCAGATCCGGAGAGTCTTGGTGAGCGGACCGGTATCTCCCCTGCAAGGCTCCGCAGGTACCAGGCCGTGCTGCAGGAAAGGGCAAAAAAGGCGGAGCCCGATATTATAGTGGTATAGGTGCTGATGATGCATACCCGATGGAAGAACTGGGTCCATGTGACCAAGCTTGACCCTGACAAGATGCTCCCTGCGGGGGCGATCGCAGAGATCGTCTCCAGCGGGACCGATGCCCTGATGCTCTCGGGGACGCTCAATGTGACGGCCGAGAACATGGCGGCGCTTGCCAAGGAAGCACGGGCATCAGGGCTTCCGCTGGTGGTGGAACCCGCCGGCCCGGAGGCAGTGCTCTGGGACGGCGTGGACCTTGTCTTTGTCCCCTCGGTACTGAACTCCCCTGAAGTCCAGTGGATCGTGGGGAAACACCGTTCCTGGATCCAGAGGCAGCAGGTGGAGTGGGAGAAGGTGGTCCCCGAGGCATACATCGTGCTGAACCCTGATTCTGCAGTGGGGAAGCTGACGAAGGCGACCTGTACCCTGACCGGAAAAGAGGTCGCCTCGTTTGCCTCCCTTGCCGATCACTACTTCCACTTCCCCATCGTGTACATCGAGTATTCCGGGACGTACGGTGATCCGGGCGTTGTCAGGGAGGCAGCAGCAGCGGTGGAGAACGCGGTCATCTATTACGGGGGCGGGATCAATTCTGCCGCAAAAGCCGCCGAGATGGCCAGGTACGCGGACACCATCGTGGTCGGCAATGCCGTCTATGACCAGGGAATCGGGGTCCTGAAAGAGACGGTCAGGGCAATCCAGTGATCTTCCCCTTCCATGCCTGAAATCCAGATAGTCCTCGTCTCCCCGCTCTATGAAGGGAACGTCGGATTTGCCGCACGAGTGATGAAAAATTTCGGGTTCACCCGGCTTGTCCTGATCGATCCTTGTGAGATCGGGGACGAAGCGTTCATGCGGGCAGCCCATGCCGCGGACGTGCTCGAGAACGCCGAACGGCTCTCCTTTGAGGAAGTCTGTGCCCGGAGCAGCATCGTGATCGCTACCACGGGCGAGGTGAGCAAGTCGGTCTGCAACCCGATGCGGATGCCCTACTTCTCCCCAAATGAGATACGAGAGCTGATCGCTGATATCGATGGCCGCATCTCCATCCTCTTTGGAAGGGAGAACTGGGGGCTGAATAATGAAGAGATCCAGAAGAGCGATATCGTCTGCACCATCCCCTCATCAAAGGAATATCCGATCCTGAACCTCTCTCATGCCGTGGGTATAGTCTGCTACGAACTTGCCCATATCGGAAGGGGGGAGTACCTCCTTGCCACGAGAGAGGAGATGGAGTACCTGTATGCCCATATCGACTCATACCTCACCCAGATCGATCACCCTGATTTCAAGCGGGTGCCAACCATGCTCCTGATCCGGAGGGTTCTTGGCCGCGCTATGCTCACCTCCCGTGAGGCAACGACGCTGCACGGCCTCATGCGGCGATCCGAATGGAAGATCAACCCGGCTGCATTCGAACGGCACAAAGGGAACTCTTCTGGTGACGATGACCGGTCTTCAGGGTAATCGTGACATAGCAATTCCGGAACATGGATTGGCGAGGTATACTCCTGGAATATCGGTCATTTTGAGGTGTATAAGAACGGTGCGGTCGTTATTGTCGAGGGAAAGACCGCCCGGAGACGACTTCGAATCATTGGTGGTGTTGGTTCCTCTCTGTCTCATCCCCCAGACCTTATCGACAGAGATCCACAGGTTCCGGGATGCCATCACCAAGGTCCATATCCCGAGAACGAGCAGCCATACAGATAAGAGCGGGGGTGCTACGCCCTTTCACTTTCGTCACGCACCCGATACCAACTAAAGCCATTTGCTCGTATAAGATCTAAGGATGGCCTCAAAACCACCTGAAGATCCCGATCCGGGCTTTGAGGGATGCCGGTTTATTCAATGGATAAAAAAGAGGGGAAATATCCGGTCATTCAAACACTGCAGCCTCAAAGCGAAAGAACTGGGATTTGATGCCAAGTCGTTCATTGGGGCGATGCACCCGGAACACATCGCCATCAGGAAATCCAGCGACGGCCAGAAGGTCATCTCGCTCAATGATCTGCCCTGGGCGGACCAGTGGATGATCTATTACAACCTGGAAATCCCCCACCACAGCCAGTGGAAATTACTGAAATAATATTTTCTATTATCGCAAGAATTATTATTATCAGATACCTACACACACAGAAGTGAATACCATGCGGAGTGAAGACCTTCCAACCCTGCCCGAATCGATAGAGGTGTATCTGAATAAGCCATATGGGGGCCTTTTCGGTTCGAGCGTGCTCGCCCAGGTCGTTGAAGAGATCGTGTCCGACCCGACGATGGAATACCGGCCGGGATATCTCGAAGAGCTGACGGGAGCCTCCGCTCCCTCAATCCGCGAGGCGCTGGCAACCCTCGTAGACCTCGGACTCCTTACAAAAAGGAGGGAGACGGGGCGCCACCCGCTATACCGGGTGAATGTGGCCTCAAAGAAATTTACTGCATTATCCCTGCTTGCCTACGCCGTCCTTGATGATCGCGATGGCACCGATTGCATGGACGAGGCGGTCCACGATTATTATTCGAAGGCAGTCAGGGAGATGTATGAACCGCATGCGATTGCAACCGCGGAGTACCCTGTTCTCGATGTGGGTGGAACAATCACTCTGGGCCCGGGAACCTATCTGGCGGGGGTGTGAGATGGCTGATGTGGAAGGGGAAAACAAAACAGAAGGGCAGTCGGTGACGATTGACCTGGCAAATCTCTACAAATTCGAACCCGAAGACCTTGTTACTGATATCAGGACAACGGCGTATTCGAACCTCGCATTCATCCAGGTCACCCCCCGGGACGTGTTCATCGACTTCTTCGAGATGCCGGGCATCAAGAAGGACGGGAAGATGGTGATGCCCGGGACGCGGGTCTATATGTCTTTTGCAGCAGCCCAACGCCTTTCTGAAGCCATGAGGGGCATCCTTGAGAAAGCCCACAAGGATGGGGGAATGGAACAGTACGTTGGCGGCGGGACGAAGCAGGAGATCACCACAAAGATCAAGCAGAAGAGGCAGACAAAATCGACCTGATCCTACCAGCCCCTTTTTTGATTGATTTCATGTCAAGATAGCCAGTAAATTCTTGAAATACATCGAATGATTATTCGGTCATCACGATATGAAACTAAATAATAGGCGGTCGAATGGAGGCAGCATCATCACAAGTTCCAGAAGCTATTCTAAAACTCGTCGAGAAATATGAATTTCATCAAGCGGCCTACAAACGTGGTCAATTCAATCAAACCCAGTTACGAAGGGAATTTGTCGATCCTTTTTATGCCTGGAATGCCCGCTTCCTCTTAAGCATATTGAAAGATTTCGAGGAATTTGCTGCTATGATTGCACAAAGAAACCGATGCAATGAACTCAGCCCTTGCAGTAGCACAGAATACTTATCAGAACTGGAAAGCGTTGAACACGGAAATATTCACGAGCGGGTACAGTGTCCTTGTTGTCCAGGGTGCTCCTGGTAACGAGGATGTTCAGCAGATTGGGGCGTCATTCATCGAAGATGGGGCAGCACAGGTGATTTAGGGCGGTGTTCCTGGCAGACACCACATCTGCCGTTTCCCCCTTTTAGAGAATACGGGCCTAGGAAAGACAGGTACCTTATAATTTCAGAGAGGGGATATCAGACACTAAAAGTACTTGGCAGAGGAGAGGCGCAATGCAGGAATTCGCTGGAGAAGGCAACAGGGACCATACCTGCAGCTATGGAAAGAAATACCTTCTGAAACAGATCTCAGCCGTGAGAAAACAGATCCCCGGTGTCATAGGTGGACACGATATCGAACATATCCACCAGATGCGGGTGGCGACACGACGCCTCAGGAGTGCCCTGCCTCTCTTCCCTCACTGCCTTCCACAAAAAAAGATTCAACGGTGGCGGCGGGATCTGCGGAATACTGCCCGGTCCCTAGGGAAGGCACGTGATTTGGATGTCCAGATCTCCTTTCTGACAGAATTTATTGCCGACCTGAAAGCGGGGAGGCCGGTGGAAAACCGGGTTCTGCTCCCTTCTGTGATTCCCGAAACACCCCCTCCCGTGCCGTTCAACCCAAAATGGTATACCCTGGCCATCTCATATCGGAAACTAGTGACCACATTCCAGTCTGCTCTCTCACGGGCCTGGAACTATTTCAGTCATACGGCAGGGGAAGGGGATCAGGCAGGTGGGGACCGCTTCTCCAGTCAGGCAGACCTGATACCGGGCCTCGAGTACCTCCTCTTCAGGAAAAACAAGGAGAGGTCAGACTACCAGAGTGAGGTCAAGAAGACCATCTGGCAAATGGAGAAGGCCGGGATCCTCGGAGCCATGGAGAAGTATCTCCAGCGGCACAGGCCGGTTGAAAGGGGATCACTGCAGGTGGGGCGCGAGACCTATGCCACTGCCTTCACTTCGATAGCATTGAGGATAGAGGAGGTACTTTCTTTCAGTGAGTCATTGGCTGATCCCGGGAAGATCAGGGAGCACCATGCCCTGCGAATTGCGGTGAAGCGGTTGCGGTATACCCTTGAAGTCTGGCGGGATCTCTTTGATGAAACGATTAACAAGGAGATCGGTGCCCTGAAGGAATTCCAGGATCTCCTCGGAGATCTCCACGACTGCGATGTCTGGACTGAATACCTTCCGGAGTTTCTCAAGGGAGAGGAGGAACGATGCAGGGTTTTCTTTGGAAACGACACCCATTTTAAAAGCCTCGTCCCGGGTATCGAGGCTCTTGCCCGGGAACGGAGGGAACGCAGGGGACAACTCCATGAGATCACCCTCACTACCTGGGGTGAACTCGAAAGTCGACAGTTCTGGTATGGCCTGATGGAGAAGTTCATCCTGCCCCTCGCACTGCGTGAAGATCTTCCGGTCAGGATTGGAATCCTCGGTAATATTTCGGGAGATACAACAGCCCTCCGCCGCGTCCTCGCTGAATGTTATTCGCGGGATGCATCGCTTGTCCTGAACACGGGCACTTCCCTGGGATCACCCCGGGCATCTGAGAAGACGGTGGATATACTGAGAGAAGAAGGCGTTGTCAGTATTGCGACAGCCAACGATCTCCAGATCCTCGACGGGAGTTCATCGGTCATGACAGATGGTGATTCTGGTGTTATTCAATCCCGGAAGAGACAATCGAAGAAAACCAGGAAATTCATCCGCACCCTCCCGCCTTCACTCCGGGTCTTTGTTGCCGGAAAAAGCATCCTGATCACGGGTGACTCATCGGAAGCCGCCATCGGGAGCTTTGATGAAAAAACAACCACCGAGAGACTGTGCGAGATTGCATACGAGGCCCGTGCTTCCGTCATTGTCTCCGGCAGCTCCCGCATGCCCTTTACGAATCGGGCATGTGATGTCCTTTTCGTGCATCCCGGTTCTGTGGGGAGGGGGGGAGTGCCCTTCTCCACATTTTCCATACTTGAGGTCGGACTGGGCGGGAGTATGGCCGTAACCCGTCATGAGATTGTGATTGATCCGGTGGGACCCGGATCCGATAGCACGCCACGGCAACCTGAATCCTCATCACCCTCGCTGCGGGAGGAGGGACAGAACCACCAGAAGCAAGGATGTTGAACGAAAAAAGGACAAAGGTGCCATTTCATTCCAGACTCTAGAGAAACCCGGGCCATAAGAAGTGTTCTCAAATATAAACAAGCACCAGCCCGGGTGATCAAACCCGGGCTGGTACTGCACCTTGAGGCGGTATCACATCCTTCATATGGCGGCTCCGCAGGAAGACTTTGACGATCTCATCAACGAGGAGCAGGGCAATAGCAGCAGCGATACAGAGCAGCCACTGGCTGCCGTCGAGCGAGGTCAGTCCCAGCCCGCGCTGCAGGAAGTCCAACTGTGTCGGCAGGAAGATGAGCAGCAGAGCCAGGCCGAAGAGCATCGACTGATTTCGATCATGCAGAACATCCCGGTTGAGTGCGCTCTGGGTTTCACTACGGCAGGCAAGACCGCGGATGACACAGAAGAGAGAGAAGGAGACAAAAGCCATTGTGGCAGCGAGCGTGAACCCTGCCGACTCGGTGACTGCCGCGAGGGCAAGGGTGCCGGCTGCGGTGAGAACCCCGATGAATCCGATGCGTAACCACTGGGGGCGGTTCAGGATGGGTTGTTTCAGCGGCCGCGGCTTTTTCTCCATCAGCCCCGGTTCGGGTTTGTCGAAGCCCAGCGCAATGGCAACGGGCACCTGGACGAAGAAGTTGATCCAGAGGACAACGAACGGCGCAAACGGCACACCACCCGTAATCACGAAGATTGCTGCACCAAGGTATGCTGCGATGTATGCCACGAGCGATGTCATCTGGAAGCGGACGAAATTGAAGAGGTTCCCGTAAATAGCCCTGCCGAACTCAACCGCCTTGACAATCGTGGCGAAGTTGTCATCGGTCAGGATCATCACTGCGGCCCCCTTCGAGACCTCGGTGCCTGTGATCCCCATCGCCACGCCGATATCGGCTTTTTTGAGCGCAGGCGCATCATTCACCCCATCACCAGTCATGGCAACAATGTTCTGCTGCCGTTGCAAAAGATCGACGAGGCGGATCTTGTCCTCCGGGGCAACCCGGGCCACCACCCCGATATCGGACAGCTTCTTCAGGAGCTGCTCATCGCTCATGGCTGCGAACTCAGCGCCGGTGAGGGCCTTACCCATGATGCCCAATTCGCGCCCAATAGCAGCCGCGGTCACGGCATGATCGCCAGTGATCATGCGCACCTGGATACCGGCGCTGTGGCACTTCGCGATGGCATCCCTGGCCTCCGGGCGCGGCGGGTCCACGATGCCCACCATGGCCATCAGGGTGAGATCTCTCACTTGTTCTACAAGGTTGGCATTCGGGTCAAAGGTCTTGGGATCGAAGTCACGGCGGGCGACCACCATCACCCGTTCCCCTGCCTCTGCCATCCGGTCATTCTCCTTGAGGGCCAAAGGACGGTTTTCATCGATCACAGGCAACACACCGCCTCCTGGCATCCAGTACGAGCTGCTGCGGGCAATCAGCACATCGGGGGCACCTTTGACGAAACAACGCACGACCGGTTTGCCATCCTCATTGGTCATGGCATGGAACGTGGCCATGAACTTGTAATCCGAATCGAACGGAACCTCGGCGATACGGGGGTACATTTCCCGTGCACCGTCCACGCTGATGCCCCCTTTCTCAGCCAGCACGATGAGGGCGCCCTCGGTTGGGTCACCGATGAGGGTACCGTTATCAAGCCGGGCATCGGCGCATAATGCCATGGGCAGGAGGATTGGATCGAGGTCGATCCTGGCACCCCCGGCGCTCAGCAGCTTGCCCTCAGTGGTATACGACAGCGTTCCCTTCTGCCAGGGTTGTTTTTCTGCCATACTCGTGGACAGCTCCATGGTCCCCTGCGTACCATACCCTTCGCCGGTCACCCTGAAGCGGTTCTGGCCGGGGATGGTGAACTCGCGGGCCGTCATCTTGTTGAGCGTCAGCGTGCCGGTCTTGTCCGAGCAGATGGCCGAGACCGAACCCAGGGTCTCGACAGACGGCAGCCGCTTGACGATCGCACCCAGGCTGGCCAGCGCCCGCGTCCCCATGGAGTACATGGTGGTGACGACTGCCGGCAGGCCGGTGGGGATAGCCGCAATCGCGAGCGCGATGCCGGCGACGAAGATCGTATCGAACGATTCCCCGCGATTCAGGCCGAGGATGACCATCAGGACGAATGCAATGCCGGCCATGCCGGCGATGATAATGGTCAGCCTGTCGAGCTGCTTCTGCAGCGGCGTCTTATCGGACCTGGTCCTGTTGAGGAGGTCAGCGATGTGGCCCATCTCGGTTTCCATGTCGGTGGCAGTCACGATCATCTCGCCACGCCCGCGGGTCACCGAGGTGTTCATGAAGGCCATGTTATGGCGGTCGCCCAGGGGCACTTCCGGCCTTGGGATCGACTCAGTGTTCTTTGGCGAGGCGACACTCTCACCGGTCAGGGCGGCTTCCTCAATCTCGAGGTTCGCTGCAACAAACAAGCGCCCGTCGGCCGGTACGCGGTTGCCGGCTTCCATCAGCACGATGTCGCCGGGCACCAGTCCTTCCGATTCTATCTCGACAGCCCGGCCGTCACGGCGCACGCGGGTGATGTTCTTCATCATCTTCTCAAGCGCTGCAAGGCTCGCTTCAGCCTTTGCTTCACCACGGAGCCCCAGTACTGCGTTGAAAACCGTCAGGCCCAGCAGTACCACGGTCGTGCCCGCCTCCCGCGTGATCACCAGACTGAGCAGGGCAGCGCCGACCAGGATGATCTGCATGAAGTCCCGGTACTGGCGCAGGAATGCATACCAGCCAGGCTCTTTTCTCCTTGCTTTCAGAATGTTGGGGCCATACTTCTGCTGGCGCTGGTGCACTTCGTCAGCACTCAGCCCTTTTCCTGGATCTACGCCGAGCTGCTGTGCAATTGCCTCTGGCGGCACCGAGTACCATTTCGGAGGTTGCTGAATCTTGTCAGCCATTCTGTGTACTCCCAATCAATACTTCTCAGGAATCCAGCGGAAGGGATGGTCCGGTTCCACGTAGTCCCCTTTCGACTGGCGTTTGGGGAGTTTCACCTTCTCACGGGGGATCTCCTTATAGGGGATCAGGCTCATCAGGTGGGCAATGCAGTTCAGTCGTCCGCGACGCTGGTCATGCGAATCCACGACAAACCAGGGCGATTCGGGGGTATCCGTGGCCGCAAACATGGCGTCACGGGCCCGCGAATAGTCGTACCAGCGGCGATGGCTCTCGAGGTCCATTGGGCTAAGCTTCCAGATCTTGCGGTAGTCGGTTATACGTTCCTCGAAGCGCTGGGTCTGGTCCTCCATGGTCTCTTCCAGCCAGTACTTTACGAGAATGATCCCGGACGCAATCATCGCGCGTTCGACCGAGGGCACCCAGCTGAGGAAGTTCTCCACCTGTTCCTCGGTGGCAAATCCCATCACCCGCTCGACGCCCGCCCGGTTGTACCAGCTGCGGTCAAAGAGCACCACTTCACCGGCTGCCGGAAGGTGCGGGATGTAGCGCTGGACATACATCTGGGACTTTTCCCGTTCTGTGGGCGTTGGCAGGGCTACCAGCCGGAAGACACGCGGGCTGGTGCGCTCGGTGATCCGCTTGATGATACCGCCCTTGCCGGCAGCATCACGGCCTTCGAAGAGCACGCAGACCTTGGCGCCGGTTGCCTTTACCCACTCCTGCATCTTGACGAGCTCAACCTGGAGGTTGACCAGTTCCTTCTCGAATTCCTTGCGGCTCATCTTCGGTTTCGATTCCAGCGGTGCACCGGGAGCCGGACGGTCAGACACAGCGGGAAGGTCGCTCTGGACTTCGCCCTGCTGTTGACGATCTGCCTTGCGCAGTTTCTTCTTTTTGTCTTTCTTTTTCGCCATAGCAATACTCCAATGCTCCATTGGCGTTTATAAAACTTGTATGATCAGGGCGATAAGGTAGCCTTGCATAATGAAACCTCATCACCCCCGCTGGGGGTGCAGGGACAGAATCACCAGCCAGAAGGGTATTGGCGAAAAAAAGGCAAGGGGGCCAGTTCATTCCAGACTCCTGAGAAAACCGGGCCATGAGAAGTTGCTCCTGTTTGAAAGTGGGTATATAAACAATACCTGAGGGATTTGAAGTTATATTATCATGCGAGTGGCAGGAATCGAACCTGCGAACTCCTGCGAGAACCAATCTTGAGTCGGGTCACCTTTGGCCTCTTGATAACACTCGCTCAGAAAGATTACCGAAGGGTAACCTTACGCCATGATTCCTAATAGGCTTGGCAAAGGCCCCTCCACCCGATTACGAACCTGATTACAGAAATTTTTACCAGTGACAGTTCCTCAAAAACGGATCCCAGTGCTTGAATCATCACGACCGATGACTACCATAGTCCAAATGAGAACTCCTCTTCCAGGATAGGTCTTATATAGAATATTCCATATCACCTCTTATGAGATTCCTCGCCTTTGGGCTTGCTGCGGCAGCCCTTGTCCTGATGCTCTGTATCAGTGGGTGCACCTCTCCGCAAACCCTCCCGGTCACTACTCCCGTACCGACCACTTCTCCCACGGTTCAACCGACTCCTATGACCACGCAACAGGCTGCGCCATCACTGACCGGTACTACCTGGTACCTCGTCTCCCTGAATGAGGGCGGTGCCTCGCTCTCCACTAAGCCCGGAACAACTATCACCGCCTTCTTCGATGCCCAGGGTAAAGTCTCCGGATCAGCCGGATGTAACCAGTATACCGCTTCCTACGAAGCCACCGCTGTCGGGCTTTCAATCAGGGCACCGGCATCAACAAAGATGAACTGCAATGAACCTGCCGGGATCATGACCCAGGAGACGGTGTATCTTTCGGCCATCCAGGGTGCAGCAGGATATGCCATATCAGGAGATACCCTGACAATTAATGACAGTGGTGGAAAGGCTCTCCTGACTTACTCAACCGTCCCACCCTACCAGATGACTCCTGCCCCACTGACCGGAACGATGTGGTACTTGAACTCATTCGTCGATTCCCAGGGGAACCCCTGGAGTCCGGGGAGCACAAACCCGATATCGATCCAGTTTGCCGATGACGGGAAGGTGAGCGGAAATGGAGGTTGCAACAGCTACTCCGGATCCTACACTGTCTCAGGGAACAGTATCACCATGAGTGGATTTGCGACGACTCTGATGTACTGCGGTGAGCCGGGGGTCATGGATCTCGAGAGTTCCTACCTGGGAGTGCTCCCGATGATGAAAGTCTACAAGATCTCCGGAAACGAGCTGACCCTCTCTGATGGGGTCGGGAAGATCACCCTGGTCTACGATACCACCAAGTAACCTACCACTCATTCTTTTTTTCCTCCTGAACACTGCCGTACATTGCCCATAGTGCCTGAGGATTCTGTTCGTTCAGACACCCTCATTACCTCTCCCCGCCCATATTGAGGCCGATGATCCTTGTCGACTGGCAGATTCTGGACCGGATAACCCGGGGCTATATCCACGTGGATCCCTTTGACCCTGCCCTCGTCCAGCCCAATTCGCTCGATATCCGCCTCGGAAATCACTTCCTCTGGTACGATGCAGGGGACGAGGTGATCGATCCGTACCGGAAGGAGACGATCGCAAGCGGCACGGCCGACTGCCATGCCGACTCGTTCGTGCTGGAGCCCGGCCGTTTTTTGCTTGCCGAGACGATGGAGGTGATCGGGCTCCCCGACAACATCGTGGCAAGCATCGAGGGGAAGAGCAGCATCGCACGCCTCGGGGTCGAACTCCACCAGACCGGGGGGTGGATCGATGCAGGGTTCCGGGGATCGATCACCCTCGAGATGTGCAATGTCAATGCACGCCCGGTACGGGTGTATGCAGGGATGCCGATCGGCCAGCTCGTCTTTTACACGACCGAGCGGGCAGCCCAGCCCTACAACCTGAAAGCTGGTGCCAAGTACATGGACCAGCGGCAGGCAACCCTCTCCCGGTACCACGAGAATCCCCGCTCCTGATGGATATATACCTTATGAATACAGACATAATCCGGACAACAATGCATATTTATCGGAGATGACGCATGCGGCTCCTTTTGATACATTCCGATTTCATTGAATACGAAGCAAAAAAGAAGACGGGCATGGCCGAGGAGACGAGCCTGCTCTCTGACCGGGCAGAAGAGGCCCTGGCAGTCTTCTGTGCCGTCGAGGCCGTTGATGAGGACGACCTTGAGGGCGTGGTCGAACAGGCACTGGCCGAGATTGGCCTTGTGGCCGACAAGTTATCGGTCGAGACCATCGTGGTGTATCCCTATGCCCACCTGAGTAGTGATCTCTCGCGGCCGGACGCTGCGGTCTGGGCGCTCAGGGCGCTTGAGGAAGGACTCACTGGGATGGGTTTTACGGTGAAACGGGCACCCTTCGGATGGTATAAATCCTTCACGCTCTCCTGCAAGGGCCACCCGCTCTCCGAGCTCTCAAAGACCATCCTCCCCTCTGAAGAAACGGCAAAGAAAGAGAAGAAGGAGGTGACCCACGAGTTCTTCGTGATGACGCCTGATGGTGCTACGCATGACCCGAAGAAGTACCTCGACAACAGCCCGTTCGGCTGCCTCCTGAAAAAGGAACTGGGAGAACCGGCTTCCGGGGGAGGCGAGCCTGCCCACGTGGAACTGATGCGGTCTAAAGAGCTGGTCGACTACGAGCCGGTCTCCGATGTCGGTCATCTCAGGTGGATGCCGAAGGGCAAGCTGATCAGGGACCTCCTTGCTGATTACGTCCTCGGCATCGTCCTCCCGTACGGGGCAACCCCGGTCGAGACGCCGGTCATGTACGATCTTGCGGACACGGCCATCTATGAACATGCCGAAAAGTTCGGCGAGCGCCAGTACCGGTTCAAGAGCGGGAACCGGAACATGATGCTCCGGTTTGCCGCCTGCTTTGGCATGTTCTCGATCATGAGGGACATGCACATCTCCCCGAACTCGCTCCCGATGAAGATGTACGAGCTCTCCACCTACTCCTTCAGGCACGAGCAGAAAGGGGAGGTGATCGGGTTGAAGAGGCTCCGGGCCTTCACTATGCCCGACATGCACAGCCTCTGCACGGACATGCCCGAAGCCCTCACCTGTTTTGAGGAGCAGCTTTCGATGGGCTGGAAGACCGGGAAGGACTTCGGCACTGCCCTCGTCGGAGTGTTCCGCTGCACCCGTGAATTTTACGATGAATATCATGACTGGGTGAAGAAGATCGTCGCCGATTCAGGTGTCCCGATGCTGATCGAGATCCTCTCTGACCGGGTCCACTACTGGATCGCCAAGGTCGACCTGGCTGCCATCGACGGGCAGGGCCGGCCGATCGAGAACCCGACCGTCCAGATAGACGTCGAATCCTCGAAACGGTTTGACATCAAGTACTACCAGGACGGGAATGCAGTCCATCCCCCCATCCTTCATTGTTCACCGACCGGGAGTGTGGAGCGGGTCATCTGCGCAATCCTCGAGACCACGAGCATGCAGAAGGTCCCGATGCTCCCGCTCTGGCTCTCGCCCACCCAGGTCAGGGTCATCCCGGTTGCAGAGCGCCACCTCCCGTTTGCCACCGAGGTTGCCGCCCGGATCAGGAGTGCCGCGATCCGTGCCGACCTCGATGACCGGGACGAGAGTGTCGGCAAGAAAGCCAGGGACGCGGCGGTTGACTGGGTACCGTTCGTGGTCGTCATCGGTGACGCCGAGGTGGACAAGGGGATCCTGACCGTCACGGTCCGGGCGAAGTCCCAGCCGAACAAGCCGCACAAGGAGACGATGACCGAGGATGTGCTGATCGAGCTCGTGCAGGAAGAGACCGCATGCATGCCCTACCGGCCGCTCTACACGCCGGTCCAGCTCTCGAAGAAAGCCCGGTACATATAATTTTTTTAGACCTCCAATCCCAGCAAAAATTATTATCTGCATTCTCCCTCTTCCCTTCTGGAGAGTTCCCCATGGAAAACAATTCCCTGGTTACCTATTGCGGGCTCTGCTGCCTCGATTGTCACGGCCGTACGGGAAAAATTCCCGACCTTGCATGCAGTCTCCGGGGTGAGCTCCGCAAGGCGCATTACGACAAATTCGGCTGAAGCCCTGTCCGAACTTCCCTTCGCACAGGGTTTCAAACAGTACCGGGAATGCTATGACGTGCTCGGATTGATGATGAAGTTTCGGTGCAAGAAAGGATGCCGGGACGGTGGTGGTCCCCCCTTCTGCATAATCCGGAAATGCTGTCTTGACCAGAACATCCAGGGGTGTTGGGAATGCAACCAAGTCTCCGGGTGCGAAAAACTGGACTTCCTGAACAAGACGCACGGGGATGCCCACAGAAAGAATATCGGGATCATCAAAAAGAGAGGGACCGATACCTTTCTCAAAGGGAAGAGGTACTGGTAAAAGTAGGTCGTCTCATAGAAACTGGGTAGTTCCAGGGAAGCACTGATGCCGAAGGTATCTGAAGATCCCTCTGGTCATCTACCTGGCACGGTATCGAAGAAAGCCCGGAACATCTGGTAAACCTCATCAATTTTTCAGGATTGGAAAGGAACCCGCAATTGCATTATACCGACAGCAAAACAAGGGGTATCTGCCGTGTTCTTCCCATTTATTACAATCAGTTTTTAAAAATGATAGAAGTAAGTCTTTCAAAATGAGAAAGATTTTGGATTTCCTGATGCCTCTCATGTACCGGATAGCTTTGCCTTGAGTTCGGTCACGGTGAGTCTGTCAATGATCCAGTCTTCTTCAGGGATCTCATGAATCATAACCCAAGTGTAATGCTGAGGCATTCCAGTCTCTTTGACAATCAGATCGGTAATTTTACGGGCGAGATCTGCCCTTTGTTCCGCATTTTTCGATCCTTTATCCAGATATACCTTGACCAATGGCATAGATAGTCCTCCTTTTCCGGCCGGCATAGTCGGCAGTCCACCTTATTATATACCTTTATTTAAATTTTGTGTGATATTCTCCAATAATCCAGACATTTAAGCAGAAGGAGAATTCATTCAATGTTTGCGATCATCATGAAAATTTCAATCATCTTTCACTCATATTCGGGGATAACCCGCGGAGTTGCCGAGAAAATACAGGCAGCCTGCGGGGGTGACCTCATCGAAGTGAAGCCGAAGACCCCTTACAACAAGATCACGGCATACACGACAGGGAGCATGAGGGCTCGGCGCGAAGAAGCCGATCCAGTCGAGCCCGGCGAGATCGATCTCGCATCAGCGGACCTGATCGTGATCGGAACGCCGGTCTGGTTCTGGAAGACAACCCCCGTGACAAACGGTGCTATCAATGCCCTCTGGAATGGTGAAGGAAAGAAGGCCGTGCTCTTTGCAACCTGCGGCTCAAAGGCAGGCGAGACCATCCCCATCATGAAGAAGGCACTCGCCCGGAAAGGGGTGACGGTTATCGGCGAACATGTGCTCACCCGACGTGATATCATCGAAGGGAAGAAGGTTGCAGAGGTTGTGGATGCCGTGAAAGCAGCGGTCGGCAATCCCTGATCTCTGCCCCCTTACGACATATCCTGCCGGATATTCCATCAAAAGGGGATATCAGCCGTCGGTATCCCAGATCATACCTTTTTATGCCATCGGCCAGTATGTCGTCTTCTCTTCTGGTTTTTCCGCATCATCCCCTCTTGTATCCAAACTTTCGAAGCAGGTCGATCCTGTTCTGTACATCCACCGGACCTTCAACCCCAACCGGGGATGATCCATCGATGACGCCCAGGATCCCGCGTCCAAGACGGGTCTCGGCGATGATCACCTCGACAGGATTTGCGGTGGCACAATAGATGGTGCAGACCTCCTGGACATTCTTGATGGTGTTCAGGACATTGATGGGGTAGCAGTTCCGGAGAAAGAGGAGAAACGAATGGCCTGCCCCGATATGGAGGGCGTTCTTCCCGGCAAGTTCCTTCAGCGCTTCATCGCTGCCTTCAGTCCTGACGAGCCGGTCTGCCGATGCTTCGCAGAATGCAAGCCCGAACAGGGCACCGGGGACGGCCCCGGCAACCGCCTCGTAGAGATCTTCTGCCGTCTTGATGAAGTGGGAGTGCCCCAGGATCACGTTGACATCTTCAGGTTTTTCTATCGGTACAACAGAGAGGGTGAGATCGCCAGACATGGATATCACTATTCCGTGATGGTGGCTCCAGGGACATTTATACCTTGGTGCCGAGCGGAAACAGGGAAAAACCGTGGAGCATGGGACCATGGTGGGAACAATCGGCGCCGGGGAGATTCCGTTCTCCTGGTGTGAAAATATAATACCCCCGTTGCGAAAAAAAGGTATCTGCCGGATTCCCTGCCAATGGTATAATAACCAAGCACGGACTACCATTTTTTATGCGACGTGATCTTCTCATCATTGCCCTCATCGTGGTGGTTATCGCAGCGGGTGCGGTAATCGCATATACCTATTTTTTAGGTCCCGGTAGTGCTACCATCACCTCTGTCACCACTGACAAAGACCTGTACCATTCCAAGGAAGTCATGAACATAACCGTGTCTGCAAGCGCCAGAGGTGATATGAGCAACACCACGCTCAAGCTTGTTGGGCTAAAGAGCCGGCATGGTGACTACCAGCTCGATAAGGAGATCCCGGTAACGCTCTCCCCAGGACAGAATATTCTCAGGTACAACCATACCCTTCCAACCTGCTCATCCTGCTCAGGGCTGAGTGCCGGAATGTACGATATTGATGTTGAACTGGTCCGGAACGGCACTGTCGTATCGAACATGACCTATTCTTTTGATTTAGAGCAATAACCTTTTTTTCTGCCGGTTAGTATGCGCGAAGATCCTCGTCATGAGACCGGATCCCCTGCATGGAAACGATGAAGACCGTTCCCGCCTTATCCATCGCTGATGAATGAGAAGCAGATCCGTATCACCATCGACCCCGCACTGAATGAAACACTGGAGCATATCATGAACATTCGCAATGTTCACAATCCTGATCAATGCATCGGGGAGGTACTCGAACTCTATTCAGCCTCGCTTGGACCGGTGGACAGTATCGAAGGCGATGCAGATCACGAGAGAGAGGTTCTCCGGATGAAGATCGCATGGCTCGAAGAACTGCTCGAACGAAAAGAGAGAGCTCTTGCAACCCTGGTGGATCTCTGGGAGGAGTGTGTCCTTGACAGGCAGGCAAGGGAAGAGGAGCCCACTGATATTGATGACCGGATCAGTCAGCTTATCAGGGACTGGTACTTTGATGCCGAACGGAAGGACCATTCTGGTACAGATGGCGGAAAACCCGGGCATGTATAACCGGAATTTGCGACCCGGCATGACATCATATCAAGGGATCTGCCGAAACCAGGGGTACCTCCAGTAAATGAGAACCAAGGGTGGGACAGGAAAGGGTGTTCATCGGACTATACACAAAATCAATCCCTTTAACCTCACCTTTTCAGCCAAGCCGGTCAAAATAGTTATCCCTGCTGAAAGTACATCAATACAAACAAATTTTACGACAGATCTCTGTGAATATTTGCGTAATCTCTGAAGGGAAAGAGCATCTTAGATAAATTTAAAAAAATCCTCAATCGTGGATCGAATATCGAGATCATTGGTCCACCGATTCAGTTCATATTGTAAGGTAGCGCAAGCAGTCTCTCATATTCCGATCTCACCTTTTTCCCTGCCCTGCAAGCTTCTTCGCTATCTCTGCGACATGCCTTCCCTGGTAACGGGCTGCAGCCAGTTCGTTCTCGCTCGGCCACCGGCTGTTCGGTCCGTTGCCCGCAATGGTAGATGCCCCGTACGGGCTCCCTCCGGTGATCTCGTCAAGCCTGCTCTGCCCCTCGAACGAATACGGGAGCCCGACGATAACCATCCCATGGTGTAGCAGGGTGGTATGCACGGAGAGGATGGTGGACTCCTGCCCTCCATGCTGGGTCGCTGAGCTCGTAAAGACACTTCCGGGCTTTCCCACAAGAGCTCCTGCTACCCAGAGCTTCCCCGTTGCATCGAAGAACTGCCGCATCTGGCCGCACATATTCCCGTACCGTGTCGGCGTCCCGAACACTATCGCATCCGCTCCTGCCAGTTCCTCCATCGTGCAGACCGGGATTCTGGAGAACTCCTTCTGGAACTCCCCTGCCCCCATCTTCTCCGGCACCCCCGGAGGCAGCGTCTCAGGTACCCTCCGCAGCACCGCTTTGCAACCCGGGACATCCTGTATCCCGAGGGCAACCGCTTCTGCCATCCGGTGGATATGTCCGAACAACGAGTAATACACGATCAGGATTTTTGTCATCGTTACCAATCGTCCCTGTGCTCCGGAATTCCTTCCCGTGATATATCAAGGTATCCCTTCTTTTCAAAGAACCCCGACAGCCACGAGCCCTGTGATAACATTCACCACCATGAGAATGATGAACGCCCGGCCCATCCAGATATGAGCACTCCTGAAAAGACGCTTTCGTGGTCCCATGCGGTTCCTGATCAGGGAGAGGACAATTGCCGCAATGAGGGTAAGAAGGAGGAGGAGCCCGAGGATAACGTGGATGGCAAACGCTGACGAAGACAATGAGAGATAGGAAGCCTGGAAGACCAGGAAGAGTGCCGGTATGACAAGGATGCTCCCGATCGCAGCCGTTACGACGTGGAGACGATACCAACCGACAATCCTCTTCCCATAGACAGGGATCAGCCCTGAAGCGACGATACAGAGAATGCCAGCCACCATCAGAATGGCATGATACACGTACCGTGGCACGGTATCCGGTCCTGAGGGAGCCGGGACGGTCCGCCCGGGCATAAGAAACCGGGCAGTTCCCGATCCCCCGATATTGCATTCAGTGGTTGCGACTATCTCATCACCGGGAGTGAGGATGATCGGATACCGGTACGTGAAAGTATCCCCAGATGGTTGTCCAGTATAGACCTCCCCGATCACCGTCTCACCATTCCTCTGGATGGTGACTTTACTGATGTAATGGGTGGAGGGATCGCTGACACTATGGTTCACGGTCATTGCCACTTCGCCGTTTTGTTCGGTGTATACCAGCGTCACCCCCGATGGCGGATGTGCAGCAGCGGGACCGGCTGCGATGCAGATGAGCAGGAGAAGGAGGATGCAGTACTTCAATTCAACCATGCTCTGTTCTCTCTCATCATCAGCAATAAGCGTTGCAGATAGGAACAGGGAACCTGGACTGGCATATCTCACCGGCCGGTGTGTGTTCATGCAGGGGGTGGCGGGGTTTATTCCAGGCTTTTCAGTATATTTTTATACATTAGTGTATAAAATAATACACCACACGAGGAAGGAGATAACAAGATGGCTGTAGTATTCCCGGTTCCCCGGGCTCTGATGAGATCCACAGTATTCTTCCCTGTCCTCGAGCCCTGGCGCTGAAACTCTTTTTACTGCATCTCCGGGCATGCCCCGGCTCACTTTAAAAGAATAAAAAATCAGGTGAAATACCATGAAATCACGAGATATTGCCATTGTAGGCATCCTGCTTGCCGTTGGAGCCATCCTGCGCTATTTCCTGGCCATGCTCCACACCCCACTCACCCCCAACATGGTGATTGCGTTCTACTGCCTTGCGATCATCCTCGTCCGGCCCAAGGTCTACGAAGCCCTCGGCATCGGTATCGTTGCCGGAATCCTCTCGATGCTGATCTCAAGCTCGATCTTCCCCCCGGCCAACCTGATCAGCGAACCGGTGGGAGCCCTGGTCTGCTTCGGGCTTTATGCAGTGCTCCGCGACCAGACAAAGCTTGCACCAACCATATCGACGTTCCTGACCACGCTTGCAAGTGGTTTTACCTTCGCCGCCATAGCCATCATGTTCGTCAGTGCCACAATCCTTGCGAAATATAATGGGGACATGATGGGCTTTGTCGTTGCCTTTGTCCCGATCGTGGTCATCACTGCAGTCTTCAACGCAGTCATCGTCCAGATCCTCTACTACCCGGCAAGCCGGGTCCTGATGCGGGGACAGGAATGATAACTCTCGAGAATGTCAGCTATGCCTATCCCAGGGCAGACCGGGAAGCAGTGTCCGAAATCACCCTCACCCTCAGGGGAGGGGAATGCGTCCTTGTCACCGGCCACTCCGGATCCGGCAAGACCACCCTCTGCCTGGCCGCAGCCGGCATTCTCGAGCATGAATACGGGGGGAAGAAATCCGGCAGGGTGACCGTGGACGGCAAAGACGTGCGCGAGTACCATGACCTCACCGATATCTCCACCCGGGTCGGCATCCTCTTTGATGACCCCGACTCCCAGCTCCTCTTCACCACGGTCGAGGAGGAGGTTCTCTCGGCCATTGAACGGCGCGGGTTCTCCGTTGCTGAGGTCGAAGAGCGGCTCGCCCAGGTCCTCGCGGTCACCGGCCTTGAAGAACTCAAGGATCGTCCCCCCCATGCCCTGTCAGGCGGGCAGAAGCAGCGGGTGGTGCTTGCGACGACACTCGCGCTCGGCACCGATATCCTGATCCTGGATGAACCGACGTCCGAACTCGATGAACAGGGGACCGAGAGCATTCTCAGGCTTCTGGGAGAGTTCAAGGCACAGGGCAAAGCCATCCTGATCGTCGAGCAGAAGTTCACGAAACTGGCCAGCCTGATCGATCGGGTCATTGTGCTCGAGAACGGGCGGATCCGGAACGAAGGACCACCGGCAGCTGTCCTGCAGGACGAGAATGCACGCCGGACCCTCATCCCCGATTTTTCGGGGATCAGGACCAGAACACCAGCCGTGAATGGCACCGTACCGATGGTATGCACCCGCAGCCTCACCTTCAGCTACGGGGAGGAGGAGGCTCTCTCCGACGTCGACCTCTCGATTGCACAGGGTGAGTTCGTGGCAATCGTCGGCGAGAACGGCTCAGGAAAGACCACGCTTGTCAAGCACTTCATCGGCCTGCTCCGCCCCGGAAAAGGGACGGTCATGGTCGATGGAAAGGACGCAGCCAGGGCCCCGATCGCAGAGCTCGCCCACTCGGTCGGGCTGGTCTTCCAGAATCCCGACCACATGTTCTTCGCCGACTCCGTCTTCGATGAGGTCGCGTTCGGTGTCGACAACCTCGGGATCCCCGACCGGGAGCAGGCGGTCATGGACGCCCTTGCCACCGTCCGGCTGACCGCTGCCCGTGACCTGTACCCCCGCTGGCTCTCCCGGGGTGAGCGGCAACGGCTGGCGATCGCCTGCGTGCTTGCCATGCAGCCGGCAGTGCTGATCCTGGATGAACCGACCACCGGCCTCGACGGGTCGGAATCGCGGGAGATCATCGAGATCCTCAAACAACTCCAGGAGGAAGGGCACACCATCATCATGATCACTCACAGCCGCGAGATTGCCGGGCAGTGTGCCGACCGGGTGATCCACATGGAGGCTGGCCGGATTGCTGGTGATGTCAGGGTGGAGGCAGCCCATGGCTGAGATCCTCCAGTACGTACCGGGAGACGGGATCTTTCACCGCCTCCACCCGGTCACGAAGATCCTGTTCATCATCCTCGTGAGCGTCGTGACCATCCTCACCTCATCCATCCCCCTCCTTGCAGGGCTCCTTCTGCTCATCTTCCTGCTCGCCTTTGCAGGACACTTGCTCCGGCCGGTCATCCAGCAGATGGTCCTCATCCTCCTCATGAGCATCGTGATCTACCTGATCACGATCCTGACGGTGCAGGACGGGACTGTCATCGGATACCTGGTGCCCTCCTTCATCCCGCTCATCGGGGGCAGCATCCCGATCACCGTGGGTGCCCTCACGGTCGGAACGGTGCTGACCCTGCGGTTCGCCATCCTGATCTCCGCGTTCCAGCTCTTTGTCATCTCCACCCAGCCCCGCGACCTGGTCCACACCATGGAACGGGCCAGGGTGCCGGCTGATTACACCCTGATGTTCATCATCGCGCTGCGGTTCATCCCCACCCTCCAGATCGAAGGGAAACGGATCCACGAAGCCCAGCTCGCACGGGGATACCACCCTGGCGATGGGTTCATAGGCCGGATCAGGAGCGTGGCCCCGGTCATGGTCCCGCTCGTCTCAAACTCGCTCTCGCGGGCAACCCTGCTGGGCCTGACCATCGACCTCCGGGGATACCGGACCCGGGCCCGGACCCGGCTCCGGGAGCGGACCTTCGGGATAGGTGACAAGGTAGCCATTCCACTGATGTGCCTTGCCGGCGCCGCTTTCATCTATGCCTTTCTCACTTCTTCTCTCCTGTAGCAAAGCTCCAAGTAAGGGAAGGGAGAACCCTTCTCCCATGCCCACCTGCGCTGACTGTTTCCTCTATACCGCAAAGAACGGGAAGGAGGGAGTGTGCACCATCAACGGCAGGGTCCCTGCCGACCGCGATGCCGGCCGCTGCCCATCCCGGACGTTCCGCCCGAAGGCATAACCGCTGCGACCAGCCATGGTACAGAGCCCCGGAAAACCAGCAAGGCTCCCGAATGTGCCGGCAGATAAAGGGGCCTTCCCGGATATCTTTTTGAAAATGGATTTTTTCGTTATTTCGCCCGTTTCAATCAATTTTTTTCCCGTGCTTGAACCTATCGATCATACTTTCACGCCACGTGCTCTGTGCCCTTATGGCGTGTGGCAGCTGCAGGTATACCTGGAATGGAGTTTGATCTGCACCCCACCGTCACCCTGCGTACCGGGACCTTTGCGGCACTCATTGCACCGGAGGATCTCGTGCTTGCCGGGCTCAATGACAACCCGGTGCTCCGGCGGTTCCTCTTTCTCTTCGTGAGCGGGAACTATTCGAGGCTCCTTTCAGGGATCAACCGCAGATCAGTGACGATCGAGGTGAGGAGAGCCTTCACCGCGTTCCAGCTCCTCACCATCCTCCGGGACTCCTATCACACCATCATCTTTGTCGAGCATGATCCGGGGCTGTACGAGGGATCCGGGAAGGATGCCCTCTTCCAGGTGGCACAGGCACTGAAGGGTGCAGGGCAGAATGCTGCGGTCGTGCTGTACGCCCCCTCTCCTGACCCGTCCTTCTCCCTCCTTGCCGATCGGGCAGACCGGTTCTTCTCCCTCTCACCGCCGGACTGGCCAGCCCTGCCACGGCCACGTCACAGCGGGAGGGTGCGGCACCCGGCCGGGCTCCCGGGGGACCAGACCACCCTGGAGGGGATCTGATGGGGCGGAGCTTTGAGAGCGTTAGGATGGGGGTGAAAGATATCACCGGGAACTGGGAGCACGTGGCCCGGTCACTCCCCGGAGGGGAGGGAATTGCGGCACTCATGGTCGTTGCCATGGCCAGGACGCATGCAAGCGAGGGGTTCTACATTTTTGATGATCCGCTCGAAGCGGCACTCTTCTCCGCATTCATCGGGATCCTGAAGGCCGCGGAGGAACGGCATGTGGATCACTGACACCTGCTCCCGGGAGACCGTGGAGATCTGGGAGCTCGGCCGGGACGGGACGGTCAGGCACAGGAGCGTCCCTTACACCCCCTCGTTTTACCTGCGCCTCCCGGACCCTCCGGCACACTGGGAGCTGCTCGATGCCCTGGAGTCAGCATACGGGGCAGAGGAGTGCACCTTCCGGACCGTGCACGGGACCTGCGAGGGGTACCGGGTCCCAGCCGGCCGGGAGGTCGCGCTGGCAATCGAACGGCAGACTGCGTGTGCCGCTGAACTCTACAACGTCGATCTTCGACCCGACCACCAGTACCTGGCTGCACAGGATCTTGTCCCCTGCTGTGAAGATCCGGCGTCCAGGTTTTCGCCCGATCTCCCTTCTCTCCCATTCAGGACCATCGAGGTGCATATCACCGGCATCCCCTTCGAAAAGGACCCTGTCTGCTCGATCGAGGTGGTGCACGAACGCCATGAACACCTCAGGGGGGAGGAGGGCGTGGTCCTCGCCGACCTTGCCGAGCTTGTCGGTGCCATCGACCCCGATGTCGTGCTCTTCCCCCGCTCGGACCTCTGGCTGCCGCGCCTCCTCTCTGTGGCCAGGGAGAGAGCGATCGTGATCCCGTTCAGCAGGACCGGCAGGTACCGGAAGATGACCGAAAAATCATACTGGAGCTACGGGAGGACCGAGTACCGGGCAGGCTCCCTCATCCCTGATGGCAGGATCCTGATCGATACCGCCCAGAGCTTCCATTACCGCGAGAGCGGCCTTTCCGGGATCCTCCTCGGCGCCCGCCTCACCGGGCTCTCCCCCAACCTCGCTGCCCGTTTTACCTCCGGGACCCTGATCTCGGCGTACGAAGTCTACGAGGCACTGAAGCGTGGGATTGCCATTCCGTTCCGCAAGAGCGATCCCGAGGCGGTGCGCAGGTTCTGCGACCTGAAGTCGGCCGATCGGGGCGGGATGATGTTCCAGCCCGTTGCCGGGCTCTACGGGCAGGTGTCAGAGATCGACTTCACTTCGCTCTATCCCTCCATCATCGTCCGGTATAACCTCTCCCCCGAGACCCTCGCCCACCCTGACCGCGAGGGGTTCCTGCCCCGGGTGCTCGGGCCGCTCCTTCTTCTGCGGAGAGAGACCAAGGCACGGAAAGCAGCCGATCCCGCCTATGCCGGGATCGATGCGATCCTGAAATGGATGCTGGTGACCTGTTTCGGGTATACCGGGTATAAAAATGCAAAGTTCGGGCAGATCGAGGTGCACGAGAAGATCACCTGGTATGCCCGGGAGATCCTGCTCACGACAAAGGAATGTGCAGAAGCGATGGGCTTTGACGTCCTGCACGGGATCGTCGACTGCATCTGGGTGAAGGGGGGACCAGCCGGGGCGCTCAAGGCCCGTATCGAGGAGGTGACCGGCCTTCACACCACGCTCGATTGCTACGACTGGATCGTCTTTCTCCCCATGACCGATGGGTATGGTGCTTACAACCGCTACTACGGGCGCCTCAGCACGGGCGATCTGAAGATCCGCGGGATCATGGCACGGCGAGGAGATACCCCAACCTATGTCCGGGCGATGCAGGAATCCATGCTCTCGGTGATGAAACAGGCCGGGTCACGGGCTGAACTCGCGTCATGCAGGGAGGAGGTCAGGGGACTCTACCAGGAGGCACAGGCCGGGCTCTCCGCGGCCGACCCCTCCTCCCTGGCCATCCGCCGGCAGGTAAGCCGGCTCACCTACTCCCGGCAGTGCCCCGAGGCATCGGCCATTGCAGCATGCAGCGCTGCAGGGATCAGGGTGGAACCGGGCATGGAGATCAGGTACGTGGTGACGGATGCCAGGACCTGGTCCGTTGAACTGGACTGGCATGCCAGGCGCTTTGACCACGGGTACTACCGGAAACTGCTTGCCAGGGCCTGGGAAGAGATCGCGTTTGCCCTTGAGCAGGCAGCGAGATAATTGAGGAGATGACTTCGTGCAGGATCCTCTGCGCGGTCCCGTCCGATATACCGGCAGAAAGATACCCGCAGGAGAGGACCCCGCATTCGTTCCCTTGTTGGATCGTTCATCCCCAGGAGAATGAGGAGACGACCGTTCCTTCCCTGTCGATAAGAGTCACCGAATCCCCGTCATTGTTGAGCACCGGCCCATCGAGATCCATGTAGAGCTCCCCTGCTGACGCCGTCCCGTTCCCGACATGGATCCTGATGATCCCGCCCGGTGAGAGCGATGCCGGGGGAATGGTGTAGGAGAAACTGTCGGAATCCCTGATCTGCCAGGCGGTGAGGTCCACATTGGTCGTGCCCCGGTTGCGGATCGTGAGGTACTCATCGTTCAGATTCAGAGCATCATCACCGGCAGCATTGTAGTGCACCGATGCGATCATGACCTGCCCGGTTCCCGCCCCGTCAGGTTCCCTGCCGCTCCAGACGCCTCTTTGGGCGCCCATTGCCTCTTCCTGGATCGAGAGATAGTGATCCTTCAGGGTGAACGTCTCAGGGGTGAACACCCGTGCAAGTCCCCGCCTGACGAGATCTTCACCATGGTTAGTGCCATCCGGGAGGATGACCGTGGCAAGGAGCCTCCCGTAAGTGTCATGGCTCCCCGCGGCAGGATCGCATGAGATAGTGACGACCTTCCCGTCAAGCCTCTCACGGGTGTAGGACGCAGCCTCCTCACCCCAGATCGAGAGGAACTCAGGGTCGGTGATCCCCCTGAACTTCCCGGGATCGTTTCCCTCGGGTGTCACTTCAGGGGTGTCGATCCCGAGGATCCGGAGCGTCTCTGTCCTCCCCTCCGGAAATGAGAGGGAGACCGTATCTCCGTCGATAGTCCGCGTCACCGTCGCAGTCTCGGACTGGCCTGGAGGGAGGCGTGATTCCTCCGTGGATCCGGTATCCGTGCTGCACCCCGCGACAAGGCAGCTTGCGGCAAGGACAATGAGGATGAGAAAGGCTGATCTGCTCGTATTCATGAGAATCCGGCATTACTCTGGGGCGCTCTCCCAGAAAAAACCTCGGTATCTGCCGGGAGTGGGACCGGCAGGATTTTTATGCTCATGGCTCTGATGCACTCATACGATGCACGGGAACATCGCTGGTGAACAGAATGGCAGATGAGGACGAGACAGGCAAACTCTACCATGAGGCGCTCGAACTCCATGCCCGGTACCATGGAAAGATAGAACTCCATCCCAAGGTGCCAGTCGAGACGAGAAGGGACCTTGCACGGGCGTATACCCCCGGAGTCGCAGAGGTCTGCCGGGAGATCGCAAAAGACCGGGATCTCGCGTACCGCTACACGATGAAAGCCAACACGGTGGCGATCGTGACCGATGGCTCCGCAGTCCTCGGGCTGGGCAACATCGGAGGGTATGCCGCGATCCCGGTCATGGAAGGAAAAGCGCTCCTCTTCAAGAAATTTGCCGGGATTGATGCATTTCCGATCTGTTTTGAGAGCTACCACACCGATTTCATCGACGAGGTGAAGAACATCGCCCCTGTGTTCGGGGGTATCAATCTCGAGGACATTGCCGCCCCGAAATGTTTCGAGGTGGAGGAAGCCCTCCAGGAGATCGGCATCCCAGTCATGCACGATGACCAGCACGGGACCGCCATCACCGTGCTTGCAGCGCTCCTCAACTCCTGCCGGGTGCTCGGAAAGGAGTTCGAAGACCTGAACATCGTTGTCAGCGGCGCTGGCGCTGCCGGCTACGCAATCGTCCGCCTCCTCCGGTGCATCGGGTACAGCCCGGACGTCTGCCAAAGGGTCCGGGATATCATCGTCTGCGACACCCAGGGGATCATCCACCGGAGCCGGAAGGGGCTCTATGCCAACAAGTACAAGTTCATCATTGCCGACGAGACCAATCATGCAGGACGGACCGGTGGGCTTACCGAGGCGCTGGAAGGTGCAGATGTCTTCATCGGGGTGTCCGCCCCGGCTCTCCTGAAAGCCGGGATGATCCGGTCGATGAACGATGACCCGATCGTCTTTGCCATGGCAAATCCGGTCCCTGAGATCATGCCCGAGCTGGCAAAGGCTGCGGGTGCTGCCATCGTCGGGACGGGGCGATCCGATTATCCCAACCAGATCAACAATGCCCTCGCGTTCCCCGGGGTATTCCGCGGGGCACTTGATGCGCATGCACGAAAGATCAATGACGAGATGAAGGTGGCAGCGGCCCATGCCCTCGCGGGATGCGTGAAGAGACCGGCACGGGACCATATCATGCCCCCAGTCCTCGACAGGAGCGTGGTGAAGGTGGTAGCCGCTGCAGTAAGCAGCGCTGCCCGTGAATCCGGGATGGCACGGGACGTCGGATAACAGCGTCATCTCTCTCTTTTTCATGCGGCTATTAGGATGCAATGCCTGTCTTCACTGTCATTATCCGCAGGAGTGAAGAAGTCATGATAAGAAGAAAGCCTTTGACCGGGTGACTATCTCTATCGAAAAGAAGACATATGGGTTCGTATGGAGCATACTCATCTTCCCCATCCATGAGCGAAGGTGGGAGAATACACCGGTTACCGGGACGTTTCACTCTGAAGAGAAATGGGGAACCGGTCCCGGGGGAGTAATTGTGCTTGATATTCCCCTGGCTGGTGGGGAAATCTCCTTAAGCGTAGCGGAACCTGATCACGGTCAGGAGCTCTCCCTCTACTGTATCCTCCATGATACGTTCCGGGGAGAAGCCAGCCTCCCGTATCAGCATGCATACCTCGGCAATCCCGGTCAGGGATGAGACAAGAAGGAGCACCCGCCCTCCCGGGGCAAGCAGCCTCCTGGCACCGGACAGGAACCGGGAGATGACCAAGCGACCATCCGGGCCACCATCAAGGGCATATTCGAGCCAGTCGTCCCGCCGCTCTTCCGGCATGGTCGGGAGGTAGGGCGGGTTGAAGAGAATCAGGTCAAACCGGCCGCAGATACCGGCAGCGAGATCGGTCCTTACCACCTCGATGCCCTGATCGCGGGCTGCACGGACCGCATACGGATTGATGTCTGTAGCGAGTACGCTGGCCCGCCCGGAGAGAGATGCTGAAATAATACCGCTGCCGCACCCGACCTCGAGCACCCGTTCGCCATCGCGGCATTCCTTCCGAGCGGCCCGGAGGAGGAGCCAGGTGTCCTCTGCCGGGGCATAGACCTCCGGGTGGGTCATTCTACCGCCAGGTTCGTGATGGTCGCAAAATCCTCGAGATAGAGTGTCTCCGGGCGGGAGGCAAGGATCTCTTCGGAGAGTCCTGCGAGCATCTTCTCTGCACGTGCAGGATCGAGTATCCCCGCAGAAGTCCGCAGGCAGTTCCTGACCGTCTTTCTCCGGTGGGAGAAGAGGGCCCGGACCACATCGGCATAGAGTGCATCATCACTGATGGGGAAGAGGGGGCCACGGAGCTTCATCCTCACCACGGTCGATCTGACCTGAGGCTTTGGGGAGAATGCCTGCGGAGGAAGATCGAAGCACCGTTCTACACAGCAGTAGGTCTGGACCATGATCGAGAGCCGCCCGCAATCAGGGGTCCCGGCCGGTGCAACCATCCGGCGGGCAAACTCCTCCTGGTACATCAGCACCGCCTCTTCAAACCCGGCGGAGAGCAACCGGAACGTGATCTTTGACGATGCGGAGTAGGGAAGGTTCGAGACCACCACGTTAAAAGGCGGGAGCTCGCACCGGATGGCATCCCCGCAGATGACCGAGAGCCTTCCTGTCTCGATCTCATCGGCAAAAAAAAGAGTTAATTCGTCGACCAGATCGGGATCGATCTCTACGGCGTTGACCTTTGCCCCCCTGGAGAGGAGTTCCCCTGTCAGGATCCCTTCCCCGGGACCGATCTCGAGGACCAGACGATCGCGGAGATCAACCAGATCGGCTATCCGACGGACCGCATTCCTGTCGACCAGGAAGTGCTGATCCTTTGGGGCTCTCATTTTGAGGTGAAGACATGATACTTGATATTCGGGTCCTGGAGTTCCTCGAGGATCCGGTTCACCACCATCTTTTCCGGATGGGGAATCGACTTGATTCGCTGGCTGATGTCAGCAAAGCTCTCGAACGGCTTCTTTTCACGCTCGGTGAGAATCTCCCACATCAGTTTCTTTCCGATCCCCGGCAGGAGGTGGAGCATATGCAGTTTCGGGGTGATCGATATGGACTTGTTGAAGAACTGGACAAATTCAGGCTCCTTCTCTTTCACCAGCTGTTCAACCACAAAGGGGAGTTCGACCCTGGCTGTCTGGGTCAGCTCCTCGTAGCCGATCCGCCGTTTCACACGCTCTATCTTTTCTCGTTCACCCTCCCCGATATAGACCCGCTCGTGGATCTGGATACCCAGTGATTTCGGCACCAGTTCAAGGAGTTTGAACTGGGAGATCCCCATCGCCTGGACGATCGCTTCACGTTTGAAGACCGGCCGGGGATCATCGGGGTGCCCCCGCTGGAGTACATCGAGGACTATCGCGTTGATCTCTTTTTTATCCGCCTTCATGAAAAAGACCTCAGAGATAGTTCTGCACGATACCGACAATGGCATCGAGCTCTTCGCCGGTGAGGGAGAATTTTTCCTTCGCATAGATCGCCCGGAGTTCGTCCCTGCTCCGGGGTGCAGTATTGGCAATACGGTATGCGATATCCGGTTTCATCTTCTCGAGCGTGAGAAGTTCCTTTACCAGTTCCCGGGACTTGTCGGCCGGCATCTTGGAGGTCTGGTTGGCATGCTCGATGCTTTTGCGAAGCTCATATGACATCTCTTTCTCTGATGCGATCCGCTCGGCCTCGACCTGGGCGAGGACCTCACGGACCTCCGGGAGAGTGACCCTCTCTTCGCTAAGAACAGCCTTTACCTTCATGCCAGTCACCTGATTCCAGAGATTTACCTTTGTGCTTTTAGATGTTGCGGTCTTGCGATGACGATCTTGTCCTTGTCGCCATCCCGGATGGCAAGGAGCCAGGCGCGCCCGCGCTGGCCGACCACTGTTCCGGTCTTTCCATGGAACCTGCGGTGCGGCATACCTTTCTGGATGCTCGGCTCGCAGACCACGTGCACCTTCTGACCAGGCTCAAATCGCTGGATGAGCGAGGTTACCGGCAGGATGCCACGCCGTCGTATCTCTTTCTTGAATTTGTACCGTGTCTTCTTCCTTGGTCCGTTATGATGTGCCATGATTGCTCACTCCTCCCTGGTGCGTTCTACCTGCACCACATCGAGCCTCGAGACCCTTGCAGGCCTTTGGAGGATCTCGGTAAGACTTGGCCGGGTCCGTCCGTTATCACCCGAGATAAGTTCCTTGATATAGAGACCGGCTTCTCCAGTCACCTCAAGAACATACCCGTCCTCTTCCTCCCCGAGGTATGTTATCTCCGTAGCGTGCCGTTCACGTACTTTATCAGCCCTGCGGTGAGCGACCCTCTGCGGGGTGCGCTGATATATTGTCACCCCTTTAAGGGCTTTTAGGGCTGATTGGAGCTCATATAAGGACAACGGGCCTTCTATCTCGACCAGGATCCTGTATTTTTTATGCCCTTTGTCCGATTTAATGGTTTCCACCTCACCGCGCCGGGTCCACCGCTCAAGGGTTACCTCGACCCTGCCTGAAGCGGACCGGTTGATCACTTCTTCGAGCACCTTCAGATCGACACTCCGGCGATGCGGCCTGACCAGCTCCATCACAAAGGGGCGGCCGGAGCCGATCATCCGGGCATCGATATCCTCACGCCCGGCTCCATGGAGCACAGCCGCTTCCGCAGCACAGAGCTCGATCGCGGGCCGCCCGATCAGCTCCTCGACCGAATCCTGATACATCTTCCCGGTATACTGACACCGTTCGCACCCGGATCCCCGGCACTCCCTGCAGTCCCAGTGGGTCTGCGGGATCCCCCGCTCCAGTTTCAGGTACCTTCCATAAAAGAAGAGAGGGTTCACCTGGATCTCCACCCTCCCTGTCGGGAGGTCAAGGATGGCCAGGATATCCGGGTGGGCCAGGTCGGCCTCCTTCCCTGTCATCCGGCCGACAGCCTTACCCACCTCGCGGTTCATCTCTGACTTGAGGGGCTCCGGTGACGAAAGGGAGAGATCGCTCCAGACCATCTCCTCGCTCTCGGCCATCAGGGGCGGTACGCGGGTGCCGATCAGGAACGTCCCGTATTCGATCTCCTCAAGTTCCACCACAATCTTTCGTGCCCATTCATCAACGGCGAGAAATACCTCCTGGCAGATCCAGCAGGTCCCCTCATGGGGGTGAAAGGGCTCGTCATGGGAGAGCGCATAGCTCACCCGGAGGGCATGTCCCCTCTGCTCGTTTGACAGGCCAAAGGAGCGCTTCCCAACCATCCGCCCGAGGCAGTGATCACAGATATCGCCGTAGGCAAGGATGGCACCTGTCAGGGCGATAAGATCCATCAGAGCGCCCTCCGGTCGAGCTCGTTCAGGAGCACGGTGATGGCGTGATCGGCATGAAGTGAACGGGGGCTGACCGAGTATGCCGGAAGTGCCCCGACCTGCCGTGCCTCCTCCTCGGTGATGTTCAGGTGATCGCTCAGCAGGTAATTTTCAGGGAGGGCAGGTACCGTGCGCACATCCGTTCCCGATTCGTCAAGGCGGGCAAACGGGAACCCGGCAACCAGTTCAGGCAGTCCCCCCTTCCGGACGTACACCCCGGGTGTGGATTCACGGAACTCGTTCCCGGCAGGGAGGGCCAGTGCCTTCTTGATCAGCGATCCGGCACTCCGTTCGTCCGGGCTCAGGTACCGCACCCGTTCCCCGGAGAAGAGGATCGTTTTTGGCGGGTCCGGCTGGCCGAGAAGGACAAGATACACCTCCACGTCACGCCTCATACCATGCGAGAGGAAGAGGGAGGTGTTGACACACCGGCAGAGGATATCGAGCCGGCCTGCACCCCCCGGCATGTCAGAGAGTGAGAAGTCCCCAGCGGTATGGGCCAGGTGGCCGATCACGGCAAACCGGATCATCCGGCTTACATCCCGCCGAACCGTTTCATCATCCGCTGCATGTTGAACTTTCCACCGGCTCCCCGCACACCCTTGAGAGCCCGCTTCATGTTCTTGTAATACTTGATCAGTTCGCGGACCTCCTCAGGGGACGAGCCCGAACCTGATGCGATCCGCTGGATGCGCGAGCTGGAGAGGACCGAGGGATCATCAAGCTCGGTCCCGGTCATGGAGTCCATGATGTACCGGTACCGGGACATCTTGGCACTGGTGACATCGTACACGTCACCGGGCAGATCGACATTTCCAAGAGGAATCATGCTCATAATCTGCTTCAGCGGGCCCATCTTGTTCAGGGCTTCAAGCTGCTTGTACATGTCCCTGAGCGTAAACTTCCCCCGCATCATGGCATTGACATCGATCTCCCCCTCAGTGACCGTTTCCTGGGCTCGCTCGACCAGTGCCTTGAGATCGCCCATGCCAAGCAGCCGGGAGATGAAGCTGTCGGGTTCAAATCGCTCGAGATCCTCGATCGTCTCACCGCTCCCGATAAAAACGATCCCCGATTGCGTCTCGCTGACGGCCGAGAGAGCACCGCCACCTTTCGCGGTACCGTCCATCTTGGTGATGATCACCCCGTCAATGCTGATTGCCTCATGGAACCGTCTCGCCTGGTCCCGAGCCTGCTGCCCGAGGGCTGCATCGATGACGAGCCACCGGTGGGTGGCCTTCGTGAGGAGATTCAGGTCGACGATCTCCTGGATGAGATCGTCTTCCAGGGCATGGCGTCCCTGAGTATCAATAATGACGACCTCTACACTCCCCAGCGTTTTCAGCCCGTCACGAACGATGACCCGGGCATCCGTCTGCTTCGGGTCACCGTAACAGGGGATATTGATCTTCCCACAGAGAGTACTGAGCTGGTCGTAAGCCCCGGGCCGGAAGGTATCCGCACAGATGACCGCGGTCTTCAGGCCTTTCCGCTGGAAATACCGTGCAAGCTTTGCCGTGGTGGTTGTCTTGCCGCTCCCCTGGAGCCCCGCCATCAGGATCCGCTGGGGTTCGAGCCTGACTTCTCCTGATGACCCGACGAGCCTGACCAGTTCCTGGTACACAATCCGCAGTACATGCTCCCGCACCGACATCCCTTTCGGCGGCTCTTCCTCAAGCGACCGCGTCTTGATCGCCTGGGAGAGCTGCATGACGAGCTTTACGTTGACGTCAGCCTGCAGGAGCGCCCGCTGGAGATCCTTGACCAGTTCCTCCACCGCGGCCCTGTCAACCACCGTCTTTCCGGCTAATTTTTTCAGGGCATCCTTGAGCGAAGTGCCCAGTCGGTCGATCATCTGCCCTCCTCCACGAGAAGATCGCCTACCACCTGATCAGGCGAGAAGGGGACCAGGTCATCGTAGCCCTGCCCGGTCCCGAGGAACATCAGGGGTTTTCCAATGGTATGCGCAATCGATATCGCGGCACCCCCTTTGGGATCCATATCTGCTTTCGTGAGGACCACGGCGTCCGCCCCCACCGCCTTCTCGAACTCGTGGGCCCGGACCACCGCATCGTTCCCGGCGACCGCCTCATCCACATATACGATCAGGTCGGGTTTCATGACCCGCCGGATCTTGTCGAGCTGGTTCATGAGGTTCACCCGGTTGTGGAACCTGCCTGCCGTATCGGCAAGCACCGCATCGATATGGTGGGCCTCAGCATACTGTACGGCGTCATAGAGAACGGCCGAGGGATCGCCCCCTGCCTGGTGCTGGATGATCTTGATCCCGAGGCGCTGGGCATGGACATCGATCTGTTCAAGGGCTCCCGCACGGAAGGTATCTCCTGCGCCGATAACAACAGAGAACCCGTTCTTCTTCAGGAAAGAGCCGACCTTGGCGACAGTGGTGGTCTTGCCGGTGCCGTTCACCCCGGTGAAGAGGATCTTGACGGGTTTTTCATGGGAGGTGAGGTAGGAGACGAGGTCAAAACCCTCCCCAAGGACATCGAGCAGCGCCCCCCGCAGCGCGGAGGTAACGATGGAGTCAACGGATTCGCCGATCTTCCTGCGGCTGCCCGTCAGATCCTTCCTGATATGGCTGATGATCTCATCGGTGACAGGAAGTGCCACATCATTCTCGAGGAGGACCATCTCAAGTTCAAAGAGGGGTTCTCTGATATCCTTCTCATCGACCAGGAATTCGCGGTCAGTGAGGAGGACTTTTACTTTTCCGAGAATAGTCGGATTCTTCTCCGCCCCACCAGAACTGGGGGGAGGGATCGCTTCTTTTTCAGAGGCAGATTCGATGCTCTGGGAAAGCCCGCCCTGGATCTTCTGGAGCTTTGCACGGAGCCCGTCAAACATACCGATGATTCTCCCCGTTCACTCTTCCCCGGCTTTCGGAACAGGTGGATGCTGCATCTGGGCCATCTGTGCCTGCTGGTATCCCAGCTCAATCCTGCGGGCGAGCTCGTTCATCTGCACCCGGAGCCGCTCAAGGGTCTCGGCAACCTTCTTTGCCGATGCTTCCATCTCCGTGATACGGTCCTTCAGATAGTCCTGTGCCGCAGCGTTCGGCCGCTCAACGATCACATCAGCCCCGATATTGAGAAGGACACGGTCGGGATCAAGGATGCGGGCACGAACGCTCACCCCTCCACCGATCTGGAGAAGGACGATGCTGTCCGGCGCTGCTGCAGCCCCTTCCAGCGCCTCGATCGCGGCAAGTGCCTCCATCCTCCCCTCTTCAAGGAGCGCAAGCTGCTGGGTAAATATCTCCGCCTGCTGCCGGTAGTCGTTCAGGTACAGCTGAAGCGACTGGAGCTCCCGCGGGTCCACGCGGTCCACGTTATTCACCATTCACAGGAGTAACGGCATTAACGGTGATATACCTTCGTTTCAGGCGATGCTTGCTCCCGATGACCGCAAAGGTTCGCTCTTTTGCCTGTACCTCGTTGGGCGCCTCGATCACTTTCCGGTAGGGATGCCATTCATCCCCGATCATGAAGGTGCCCGTCACTTCAAATTTTATGTTCTGCATCATGTTCTCTCCAGGAATCCAAATATATCCTCGATTCGTCCAAGTTCAAATCCGGTGGTCTCAAGCCCTGCCACGTATCCCCGTGCATTGGCAATAAGCCCGGTCCCGACAAGGCCACTGCCCATGTTCACTGATCCGGTCCCGATCGGAAGGTCAGTCAGGCTCTCCAGCCCGGTCAGTTCATGGCGGGTGGTGCGGGGGTGAACCATGATACCTCGGGCCGAGGCGACCGCTGCCATGCCGACCGTCTTGATTCCGGCAATCGTAGTCCTGTGGACCGGGGTTTTGAGAAGGTCACCGATCTCTTCTGCCATCTGTTCCGGCATATCAGGATGTGCCAGGGTAAGGGAGTCACTGGCAAGCAGGATATTGCCGGCAGCGTTCATCGTGTGCGTAAGCAGGCAGAGTTCCCGGTATTCTGACAGGCACGCGATCTCGGTCTCTTCAGCAAAACCGCTCACCACAAATCCATGGCGGTTTCCGGCAAGGAGGGACCCGATGATAGCACTGCCCTGAATGGTGGTCTCGACAATCTCCACCCCGAGAAGTCCGGTTAATGCTTCACAGAAGTCCCCGGGTGCATTGGGAGGGACCACGGCGATGTCATCAAAAACTCTCGTGAACACGCCGATGTTGCAATCCCCGCCGAACGAGACCGTTTTTTCCATCTCATTCCTCAGCAAGCTCGGCCTGGACCTGCCCATCATCGAATTTCATGGCGCGGACACGCACCCGTGATGGGGGATTCTCCGAACCCCGGTCCCAGATCCTCTCGTTGATGCTCTTGTCAAGCTTCACATCGTGACTTTTTAAGTGCTTCTCGAGATATTTCCGTATGTCCTTGATGGCAGTATGGCTCCTCTTCCATCGCGGTGCACGACGTGCGTCGCGGAGAGGGATGATATAGATCTGTTCCTGCGTCTTTTCTGCCATGTTTTCACACCTTCAGGGCGCTCCTTCTCCAGTTCCGGCGCCGGGGATGGGAAACCACTGCACGCTTGGTGCGGAGCATCACCCATTGCGGAACCCGCCTGTTCTGTTCGCAAGCCTTTGCGAGTCGGATCTTGAAACCTTTTGTGGATTTACTCATCTGAATTTCACCTCTGTTCCTGGGACTGCCCGGGAGAGGACCAGTGACTGCTCGTGAACTTCCGGAAAGTATGTCCTGGGATCGAGCCCTTCTGCTGCGATCCCATTCCGTATCCTGCGTTCATAGTCACCGTTTTCGATCTGGCCGGTCTGCCCGTTGACGATAACGAAGTGGCACCGGGCAAGCCGATCCACCTCTCTTTTCCCATATCCGAGGAGCGGGCGCAGGTAGGAGCACCCGGTCCTGTCCTGGAGGCTCTGCACCTCGTTTCGCGTGAGCATGGGGATACGGTCATCCATGCGTGTGCCATCCGCAACGATGGGGTAGTCACGGCATAGCAGTTCCACTGCCGTCCGGTGTACCTCCTGAATCCCCTCGTTTGGATACCCGCATGACACGATCATTCTGATGACCCGCTCCAGGAAACCTTCATCAAATATCCTCCGCCTCCATGGGAGGCCGACAGCCCGGGCCGCGTTCTCGACCCCGGTGGTGTCGTCTTCCTGGTTGAAGATGAAGGTGTTCAGCTCGACCTCGTAATCACGGGAGAGCAGAAGCGCTGCAAGGGAGCTGTCTTTCCCACCGGAAAAGAGCACCCCTGCCTTCATCCTTTCCTTCGGATATTGAATTCCTTCTTTGCCGGCTGTATCTGCTGCAGCAGTGCTTTCAACTGCGCATCAGTGATCTTCTGCTTGAGACGACCGCTCTGGGCAAGAAGCACCAGCTGCTGCTCAACCGCCCGGGCAAATTCCGGCCGGGCGAGCCGGACCGCATTGAGCCGCTCCCGTGCTTCAGGTTCAAGGATCTGCAGAAGGACCATGTGCAGCTGGGCATCAGCCTGTTTCTGCCGCTCCATCTCCTCCTGCATCATCTGCTGATCCATTGCCTGCTGCTGCATCTGCGCCATCCGCTTCCGGCGGATTTCAGCAAGCTCATCGTCTCCCATAGTGTATTCCCCGCATTCAGGCAGTCTTATCTGCCTGTTGTACTAAGCTTCGGGCAAGATTGTCCATGAAAGACATCCCCTGGGGTGAGACCCTCCGCCCGGTCTTATCATGGATGATCAGTCCCGCAGCCTCGAGCTGCTGGAGTGACTTCCGAAGGATCGAGCCGCTTCCTTTCCGGAACTGTGTCGGCCTGGAGCCACGGTCCTTGCCTCCGCCATAGAATGTTCTCATCCGCTCAACGCCAATAGGTCCATCTATGTAGACCCGGCGCATGATGGATGCTACCCGGACGAACCACCATTCTGGATCCTCCGGGGGCATCTCCTTGTGAACCCCGGTCTTGGCAAAAAGTGACCATTCGGGGGGGGTGATCTCCGGCTTCTTCTTCAGTTCCTCCGCAAGAGAGCGAATGTAGCGATCAGCCGGCACATCGAATACCGTTGTCATCCTCTTATAACCTCACTGTCACCGAATTGATTTAACAGTCTTTACATATTGGTTCATAATACTTTTATATATTTCGAGCAGGGTACCGCCGCAAAATAAAAAAGGTTCACCGCTTCTTCTGGTGACGTGCAAGTACCATGGTCCTGCCCCGTACTTCCACGAGAAACGCTTTTGCCTGCGCAGCAATGGCTTCGGGGTCAACCTCGGTGTTCTGCAGCCATTTCACCTTGACCACGTTCCTTTTTTTCAGTTGAGCGATGATCTCCTGGACGATCGTGTCACTGCATCCCTGCTTACCGATCCAGACGGTCGGACGGAGATCCTGCATCAGGTTGTTGCTCTTATCCGCTTTCATGCTCCTTTTTCACCGGAATCCGCACCTGTCTTTTACAAGAGAGGCAGGTTATGACAACCTTCCCTCTCGTGATCCGCACCCTGGCATTCTTCCCGGGAACCAGATACCGGTGGCAGAACCGGCAGAACTGCCTCCGGTATACCCGGTCGATCCTCACCCGGTGCCGCATCGAGATCCGTCGTGCCAGTGCCACGCACCGATCACTTACGAGCGGATCATCCGGGAAGAACTCCCCCGCTCTCGTGAACAGGAGAGCAATCCTCTCCCTGGCAATCTTCTTGGACTGGGGGGGCTGGGAGCGGCTCACTATCAGATCCTCTTTCTCATTGACGGGGATGGCTGGTGTATCCTTTGTTCTCTGGGATTATCATGATGATCCAGACACAAGGATCACCCGGGCTTTGGGAAATCAGCCCTGGAATTCAGGGGAGGGAGCAATTCCTTGCAGGATCCGCACTCTTCTTCCCTCAATCATCAGCCGATCCTCGCAGAAGAGACGGATTGCCTGGGGGAGGCAGCGATGCTCCATGGCAAGGATGCGAGCGGCGAGCAACTCCTCGTCATCTTCATCTTCGACATTCACACATGCCTGAACAATCACCGGACCGGAGTCCATACCCTCATCCACGAAATGGACGGTGCAGCCCGACACCCTGACCCCATACGAGAGCGCCTGCCGCTGGGCGTGCAGACCGGGGAACGCCGGGAGAAGGGCAGGATGGATATTGATCAGCCTGCCATGGAATAGTTTCACGATGTCGCTGCCCAGGATCCGCATATATCCGGCCAGGATATACAGATCAGCCGCGAGATCCTCCATTACCATGCACAACGCCGTTTCGTATGCCTCTTTTGAGGGATAGGATCCATAGGCGACGATATACACAGGGATACCGGCAGTCCGTGCCCTCTCAATCGCGTAGGCGTCCGGGTTGTCGGTGACAAGGCCGCAGCAGGTCGCCGGGATCTCCCCGCTCGCAACAGCATCGATCACTGCCTGGAAATTTGAACCCCGGCCTGATGCCAGGACGGCGATCCTCTTGGTCTTCATTGCTCTCCCATACCATCGTGTGCCGGAGGGGTATGAAGTATCAGCTTGACCTTCACGATCCGGCGTGAGAGCATCTGCATGACGACCAGGGTGACATGGGCTTCGGCAAGGTGCACGGTCTCTCCGGGATGAGGGATATGGCCGAGCCGTTCGATCAGCAGGCCGCCAATGGTCTCGTAGGATTCGTGGACAGGCAGGCTGATATCCAGTTCATCGTTCAGGTCTTCGACCCAGAGTTTTGCATCCACAAGGTAGATACCCTCGCCGATCTTCTGGATTTCAGGCTCCTCGCGATCGAATTCATCGAGGATATCACCAACCAGTTCTTCAAGAATGTCTTCGACGGTGAGTATCCCGATGAAGCTGCCGTACTCGTCGAGGATGATGGCCATCTGCACCTTGCGGAGCTGCAGTTCCTTTAAGAGATCATCGATCTTCTTTGTCTCGGGCACAAAGTAAGGATCGTACATCAGCTCCTTGATCGGGATCTCCTTTTTCATCGAGAATGCAGCCGAAAAGACATCCTTGATGTTCAGGATCCCGATAATGTTGTCCACCGAGTCATGGTACACCGGCAGCCTTGAAAAGCCGGTTTCGTTGAAGAGCTGCATCGCCTCGTTGAGGGTGAGGGTATCCTCGATCATCGCGACATCCACGCGGGGAGTCATGATCTCGCGGGCGTTGGTGTCGCCGAACTCGAGGACGGAGTAGAGCATCTCGCGTTCTTCCTGCTCGATCGTCCCCTCCTCTTTTCCCACCTCGATCCATTCCTTGATCTCCTCTTCCGTGACGCTCGGTTCACCGATTGCCGCAGGAGCCCCGAACTTCCCGGTCATCTTCTCTATTCCCCAGATAACGGGGGAGAGGATGCGGGAGAGGTAGAGTATCGGAGATGCAACCCAGAGGGCGAGTTTCTCACTGTTCCGGGTTGCATAGACCTTCGGGCCTATCTCCCCGAAGAACAGGAGAAGGATCACGACGACGAAGGTGGCGATCCCGACGCCTATGTCACCGAATATGGCGATGGTTACTGCTGTTGCGATTGATGCAGCAGCAGTGTTGACGATGTTGTTCCCGATCAGGATGGAGATCAGGAACCGGTTGGGGGTCTCTTTCAGGGTTGCAAGGGATTCCGATCCCTTCCTTCCTTCATTCAACAGGGTCCGGACCTTTGCCCTGGTCAGCGAGATCAGGGCTATCTCCGAGCTTGAGAAGAATGCCGAGAGTGCAAGACAGATGACGAAAAGCAGAACCGGCAGAACATACTCGATCATTGAAGCCACGCCGCCAGTGCGGCCCTCGACGCTCTATGGTTCATGGATAAGAAAACTTATACAGTAATCGCATTCCCTTTTTATAAAACCAGCGTTTATACGAGGCTTTCCCTCACAACAGCTGCCTGCCTTGCAAGGAAGAGGATCTTCTCCTCGCTGGAGAGATCGTGGTTAAAATTCCGGTCTTCGAATTCGAACGTGATGACCCCCTGATACCCTGCATCGGAGAGCAGGTGAAGGATGGTGATGATATCGGGGTTGTTCTCGACCGGCAGATGCATGGTCCCGCCGTTTGCACCCGACAGGTGAATATTTCCCAGCCTCTCCCCACAGAGATCGATGTAGGCCTTCACCTCGCCCAGTGACACGCCAAGGGCATGGGAGACATCAAGGGTGAACGAAAGCCAGGGCTCCCTGTCGAGAATCTCTCTCACTGCTTCAGGGGTGCAGAGGAGCGAGTTCACCTTTTTCTCCATATTCTCAATCGACACCTGCACACCGGTTTTCAGGGCAGCACTCTTGAGCAGGGACAGGTAGTGATCAAACCTCCTGAAATCAGCCGCACCTGGAGGCCGCTTTGCCGTCCTCCTCCCAGGATGCACGGTCAGCACCTCGGCACCGATTCGTTCGGCCATCATCAGGGAGGCCAGAGCGTATTCTACAGATGCTTCTGCCACCCGCGGATTGATCGAACAGGGGTTCAGGTCAAGGATAGGTGCATGCATGGTCAGGGGGTGCAGCGCCGGCCGGCTGGAGAGGCAGCTGATGAGCTCGGGAAGAGGTTGTCCCCGGAGCCAGAAATCGGGTGTCTCGACCCAGAACTCCAGCGTGTCGAGGCCTGCCTCGGCGACAAAATCAAAGATCTCGTCAAGGGTATACTCATGGAAGAACATGCTTGACACGGCAAGGCGTACCATGATCCTATTTCATATTCCGCCGGTGCCATAATATTTGTTGATGGTATACCCCCAGAAGGGACTCCCCGGAGCACCTGAGGAGCATGGAATCGCCGTTTTCTCGATCTCCGAGATCTCATCGGTCATATCCTCGATCCTCGATGATACCCGACTCCAGGACATCTGGGTACGGGGGGAAGTGACCAATTTCAGGCCCCATGTCTCCGGCCACCGGTATTTCTCCCTGAGCGAACGGGGACAGAATTGTGGCGCAATGCTCAACTGCGTCATGTGGCGGAGCGATGCAAAGCGGACCGGGGGTGAGTTCAGGGATGGCATGGACGTGATCGCTTTTGGATCCATCACCCATTACGCCCCGCAGGGGAAATACCAGTTCATCGCCAGGGAACTGAGGCATGCGGGGGTAGGGGAGAAGCATCTCCTTGTTGAGCGGTGGAAAGCCGAACTTGCGGCAGAGGGGCTCTTTTCTGAAGAGAGGAAGCGACCCCTCCCCCGGTTTCCCATGAGAGTGGGGGTGGTGACATCAGAGACGGGGGCGGTGCTCCAGGATATCAGGAATATCATTGCCCGGCGGTTCCCTCTTGAGATCATCGTCTCACCGACCGCTGTCCAGGGAGACTCAGCCCACCTGGAGATCGCTGCTGCCCTGCGGAGGATAGACGGCCTGGCTGATGTTATCATTGTCGGGAGAGGAGGGGGCAGTTTCGAAGACCTCTTCCCGTTCAACCATCCTGATGTAGTCCGGGCACTGTCACAGTGCAGTGTCCCGGTCGTGAGCGCAATCGGGCATGAGGTCGATATCACCCTTGCGGATTTTGTTGCCGATGTCCGGGCTCCAACCCCGTCCGCAGCAGCCGAACTCGTAGTGCAGGATCGGGCGGTGCTCCGTGAAGGCCTCACACTTTACGCGAGGAAGCTGGGGGCAGATCTTATCGGGAAACTGGACCAGGCATCACGGGAGCTGTCCGACCTCCGAACAAGGATTGCCCCGGGAAGGATGCAGCGGCGGATAGCGGACCGGCAGCAGGATGCGGCGGTCATGGCCGAGAGGCTTTCAAGGGCGCTCTCAGGGAAGATTGCCATCCAGCGGCTGGTGATGAGCGGGTTTCTGGAGAAGATCGAGAACAGGAATCCGCTGCGGCTGCTTGAGCGGGGATACGCAATCATCGAAAAGGACGGCAGGGCAGTAAAATCAGTGCAGGCGATCGAACCGGGGAATGAGGTACAGGCACGGATGAAGGGAGGAAGGCTCGACCTGCTCGTCAGGAGCGTGACGCATGACAAAGACCTATGAAGAACTGGTGAACGAGTTAAAAGAGATCATAAAAACGATCGAGGATAACGAGACCGGTCTTGATGAGAGTATCGCGTTGTATGAACGCGGCGCTGCCATCATTAGGCAGTGCGAGGACCTGCTCGCTTCAGCGGAACTGAAGATTACGATGCTGGGAAGGGATTAATGGCTGCTGTTGCCTGATCGTGCCCTTCATAGCCCCCTGTTGACACGGTCATTTCAACGAGGAGTTCTTCTCCGTTCCTGAGGTAGTCGACCAGCTCGCGGGGCAGGTCTTTTGCCGCCAGGTCCGATCCAATCCCGACCGTCCGCCCGCAGACATACGTGCTCTTCCGCCAGACCAGGTCCATCGGGTGGAGCAGGGTCATTCCGGCCGATCCGCATGAGAGGGCGGTGACCGAGATGCCCCGGCAGGTGAGTTTCGTGAAGAGGATGGCATCGTCCGTTGAGAGCGCCTTCCTGAATGCGGGGGAGAGATCTGCGGCACTCTTGTCAGCACCGATTGCGATAATGCAGTCTCCCTTGCAGGTGAGGTGCAGGTCTTTGGTGATCATGAAGGTCCCGGGATGCAGCGAGAGGACATTCCGGTGGCCCCGGCACCGTATCGTCTCTGTGAGGGTCGTGCGCTCTGTCAGGGTCATATCGGATCGGAATTGTCCTGATCCCAGTGGAACGCCTTTCATGATAATGCCCATGCTCCTTCCAGGCCAATCCTAATAATGGAGAAGGGTAGACAGGTACACCGGCTCTTGAAGATGGAGATGAGAGTATTTTGTCCTGAATGCCGGGACGAGCAGGACCACATCGTCCTGTCCCAGTCCAGGCAGACACGGGTCCGGTGCACGACCTGCGGTACTGTACACCAGCTGGCACGGGAAAAAGAGCAGCCTCCGCTCCGCGTAAAGACGATTGTCTCGGAAGAAGGCACCTCTCGCATCTGTGCCATCGAGCTCCTGCCCGAAGAACCATGCCAGATCGGTGACCACCATGTCGCAGTCTGTGACGAGGAGTATATCGGTGTAGAGGTCACGGCAATCGAACGGGGGCAGCACCGGGTCAGGAAAGCACGGGCAAAGGATATCACTGCCTTGTGGAGCCGGAAGATCGAAGAGGTTCTGGTAAGGGTATCGGTCCACGACGGGCGATCGACCGTCCCGCTCGCCATCCGTGTCAGCGGAGAGGAGCCGTTTGTGGTCGGAGAGGTGTACCGGGTCGGGAACCGTCGGTTCCGGATCGCCCACATGAAGATGCGCGATGGCGCCGCTCTCCGACATGAAGGCCAGAAAGGGATTGCACGGAAAATAAAACGGGTCTATGGATATCCGCTATAAGTGTTTCCGGATCGCTTCCTCGAGTTGTTCCCGGTGCACCACCCCTTCAAACCGTTCAACAACCCTGTCATCCTTGACAATGAGAATGGTCGGAGTCACCTGGAGATGGTAGGTATCGATATAGGACCTCTCCTGCAAAGGATTGATTGACTCGAATTGTATTCCGAGTGCCTCCTCAACTTCCCTGTTTATCGGATCCTGCTCCTCGCAGGCCATGCATCCTTCCTGGAAGAACGATATCACCCTGAGCATATACTGTAAAAAAGGGAGCCGGGCTATAAATAGGCGTGCCCGGGCATCAGGCACGGTTCAGACGGACGATCGATAAATCGGCGCTGGGGTACCCGTAATCCACGGTGACATTCTCACTGGTCTTTCCAGTAATGACAGAGGTCCGGATGGCATACTGCGGGGTTGAGTTATCATCCATATTGAGGAGTGGGGTGGTTGTAAAGGCGAGGAGTAACTGGTCTCCCGGCACGGCCATGGTAATGTTTCCTCCCATCTGGGCGAATTGCTCAGGAGTCATATCCCGCTGGAGCTGGTCGGTGTTTTCAAAGACGATCTTTTCGGATCCTCCCTGCTTCATCCCTTCGAGCGCTGAGGATATCTGGCTTAATTCATCGCCAAAGAGAGCGAAACTCGCCTCCCCATAATCATAGCGATAGACCGGGAGGGGGGAGATCATCTCAGTAGAGGTGGAATTGACCGCCATCGTGAGAGGATTGGTATACCACACCACCTCTCCTTTCTCGTAGCTGGTATTGAAAATCCGCGCATTGGTGGTGAGCACCGGCCGCCCCTGCGAGTCGCGGATCGTCAGATCGATGATCGCGGTATCACCAGTTTTTGCAGGATTCATGGTAACGAGCCAGTTCGTCCCGAGAGAGGTGATGATCATAACACCGACGAATAAAATACAGCCCATCACCAGGAACAGCTTTGCCCATGATTTGGTACTGTCGCCCTTTTTACCAACCGGTTTTCCTTTTTTATCCGATTTCATTCATTTTTAATGGAATTCTTTGGGAGATAAACATTCCATTCAGTTCATGTAAGTACACAAATATTTATATATAATTAACCTTAACTTAAGGGTAGTCCACCCGTGTCGGGTGGGTGAGGAGGAATGCCAAGAATGTATCGCAGGAGATATCCTTTCGGATGGACCTGGAGAGACTTTGATGAGATGATGACTGAGATGGAGAACCGGTTCTGGGGCCCTTCAGGCCGGCTTCTTCCTCCAGGGGGGATCGCTGACCGCATGATGCCCGCAATCCGGGGCGAGTTCAGGGTCGATGTTCGCGACCATGATGATGAGGTCATCGTAGTAGCCGACCTTCCAGGGGTAGAAAAGGCCGATCTCTCGGTCTCGCTCGTCAATCCAGGAACCCTTGAGATCCGGTCAGAGCGGAAGGCCGAGAAGGAGGAGAAAGAGGAAGGATACTTTATGAAGGAGAGGATGAGTGGTACCATGAGCCGTATCGTCGCCCTCCCGCACGACGTCACCGATGCTGATGCATCGGCCACATTCAAGAACGGCGTTCTCGAGATCAGACTGAAGAAGAGCATGACAGAACGTGGTTCTCCCATAAAAGTAGAGTAATCCCTCCTGCATCACCCTTTTTTCCGATTGCTTGAAGTGATCTGAACCGGAACCTACATGCAATGGACAAGAAAAAGGTCAGGGACTACATGACCTACGATGTGATCACCATCGATGTGCACGCGACCACGCGCGAGGTCATGGAGAAGATCCAGAAGACCGGTCATGACGGGTTTCCTGTCATCAATGACAGAGAAGTGGTAGGGTATGTCTCTGCCCGGGATTTGCTCTTCGTCCCGCCTGCCACGCCGGTTGAGAAGGTGATGTCCCAGCACCTGATCGTTGCCGATCCTGACATGAGCGTGAACGATGCGGCCAGGGTCATCTTCAGGTCAGGGATCCAGAAACTCCCGGTGGTCGACCAGGAGAACAAACTGCTCGGCATCATCTCGAACACCGATGTGATCAGGTCCCAGATCGAGCATGTATCGCCGGAGAAAGTCTTCAATTTCATCACCACCCTGAATAAGCTGCATGGGATCAATCCTGAACTGAAACGGGAGGTGGTCCCGATCGACCAGCTCATCCCCACCCAGTCAAAAATATACGAGGATGAACTGGAGGGAAGGATGTACGAAATCAGGAAGGGGCTCGCAGAACCCCTGATCGTAATCCGACGTCCGGGCAGGCTGATCCTCGTTGACGGTCATCACCGGGCCATTGCCGCAAAGAAACTTGGGATAAAAACCCTGGATGCCTATGTGATCGAAGTGAACGAGAATATCGAGCTCGGCATGGAACGGACCGCAAAAGCGATGAACCTGAGAAATCTTGATGATATCCAGGTCCTCGACTATGCCCGCCATCCCCTGGTCGCCATCACCCACCGGCTCGTCCGCAGGGCCTGATGAGGAGAGAGCGGGACAGAAAAGGAGGTTCCCCGATGTTTCGGGGCCTCTTGTGAATCATACCCTTGATTTTTATTTGACCTTGATTTTTATCTGAAAATGCATCCGGCAGTTTCATCTTGTATGCTTGTGCCCCACAAGGGAATCATGTAATTATTTTTTGGATAATGGTGGTTCCACCACCAACCTTTCTCATAAATCACATCAGAAAACAAACAGTAGTCGGAACTCTCACCTCTATTAAGAAAGTGATGCCCCTTTCTCCATGAACTATGAAGAGATGGGGATGCTTGTGTGAGCCCTATCAGATCGCAGGGGATGCCACAACAGCTGGGAAAAATTAAAGATGCTCGCCGAGGATGCCCTCTGATGCAAGGCATCCTCGTACCAGATGTTAAAAAACAGGGGATGAAATGCCACTGTACCCTTTTTTAGGAGCCTTCACACCTGCCATCGAATTTTTCATTCAGGAGATGCTCTTTTACGATGGTGTCATCGGCCACCACCACTTCGGGCCACAACCTGGTCTTTGAATGGATCACCGCCCGGTTCCTGATCACCACCCGTGGTCCGATGACCGTATCATGTTCGAGGCTGCAATCATCTCCTATCACCGTGTCATTGTCGATGATACTCCCGCTCACGGTGCTGTTTTTCCCAAGGATCACGTGGTTGTACACGGATGAGGAGAAGATCTTTGCCCCGGGACGGATGATGCAGTGCTCCCCGATGCTGGTGTACGGGCCGATCAGGACTTCATCCCCGATCGTGGTGCCGGTTCCAATCGAGGCGGGACCGATGATCTGGGAGTTCCTGCCGACCGAGATCGAATCACCCAGCAGAACGGGACCAAGGATCTGGCCACCCCGGATCGAGATGTTCCCCCGTATGCTCGTGTAGGGGATGTCGTCTAGTTTCCAGCGTTCTGCCTGCCGGAGGGAGGCAGGACTTCCCACATCCGTCCAGTTGCCCCTGGCAAGCCAGCCCTTCAGCCCGTAGCCCTTCTCCATCAGGAGGGGGAAGAGGTCCCGGGCAAAATCGAACTTGGTCCCTCCGGGAATCCAGTCGAATATCTCGGGGTTACAGACATATATCCCGGTGCTTGCGAGGTTTGAGAAGATCTCCCCCGGCCCGGGTTTTTCCCGGAAACGACTGATCTGGTAGTGGACATCGATCTCGGCAATACCGTATTCTGATGGCTCATCGATGCTGATGAGACCGATCGAAACGATAGGGCGCTCTTTCATGTGAACCCGGTAAAATTCGAGCAGGTTGATGTCGGTCACGTGGTCCCCGCCCACCACGAGGAAGTCCTGACCGTCAAGGTATTTCTGGGCATTTTTGACGCTTCCTGCGGTCCCGAGTTTGGTCTTTTCATGCACATAGGTGATGTCAACCCCGAAGAGTGAGCCATCACCCAGGGCCTGCTCGATCAGGGTACCCATGTACCCAAGAGTGATCACGATCTCGGAAAATCCGAGGTTCGAGAGGTGAGAGACCAGATGTTCGACCGAGGGGCGGTTCACTATCGGTATGCATGGTTTTGGCCGGTCAAATGTGAGGGGGCGGAGCCTGGTGCCCTCCCCCCCACACATAATACACACCTTCATACGTCTCTGTTCAACCCGATCGGTTTTAACCATATGGAGCAGAGCCTGTCAGATCGGATTGAAACTAATTTATGGGATTCTTTCCAATAGTATGCCGGAAACCGTACCATGGAACTGCATAACAGCACAAGAAACCCCCTGACACCGCGTGAACGATATCTCTCTATTGCAGTTCCCATTCTCTGTTTTGGAGGTACGGCACTCGGCATCCTCCTTGAGAGGGCTGGATATATCCGTGATCCGGGTGCCTTCTACTGGGGATGCATTGCAGGTGCCATCCTCCTTGCCTACCTGGCCTGGCTGAAACCCAGGCGGGATATTGTATCACTCCTCGCACCCCTGTACGCAGTGCTCATCTTCCTGTTACCACTCGAAAATAAGCCAACCGTTCTCCTGCAGCTCCTGTTCGGAGCGAGCCTGACCATCCTGGTCGTGAGGCTGAACCTCCGGTTCAGTACTCCGGTTAACACAATCGGAGAGGATCCTATGGAAAAATACCTGTATGATTATATGCACCGCATAACCCCCCTGTATCGTGGCATCGATCGGGAGATCGCCCACGATATCGCCTCGGCAGTACTTTCCTTCAAGTTCGGACTTTATCCCAACACCATCGCCAGTACCGACCAGGCCATCACCCGTCTGACCGGTGAGGGTCCGATAGCCACCCTGAAAAAGGCGCTCCGGATCCTCCGGGATCGTGCCACAAGCCTGGAAGAATTTGAGATCAGGGAGTATTCAAAAGAGACCTTCGGCGAAGGCGATGATCCTTACCTTGCCCTGAATCTTACCCCGGATCAGGTCGAAAATCCTGAGGATCTTACCCTTGACAATTCGATGGTGCTCTGCTATGCTGTTGCCTACCTGTACTCCCCTGATGACGGCCAGATGCTCGATGAACACCAGAACTTCATCCTGCAGATCCTGAACCCGTACAAGGAACTCCTTGGCCTTTGAGGGAGGATTCCTCCCTTTTCAATCGATTTCCTGGGGATACTTCCTTCCTCATCCCTTCTGCCAGGGGTATTTTCCGGGAAAGAAAGGCAGAGGGAGTAAATAGAGAGAGAGGAAGGTTCTCATCTGCCAATAAAAATCTGCCCATAAGAGAAAAGCAGTGATACTCTGTCCCCGGATAAAAAGGGTATTCCGGCACTCCTGCCCAGTGCCTCACTAAAGAAGGGATCAGAGAGAATCGAGGCTGATGCCGTTGAAGTCCTGCATGACCTCCCCGATGGTCTTGACCCCGAACGCTGTCTGCACCACGTTCAGGTCAAGCTGGATGGCAGCATCCACCATGTAATCGAGGATATCAACCGAGAGCTCACGCTGCTGCTTGCTCTTCCGGATCTGGTCCACGAGGAACGAGACCTTTTCCGGATTCTCCATCCGGAGCTTTGCCAGGCTGATCACGCACAGGTAGATACGCGTCAGGTTCCGGTCTGTGCCGGTGATGGTATCAAAGAAGTTCTTGATGACCTGAGCCTGGAAGACCTCTCCACCCATATTATATTGAGGTATTGTATATGAGTATTTAAAGTTATCTGATAAAAGCCATTATTTGCACGTAAATCCCGGAAAAAACGTGTCTGACGCGATTACCATGCTCTCCCAGAGCAGGCAGTATTTGAGTCACTTACTGCTCTCCTTACCCCGCTCCGCATCGGTATCCCGTCTACCAGGGAGACGGGATGGGCATGGGGAGAAGCAAGACCGGGATGGGTGCCCCCGGTCATTTAGCCGTACTGACAATCCGGATGATATCCCCGTCCTGCAGCTCATGGGTATCCTTCACCCGCATCTTTGTCCGGGCATCAACGGCATACAGGAATCCCTTACCGATATCAGTATGCACCATGAACGCAAGATCGCGGGGAGTTGATCCCCGCTTCATCAGGAACGCATCCGGGAGTATCCGGCCTTTGCTGTCCGAGAATTTATGTTCATCCTCCACCGGATAGACCACGATCAGGTCGAGGAGCCTGCGGATGGTGTGGTCGATTGCCTGCTGGACACCGGTACCGCCGTATTTCTGCATGACCTCCGCGATTTTTCCCAGGCCCGCTTTCTGGGGAGGGGAGAGGGCGGATTCGTTGACGAGCGAAAACCCGGGATCACCCGGGAGATACCTGATCAGCTTTGCCTGGGCCGCGTTCCGGAGTGCCAGTTCACCAGCGGCAGAGGCAAAGAGGAACCCCTCGTTCTTCAGGGCAACAATAATCTCCCCGGGTGCCTGGTCCACCTTGTTTCCGATCGGCACCATCGGCTTGCTGATCCTCGTGATCTCCCGGCAGAACCTGATCAGGGCATCGGGATCTGCATGGACGAGATCGATCCCGGCTTTCTCCTCAGCATCCCTCACATCTTCAGGAGTGATGCGGAGACCGGTGAGGACTTCGGCTATCCCCCGGTGAACCGGGTAGGTCTTTGACTGGGCCTGGCGCTGGATCTTGGACCAGTGTTTCTCAAGGATCCCGTAGATCCACATCGTCATCTCGTATTCGAGAAAGACGACATCCTTTCTTGGGTCGTGACTGCCGATATCGACGGGGTTTCCCTCACTGTCGGTCGAGCCGCTTGCATCTACGATATGGAGGATGGCATCGGCCTGGCGCAGGTTATCGAGGAACTGGTTCCCTAACCCCCTGCCCTTGTGTGCATCGGGGACGAGCCCTGCAACATCAACAAGATTGACCGGGACGAACCTGACCCCGTCATGGCAGTTCTCGCAATGGAGGTTCAGGCTCCCGCAGGGGCAGACGGTCCGGGTGAAGGCGACCCCGAAATTGGCATTGATCGTGGTGAAGGGGTAATTGGCAATCTCAGCCGGGGCAAGGGTGGCAGCCCTGAAGAACGTGGATTTCCCGCAGTTTGGCTTTCCCGCCAGCGCAAGCGTGATCATAGCAATTTCCTTTAAGTGATACTACCTAATTAAATTGTTATTATGTCGTTTACCGCCCGAAACACGTATTATTTTGACGCGCCGGGCCCCGCGAACACTGCCGACTGTGCACACTTTGCCGCGGAGAGAGCCCTGGATCTCGGGATTGGGAAGGTGGTGGTCGCAAGCACGTCGGGGGAGACCGCCCGGATCTTCCACGCTGCCCTGAAGGGATCCGGCCTGTCCCTGATCGTGGTCACCCACGTGGTCGGGTTCTCAGAGCCAGGGATCTGGGAGTTTTCCTCCCAAATCGCCTCTGAACTGCGTCAGGAGGGGGTCCGGATCGTCACCGGCACCCATGCCCTCTCCGGTCTTGAACGATCACTCTCCCGTTCCCAGAGAGTCGGCGGGGGATCGAGGACGGAGGCAGTTGCAGAAGCATTCCGGCGGGTAATCGCGGTCGGGCTGAAGGTTGCTGTGGAATGTGTCCTCATTGCTGCCGACCAGGGAGTGGTGAGTCCTACTGAGGAGGTCGTGGCGTGCGGCGGAACGAACAGCGGGGCCGATACGGTCTGTGTCATCCGCCCCTCCCACACCGCATCATTCTTTGATCTCCAGGTCAGGGAGATCGTGGCCATGCCACGGGTCCGGTAACCATGGTATCAGCGTCTCTCCATTCGGCAATGGCCCTGCTCCGATCCCCTGCAGCGTGGCTGCCGGGGCTTGCCCTTGGGAGTATAGCGGCTGTGTTTTTGATCACGCAATATTACTACGGGCTGTTTATTGCAGAACGACTCCTCGTAATCCTGCTTGTGATGATGCCGCTCTTCATGGCAGGTGTTCTTTCCATGGTAAAGAGCGGGGATTCCGGGTTCCATTCGTTTCTCTCCGGGGGACTGGCAGGGTATTTCCGCATCCTTCTCCCCTCCCTCCTGGTCCTCTTTGCCATCATCATCACGATCATGCTCGTCCTGATCCCGCTCATGGCCCTTGGATTCGGAGGAACTGCGCTCATCTTCTCAGTGCTGATTTGCACCCTGTCGATCCTCTTTTTTACCCTCTTTTACGATGCCGCAGCTGTACTTGAAGGGAGAACGGTGTTTGACTCGATCAGGAGGAGCGTTGAGTTTGTTATCCGCAATACGCATTCCTGTATCGTGTTCTACCTCACCTCCCTGGTAATCGGCGGAGTGATCTGGTTTGTGACGCTGCTTGCCTGGACGGCAGCACTATACGAAAGGCTCGTTTCGATCTCCACGATGACACCGGACGAGATCCAGGCCTTCACCCCGGACCAGTTCAATGCCCTGTTAGGGCAGGATGGGATCCTGATCACTGCACTCATCTTCTTCGCAGGCATTGCGCTGGTCTTCTCACTCCTCTATCTGTTCAAAGCCTATTTCTTCCGTGATTATACAGGCAGCGGCGAAGGGGAGCCGAGGCTGCAGGGCGAGCAGGGCGAGTACGACAGTAAAGGACGCTGGTACAAGTACTAACCGAGCATGGCAAGGAGGAGGCCGCAGATCCCTCCCCCTGCTGTTGCCACAAGGTTCGTCCCGGCATTACCGAATACCCCCTTGTTCTCGATCAGTGCCCCGACAAGGCTGTCAATATTGGTCCCGATGAATCCGGCAACCGTTCCTACGACGACAAACGGGAGAGGAATGACCCCGAGAAGGAAGGCGATAACAGAGATAATGAAGGCACCTGCAGCGGCAACCGTCTCCCCAAGGATCGTCACCCCGCCGTTTGTGCCCGCGGGAACCCGGGAGAAGGTCGTGATCATGTAGGGCTCTCCTCCCGTCACCCCGATCTCGCTCGCCATCGTATCTGCTGCCGCGGTGGCAACGCTTCCGACAAAAAGGGCTGCAAACAGGGGATTTGCAGTCACCCCCCAGAGCACGGCAGAGGCGGCAGCGATAACCCCGTTTGAGAAGACGTTCAGATAGCCCCTTGCACCACCATGTTTCTGCTCCACCCCCATCTTCTCCTTCTCGCGGTAGTGGTACCTGGTGCTCACCGATCCAAGGATGAAGAAGGCGAGCATGATCAGGAACCACCTGATATCCGCAAAGACGATCAGGATGATCCCGATCAGGGCTCCGGAGAAGAGGCCGCTGACATCAGCAGTCCGTGTCCGGTATGAGAAATAACCAAAGCCAAAGGCAATGAGCACCGCGGCAACGATCAGCACGATATCTGCCTGGTAGTTCAGCTCCATGATCAGATACATGGTCATCGCGATCCCGAGCGCCTCGATCATCAGGGCGTCTTCGCGGTTGCGGAGGATGGCTTTCAGGAGAACGGCAACCACAACGCCGAACAGGATAACAAGAGGAATGATCTGGTGCAGGTACAGCATCACGAGGATGCACCCGGTAAAGGCGGCAAGGATGTAGGCAAGGTAGGACGGGAGCTCTCCTCCTCCCCACCGGAACGCCAGTTCCCCGGTCACAATGATGGTGATCGTGCAGCAGAATACAAGGAGGGGAAGGAGCGCCAGGCCATAGAGGAGCGCGATGGGGATAAGGGCGATGGCAAAGTAGCGGGTTTTCGTGATCAGATACAGGGTGGATGAGAACAGGAGGATCATAATGGTGAGCACCCACGGTGGCTGGAGGTAGGGTGCGATAAGGACAAACGAGAGCGCCAGAAGTGCAGCAAGATTGTCCCCGAGCTGTTCGGCCATCCCGTGTATGGTTGGTGCCTTGTGCACAAGAGGTTTTTCAAGGATGTCTGCACAGAGCCCAGCTCTCCTGTTTCCGATCTCACCTGTATCCTCTGCTCACGGAGGATGATACAAGGATCGTCCCGTCAGATCTTTGGGGTATTCGAACAGTATATTTCATGAAAAAACAAATATGAGAAAAATGTCTCCCCCAAAGGATCTCCCCAAAAATTATCATTTTGCTGAAGTGGAGCCCCGCTGGCAGGGCATCTGGCGTGATGAAGACAACTATTTTGACCGGACCTCCTGCCTTCCGCAGTTTGTGATTGATACCCCCCCTCCCTACCCGACCGGCACGTTCCACATCGGGAACGCATTCAACTGGTGCTATATCGACTTTATCGCCCGTTACAAGCGGATGAAGGGATACAATGTCATGTTTCCCCAGGGATGGGACTGCCATGGCCTGCCGACCGAGGTGAAGGTGGAGGAGATCCACGGCATCACGAAAAACGACGTACCACGGGAGAAGTTCAGGGAGATGTGCAGGGAGCTCACTATCGCCAATATCGGGAAGATGCGCCTGACGCTCCGCAGACTGGGATTCTCGGTGGACTGGTCCAATGAATACATCACCATGCTCCCGGCGTATTACAAAAAGACCCAGATCTCGTTTCTGAAGATGCTCGCTTCCGGGTATATCTACCAGAGCGAGCACCCGGTCAATTTCTGCACCCGGTGCGAGACTGCCATCGCCTTTGCCGAGGTAGCCTATGAACCAAGGGAGACGTTCCTGAACTACTTTGACTTTGACGGGGTGGAGATTGCAACGACCAGGCCTGAGCTGCTCGCTGCCTGTGTTGCCGTGGCAGTCCATCCCGAAGATGAGCGGTATACGGGGATTTCCGGGAGGCACCTTACCGTGCCGATCTTCGGGCACAAGGTCCCGATCATCTCTGATGAGGCCGTGGACCCTGCGTTTGGATCAGGTGCCGTGATGATCTGCACCTTCGGGGACAAGCAGGACGTGTTCTGGTGGAAACAGCACCGGCTTGAGCTCCGCAAGGCCATCGACCGCCAGGGAAGGATGACTCCGGTCGCGGGGAAATACGAGGGTAAGAAGTCAGGGGAATGCAGGGAGGCGATCCTCTCGGATATGAAGGCGCTCGGCATCCTCAGGCGACAGGAACCCCTGGAGCAGCGGGTCGGAACCTGCTGGCGGTGCAAGACGCCGATCGAGATCATGAGCGAGCGGCAGTGGTTCGTAAAGATCGTCCCGGACGAGATCATGAAGGCGGCACGCGAGGTGAAATGGACCCCGGGGCACATGTTCCTCCGCATGGAGAACTGGATCGGGCAGATGGAGTGGGACTGGTGCATCTCGCGGCAGCGGATCTTTGCAACCCCGATACCGGTTTGGTTCTGCAGGGAGTGCGGCACCATGATCCTCCCTGAGGAAAAAGATCTCCCGCTCGATCCCACAACCACAAAACCTGGTCATCCCTGCAACAAATGCGGTTCGACCGAGGTGGTAGGGGAGGAGGATGTGCTCGATACGTGGATGGACTCCTCTATCTCGGTCCTGAACGTCACCGGGTGGGATGGCACAAGGGCTCCGCCATTGTTTCCCGCCCAGATCAGGCCGCAGGGCCACGACATCATCCGGACCTGGGCGTTCTACACTATCCTCAGGGCGGTAGCGCTTACCGGGAAGAGGCCATGGGACGAGATCCTCGTCAACGGGATGGTCCTTGGCGAGGACGGGTTCAAGATGAGCAAGAGCAGGGGCAACATCATATCCCCTGAAGAGATCGTGGAGCAGTACGGATCCGATGCCTTCCGGCAATGGGCAGCCGCCGGCGCTGCTACCGGTTCTGACATCATGTTCAACTGGAACGACGTGATTGCCGCATCCCGGTTCCAGACCAAGCTCTGGAATGTGGCCCGGTTCATCCTCCTGCAGCTCGAGAAGAGGGAGTTCAACCACGAGGCTCCGGTAACCGCTCTTGCCGACCGCTGGCTCCTTGCCAGGCTGGCCGAGACGGTCAGCGAGGTGACCGAGGCGATGGAGCAGTACCAGTTCGACCGGGGACTGAAAGCGCTCCGCGAGTTCTCATGGAATGTCCTTGCTGACAATTACATCGAGCTCGTGAAGGGAAGGCTCTATTCCGATGATCCGTCCCGCGATTCGGCCTGCCGCGCCCTCTGGGAGACCATCGATGCCCTCTGCAGGATGATGGCCCCTTATGCCCCCCACTTTTCCGAGGAGATCTATTCGCATCTCAGGGAGGGGAGTGTCCACAAGGCGGTATGGCCGGAGGCACTGCACTCTGACCTGGAGGCTCGCGAGAAAGGAGACCTCCTCGTCAGGCTTGTCTCCGAGATACGCCGGTTCAAGCACGAACAGGGACTTGCCCTGAATGCACCGCTTGGAAAGGTCACTGTCTTTTCCTCCCGCATCAACGGGGACGGGGGTGACATGGCACGGGCCCTGAATGCATCCATCGAGTGGTGTGCCGACACCGGTGCACTCGAGAAGAGGCCCGGTGAGATCGTCTTCAACATGGCGGTGATAGGCCCGGCCCTCCGGAAGGATGCAAATGCATTCATGGAAGCCGTCAGGGCGCTTCCCCCTGATCTCCTCTCCACTCCACCGGCCGCAATCGACATCGGGGGAAGACAGGTGGGGGTGCCCGCCCATTCATTCTCTCAGCAGACCGATTACCTGGTCGGGGGAACCCGGGTGGACCTTATCACGGTCGGCGATGTGATCGTGACCGTCCAAAAGCATCCCTGATCACCCCGGCAACAAACCCGGCAATCTCCCCTTCATCCTTCGTGCCATCCACCAAGACAAAGCGGGAGGGGTCGCTCTTTGCAAGGGTAAGGTAATGGTCCTGCACCTTCTCGAGGAGACAATGGTTCTCGAAATGCTCCCTGTTCTGTTTTTCCTTGATCCGTGACAAGGCTTCGTCGACAGGGAGTACGATCAGAAACGTGAGATCCGGGCGGATCGTCCACCCTGCATGCAGTACCTGGAGCCAGGCAAGCGGGTTATCGATATATCCCTTGAGTGTCTCCTGCTGGTAGGCATACCGGCTGTCAGAGTAACGGTCAGAGATGACGAGGAGTCCGCGTTCGAGGGAGGGGCGGACCAGGGTGGAGAGATGGGCTGCATGATCGGCTGCAAAGAGGAGGGCCTCGGTTATGGGATCAGCCTTCTCGGCGACTGCCTTCCGCACCTGGTCACCGACCCAGGTGGACCCCGGCTCGCGGGTAAAGACCGGCGAGAGATCTGAAAGGAGCGTATGAAGTGATAAGACAAGGGAACTCTTTCCGCTCCCGTCAATCCCTTCAATGGTCACGAACACCAGTATCCCTCCCTGACCGATGTGTGCGGGATGCTTCCCTTGTGGACTCCTGTTGCCACGATAGCTCCGTCGAATCCGGCCCGGGCAAGGCGATCGAGGTCATGCCCATTCCGGACACCGCCCCCGTAAAAGAGCTTCTTTCCAGAGGCGTTCCGCATTCTTTTGAGAAGAGAGGTGGAGAGCAATCTCCCGGTCCCGACCCCGCTGATATTCATAATAAGGCAGCAGTCGAACAGGAGACCGGCTGCCCCGGAGAGGACCTCCTCCGGCGCTCTCCCCTCCGGAAGGACCAGTCCGTCCCGGATATCAATCGAGATCATCCCCCCGCGGTACTGCACCAGGTCACCGGCCGTCTCGGTCCCGACCACGTTGACAATGTGCGCCCCTTCCAGGGAATCGTCCGGAGACCGGGATCCCCGGTCGACATAACACCGTTCCACCATCCCGGCACACGAGAGGATGATCGGGTCATGCGATCCCGTGCCTGCTATCCGGTCGAGATCGGCTATGTAGAGGTACCGGGGCTGCATCACCTCAAGGTACCCGATAGGGTCTGCCACCGGCGATATCCCCCAGGTGAGCGGGCGGTAACCGGCCCTGTCACCCTTCTTCCCGTGCACAACGAGCCCGCCTTTCAGGTCCATTGCGAGAACAAGATCCATGGTGGTAGCGTAATCACTATTAGCATGAAGGATCATTAAATCCTATGCGATTGCTGGTCAGCCCGAGGGATGTTGAAGAGGCGAAGCGATCTGGTGCCGCGGATATTATCGATGTAAAACGGCCGGCAGAGGGATCGCTTGGCGCAAACTTTCCATGGATCATACGGGCAGTCAAGGACCTTTCGGACAAACCCGTCAGTGCAGCGATTGGCGATTTTGATTTCAGGCCGGGAGGGGCTGCCCTTGCTGCATACGGGGCTGCCCATGCCGGGGCAGATTACGTAAAGATAGGCCTGATGTTCGACGGGGCAAAACGGGCAGAGGAGGTGATCGATGCCGTGGTACGGGCGGTCAAGGAGGAGTTTCCCGAAAAATTCGTTGTGATTGCAGCCTATTCGGATTATGAACGGCTCGGGACCATCTCCCCCTTCGTGATGTCTCCGCTTGCGGCTGCAGCAGGAGCCGATGTTGCGATGGTGGATACCGGCAGGAAGGACGGGAAGAGTACCTTTGAGTTCATGGACGAGGAGGAACTGGCTGAGTTTGCAGGCATGAACCGCGACGCGGGGATGCAGACCGCTCTCGCCGGGTCGCTCTGCTTTGAGCACATCCCTGCACTCAAAAGGATCAATCCCGATATCATCGGTGTCCGGGGGATGGTATGCGGCGGAAACAGGAATTCCACGATCCAGGAAGACCTGGTGATACGGTTGGCACGGATGGTGGGATAAGGGATGTACCTGACGAAGCTGGATGCCCCCCTTGCGCTCACCTTCGATGACGTGCTCCTCCTTCCCGCCGAGTCACAGGTCGAACCGAATGAGACCGATACAAGGACCCTCTTTTCAAAGAATATCCCGCTGAACATCCCGCTCGTCTCCTCGGCCATGGATACCGTGACTGAATCCTCGATGGCGATCGCGCTTGCAAGGAACGGGGGGATCGGGGTCATTCACCGGAACATGAGTGCCGAGCAGGAGGCGACCGAGCTCCGGTTCGTGAAGCAGGCCGCGGAACTGATCGAGCGGAAGGTCCTCTCGGTCTCTCCTGATACCAGTGTGGCAGAGGTCGAACGGCTCATGAACGAGCAGGGGATCGGAGGAGTCCCGGTGCTCGAAGAAGGCCGGGTAGTCGGCATCGTCAGCCGGCGGGATGTGCGGGGGATCTCCAGCCGGCGGGGGAGCGAGAAGGTCCGGACGATCATGACCAGGAAGCCGATCACGGCTGGGGAGGATATCACCATGGAGCAGGCGCTCGAGGTGATGTATACCCACAAGGTCGAGCGGCTCCCGGTCATCGACAAGGAAGGGGGTCTTGCCGGGATCATCACCATGCAGGACATCCTCGAGAAACGGCAGTACCCGAATGCAACCCGGGGAAAGACGGGAAAGCTGAGGGTTGCCACTGCGGTCGGGCCCTTTGACTTCGAGCGGGCGATGCTCCTTGACGAGGAGGGGACTGATGCCCTCGTGGTCGACTGCGCCCACGGGCACAACATGAACGTCGTCAAGTCGGTGCGAAACATCAAGGGGAGTGCAAAGGCCGACGTGATTGCCGGGAATATTGCCACCGCGAAGGCCGCCGAGGACCTGATGGATACGGTTGACGGGCTGAAGGTGGGGATCGGGCCGGGCTCCATCTGCACAACCCGGATCGTGGCCGGTGTGGGGGTCCCGCAGATCACCGCGGTTGCAAGTGTCGCCGATGTCGTGAAGGACGCCGGCATCCCGATCATCGCCGACGGGGGTGTCCGGTTCTCCGGCGACGTGGCAAAGGCGATCGCTGCCGGGGCTGACAGCGTGATGATAGGGAGCCTCTTTGCCGGCAGTGATGAAGCCCCGGGACGGATCATCACCATGAAGGGTCGGCGCTACAAGCAGTATCGGGGGATGGGGTCCCTTGGCGCCATGAGCGGCGGGGTTTCAAGCGACCGGTATTTCCAGAAGAAAGAGATCGGCCGTACCAAGTTCGTTCCCGAAGGAGTGGAAGGGGTGACCCCCTATGTGGGGAGCGTCTCCGATGTCCTGTACCAGCTGGTCGGGGGTCTTAAGTCTGCCATGGGATACACCGGTTCGCGGAATATCGCTGAGATGCACAAAAAGACCCGCTTTGTCCGGATCACTGCCGCCGGGCAGACCGAGAGCCACCCCCACAATATCCTGATCACGGACGAGGCGCCGAATTATCGGCTCTCGGACTGATTTTTTCTTTTCCCGGTTCTGGTGCGTCTTTGTGATTTCGTCAAAAAGGAGCAGGAAGGATCGGATATCCTGACGGGGAAGACAGCATTTCTGTTCAGCGCATTATAACCACTTACAAAAACCTATATATAAGAAAATCCCTAACATAAAGTAATCAATGCTGGATCATGTTGAGGTCGCCCGGATCCTCGATATCCTTGGTAACAGAAACCGCCGGCGTATCATCGAACTGCTCAGGCAGAAGCCCTGTTTTGTCACTGAGATCTCTGATCGCCTCCTCCTCTCCCCAAAAGCGGTGATCGAGCATCTCCAGCTGATGGAACGGGAGGAGATCCTCTCCTTCCGACTCGATGATCGCAGACGCAAATACTATTACCTGGCAAATGATATCAGCGTCATGGTAAGCCTCCACCGGCTGGAGGAGGGAACCCGGGGTTCCGATGACGTCAACAACCGGCTCCGGAAATCACTAGGAAAACTCCGGAAACTGGTGGATGCCCGCGAGGAACTTGCCGGAAACCTCCGCAACATAGAGAAGGATATCGACATGCAGATCCGTGAGATCGTGCAGCAGGGAAGGGAGGTGCTCGAAGACGATAACGGGATCGACCTGCTCATTGCCCTTGCCCACTGCAACCTGACCGGCGAAGAACTGGCAGAGCTGACCGGGCAACCCGTCCAGAACCTTGCCGCAGGACTTGCGGAGTTACGTAAAAAACATATCGTCGAACAGGAAGGCCCGACATTCAGGTTGTGTGGTATCAATGCCGAATGATTCGTATGATGATTTCCTGAAGCACATTGCGCGGATGGTGGAGGATATCGTCCGCAACCTGCCTGAAGCGGAAGGCACCAGGTTTGTCGGATATACCATCATCGCGGGCAACAACGGCGAGGCCCCCCATGTCATCCATATCGGAAAAAATCCCCGCGAGGAGATCGAGTACGAGGTGGTTGAGGACCAGGAGTACCTGTTCGTCACCGGGAGCCTGCCTTCCTCGTCGCAATGTGCGGCCTTTGCCGATATCTCGACCGACTCGGTCACTATCATCGTTGGGGAGAAACGTGCATCTATCCCCCTTAACATAAAGATCGACGTGGTGCACAGCTTCTACCGGGTCAGGCACGGGGTCATCGATATTGTGTTAAAAAAGAAGAGACAGTCCCAGTAATGGATCTGCCGGGATCACGCCTGTATCCTGGTGCCGGACGAGATCCACTCAGAAATACTCTTTTTATCCGGCCTGAACTCGCGGAACTGCCTGAGCGAGACGGTCAGGTCCCGTGTAAAGGCAAAATACCCGATCTGGGTATTCATGCAGAGCTTCATCGCCATGTCCATCAGCCCACCGGGATCAGGCCGTTGCTCACCGAGCCAGATATGGAAGATGTTCCCCCCGTCCACGATCGGGAAGAAGACATGCTCGATCTCCATCCTCCTTGCAAGGGGAATGTTGGCTGAAGGGGCGACGTGGGTACCGTTCGTGTAGTAGAGGGGGAGATCCCTGCTCTTCCCAAGCATCTGGATCCCCTGTTCGATATCCCCCTTGATCACCTTCAGGGCATACTCACGGTACTCTTTCTTCAGGAGGTCGGCGACTGCAAACCGCTGTCCTGTCGTCTCGGCAGGGGTCCGTGCAAGGGCGATGGTCATGTTGTTCCGGGCTGACAACTCCTTGGCATACAGCTCCATCTCCGTCATCGCCCGGATAGCAAGCACCCATGCCTCACGGGACTCGTGAAGCTGGGAGCCGGAATGGTGCTGGACCATCTCGTTCACCCCTACCACCCCTATGGTATATACGAGCCCGTCGAGATCGACCGCAATCGCCCCCCGCTCACCGGTCTGTGGATCCTTGGGGCGCTGCATGGCAAACGGCATCCGCCCGTTCGTGCGGATGATCTCGAGCCAGCGCCGCTTGATCTTGAATACCTCGACACAGATATCCATCAGCGCCCTCAGCTCGGCAAAGAGCCGATTGTCATCCCCGGCGGCCTCGTATGCAGCGCGGGGACAGTTGAGCGACACGACCTGCCAGGAGCCCATCGAGAAGTGTTTTCCGTCGCGGAAAAAGAGTTTGTCTTCGAAATGAGTATCCTCGTCAGCCACGGCCGAGAACTGGTAGGCACAGCACTGGTAGCAGGAGATTCCTTTCCCTGCGCCGCGGTAATCCGGCATCTGGTTGTCGTAGTAGGGGGTCCCGAACTTGGATGCCAGTTCAAAGGTAAGGAGGTAGAGGTCCCGGTAGGTAGGGAGATCCGGGTGTTCCCGGTTGAACTCCTCGTTTTCATTGATGAAATCGGGCTCGATGCTGATCTCAGGCTTGGGGAAACTGAACGGCTTTCCCCAGTAATCGCCCTCGAGCATCACCTCCATCAGTGCCTTGAATAGGAGCCGCACCTCCCGTTCGAACTGGCCGTAGGTTCGGAGTGGTGCAGAACGGCCGTCCCAGATCTTCCCCTTGTAGACACACGGCTTGTCTTTCCAGAGGGAGGGAACCCCTGGAGAGAGCTGCACGGAGGAAAACACGAGCTGGCCGCCACGGGCGACCATCATCTGGGTCATCTCGTACACAAACATCTGCATGTGCTGCCTGATCTCATCGTAGGGCATGCCATCGAAGAACGGAGCGATGAAGGTGAGGAAGTTGTAGTATCCCTGCCCCCCTGCAAAGTTGGTCTGGGCGCTGCCAAGGGCCTTGACAGCGTGGAGGATGGCGACCTCCGGCCGCTTTGCTGGTCCTGCCACCGATGCTTTCGTCCCATTCCCGTCCGGCATCAGCCCATAGTAGAGGAAGTACCGGAGGTCCCAGTCCTGGCAGAACGGCCGGGTGCCGAAATACTCCAGGTCATGGATATGGATGTTCCCGGAAAGGTGGTGGTCGGCGAGGTGAGGTGGCAGCTGGAGGAGGTACTGCTCCTTGCTGATCTTGTCAGCCTTCTTCTTGTGCGAAGTTTCGGCATTTTCCTGGAGATTGGCGTTGTCCCGGGCTTCAAAACCGCGGCCAACATCGATGAGGTGGGCATCGAAGACCGGGGTCCCCACTCTTGTGCAGACGTTCCGGTACTGGGTCATCCCCCCTTCGAGGAGGGTGATGTTCACGATCTCCCTGATCAGGGGTCCCGAGAGGGCTTTTAAGCGGAGCGAGCAGATACGGTCCTCAACGAGCCGCGCTATCTCCCGGGCGGTATCTTCGTTTGCACTCTCGTAGCCATAGAACGTCTCTACCAGCTTTGTCTCCTCGACAATCTGATGGATGATCCGCTGCCGGTCCCAGTCAACGATATGACCATCGGAAGTCCTGACTGGCGGCATCCGGGGGACAAAGATGCCATCGAGGGTAGTCTGCTGGGTCTTGTGGTCAGGCATCAGGGACCCTCGCTGCATCTCCGGATCCTCTCCTCCTGGAGGTCCCCCTTGGAGAAGAGATCCCGGGTGGTGAGGAATCCGCCGGGGCCCCGCAGCACCGGCGCCTCGCTCACGAACACCCCGTTGATCCTGAGCTCGGTGAGCGACTCCGCCGTTGCCATATTCTTCTCTTCAAACGGGATATCGTTCCGGTTCAAGTAGTCCTTCACTAGTTCACAGTTCGGACAATATTCAAGCGTATAAATAACCAGCTTTTGTGTATCTGCCAATTTCAGCCCCCCGTTTGCATTCAGACCAGTACTTGTTTTCCGTGAAAAAATATTTGTTGATCTGTCTTGATTATACATTGAAAAGAAGATAAGAGAGACTGATGCGGAAAGCAGGTAACGGGCATTTTTTTATCCGGCATTCATGGCTGGTACCGGGACTGCAGCATCAAGGAGCAGTACGTGCATGGTTCGTCTTTTTGTGGCAATCGATCTCCCTGCCGATATCCGGGAACGCTTGAAAGGTCCGCAGGATCACCTGAAGAAGAGCAGCGCCCGGCTGACCTCTGTAGATCCGGCCCTGATCCATATCACCCTGAAATTTATCGGGGAGGTGCCGCAGGACGCCGTCGGAAGGATCATGGCGGCGCTCTCAGGGATACTATTCTCTCCGTTTGACCTGCGGGTGACCGGCATCGGCTCCAACAATCCCCGCCAGCCCCGGGTCATCTGGTGCACTATCGAGGACGGAGGAGGAAGTGCCGCGCTCCATGCGAAGGTGGAGGACGCCCTTGTTCCGCTCGGATTCTCCCGGGATGACCGTCCGTTCAGGCCTCATGCCACCCTTGCACGGGTGAAACAGGGGGATCCCACCCTCCCGGGGTGCATACGATCGATCCCTTCAGGGGATCTGGGTGCATGCAAGGTTACCTGTTTTCTGTTGAAGAAGAGCACCCTCACTCCAGAGGGACCCATATACGAGACGCTCCTGGAGGTTCCTGCATCATGAGAAGCCCAATCGAGGAGTCGGTGCTGTCCGCAATCAGGCCGGTTCCTGCCGAGAAGGACCACATCGCACGGGTTGCAGCACGGATCATGGAAGCCGTAGCAGGGAAGGGGATCGCGGCTGAGCCCATGATCGTGGGATCGGTTGCCCGGGGAACCTTCATCCATGGCGACCGGGACCTCGATATCTTCCTGCTCTTTGATCCCTCCCTCTCCCGGGAGGAACTGCAAGAGAAGGGGCTCTTCCTCGCGCGGAGCATTGCAGAGGATCTGGCTGAACGGTACTGCGAGAAGTATGCGGAGCATCCCTACATCAGTGCAACCATCGAGGGATTCGATGTGGATCTCGTCCCCTGTTTCCGGGTGGAATCGGCATCGGCGATACAATCGGCAGTCGATCGGACCCCGTTTCACACCCGGTATATCTCTGCACGGATCACCCCTCTCGCGGACGAGGTATTGCTGGCAAAACAGTTTGCAAAGGGGGGAGGTGTCTACGGATCTGACCAGATGACCGAGGGATTCTCGGGATATCTCTGCGAGCTCCTCGTCCTCTATTACGGGGGATTCTCCGCACTTCTCGAGGCTGCTGCAGACTGGAAACCCGGGACCCTGATCGATCTCGAAGCGCACCGGACAAAGGACTTCACCGAGCCGCTCGTGGTGGTCGACCCGGTGGACGGGGGGAGAAACGTCTCGGCATCGGTATCGCTCGATCGGATGTATGAGTTTGTGGAACTGGCACGCGGCTATCTGGAGGATCCGTCATGCCGGTTCTTTTTCCCTCCAGAGCGACCCGCATGCACCCGTGAAGAACTGGTCTCCCGTCTAAAAGACAAGGGCACCTTTCTCTATACGATATCGTTTGCCACCC
>WBZO01000184.1_pt1 | contig 161822 bp, 136 predicted proteins | sample 5204261 | NCBI WGS metagenome assembly WBZO01 (sample SAMN12412400, study PRJNA552823) | activated sludge metagenome | isolation source: activated sludge from anammox sidestream of wastewater treatment plant... | place: USA: North Carolina | collected 2017-09 | reverse complement strand
TGACTAAATATGCTACAAAATTTATTCATCCTTGAGCCCTCCTTTGGTTAATGAGTTTTACATACCAACTCTCTTATACCAAATCAGGGCTCTTCTTTAAAAACTTAATTTGGACAAGAGTGATATTTTTTATAAAAAAGGTGAGCTGTCTTTTGGTGTCTTCCAATAAGAATTATGTCATTTACAGCAAAAATTATAAATAAAATGTAACAATTTAGTTTAAAAAAAACCCTCTGTATGAATAATGTTGACTTGTAGGGGCAGGTTTGAAACCTGCCCCTATACTGCAGGTAATACCCGGTTTTTATTGGAAATTTTCAAAAAACTAAATTGTTACAATAAAATAAACCCTGGTGTGGTTAGCTCATAAATTTCGTGCTTCGGACCTGATCTTTTCCGATTTGTTCGAGTTTGGTAATAAAGAAAGAGATGGAACGTTAAAATCATGTTTCTTTTCCGATCGATTAAAAACAGATTAATACTGATACTCTTACTCTGCTCATTTACGCCCTTGTTACTACTGCGTTTTGTGGCGTTTCCTAAGGCACAAAAGGATTTGGAAGAGGCTTTAATCAGAAACCTGGAGGGGGTCAAGCAGAAACAGGTCGAGATAGTAAAGATGTGGTTTAGTGAAAGGAAACGTGACGCAAAGGTTGTCAGTAAAAATGTGTCTACTGTAATGGAACGGAACACGGATAATAAATCCAGAGGTTTCCCAAAGCTAAACGATTATCTCGAGATGGTTAAGTCAGAATATGGATACAAAGCGATACGTATTACTTCGGCTGATGGAACGGTGCTTGTAGCCACAGAACCGGGACGCATTGGTTCCAATATTATGAATGAAGATTATTGTAGGGAGGCATTAAATGGAAATGTTTTCCTATCAAAAATTCAATATCCTGCACCGGAAGAAAAAAAAGACGAACAAACCGGCAACAATGTTCCTGTGACATTCCTCTCTGCCCCATTGATTGATTCGAACAATCGTATGACCGGAACCGTTGTTCTCACCGCAGATACATTGCCTCTTACTGAGATTATGAAAAGTGCAAAATTAGGGAAAACAGGGGAGACTTTTCTTATCAACCGTGAAGGTTTTATGCTTACCGAATCTCCATTTGCTGATGAAATGAGAAAGGCTGGTTTGATTCAGCAAAGGACAGCGTTAGAGTTAAGGGTAATAAACCCGCTTACGGGAAAACTTACGTACGGAGCACAAAAATGTCTGAGTAATAATAGTGGCTATGATGCAAATGGTTATGAAAATTATGATGGCAGGAGGGTGCTGGGTGCTTGGTGTTGGATTCCTGAGCACGACTGCGGTTTACTTGCACAGATTGATATTCGAGAGGGGTATGGGGCGGCGCTTAGCCTGAAGAAGTTTGTTCTTTCAATGCTCCTGATATTGGCTTTTCCGATGACCCTGGCTGCATTTTATTTTGGGAAACGGATTTCCGCCCCTATTTTTAATATAACCGAGGTGACGAAAAAAATTACCAGTGGCGACCTGGGACAGCGGGCAAAAGACCATGGCAAGAAGGACGAAATTAGCGAACTGGCACAGGCATTCAACGTTATGGCAGAATCTCTGGAAGAAAAAACGATCAAATTAAGACACTACACCACGGACCTCGAGAATACAGTAAAAGAAAGGACCCTTGAACTACAGGAAACATCGAATTTTTTAAATAGTATTTTAGCAGGTTCTACAGAATATTCGATTATCGCGGAAGATTTGAACGGCAATATCCTCGCATTTAATAAAGGGGCAAGCCTGATTTATGGTTACAAACCAGAAGAAATGATAGGTGTGGCGAACATGAGGATTCTTCACACCGAGGAAGATTTAAAAGCGGGGAAGGTCGATCATATGTTAGAGATAGCACGCAAGACGGGTCGGTATGAGGGAGAAGTTTTGAGAAAGAGAAAAAATGGAGAGGTCTTTTCCGTTCATGTTACATTCACCTTGAGGCGCGATGAAAAAGGGCAACCTACCGGATTTGTGGTTATATCCAAAGACATTGCCGAAGAGAAGATCGTGGCGCTCGAAAGGGAAATTGTTAATAACATCAACAAGATTATTGCATCAGGTTTGGAGATTAAAGAAGCTTACAAAAATATTTATCGTGAATTAAGGCGGAGAATTGATTTTGTCTGGTTGGGGGTGGCGAGTCTTGTCGACGGGACAAAAATTGTTGAGGATTCTCATGTTGTTGATGGGATAGTATTGTCCACTGATTGGTTGCATTGCTACCGGGCTCTTTCTCATGCAACGGCGCAGGATATCTCGATCAAAAAGGGCATTCCCGTTTTTATTAAGGATACCGGTGAGGGTGCGTATCAGTTTGACCGTGAGTTATTTGTAAAAGGGATACATTCTTATGTTTGTTTTCCGTTAAAATCGAAGGGAATAACCACGGGGACTGTTACCCTGGGGAGTAAACAGAAGGATGCTTTTACCGAAGCGCATTTTGAATTATTAAGTCAAATTACGCCGCAATTGGCCATTGCCATAGAAAATGCGAGACTTTTTCTCTCCACGAGGGAGTCGGAAAAAAAATACCGGGATCTTGTGGAAAATGCGCCGGAAATGATTCATGAGGTTAGCCTGAAAGGAAATTTTATTCATGTCAACAAAACAGAATTAAACAAGCTAGGGTATTCTCTCCAAGAAATGAGGCAGATGACCCTGGAAGACATTGTCCCAAATGAATATCGCGGGGAAATAAAGAGGTTTATTGAACGGATTAAGGAGACCGGAAGTAGTGAATTGGAAACGATGTTTCTGACAAAATCAGGGAAGGAAATTAACGTCGAAATGAACGGGACAGGTATTTATAACACTAAAACAGGGGAATGTATTTGTGTGAGGGCATTTGTGAGGGATGTTACGGAAAGGAAAAGAATGGAGGAACAAGTCCGTCGATCAGAAAAATTAGCTTCGATGGGTGAACTCGCCGCAGCGATTGCGCATGAGATCCGGAATCCACTCGGAGCGATATGTAATTCTGTGGGTATTTTAGATGCCCATTTAAAATTGACGGGACAGGACAAAGATTTGCTGGAAATGATTGTCGGTCAATCCGAAAGATTAGACCGAATAATCAGTGATTTCCTGGATTTTGCCTATCCCAGTGAGCCTTCCTTTTCCTTGCAGGATGTACGGGACGTGATTAAAAATACCCTTTTCCTTTTAACGCAGGATAGCCGGTTTACTGATCAGGTTGAAATAAAGGAGGTATACGAGAGCGTGTTGCCGAAGGTTTATATTGATCCAGACCTCATTCACCAGGTATTATGGAATTTATTGATAAATGCTCTTGAAGCAATGCCGGAAGGCGGGCAAATTAAGGTGATGGCCAGAAAAGCGAATGTTTTTTTACGGGATGCGGTGGAGGTTGTGATATCAGATACCGGGAAGGGTATACCGTCTCATGAGCTGGACAAGATATTTGAACCTTTTTTCACGACGAAATCCGAAGGAACCGGTCTGGGACTTGCGGTGGTTCAACGTATCATTGATGATCATGGTGGTACCATTGATGCGGAGAGCAAGGAGGGTAAGGGGACGATTTTCTATATTAAATTGCCTGTCGGAAATGAAAAATGGGCAGTCCAGAATAAACTTTTAGTAGGATAATGTAGAACTATGGAAAACGGTAAAATTCTTGTTGTGGAAGATCAGGATGCCATGAGAGAATCCCTGATGATTGCTTTCAGAGACGAGGGATATGTGGTTGAGGGTGTTGCAAGCGGGGAAGATGCCATTCAAAAATTAAATAATCACAATGTATATGACCTGGTAGTTACGGACTTAAAAATGAAGAAAATTGACGGTTTAGAAGTGCTTAAGGCGGCGAAGGCTGCGAACCCATCCACAGAAGTGGTGCTGATTACGGCTTATGGCACCATCAGCACAGCGGTTCAGGCGATCCGGGACGGAGCATATGACTACGTAACGAAACCATTCCGGCACCAGGAAATCCTGAAGGTTGCAACGAAGGCGTTCGAAAAAAAGAGATTGAAAGACAGGGTCAGATATCTCGAAGGGGAAATTCGCGATAAGTATAAATTTGAGGGTATTGTGGGAAATTCCAATGCGATACTGGAGGTGCTAAAAATAACTTCACAGGTATGCCGCACGGAAAGCACTATCCTTGTTACGGGAGAAAGCGGAACAGGAAAAGAATTGATTGCGAGGGCAATCCATTATAATAGCCTGAGAAAGGAGTGTCCGTTCATTGTGATTAACTGTGGGGCGTTGCCTGAGAATTTGCAGGAAAGCGAACTGTTTGGGCACATGAGGGGGGCGTTTACCGGGGCCATTAAAGACAAGGTGGGCCTGTTCCTGCAGGCGCAAAAAGGAACGATTCTGCTGGACGAGATTGGTGAAACTTCACCTTCAACACAGGTGAAACTCCTGCGGTTTTTGCAGGATGGCGAGATCCGTCCTGTCGGTGGAAACAAAGCCATATACGTGGATGCAAGAATCATTGCCGCTACCAATGAAAATTTAGAAAAGGCCGTTGAGCTGGGAAAATTCAGAAAGGATCTTTTTTACCGGATCAATGTGATCCGTATCCATCTTCCTCCATTGAGAGAACGAAGGGAAGATATTCCCCTTTTAGTAGACTTTTTTTTAGAGAAGATTCTGGAAAAACTGAAAAAAGGGAAAAGGGTATTTTCCAAAGAATCAATGCGGACGTTAATGAGCTATGATTGGCCCGGCAATATCAGAGAACTCCAGAACATTATAGAAAGGGTAGTTACTTTATCCAAGAATGAAATAATAAATGTGGACGAACTTCCGCTTCCGGTAGAGGAATTTACGGGGCTTAATCTGGATCCCCTGGAGGACAAGAAGAGGAAATCATTCATTGTTGCGACTCTCGCGGAACAGGAGAAAAATGCAATAGTTGAAGCCCTGAATAAATATGGTGGTAATCAAACTAAGGTTTCGCAATTGCTTGGAATATCAACAACAACACTTTGGAGGAAGATCAAAAAGTATAGAATTAAACCACAACATGAAATATCGGATACCATAGATATATAATTTCATACTGAAATTGCTATTGCATATTGGAATGTTTTTTTTAATAGCTAAGCGATAATCCATGTAAAGATCCAAAAATAGTAGTGTTTTAATAAAACATTGATTCGATACCACTTATATTAAAATATAGGTGGTATTTTTTTTTGCTGTGTAAAGTTGGTATAGTTTTCGTTATTAGTTGAGAACAGTGTATGTTTGCCGTTGAGAAAACAGATCTTTCCGTTGTCTATAATTTTGCGCAATAGGCCTAGCTTCTTGGTACGCAACATTAGTGTTATTGCGGGTAAAAGGATGTTGGCAGATGTTCATGAAGAAAAAGACCTCTGAAACCAGGAATGTCATAGATGTTAAATTTCGGATAGAAAAAGATATTGAAGAAAAAAAAAGGGGTTGCGTAACGCGTGTTACGGATTTTTTGGGAGAATCTTCAAGGGGGGAGAGAAAAAATATGCCGGTGCTAGATGGAATAAGCAAAACAATAAGCGACTGTATGAAATTGCCCAGAGCGCCACAACCAGTGCTCACTTCAAGAGAGGTGGTGCTTTCCTTCTGTGGGGCGATGTTGGGGATAGGGGTAACAGCGTTGATGGCCTTTATATGGAAATGTCCAATGCTGTTGGGGTCTTTTGGCTCTACCGCACCATTGATATATTGTGCATATAAGTCACCTCTGGCGCAGCCAAGAAATGTTGTGCTGGGGCATTTCCTCGGCGCAAGTATCGGTGTTGTTGTCAATGATTTCTTTGGTGTGGTGTGGTGGTCAATTGCGCTCGCCGTCGCCTTGGCTATTCTTCTGATGTTTGTGACATACTCAATACACCCTCCGGCAGGTGCAACGGCATATGTGGCCATACAAACAGGGGGGTTGGGTAACGGATATTTATTTATCCTGAATCCTACTATGGTGGGAATATTTATCATGTTAACAATAGCGATAATCTTCAATAAGATGAGCAAGAGAGAGTATCCACTTCATTGGTGGTAAGCGCTGGTATTTTTAAATAAGCTTATTAATGGGGGTTGACCGGAAGTAGCAAGGTCATTCAAGAGATTATTATATTTATACTTAATAGGCCCACAATTTTGTTAAAATTACGGAGAAAACAATGTATATCTCGATTAAAAATCGACTAATTTTTTTGCTTATTGTATTTACACTACTGCCGTTTGTTTTGTTGAGGTTCGTAGCATATCCAAGGATTCGTGCGGACATTCAGGAAGTTCTTATCCGAAACCTTGATGGCATTGGGCACAAACAGGCAGAATTGGTAACCAACTGGGGGCGGGAGAGGATGAAGAATGTCCGCGTTGTTGCAAACAACCCGTTGATGGTAAGATGTGCCAAGATCACAAAGGACGATAAAGATTATCCGGATGTCGTTCAATACCTGGAGGTAGTAAAGAAGGAGTATGGTTATAAAGGTGTTCTCATAAGTAATGATCAAGGATTGGTAACAGTTGCTACATCGGAAGAAGGTGTAGGAATTGACATTTCACAAATGGATTACTTCAAACAGGCTGCCGAAGGAAAGACATTTGTGTCGAACGTTTTTCCTTCTGAAATCCCGCTTACTAACGAAGTGGGAGAGAAAGAGTTGGGAATGCCTACTATGTTTGTTTCAACGCCACTGAAAGATCGTGATGGAGTTGTCGTTGGTGTTGTTGCTATAAGAGTAGATGAAAACGCACTGAATGACCTGATGACAAGTCTTCATTTGGGACAAACAGGTGAAACCTATCTTGTAAACAAAGATGGGTATATGGTCACGGAATCTAGGTTTGCTGCTCATTTGAAAGAAATGGGGTTGGTAAAAAGAAGGTGTGCATTGGAATTAAAGCTGGTTAATTCAGAAACAGGTGAGTTAACCACCGGTGCTAAGCAGTGTGTTGCGGGCATTAATGGTTTTGATGCGAAAGGTTATAAAGACTATAGCGGTTTAACAGTTCTCGGAGTATGGCATTGGTTACCGGAGTTTAATTTGGGTGTTATTGCAGAAATTGACAGGGACGAAGGTTACGGCCCTGCCCACAACCTTAAGTACGTTGTAGCATCCGTATTATTGATTATCGCGTTTCCCATCGTGATAGTAGCGTACATAATTGGTAGGCAGACTTCGGTGCCAATCATTAAGCTGGATGAAGTGGCAAAAAAAATGGCTTCCGGAGATTTGACTCAGAGAGTGGATATAAAACGGGAAGATGAGATTGGTGAATTGGCCGATTCTTTTAATGCGATGGCAAAATTCCTGGATCAGAAAACGAAAGATGTCGTGGAGTCGGAAAAGCGATACCGGGAACTGGTTAATTCTGTCAAAGAAGGTGTGTACCAGTCTGAGCCAGGTGCTGAGGGGGTTTTTACTGTTATTAATAAAACGGGAGCGGAGATATTAGGATACGGCAGCCCGGAAGAAGTGGTAGGGACAAAAGTAAAAAACATTTACGTCGACCCTGAAGATAGAGGTCGTCTTTGTGAGAAGCTTGAAAAAGATGGGATATGGAGGGAATTTATATCTCTCTGCAAGCGAAAAAATGGCGAGAGCTTTTATGCGGAACGTACGAGCAGTTTGCTGAGAGACGAGAAAGGAAATCCTGTCTCCGTTAACGGCGTATTTAGGGATATCTCTGAGAGAAAAAAGGTGGAACAGGAAATTGCGGAGTCGGAGAAGAAATACCGGTTGATGTTTAATTCATTAAAAGAAGGCGTATATCAATCTGAACCGGAAGTGGATGGGGCGTTTTTGTGGATTAATCAAGCCGGAGCCGAAATTCTGGGGTATAAATCACCAGAAGAAGTAATCGGAACTAAGGTGAAAGATATCTATGTGAAGTCAGATGACCGTGTAACAGTTGTTGAAAAACTGACCAAAGAAGGTGTTTGGAAGGGTTTTGTATCATTTTGTAAGAGGAAAAATGGCGAACGCTTTTATATGGAAAGAACATGCAATCTGATTACTGACGAAAAGGGGAAGACCGCTCGTATTGATGGAATATTTAGGGATGTTACCGAACGGAAAGAGTTGGAGATGCAACTGCAGGAATCAGAAAAGCATCATAGACTTCTACTGAACTCTTTGAAAGAAGGGATTTATCAGTGTGAACCAACAGAAGAGGGAGTATTTACCTGGATCAACAAGTCAGGCGCTGAACTGCTCGGTTACAGTTCGCCGGAAGAAGTGATTGGTACACGGGTAAAGGATGTATATGTAAATCCCGATGATCGGAAGGAATTGATTGAAAAGTTGGATAGGGAAGGGGTATGGAGAGATTTTACATCGTATTGCAAGAAAAAAGATGGAGAAAGATTTATTTCTGAAAGAACATGCAATCTCGTGCGTGATGAAAATGGTAAACCGCTAAGAATTGAAGGTGTATTTAGGGATATAACGGAAAGATAAAGTGATTATTTATTAAAAAAATTTAAATACACTGAATTTAGGAGTAGAAAATTATGGGAAACGAAGTTTTAAAGGGTATATCGGTAAATGCGAAAACCCTTATTATAATATTGTTATTCGTGAATGTTGGATTTGCATTCAAGATGATAAATAAATACCATGAAATGAAGGAGGCTGGCTATGTCAGGGAAAAGACCTTTCGGGATCAGCTTGAAAAAAGGGTAATGAGAGCTTTTGGTTCTATGGAAGATTTGAATAAGATGGTAAATGACATCACCCGACAAAAGGAGGATGCCGAAAAGCTTGCGGCTTCTTGTAAATCACAAAGTGAGCAATTTCAGAGTACAAACAAAGACCTCATAGATGCGAAGGCAAAACTGGAGGAGGAACATGCACGATTACAAAAGCAGATATGGGAATTAGAAGACTCGCTGTCGCGTACAAAAAAGACCCTGAGCGATAAAGAGTTGGATATTCAGGAGCTAGAGAATAATTTGGAGAAACTCAGAAAGGAAAAGGCAATACTCGAAAAACAGGTTGAGGAACATTCAAAAACACCAGGAGCGTGGAGCCTTCCCAAGCAATAAATATGATATTCGTGGAAAATACGAAAGATTTTTATGTCAAGGATTTTGATTATCGGGGATCGGAAGACGGTTCGAAGGTCGTTGGTAAACATCTTAAAACAAGATGGTTTTGGAATATGTGAAGGAGTTGGATGGGATGGAGCGGTGCGATCTTGCAAAAAAAAGGTTTATGATCTTATCATGATGGATTTAGATTCGGAATCTCAGAATAATTACGAGATTTTAAAAGAGATAAAACATGTCAATTCTGATGCAGAAATTGTAGCAATCGTCTCACAGAATAGATATGATGCTAACCGAATGAACAGTAGCGGGGTGTACGATTACCTCCAGAAGCCTTTTCGACAGAAAGAAGTAATTGATATAGTAAAAAAAGCGCTGGAGAAAAAACAATTGACTGATAAAGTGCGCAATTTAGAGCAAATTATGGATGTGGATAAATTTGCCCTATAGAGAAAAGATGTAATGGGGTTTTTTAGCGAAGAGTTATTCTTTTGTCTACCTTTAGTCCGGTGAAAGGGGGTGTGAATAAATACGTATAAAAAAGTATTTGAGATGTTGTGTCGTCGAAGTATGTATTTGAGAGCAGAGGTGTGATATGAATAGAAGGGGTGTTGTTCTAGAAGTACTGTTCACAACAACATTTTAGAGGAGAATAATTAATGTTATATACTGGAAGTGTAGATACGATTGCTGCAGTGTCTGTAAAGAAATCCACTGCAATGAAGCATAGTCTTTTAGGTTTCTTGTCGCTTGCTTTGCTTGCTGGTTGTTATGTTGGGTTTGGCGTCCTTCTTATGATTATAGCTGCTGCGCCTGTTGCAGCGATAAATCCTGGAATAGGTAAAATAATAGGAGGTGCAGTATTTCCTGTAGCTTTGATTTTGGTAGTCATGGCTGGAGCAGAGTTGTTTACTGGATATAACATGGTGATGCTTGGGGGAACTTTAAGGGGTACAGTGCCATTGTCTGATGCATTGACTACCTGGTTTTGGACATACTTGGGCAATCTGTGCGGATCCATACTTTTTGCGTGGTTAATTTATATGTCCGGTGTCTTTGCTCCCGATCCATGGCATGCCTTTTTGAACAAGGTGGCTACTTATAAAATGAATGCTCCATGGTTGGAACTTTTCTTTAGAGGTATCATTTGTAACTGGCTCGTCTGTCTTGGTGTATGGTCAGCTGCTCGGTGCACGAGTGATTCTGGTAAGATACTGATGTGCTGGTGGTGTTTGTTTATTTTTGTTACGTGTGGAATGGAACACAGCGTTGCAAATATGACACTTTTATCAATCGCAAATATGCTGCCACACGGCCCTGAGATTTCATGGGGTAAAATGTTTGGATGCAACCTCTTTCCTGTTACCCTTGGTAATATTGTGGGTGGTGGCTTCTTTGTGGGATTCCTCTATTGGTTTGCTACCTATATGGATGAAAGAGGGGCAAAGAGGCTGGAGTCTATAAAAGGAGGTTCTGGAAGCGCCGGTTTGCCTCGGGCAGGTGGATCTCCCGAAGAAATTAAGGATGTTAAAGTAAAGATGAAGTCGTAACTTCGCAATAAAATTTAAGATTAGATAAGAACATGTGAAAGTCTGTTAAAAAAGTTCTAAGTACTGTTAACGAAAAAGGGCCGGTTTTATACTGGCCCTTTTTCGTTGTTCGAAGTATAACTTGTTTGATCAGGATGGGATGAAAAAAAAGAGCAGTAGTAGCAGTTTCAACATCTTCAAACTATCGGAGCTTGCCTTGATTGTATAGGATGTTTCATTTTATTTAAGCGGGTTACAGGGTAACACTGACAAACTTTGTTTATCAGTGTGATATATTCCAAATCTGTGTGTGTATATTCAAACAACATGGACAAACAAGTTTTTCGTTCGACTGATCCTTCGGCAGGCTAAGGATGTGACGCCGTGCATGGTGAGCCTGTCGAACCATCACGGCAAAGTTCACACCCCCTCTGTAATCGAAGACATAACTTGAGTTATCGATTGGAAGCATCCCCAATCGCATAAAGTTTTCCATCATTGGAACCAATATAAATGGTGCCATCGGCATCAATGGCCGGTGATGATTCTATTGCACCGCCTGTTTCAAAAAACCATTTCAAACTTCCATCGGCATTTAAGGCATACAATTTTTTATCTCTTGAACCGATATAGATTGTGCCGTCTGCAATAACCGGTGACGAGTGAACCGAAGATCCTGTCTCGAAGCACCACTTCAGTTTTCCCATGGGTGTAAATGCATAGATGTTATTGTTTCCGGAACCAAAGTACACGTTTCCCTCAGTATCGATGGCTGCAGAAGAATCAATATCGTAGAGCGTATCAAAAGTCCATTCTACATGACCATCCGGACGAAAAGCGTAAAATCTCGCATCCTCAGAACCGACATAAATATTTCCATTTGGTGCGATTAAAGGAGATGCGTCGAGCAGATATCTGGTACCAAAACTCCACACGGCTTTGCCTGCAGGTTTCATGGCAAATAAGTAATAGTCTCCGGAGCCGAAATAGATCATGCCATCCGGTGCTATGGCAGGAGACGACACAATATGGTCTGCTGTCTTTTGCGTCCATCGAAGCTGTCCGTCGTGGGTAATGGCGTGGAGTTTGTTATCCCACGATCCCACATAAATCATACCATCGGGCGCAATGGCAGGGGATGAAATGATACCGCCTTCAGACTTATATTTCCACCGTAAAGTACCGTCGGGATTTACTGCATAGAGGTGCCCGTCCCACGAGCCGAAAACAATGACACCGTCTTTTCGGATGGCAGGCGATGAATCAACCTCATTTTGTGTTTCAAATGCCCATTTCAGTTTGCCATTTCTGGAGATGGCATAGAGCTTTTTGTCTTTTGAACCAAAGTAAATAGTACCGTCTTTCCCGATTGCCGGAGAGGAAGTAACAGGACCTCCGGTTTGAAATATCCATTTGAGTTCAGATTTTTGAATACCCACAGATACGCTTCTTCCGGTATGCTGTAAGTCGTGCCTGAACATGGGCCAAGGAGAGTCGGCGAGTTGTGCATAAAGTGTTGTTGGCAGTGCGACAAAAAATAACGAAACGAATAATAGCGGCAGTGTAGAAGTTCCAGTACGTTTTTTAAGCATGAATGGTTCCTTATATTAAAGTATTTGAATTTCAAGTGAATCCTCTACCGGATAGGCAAGGCTAAATCTCTTGTAGAGGAGGACAGCCGTTTGCCCCTGCTTCTGGCGCTGATTTAAACTTGTAAAAACTGAACTACGTCATATAAGCAAGGTTGGAATTAGCGCTTGACGTGAGAAGTATTCCAGATATTTCGCTCCAACCGTCTACGATTAAATCAGCACGAAATATACCTTGCCATAGGTGTGCATCGCCCACAAAAAAGACAAGCAACGGTGAATAAATGCGTGGTGTTTGATGGCCAATGCAGCTCTTCCCAGTTAACCAGCTATACAAAAAATCGGGTAACAATTTAGTTTTTTGAAAATTTCCAATAAAAACCGGATATTAAATGCAGTAGGGGCAGGTTTCAAACCTGCCCCTACAAGGCAACATGATTCCTATAGGAGGGTTTTTAAAAAAACGAAATTGTTACAAAATTGGTAATACGTGTATAGATAGTATCAGAGCATTCCCTTCGTTGACGGAATATCTTTCACACGCTCGTCTATCCGGACAGCATCTTGCAATGCCTTCGCAAGTCCCTTAAATATAGCCTCTGCTATGTGGTGTGTATTGCTGCCGTACGGTACATTTACGTGCAAATTTATTCCGGCATTTGTACTGAACGCCTTGAGAAATTCTTCAATGAGTTCTACATCAAAATTCCCAATCTTCCCGGTATGGAAGGTGGCATTATACACCAATGCAGGTCTGCCGCTGATGTCCAGGGCGATTGAGGCAAGAGCTTCTTGCATCGGGATGCTTGAATTTGAAAATCGTCGGATCCCCTTTTTGTCTCCCAATGCTTCTTTCAGCCCCTGTCCCAGACATATTCCCACGTCTTCTACCGTGTGATGATCGTCTACCATACGGTCGCCAACAGCTCTGAGTTCCAGGTCGAGCAGGCTGTGTTTGGTGAGGATATCAAGCATATGGTCAAAGAAGCCGATACCGGTAGTAATATGGCTATTGCCCTCTCCGTCGATGTTGAGGGTTAAAGCAATCTCTGTTTCTTTGGTCTTTCGCTGAATGGAGGCTGTTCTTTTTGTCATAATAATTGTATCAATATGACTGCTGCATCCGGGTTTACCGGCAGCAGACATTACTTATTTTTGAATGTTTGGTAGTTACTAGTTCTTTCAGATGTTGAATCAGTGTGTCGATTTCTTCTCTTGTCCCAATGGTAATGCGCAGACAATCGTCCAGTCGTCGCAGATTAAAATATCGCACCAATATCTTCCGTGATTTGAGTGCCTGGTAAAGCGTGTGTGCGGATATTCCTTTCATACACCGCGCCAATACAAAGTTGGTTTGTGAAGGATATACAAAAAATCCCATTTCCTGCAGGGATTTCATAAGATGGAGTCTTGTTTCCTTTATCTTTTCGACATGTGTCTTCATGCTTTTTTGATCATCCAGCGCTGCTACTACGGCTGCAATGCTAAGGCGATCAACATTATACGAATCCTTTACCTTCATCATCCCTTGAATGAGAGGCTCCTGTGCAATACAAAAACCCAGTCTGATACCGGCCAATGAGTAAGATTTCGACAGGGTTCTCAGGATAAGGACATTACCGTGTTGCTCTACCAGGGAAAGGCAATTATCTTCTGCAAAATCAGCATATGCCTCGTCAATGACCAGCACTCCATCAATCTGAGAGGCAATTCTGGATATTTCCTGAGACGGAATCATCGTGCCGGAAGGTGAATTTGGATTTGCAAGAAAAGTAACTTTCGCCCCCTTTATCAGAAAATCTTTGGGAAGGGCGTAGTCTTCAGTAAAGTCTATGTTACACGCCGTGCTGTCTTGAAGTTCTGCAAGTGTTTTATAAAGCATATACGAGGGATAGGGGAAAACAACCTTATCCCCTTCCCCTGCAAAACTCCGTATAATTATCGATAACAAGTCATCTGAACCGTTTCCTGCCATAACGTATTCCGGTTTTGTACCTAAGATGTCAGCAATTTTTATTCTGGCTGCTGTTGCGATTGGATCAGGATAAAGACGCAGATTCTCATTCACTGCCTCGTTAATAGCATGTAATACCTTTGGAGAAGGCGGATAAGGATTTTCATTGGTGTTGAGCTTTATGTACATGCCGTCTTTCGGCTGTTCGCCGGGTATATATCCGGACATCCTTTCAATATTGGGTCGAAAATAGCTCAATAGGGTACTCCTTTAAAATTTTGGTAAGGATTTTTTTCTATTACGACGGACGTTTTCCTTCGGAGTTATCCGTATTTGAACGGACCATGTATGTGCATCCAAACCCTCAGCTCCTGAAATTTCAGCAATATCTTGATATGCTTCCCTGAGCGCTGATTTGGAATAGGTTATCGCACTGCACCTCTTCAGGAAATCATTGACCGATAATCCAGATGAAAAACGCGCAGTTCCCCCCGTTGGAAGTACATGGGAAGGACCTGCAATGTAATCTCCCACAGCAACCGGGGTGTACGGTCCCAGAAAAATTGCCCCGGCATGTTTTATTCGCGAGATAAGGGATCTGGGGTTTTGTGTCATAATCTGCAAATGCTCCGGAGCTAAGGTATTGGCTATTTCAACGCATTCTTCAAGGTTTTTGGTCAGAAGAATAATGCCAAATTTTTCAAGACACTCTTTTGTTCCTGCATACCGCTTGAGTTTCGTTAATTGTTGTTTTAATTCCCGATTTACCTGTTCTGCCAGTACCGTTGAGCACGTGACCAGGATTGAGATTCCTGGCGTGTGTTCTGCTTGGGATAACAAGTCAGAAGCAACAAACGACGGATTGGCATGGTCATCTGCGATAATTACCACTTCACTGGGCCCTGCCAGCATATCGATGCCGGCATATCCAAAGATTTCCTTTTTTGCAAGGGTTACAAAAATATTTCCCGGTCCCACAATCTTGTCAACCCTTGGAATCGTCTCTGTGCCAAACGCAAGAGCGGCAATGGCCTGGGCGCCGCCTATCTTGTATATCTCACCGACGCCAGCTTCCCTCGCAGCAACAAGCCTTTCTGGTGGAATGGTTCCGTCCTGAGAGGGCGGTGTGGTCATAATAATTTTTTTTACGCCTGCGACATACGCCGGGATGGCATTCATCAAGACCGTAGAAGGATAAGAGGCTGCGCCGCCTGGGACGTAAACCCCTGCGCTTTCTAAAGGGGTATATAAAGTATCAAGCACAATACCGTCTGCCTTCAACGGGTTAACCTTGGGGATACGGATATGTTCCTGATATATCCGTATGTTTTTAACGGCTTTCTGTATGGACTTTACAAAACGATACGATATTTTTCCGTATGCCTCTACAAGTTCCTGCTCTTTTACCAGAAAATCCTTTGGCGAAAGAATCGCATGATCAAAGCGCCTGCTATATTTAACCAGGGCTGCGTCCTTTCGTTTTTTAACATCATGGATAATTTTTAGTACCGTTGCGCGCTGAACAGACGAGTTATTAAAAAGACTGAGCGTTTTCTTGAGTTTATCAATTTCTCTGTCAACGTTACCTTCCCATGTCCTGAGTATCCGCATTATTGAATTACCGTGTAAAAACTTTTTTCTTCCACCAAATTTCCCCACAACTACTCCGTGCCCTCTTTTCTATTGGAGACCTGGTTGCAGTTTGCTGCGTTATGGCAGTCTCAAAAATTATCGAGGACTCAGTCTCGTTATCCGTAAGATATTTATCAGTAAGGTATTATCAATAGATAAGTTAGAAATTATATTTTTAGCCAGGATCATTGTCAAGGAAATACGAAAGATTTTCAGATAATGTTTCCGGTAGAGAGATCATATATCCATGAGAAATCTGCAGGTTGGTATTCAAAAAGTTCTCCTTTATGGAAAAAGGCGGCTATCTCCCTTTCGGCAGCGGCAGAAGAGTCAGAACCATGGATCAGGTTAAACCGGTTGCTGACGGCATAATCGCCGCGAATGGTACCAGGCTCTGCTCTGAAACCGAAGGTTGCTCCCATCATCTTGCGTGCAATTTCTACAATATTTTTTCCTTTCAGAACCATAACGATTACCGGTGCAGAAGTGGTGTATTTGACCAGTGGTTCAAAAAAATCCTTACTCTCATGTTCGGCATAGTGCTGCCTCGCCATGGTTTCAGAAATTTGGATCATCTTAAGCCCTATGATTTGAAATCCCTTTTCCTCAAAACGAGAAATGATCTTGCCTAAGAGACGGCGTTGAAGGGCATCTGGCTTTAAAATGATTAAGGTCTTTTCCATACCCTGTTTTCCTTTCCTTGTAAACTTATATGATGGTCTGTTTTCACATACCTTCCTTGAGTTTTTTGACGTAAAGTGCCCTTGTTTGCAAAAAGAAATTTTGATATTCGGAACTCTTGTAGTCAGGAAACGTCCATGGGAAGGATTCATATCCGCCTCTGCGATAATTCAAGGTTACTTCTGCATAGATGCCATGTTGTAAATAGATACGGTGGGAGAAATCCTTGGTAGAAGCGAGGATGAGCCGGCTTTCATTCAGATAACCAGGGTCAATATTGACCGGACGTTTCACAGAATATTTCTTTGAAGCAGCAATGACTTCCTCAAGGGTATTGGTTTGTACTTTAATAATGGCAATCTCATCGGGTGAAATGAGTTTTTCGAAGCTATAAAATTGTCTCTGAATTCCTTCACCCATTTCTTCACGATAATAATCGGTAAAATGAAAAGGCAGTACGTCGCTTTTTAAATCAATGGTGCCAAAAGATGCTTCCAAGGCTTTTCCCGTTTCCGGGAGAAGTTCGGGAATATTTGTCAAAATACCAATTGTTAAATTTACCGGTTTTGGCTTGAAAATGAGGCCCAAGGTAATTGCTGTTTACAGAGGTTAAAATAATTACAGATACGAATGCACAGAAAATGAATATAGAAAAATTATATCATGAAGATTTCGACAGATCTTTAAAAAGCTGTTCTATCTTTGGCCGAACCCCATCAGGTGTTGTCTGGAATGTTTCGCCGTTTTTCCTCAACTTTATTTCAATCTCTTTCGTTTCGGTAAATTTCTTGCCGATGATAATTTTTAATGGGATGCCAATCAGATCTGCATCTTTAAATTTAACACCGGGCCTCTGGTCGCGGTCGTCCAGCAACACCTCCATGCCCGCAACATTTGTAAGATCATCATAAAGGTGATCTGCCACCTGCATGACAGAAGGATCGTTGACGTTGACGGGGATGATAATGATCTTGTACGGCGCCAGTGAAAGCGGCCATATAATTCCGTTTTCATCGTGTGACCTTTCAATGGCAGAAGCTATGATACGGTTAATCCCTATTCCGTAGCAGCCCATGATCATCGATTTCCCCTTGCCATTGGCGTCCAGGAATTTTGCCTTTAGAGTATCGCTGTATTTTGTGCCGAGTTTAAATACATGTCCGATTTCAATTCCCTGTGAAATGTTGATCTCGTGATTGCATATTTTGCACCGGTCGCCCGTGGTTACATAGCGAATATCTGCAACACGGCTGATGTTAAAATCACGTTCGGCATTGACATTGTCTAAGTGCATGTCTGATTTGTTAGCACCGGTAACAAAATTGTGAAGTACGGATACCGCCTGGTCCGCTATGATTTCTACCTTCAGCCCCACAGGACCAGCAAACCCGACCCGGGCATGCGTAACCTGCTCTATAGTGGCTTGATCCGCCAGTGCAACCGCACCCTGGCCAAGTACCTTGGTTAATTTGGTTTCATTGACCTCATGATCACCGCGCAGGAGGACAGCAACCGGTTGACCGTTTGAGATATAAATCATAGTTTTAACCATCTGATGAGGTTTTATCTGTAAAAAGTCACTGACCTCCTGGATAGTATGCTTGTTGGGTGTTGGGATTTCCTTAAGCGTCCGGAGCGCTGCATGGTTTTCTTGCAGAAGAGGGGCAGGTTCTGCACGCTCACGGTTGGCACTGTAACCGCATTTCGGGCATCGGATGAGAACATCCTCCCCCACAGGACTCGGAACCATAAACTCATGGGAAACATCTCCGCCCATAGCGCCTGAGTCTGCTTCAACAACGAGATAGTCAAGGCCACACCGATCAAATATGCGGCAGTAGGCGTCATACATGGATTTGTAGCTCTTGTTAAGACCCTCGTAATCCAGGTCGAAGCTATAGGCGTCTTTCATGATAAATTCTTTGCTGCGCAGAACGCCGAAACGGGGTCTCGTTTCATCCCGGAATTTGGTTTGAATTTGGTACAGCGTGATGGGAAGTTGCCGGTAGGAATTAATTTCATTTCTCACGATATCCGTAATAATTTCTTCGTGGGTAGGGCCGAGTGCCGTAATTTTGCCATGCCGGTCTTCAAAGGTGATCAGGTCGTCTCCAAATACCTGTAAGCGGCCACTTTCTTCGAGAAGATCCAGCGGTTGAAGGGACGGGAGGAATACCTCAACTGCACCCGCCCGATTCATCTCTTCGCGTACAATGGCAATGACTTTATTCAGCACGAGGGTTCCCAGGGGTAAATATGCATAAGCGCCTGCCGTGATCCGACGGATCAAACCGGCGCGGATCATTAGTTTATGACTCTCGATTTCCGCCTCTGATGGGCTCTCTTTCAGTGTGGGAATCAGGGTTTGCGACCATTTCATCAGTTTCTATTCCTTAAAAAGTGTACGTGATAGGTACGGAAGAAAGTTCGTGCTCTGTGAGGAAAACATTATAATTCTTTCTCTGTGGCTTTCAAGGATTAAAATAGAAGCAACACAAATGAAGCAGTTCAGTTCCTGACTCCCCTCATTGAGGCGCGAGCAAAGGCGGACCAATGGAACGTTTGTATCAGAACATGGAATAGAAACATCTTAAACGAAGCAGTTCAATGTCCATTTTCAAATTTGGAATTCTGGAGCGGGTATAATGATGGGCGTGTTTATACGGTCATCGTTGGTCCTTTTGATCTCAATGAGTTCAGATTATGAGTGGGTTTGTGCTTTTGTTTTTGACTTCTCCCGGGTAGGTTTGCGCATAAAAGTCAGATCGACTTTCATCTTGTATTCAATCGTGAACTTCAGTATAGTTAAACCTTTGTATTCATGACACAATAAATTTTTCGGAGTTGAGTTGTGGTTTTATTTATACAACATATTGATATTGAAGGCCCTGGCACTATTGCAGATTTTCTGGAAGACAATGCGATACCGTATGTGGTTGTCGATCTCTCGCAGGGAGACAAGGTACCTAAGCTGGAAAAGGATTTTCATTCGGTTGTTTGTCTCGGCGGCCCCATGAACGTATATGAAGAGGAGAAATATCGGTTCCTGAAAGAAGAGGATTTTTTGCTCAAAAGAATTGCTGATGAGGGAGTGCCCTTTCTGGGAATTTGCCTGGGCGCTCAATTGATTGCGAAGGCAACCGGTGCCCGGGTGATCAAAAATCCTGAGAAAGAAATTGGGTGGTATAAGATCGTTCTGAATGAGAATGGATTGAAGGATGATTTGTTTAAAGACCTTCCGGAAGTTTTCAAGGTGTTTCAATGGCATGGCGATACCTTTGGCATACCGCACGGGGGAAAACGATTGGCCTTCTCGGAACTCTGTCAAAATCAGGCGTTAAAATACGGCCGAAATATATGCGGTATCCAGTTTCACGTAGAGGTGACAAAAGAGATGATTGCCCGGTGGGCAGATGTTTACAAAAATGAATTGGATTCCCTTGAAGGCCTTGTGTCAGACAGACAAAAGATGTTGGACGATTACGCTGCTTTAGAGAAGGATTACATGAGACAAGCGGAGCAGTTCTATGTGAATTTTTTCACGACAGCAGGTTTGTTGAAAAAGAAGTTTTTTTCTTTTTAACCATACCCATAAAAGTAAAAGATCAAATCAGGCACGGATATAGATAAAAGCGGAGACAATTCATGAACGGCTTGAATTCGGGTCTTTTATATTGACGAGGAAAGTAAAATCTGTTAAGGTAGATGCGCTTTACACGAACAACTGCATCAATATTCTCGCCCAAAGCTACCCTTTTCTTAAAAACTAGTAGTTGTGTATAAACCCATGATAAATAGTTTTTTATAAAAAAACTGCAAATTCGATGTATCGTTTATTCGTCATATTGGTAAGTCTGTCGTGCCTGGCAGGGTGTTCCGCAATCTCGGAGAAAATTGCGATTGAAAAAGTACAACTAAAGACGGCTGTAGAGCTTCGTCGAAAACTGGATGAATGGACGGAACAGCTACATTCCCAAGATCCTGCCATTCGAAGCTCAGCGGCTGTTTCTTTATTGGGTCTTAATCTTCTTAATGCGCAGGAACCATTGATAAGAATTTTGAAAGATACCAAGGAGCGTGAGGACGTTAAAATCTCCGTTATTAAAGCATTTGGATTTACCAAAGATGATCGGGCAACGGATATCCTGATTTCTTTACTGGGAAGTGATTCGGCTGCAATACAAAATGCCGTAGTCGAGACCTTGGGGGAATTAAAAACAGCACATTCCGTTCTGATGATGTCGGAAGCAATGCTGGATCCTCAACGGCCACTCAATGTGAAAATGTTATTAGCAAAGGCGTTGGGAAATACGAACGATCGTGATGCGATCGAGCCTTTAATTAAGATGCTTGCGGTAGATGACCCTGGTCTGCAGGAAGTTGCAAAAAAATCCCTGGAAAAGATCACAAAGCTTTCCAGTAGCAATGATGCCGGGTGGTGGAATGAGTGGTGGGCGCTTAATAAAACAAAGACCCGTGAGCAGTGGCTCGAGGATCTCGTAATAAAACAGGAAGAGCACGAAAAACAATTGGAATCAAAAATAGAACAAATGAAGCTTGAGGTAGCTCAAAAGTCAATCAGGCTGCTTGAGACCCGCCCGGATAAAATGGACCCAAAACCTTTAATTGAGGCTATGAGAAGCGACTATCCGGAAGTAAAAATATATGCGGCAAAAGAATTGGTAAAACTCAAAGACCCTTCCGTGGTTGATGTATTAATTCAGACAATTTCAGACCCGTCAGAAAAAGTTCGGATAGAAGCAATTCAGACCTTGGGAGAGATTGGCGATGAGAGGGCTGTTAAACCTCTGATTGGCATCATGAATGATGAAAACCTTGAGATCAGAGAAAAGGCGGTAAAATCACTTGGCAAATTGGGGAAACGTGAGGCAGTTGATGCTCTTATTTCGGCACTTGGCAATAATAGTGATTTGTCCGTGATTCGTGCCATTATAGAAGCGCTGGGACAAATTGGAGATCCACGGGCAGTTGGCCCCTTGCTTGGATTTTTAACCCATAAAGAACCACGAATACGGGAATGTACGGCTGCAGCGCTGGGGAAACTCCGCGATAGCCAGGCAGTAGATGCTTTGATCGCTGCCTTGAATGACGAACAGGAACGAGTCCGTTGGTATGCCGCCGATAGTTTAGGTAAGATCGGAAATCCTGTTTGCGTCGATTCCCTCAAGAAACTCCTCTCCGATGCCAGTGCCCGGGTGAGGGAATCGGCAGTGACGGCGCTGGGGCAGATCGGGAATGAGCAGGCAATAGAATCCCTGATAAAGGCATTGCAGGATACGGATAAGCGTGTTGCAGAACAGGCTGCGGAATCTCTGATTAATATTAAAAAAATGAGTTTTGATAGTATGGATTCTGTTGCAACAACCTTTTATGATAATAAAGACTACAAGAGGGCTGAATATCTCCTCGAGAGACAAATTGCAGACTATTCAAAACAACCTGAGCTTCAGGAAAAGATTGTGCAAACGAAATTTAAATTGGCGAAAACGCTGTTCGCTCTGCGGGATTGGCAGAAGGCCCTCGGTTTTTACGAGGACATAGTAAAACAATTTCCGAATGACGATACCATAAAACCGGAACTTATTCAGTGTTTAAAAGAGACAAAGCAATATGACCGTGCATTAGAATGGTGTTCAGCCTGGGCCAAAGAAAGTTCGGAGAATGCCCAATGGTGCTGGCAGAGCCGTTTGGACATAGCCAGAACAATCTTTGCGCAGGAGCGGTATGAAAAGGTTAAGAGCCTTATCGATAGCTTGAAAGCAGAAGATCCCAATCTTGGGGGGGAGCAATTTGGCCCTTCTTTTCAGGAATTGAGCAAGCAGTGTTCTGAGAATTTAGCTCATCCGGATAAGGCAAGTCAGAAGATGGGGTCAGTAGAAATGTCTAATCTTCGCGAGAAAGAGTAATTATCTCTGGGGCATGGGTAAGAATTATGAAGATACTTATTGTTGGTGCGGGTGCAGTTGGTTTTAACCTGGCGAAGCAATTATCAAAGGAGGGGCACGATATCTCCGTTATCGAAAAAAATCACGAACTCGTAAAACGGATTAACGAAAAGCTGGATGTTTCTGTTGTGCTGGGGAGCGCCTGCTCTCTCATGGTCCTGGAAGAGGCAGGGATAAAAGATTCCGATATGGTGTTGGCAGTTACGAGCAGTGATGAGATCAATATGGTGGTGTGTATGATTGCACACAATTATGGTGTCAAAACCAAAATTGCCCGGATAAGAAGCCCGGAATTTAGCGATGAGCAACCGATTATGCACCAAAATGGCTTTCACATAGATCACGTGGTAAATCCCGAAAAAATCACGATCAATTCTATTTTGAATATCATTGGAACGCCGGGGGCCACCTACGTAGCGGATTTTACTGAAGGAGATATCCTTTTACGGGGGTTCTGCGTACCTGATGATGCCCCCATCGTAGGGAAAAAACTCTCTGAATTAAAAGAAATTGAATCTACCGATTCATTTCTCATCGTTGCCATCCAACGAAATGAGGAGATGGTCATTCCGATGGGTGAAACTAAAATAATGCCACGTGACAATGTTTTTGTGCTTGTGGCAAAAGCGGCGTTACCGTATTTTCTTCCGATGGTGAACCGGCGTGCAGATGAGGTAGAAAAGGTCGTTGTCTATGGCGTAAATCGTGCAAGTATCGAACTCGCGAAAAAACTGGAAGAGCTAAAGATTCAGGTTACCATAATTGAACCGGACAGCGAAAAAACCCAACAAGCGGCAACCGTCCTTGATAAAACGATCATCCTCCAGGGAGATGCACTTGATATCGACCTCCTGAAGGAGGCATCCATTGACATCGCCGATTTCTTCGTAGCCGTATCCGAGAGCGAACAGACCAATATCTTGTCTTCGTTGTTAGCCAAAAGGCTTGGTGCAAAGAAGGCAATTGTGCTCACGGTAGACCCGGCGTTTATGACGATTATTAATTCGTTAGGAATGGATATTGTGATAAATCCCCGCCTTATTACGGTAGGCTCTATATTGCAGTATATTCGACGCGGGCACACGCTTTCCGTAGTAAAATTTCAACAGAGCGAAGCTGAGGTGATAGAACTTGTGGCTGCGGAAGGCTCAAAGATTGTGGGTAAACCTCTCAAAGAAGTATCCTTTCCACAAGGTTCTATCCTCGGCGCTATTGTGCGCGAAGGTGTCATGCAGATACCGACAGGTAAAACCATCATTAACCCTGAAGAAAGAGTCATTGTCTTTGCCCTGCCCAACGCCATTGAAAAGGTTCAGTCCCTCTTTATCGGTAAAAAAGACCGGGCATAAATTCATCCATGGATAAGGCACAGAGTTTATGAATTTCCCTATTGTTTTACATACCGTGAGCAACTTGGTGCTGATGCTGACGGCAATCCTGCTTATTCCCTTTGGCGTGGCCTGTTATTATAACGACGACGCCGCAATGTGGGCGTTTGTTTACTCCATTATCATCACCGGTATTTTGGGTGGATTCAGCAAAGCAATATTTAGAAATAAAGATGCAGAAATCAGCGTTCGGGATAGCATCGCCATTGTAACGTTTAGCTGGATTGTATGTATTTTTCTGGGGGCATTTCCTTTCTGGTTTTCTGGTGTATGCTCCACGTATTGTGACGCAGTTTTCGAGGCCACGAGTGGTTTTACCACTACCGGTGCATCTATTTTTAAAGATGTTGAAGCACTTCCGCATAGCATTCTTTTTTGGAGGTCGTTTACTGCCTGGCTGGGAGGCATGGGAATTATTGTTATCTTTGTTGCCTTGCTGCCAGCCATGGGTATCAGCGGCTATCAGCTTTTTAGTGCTGAGGTCAGTGGCCCGACTACTGATAGACTGAAACCAAGGATTGGAGAAACGGCGAAATTACTCTGGATTATTTATCTTATCATTACTGTCGCTATGATCTTAGCCCTCTTTTGTGGGGGTATGCCTTTTTTCGATGCTATATGCCATACCTTCGCCACGGTATCTACAGCCGGTTTTTCAACAAAAAATACGAGTATTGCCTTTTATAACAATCTTTATATAGAAATTGTTGTTGCAACTTTCATGTTTATTTGTGGATGTAACTTTGCTCTGTATTACAAATGTTTTAAAAAAGAATTCAAAAAGGTTCTCAAGAACTCGGAACTGAAGTTTTTTGCGGGACTCATTCTGTCAGCCATTGTTTTTGTCGCGGCAACATTGTATCTTAGCGGGCCGGAATGCTTCAATGGCGGGATCAAGGATAACCGGTATTACAGTCTGGGAAATTCTTTCCGATACTCCTTTTTTCAGATTATAACCGTGTGCACGGGAACGGGCCACGTTTCCGCGGATTTTGATCTGTGGCCACAGGCATGCCGCTTTCTGCTGATTTTATTAATGTTTATCGGGGCATGTGCAGGCTCAACCGGCGGTGCCATAAAATGTGTACGGATATTACTCTTGCTAAAGTCGAGCTTACGAGAATTAACGCGCGTGTTGCGGCCACGTATGGTAAAACATATAAAACTCAACGGGGAATCGGTAAGTGAAGAAATTGTCGCAGAGAGCTCGGTATTTTTTGCCGTGTATTTAGGCTTCTTTGGTATCGCTTCCCTGGCATTAATGACGATGAACACAGACATAATCACCGCTTTTTCAGCCGTAGCAACCTGTATGGCCAACTGTGGACCGGGCCTGGCAAAGGTTGGTCCTACGGCTAATTTTAGTAACGTGGCTTATGCAGGTAAGTGGGTCTTGAGTTTTTGTATGCTTCTCGGCAGATTGGAAATTTATAGCTTAATCCTCCTCTTTTTACCGATGACATGGAAACGTTAGAATTCTATAGTATTACTAAGTCAACATGTTGACATCTTGCATTTTAATATTTAAGAAATCAGGTGTAACCATGTTTGTCTTCCATCAGAGGGAGTCAGGGAGGGAACGAAGAGTCCATCTGAACAAGCAGTCGGCCTTGGGGACTCTGTGGCTTTGCCGGTAAATTTTCCTTTTCCTTCGGGGAACATGCGCATGGTTTTTTATGAAGATTTGCCATATTGATGCATAGCAAGAGGGCATCTTACGGACTTCGTGGAGTTTGTCCCGAAGGGGCGTGATATTAAAGTTGTAGTATCATTTTTCCCTGAGGTAAGGATGTGTATTGTGGTTTTCCCGGAGATTTTCTTGTTTGGCGTGAAGGCAGGAGACTTCCTTAACAGGCCATGAATCCTGCTCCGAGAAGCCTTTTCTTTAACCAGGAGGTATGAATACGGCTCAAACCAAGAATCCATGCTGCTTCTGAGCCCTTGAGCTTTTTGTGTCCATGACGTCTTAATAGCCGTATGCCGTGTGCTTTACCTCTTAATGTTGTTACCGGGCTCTCCCGGGTTTTTTTCATTCATTCCTTCCTTCCTTCCTGTATCTGCTGCCTCATTGAGATGCTTTTTTACATGAAACGATCCAACACTATCAAGGCATTCTTCACATGCTCTTTCGTAGACGTAAGAAAGCCCTTTGCACCTTCACTGCCACGGCCTTTTTTCTCTTACAATATCCTTTGTCTGTCTTACGGATAAATGTATCCAGCGAACTCTTGCCTGTGCCTATTGTTTATGGGTTCAGGATATCGTATTGCACCTCTATGGCTCTTACGTGCCGCATCCCATAACAAATTCGCACGGAATTGGAAAGCGCACATCGCTCTCCAATTCCGTGCACAAATGGTGTTACGATAAAATTTATCAATTTCGGGTTGAATTAACGGGCAGCAGTTTGGAGGCGCTCCTAAGGTTTTAGGTTCGTGATTTATTGGATTGATCAACTTTTAACAATGCCAGTCATTTGAGGCTGAATAGTCTCTTCCTCTTTTATTTTAGGGGCTCCTTTTGCAGTAGTTATTTTTATCATGGAAAATATCATACTGACAAAGATAAAACCCCAGGCCGCATATGCCGCATAAATAAAATATTTTGATATATTGGCGATAAAGGGAATCTGAATAGCCTGCGAAAGCCTTATCGTGCATGCAGTATACATGCCCAAAGGGAAGACCATAGCCCAGTAAAGAGGATTATATTTAAACGGGATTTTATTAATTCCATATTTCCATATCCCAATAATAATTAAATAAGGTATCCACCATGTGCCAAAAGACCAAAAAAACAGGGTAAATCCTTTTGTAAATCCCAGGAAATCGGTATAAGATCCCGCCACTTTGGGGGTGTTTATACATAAAACTGAACCTGCCAACGTTGTAATAGCAAGCGCACCCATATTAATCCAATAGGGGGGTATTAAGGCATCAGGAGATGCTTTGAAAAATACCAGACGGTATATAATGAGTGTAATTAAGGCCATATAAATAAACGAACCAATCATCCACCATGCAAAAGACAAAAACATTACAAAACTTCCATAATCTCCAAATTTTGGAGCAAGCATAGCGCCCAGAACCGCCACGGATTGCGTCCCTACGGTGGCAGTCAGCCATCCTCCATGCAATACCACTTCAATCCTCTGATCGCACTTAACAAACAGGATACCAAAGGCGGATAATGAAATAATTGTCCATAAAAAAATGCCAAAATACCAAAATATCCTGGCAATTTCGGGTTGGTTTGCTATTCCCGCAAACTGAGATCCCAGTATATTTGTACCCGCAACTATAGTAAAAAAGACAAGGCTTAATTTTGGATTGGAGAGATCGTTATAAAGATTATCCCAAAACATCACTGCCCGGAGTATTTGCAATGACATAATAATTGCGTACGCAACGATGTTAAGATAAAAAAGTCCATAAGCTATGCGGTTAAATCCCAGCAAATCAGATGCAATGGAGATTATACCGGTAGACATCACCATTGCAAAATAGATTGTCTGGAATGTCCTTATGGTATCTCTGATAACACTCATTAGCCTTCTGCCTCTCCTTTGTTAAAGATTCCCAATAAGAGACTAATCACAAGAATTTATTAAGCACCCAATCTTGCAAACAATGCGTGGCCTTATTGCAGGATTAGGCCGGAAATAATAAAATTTTTTAAGGGATTCATGGTGTTTTAAGGATGAAAACACGGAAAAGAAGGTTCACTTTTTCTATGAAGAATATAGCATAAAATAGAGAAAGAAGACAACCGAAAATCAAGACAGGAATGAGTGAGAGGGATTAACGGTACATTCAGGACTGTTACCCGTGCCGATCCTCATGGGGAAATTGTTATTCAGGCGGAGAATTCAAGTCTTCTTCGTCCCCGCCTTTGCTTCGTTATAGATAATAGAATATCTGTTCTTCTATTCTCTTCTTACAGATACAAAATATGATTAATCTATTGTCTTGAATCCTTTAAAATTATTGCTAGAATACACACCGTTAGAAATGAAACGTGCAGAGTCAAAAGAAACGATATTGATACGGAAACGAAAATTTCTACCCTCTGATGAGCTTTTGGTTCATAGGGACTCACCGTGCAATATACTAAATAAAAGGCAGGTAGTATGACTACAGCACAAAAACCATCTGATGAATTCTCCCCCACAAAAAAGCAACTTCTTACCATCTGCTTTTTAGCAACAACGCTTTTTATTGCCAGTATAATAAAAGCAGGCATGGATTATCATTGGTGGTTGCCCAAAACGGAGATAGTCAGTAGCCTTAAACCGGAGGATATAAAAATTAAATTCGATATTAATTCATGCCCCTGGCATGAGCTGGTTTTACTGCCTGCGTTGGGTGAGACAAAGGCGAAGGCCATTGTTGCTTATCGCGAAAGACATGGCAATTTTACAACCCTGGATGATCTTGAAAAGGTTAAGGGTATAGGAACTTCCATCATAGCGGCTATCAGGGATTATGTAACGGTAGACTCAGCTACGACTAGTGCATCTAAGGATAACCAGGAATAGACTGTATGAAAAACGAACGGCAAAAAATGCTGGACAATCTGTGGATACGCGTAATGCTCGCGGGCATTTCGATTATTATCTTTTTCACTTTGTGTTATTTTTTGAGAGGCACGCTCATTTCCCTTCTCATGGCGTTTATTGTTGCCTATATCTTTAATCCTGCGGTTGATTTCTTTGAACGGAAAACGTGGCCATTTACCCGGAAACACATCCAGCGTGGATTTGGTATCGTCTTCATTATCATTACCGTTCTCCTGACTACCGCCGGATTTCTTACTTACGCAATTCCGAAAACAGTCAGCGGAATATATCAGGTTGGCGGTATGATTAAAGACCATTACCCAAAATATCAGGCTGCCTTGGAGTCGTGGGTCGAAAGGTATAAAGATACAGAATATGGCCGGACGGTTAAATTAATATTGCAGGAATTCAAGGAACCTGTCTCTGGCATGGATTCTGATAAAACGAAATCTGCAAACATGGATGAAAGCGAGGAAGGGAAATCTGTCTCTTCGCAAGATGCTGCCCATGAAAGAGGATCGGACGTTAAAAGGACGATGTTCGTACAGATCGCCTGGAAATTTAAAAAGTATCTACCCAATGTTATGGGGTTTCTTACCAATAGTGTCAGGAATATTTTTTATAGCACCTTTGGTTTTTTTGATATCCTCTTAAATTTCATCATCTTCAGCATCGTATCCGTTTACCTGCTCAAGGACTTTAATATCATAGCCAAGTCTATAAAGGACTTTTTCCCCGCATCGAAAAGAGACTACGCAGTGAGGGTCTTATCGAGAGTGAATGACAATCTCAGGCATTTTCTGCGGGGACAGCTCGTCGTCTGTCTTATTCTTTCCCTTATCTACAGCATTGGTTTGACCATAGCAGGCGTCCCCCTGTCATTCCTTCTCGGCTTTGCAGGGGGTTTTGGCAACCTGATTCCCTATGTTGGCACCGGCACGGGGATACTCCTGGCCTCCGTTCTGTCGGTCTTCCATTTTCACGACTTCACACACATTGTGTACGTCCTGATAACCTTCGGTGCAGGACAAATGCTTGAGGCAACCGTAATAACCCCCCGGATCATGGGAAAGGGGCTGGGGCTGAGTCCCGTCATGGTGATCCTCTCCATCCTGATCTGCAGCCAGTTGTTTGGATTTTTAGGATTACTACTGGCCGTACCCATCGCCTCAACCGTAAAAGTCTTTGTCGACGAAATCATTTCAAAATACAAGTCTTCTGAGTATTACAAGGGGTAAGCATGCCAAAATAACTAGATTGTATAGGAATTTTTATTTTACTTAAACAAGTTGCGGGATGGCACAGACAAACTTTGTTTGTCAGCATGATATGTTCTAAGTTTATCCATGCCATCCTATAACCGAAGGCATAACGAGATCCATTTAGAAATGTCAAAGATTAAGGATTTACCAAAACACAAGCGCCCGCGAGAAAAGCTTTCTGAAAAGGGAGCGGAAAATTTGAGCGATGCGGAACTGCTGGCTATCCTTATTCGCACCGGCAGAGCGGGCAAGAGCGCATTGGATATTGCCAGGGAGACTTTAAAGAAATATCCCCTGTCAAACCTTTTGGCTATTACAAGAGACGAACTCACCGGTATTAAAGGGCTGGAAGATACCAAAGCCATTACCATCAAGGCAGCCCTGGAACTTGGCAGACGCGCTACCGGTTTATTTAATGATTCCCTGCCGGTGCTTGATTCTGTTAAAGCAACGGTAGCTCAGCTTGCCGATTTGCGAAACAAGCAAAAAGAGCATTTTCTGACGCTGTATCTCAATGCCCGAAAACAGCTTATTCATAAAGAAACCACCTCCATTGGCACGATTACAGAAACCTTGGTGCATCCACGCGAGGTTTTTGAGCCGGCTATCCGTTATCTTGCATCCTCAGTTATCCTTGCCCACAATCACCCCTCAAAAAACAGGGAGGTGTCAGAGGCAGATATCAAACTCACAGAAAAACTGATTCAGTCAGGTGCTATTCTTGATATTGAAGTGCTGGACCATATCATTATCACTGACGACGGTTACATTAGTTTTAAGGAGAAAGGATTGCTCTTCGGGCAATACTAAGCCATGACACAACTACAAAATATTGAAGCTATAGAAAAAAGGCTATGGAGCGCGGCGGATACCCTCCGGGCTAACTCCAATTACGCCAGCAATGAATATTTTATGCCGGTGATGGGTCTGGTATTCTTGCGGCATGCCTACAGCCGGTATCTTGCTGTAAAAGCTAGCGTTGAAGCATGCCTGCCTTCGAGGGGCGGCGTCAAAAGGGCATTGACCAAGGAAGATTTCAGTAAAAAGTCCGCAATTTTCTTGCAGCCCAAAGCTCAATTTGATTCTCTGGTAGGTTTAAAAGACAGCGATGACCGCGCAAAAGCAATTATTGATGCGATGGAGTCCATCGAGGCTGATTACGAAACCCTGCGTGGCGTACTGCCCAAACAGGAATACCGCGAACTGGATAATGAAATACTTGGCCAGCTGATGCGGGCTCTAAATCCTGAAGAGCTTAAAAAGGTTGATGGCGATGTGTTTGGCAGGATTTATGAATATTTTCTCACCCAGTTTGCGGATCAAAAGGCGCATGACAGCGGTGAGTTTTTTACGCCAATTTCTCTGGTATCGCTGATTGCTAATGTATTGGAGCCTAAAAAAGGCACGGTGCTTGACCCTGCCTGCGGCAGCGGCGGCATGTTTGTCCAGAGCGCCCGTTTTGTAGAAAATCTTCACGAAAACCCAAACGACGCATTAAGCTTCTACGGGCTGGAGAAAAACGGCACAACAATCAATTTAGCAAAGATGAACCTGGCGGTGCATGGACTGGTCGGCGATATCAAGAAAGCGATTACGTATTACGAAGACCCGCATGATCTGTTTAAAAAAGCCGATTTTGTGATGGCCAATCCGCCGTTTAATGTGGATGAGATTGACGCTGACAAGATCAAAAACGATCCCAGATTGCCTTTTGGCCTGCCCGGTGTGAACAAGAAAGGCAAAGTAAGCAACGGCAACTATATCTGGATAAGCTATTTTTACAGCTATCTCACGGATAAAGGCAGGGCTGGTTTTGTAATGTCATCTCAGGCATCCAGCGCAGGCAAGACAGAAGCGGAAGTAAGGCGAAAGCTGATTGAATCCGGCCATGTGGACATTATGATCGCCATCCGCTCCAATTTTTTCTATACCCGCACGGTTCCCTGTGAACTCTGGTATTTTAATAAAGCAAAATCAAGAGAACTACAAGACAAGGTGCTGATGATAGACGCCAGAAACATCTATAGAAAAGTAACCCGGAAAATCTATGATTTCAGCCCGGAACAACAGCAGAATATCCTTTCAATCATCTGGTTGTATCGGGGAGAGACAAAACGCTTTCACAATCTGGTTGCAGGCTACATTTCAAAATCGCTTGACGAGGCCATGCAGGGCATTCCTCTTGCTCAGGATTATGAAACGATATTTGGCAGGTTGCATAAAGAGCTTGAGCCGTTTCTTGCCACGCTGCCTAAAGACGGCAAACAGGCGGAGACAGTAAAGGAGCTTGCAGACTGCCTGAAAGCCTATAAAGACAACTGCCGGATATTTTCCAAATTAGCACAAGAGAAAAATGAATGGTGGAAAAAGAAAGATAAAGACAGCGTAAAATTAACAGATACTCTCAAAGAATTAGAACTACTTCCAGAGGAAAACAACAAGCTCATCAAAGAAGCTGAGCTCATGTATCGGCTTGCAAACCGTCTTATAGATGCCTGCCTTAATGAACACAATGCCAAAGAAAACAGCAAATGGAACACCCGGGAGATTGCGAGCCTTAAAAAACAGACAGAGGAAGCCCGCGATGATGCAGTGAATAAATTAAAACTTGCCCGCTATTTCCATCATCAGGCAGAGTGGCTCGTAGAGCGTTTTCCGGATGAAAAGCTGCGGGATGTGGAAGGCTTGGTCAAGCTGGTGGATAAAAAGGAGATTAAAGAAAACGACTGGAGCCTGACCCCGGGCAGATATGTGGGCGTTGCGCCGGAGGAAGAAGACCCGGACTTTGATTTTGGCGAGACCATGCGGAATATTCATGCAGAACTGGAAGACCTGAACACCCAAGCCGGTGATCTGGCGAAAAGGATTAGTGAGAATTTTAAGAAGTTGGGGATATGAGCAAAGACAAAGAGTTGAGTCTTGGCGACTATGCATCTCTTCTCACAGAAGTCAAGGAGCGCATCCGTTCTGCACAGTATACGGCGCTCAAGGCTGTTAACAGGGAGTTGGTTGCTCTATACTGGGATATTGGACGTCTGATTGTCTGCCGACAGGCTGATGAAGCACATGGGTCTGCAATTGCCGGGCAATTGGCATCTGACCTTCGCTCTCGTTCATCCTGCACCATTCGATCCATCCGTTTGTCCTGAGCCATTTGCCCGTTCGCGGTGAGCTTGTCGAACCATGACCCTTCGACAAGCTCAGGGCGAACGGATAAAAAACTGGCGGGAAAGATTCAGGAGATTTTTAGGAAGTGGGGGATATGAAGAAGGGTGTAAAAGATATGCGCTCTTTTTCGGAGATATGGCCTTTATGCAGCAGGTTGCTGCACAGATACCATGGAAGTATTTGTTATAATTATAGCAAAAATAAGTCAATTGACATTTCTATTGTTATGATGCTAAGATTCTCAAAAAGGGGGTGTTTGGTATGAATAAAATAACCTTAAAAAGCGACTTTCCGGAGACAGTGGTTCCTCTTTTAAAAAACGCAGTGGAGAGAGAAAAGAAAATCATTATTGATACCATCAGGAAGACCAAAGATAAGATTAACTCTCTCACAGAGACGCTCGGAGTTGATACAGGCAAGCTCATGAAGGGAGATGTCGAACATACAGAGGCAAACGACATGCAGCTTATTGAACTTGAAGGAGAAATTGAAATTTTAGGGCATCTCGAAACTGAACTTAAAGCGCTTGAAACAGTAGAGATATGCAAATAAGAGATTATCTGGAGAGTCTCCTGGATATAATTTCAGCAAGCCCCTATGTTGAATCCAAAAGCATCTCTTTTGAAGAACGACCGCCCAATGCTGCCTATATAACTGGTATCCTCACATTCATAAATGGTTCGAAACTGCACTTTAAAGAATTCATTCTTTGCAAATCAGAAGATAGTATTTTTTTGAAATACGCTTATCACTACGTAACACAAGAAGGCGCCTTCATTTTTCGGTATGACAACGCGCTTGACCCGAAAGCGAAAGCAATGGAAACATACCCCGAACACAAGCACTTGCCCGGCCATCTTTTGCCTGCCAAAAGGCCGTCAATGAAAGATATTCTAAGGGAAATTGCAAATATGATGGAGGCAGAAAAATAGGAAGGTTGCCGGCGAGCAAATTGAGGCTGAACTGATTAGCAACGGGGAAAAAGAATGACCCTTCGACAAGCTCAGGGTGAACGGATAAAGGGAATACAAGATATGGGAAGGTACCTGTGCGTGTTTAGCTAATTACTCGTTCGCGGTAAACTTGTTTCCCCGCCTGTGGTGAGCATGTTTACCCGTTCGTGGTGAGCATGTTTACCCGTTTGTGGTGAGCTTATTTTTTCCGTTCGTGGTGAGCTTGTCGAACCATGACCCTTCGACAGGCTCAGGGCGAACGGATAAAAAACTGGCGGAAAGATTCAGGAGAATTTCAGAAGTTGGGGATATGAAGAAGGGTGTAAAAGATATGCGCTCCCTTGCGGATGTATGGCCGGATCAGCAAATTGTGAAACAGGTCGTTTCGCAATTGCCTTGTAAGAGATTGAGGCTGAACTGATGCGGAAGGGAGATAAGTCATGAATAAGGGTGCAAGTGAGGTTTCATATAGAGACGCAGAATCTTGCGTCTCTACGTTAAAAGCTAGACTATTAAGAGGTTGGAAATATGAAGCATTGCCGCTGGGGTGACATATGTACCCTAGAATATGGGAAAGCACTACTGGATTATTCTGTGGAGTCCTCCGAGAAAGATATGTTTCGTGTTTTTGGAACAAATGGACCGATTGGATGGACATCCACCCCACTGTGCCGCAATGATGGTATTATAATAGGTCGAAAGGGTGCTTATCGTGGTGTACATTTTTCTCCAGAACCGTTTTTTGTTATTGATACCGCGTATTACCTGCGGCTTGCAACCGATGATATTAATTTAAAGTGGGTTTACTATAAACTTCTTACGGTTGATATCAATCGAATGGATGTGGGAGCCGCAATTCCTACGACAAATCGGAATGAGTTTTATGCATTACCGTTAAGTGTTCCGTCGTTTGACAAACAAGTCAAGGTTAGTGACATTCTCTCCGCCTACGACGACCTCATTGACATCAACCGCAGGCGGATACAGCTTTTGGAGGAAGCGGCGCGGCTTCTCTTCCGCGAGTGGTTTGTCTATTTCCGTTTTCCGGGACATGAAAAGGTAAAGATTGTTGACGGCTTGCCGGAGGGGTGGAAAAGGCGTCTTTTAGAAGATATTGCAGAAGTTAAAAAAGGAAGAAACATTACATTTGAACAGGCAGTGGAAGGAGATATTCCGGTTGTTGGTGGCGGTTTAGAGCCTACGTACTATCACAACAAAGCAAATGTATCTGCTCCTGTAATTACAGTTAGTGCGTCTGGTGCAAATGCTGGTTTTGTTAATTTATACGATACTGATATATGGGCTTCTGACTGTTCGTATATCGATAAAAATTCTACCAAATACGTCTATTATGTTTATTTGGGATTGAAAAGCCTGCAAACTTCCATATTCGGATTGCAAGTTGGTGCTGCTCAACCACATGTTTATCCAAAGGACTTGAACAGATTGAGAGTACTTATTGCTCCAGATGATTTGTGTAGACAATTTGAGCAGTTGGTAACGCCTATTTTTGATTTAATTAGAACTATAAAATTGGAAAACCAAAAACTCGCCCAAGCCCGCGATTTGCTTTTGTCGCGGCTGATGAGCGGCAGGATAGAAGTATAAATTCCCCCTTATCAAAGGGGGACATGGGGGTTGTTACTTTCTGCTTTGTTTAAGGGGAGACGAAGGGAGTTGTTAGTTCCCCCTTAATAAAGAGGGATGAAGGGGGTTGTTAGTTCCCCCTTAATAAAGAGGGATGAAGGGGGTTGTTAGTTCCCCCTTAATAAAGGGGGATGAAGGGGGTTGTTTATTCATCTGTCGTCAAAAAATGGGCGTGGGGATTGATGATTTTTTTAGTGATGAGAACAACCCCCTAGCCCCCTTTATTAAGGGGGAAACGCAGGCCCACTTTATTACGGGGGAAGAGGCAAAGCCCTAACTCCCTTTGTTACGGGGGAAGCGGCAATTTCCTTTGTTAAGAGAAAGGTGGGATAAGGAGGAATAGTATGAAGATCTATTACAATCCGAAACTGAAACAACTGTCAAAGAGGGGGATCGTGGGGATTGTTGATTTCTTTAGTGATGAGAACAACCCCCTAGCCCCCTTTATTAAGGGGGAAACGCAGGCCTACTTTATTACGGGAGAAGAGGCAAAGCCCTAACTCCCTTTGTTACGGGGGAAGCGGCAATTTCCTTTGTTAAGAGAAAAGTGGGATAAGGAGGAATAGTATGAAGATCCATTACAATCCGAAGCTGAAACAACAGGCAAAGAGGGGGATCGTGAGGATTGATGATTTTTTTAGTGATGAGAACAACCCCCTAGCCCCCTTTATTAATGGGGAAACGCAGGCCCACTTTATTACGGGGGAAGAGGCAAAGCCCTAACTCCCTTTGTTACGGGGGAAGCGGCAATCTCCTTTGTTAAGAGAGAAGTGGGATAAGGAGGAATAATATGAGGATTTATTACAATCCGAAACTAAAACAACGGGCAAGAGAACTCAGAAAACAGGGTATTCTTTCAGAGGTGTTGCTTTGGAATTATCTGAAAGGAAGAAAAATGAAGGGCTATCAGTTTATGAGACAAAAGCCTGTGGGAGAATATATTGTTGATTTTTATTGCAGCAAGCTAAAGCTTGCGATTGAAATAGATGGCGTGAGTCATAATGGTAAACTTGACTATGATGTGCAAAGGCAAAGTTTTCTGGAATCTCTGGGCATAACAGTTCTCAGGTTTAATGACCATGATGTAAAAAGGGATACCGTCTGTGTGGTGATGGCTATTGAGGGATGGATTGAAAGGAATAAGCTTCCTTTGAATAAACAACCCCCTGACCCCCTTTATTAAGGGGGAAGCGACAACCCCCCTGCCCCCCCTTTGTTAAGGGGGAATGAGAGAAATTCCCCCTTATAAAAGGGGGATTAAGGGGGTTGTTTTTCATCTTTGCCAAAAAGGGGGATGAAGAGAGTTGTTATCCAATGTACAAATGAGCAAGAAACCAAAGAGACAATTATGACTTATTTAAACGAAGAGACCTTGGTCCAGCAGACCACCACAGATTATCTGCGTGACCAGCTCGGCTGGGATACGGTCTATGCCTATAATCAGGAGACCTTCGGTCCTGACGGGCTTCTGGGCAGGAATTCAGACCGTGAAGTGGTGCTCACGCGTTACTTGCGGCGGGCAATCAAGAGGCTGAATCCCCATCTTCCGGAGACCGCCTGCGATGAGGCGGTGCGCCAGATAAAGGACTATTCACAGAGCCAGTCCATGCTTGCCAATAATTTTGAGAAATACCGGCTGTTCAAAGACGGAGCGCTTGTTACGTTTCAGGACAAACACGGAGAGATAAAAAAAGAACGGCTGAAGATCTTCGATTTTCATGATGCATCAAAGAATGATTTTTTGGCTGTGCGGGAATTCTGGGTGCAGGGGGATTTGTACCGCAGGCGGATTGATATTGCAGGGTTTGTCAACGGCATCCCGCTTTTATTCATAGAATGCAAGAACATCCATAAAGACCTCAAGTATGCATATGAGAGAAACCTTGCTGATTACAAGGACACTATTCCGCACTTTTTCCATCATAATGCAATTATCATGCTTGCCAACGGAGATAAGGCTAAGATCGGCTCAATTACTGCCGGTTATGAGCATTTTCATGACTGGAAGCGCCTTGCAGAATCAGACCCCGGCGTTGTGGATATGGAAACCCTGCTCAAGGGCGTGTGCGATAAAAAGAACTTCATGGACATCTTTGAAAATTTCATCATCTATGACAACTCCACCGGCAGGCAGATAAAGGCGCTGGCAAAGAACCACCAGTATCTTGGGGTGAATCAGGTAATTACGGCATTGCAAGACCCGAAAAGAGCCAGGGGAAAGCTCGGCGTCTTCTGGCATACCCAGGGGGCGGGGAAGAGTTATTCCATGGTATTTTTTACAGCCAAGGTGCATCGCAAAATCGGCGGCAACTACACCTTCCTTATCTGCACAGACCGGGATGACCTGGACACGCAGATATACAAAACCTTTGCCGGTTGCGGCATGGTGGATAATGATAAGGACCCATGCCGCCCAACCAGCGGCAGACATCTGGCAGAATTGATGACGCATCATAAGGCATACGTCTTTACAACGATTCAAAAATTCAATCAGGAAGTTGACCCTGATGAAGGCTATACCAAACGCGAGGATATCATTGTGATTACTGACGAGGCGCATCGCACTCAATACGGTACTCTGGCTTTGAATATGCGCAATGCCCTGCCGAATGCAAACTTTATCGGGTTTACAGGCACGCCGTTATTTAAGGATGATGAAATCACTAAACAGGTTTTTGGGGTTTATGTTTCTACCTATGATTTTGTTCGGGCTGTGGAGGACAAGGCAACTGTGCCACTCTATTATGATTCGCGGGGCGAGACGCTGGGAGTCGCTACCAGCGATATCAATGAGCGGATTGCTGAGAAGCTGGAACAGATTGAGATTAATGATATTAACGTAAAGGAGCAGCTGGAAAGGGAGCTGAAACGGGATTATCACATCATTACTGCAGAAAAGAGGCTCAATCAGATCGCCAGGGATTTTGTCGGACATTACACAACCTCATGGGAAACCGGCAAGGCGATGTTTGTTTGTATTGACAAGCTCACCTGCGTGAGGATGTATGAATTAATCAGGCAATACTGGACTCACAAAGAGGAAGAGATAGAGGCATCATGGAAGATGGCCGCCGGTGAGGAAAAGAAATATCTCTCCGATAAGTTAAACTGGATGAAAGAGACACAGATGGCGGTTATTGTGAGTGAGGAGCAGGGCGAGGTGGATAAGTTCAGAAAGTGGGGTTTTGACATCACGCCGCACAGACGGCTTATAAAAAACGGCTTTGAACTCCCTGACGGGACGCGCATTGATGTAGATTCCGCATTCAAGAAAGAGGGGCATCCCTTCCGTATCGCGATAGTCTGTGCAATGTGGCTCACCGGCTTCGATGTGCCGAGTCTGGCGAATCTTTATCTGGACAAACCGCTCAAAGCGCACACGCTCATGCAGGCGATTGCCCGTGCGAACAGGGTCAATAAGGATAAAAACAACGGCTTGATAATTGATTACTGCGGTATCCTGAAAAATCTGCGGAAGGCGCTTGCGACATTCGCAGGCACAGGGGATGCCGGCAGACCCGGAGGTCTAGGACCTGATGAATTGGACCCCACCAGAACACAAGAGGAATTACTTGAAGAGCTAAAGCAGGCAATTGGCATGGTAAGCAGCTTCCTGGGTGAGCTAACCGTCCGGGGTGAGCATGCCGAGCCACCGCTTGAAGCCATCACCAGCGCCAGCGGATTTGAGAGAAACAAGGCGATTATTGCGGCAAAAGAGGCAGTGAATGAAAATGACGAGACGAGGAAGAAGTTTGAGGTGATGTGCAGGGAGGTGTTTATTAAATTCAAGGCTTGTCTGACAATTCCAGGAATTAATGATTATCGCAGCCAGTATAGCGCCATCAATATTATCTACAAAAGCCTGCAGGACGACCGGGATGCTGCTGATATCAGCGACATCATCAAACAACTGCATGAGGTGGTTGATCATGCGATAGTGGTTGCACCTTCCAAATCCAAAGAACCCACAAAACCGTACGACATCAGTAAGATTGATTTTGCCCGCCTGCGCGCAGAATTTGAAAATGCGAGAGTGAAAAATACTGCTGTGCAATGCCTGAAAAGCGTGATAGAGAAAAAGCTGCAACGGCTTATTCAGAGAAATCCTCTCCGGACAGACTTTCAGGAACACTACGAAAAGATCATCGCCGAATACAACAAAGAAAAAGACCGCCACAATATTGAGGACACTTTTGAGACGCTGCTGAAATTTGTCCAGGAACTTGATGAGGAAGAAGGTCGCGCAATGCGGGAGGGTCTGGATGAAGAAACCCTGGCCATGTACGACCTTCTTTCAAAACCGGATTTAACATCGAAGGAGATCCTAAGGATTAAAAAGGTAGCGAAGGGACTCTTGGCCAAACTGAAAGATAAATTAAAGGATCTGTATAAGTGGCAGGACAAAGAGCCTACACGGGACGATGTAAAGATGTTCATCAGAGACTTTCTTTGGGATGAGCAAACCGGATTACCGGTAGACTTTTACAGTCAGGAAGATGTGGAACGGAAGTCAGCAGATGTTTTTTACCATGTATACCGGGCATATCCGACTGTGCCATCGCCATATTATGCCGCTGCCGGGTAAGGTTTTCTCTGTACAGATTCAACTACGACATCAAATTCCGCATGGGATGGGATTATAGCGGCGATAAACTAGTAAACGTAGGGATAAAGCATTTTTACCCGAATGAATCCTACCAGAACCTTATTTCAATCAAAAATTGACAACCAAATTTTTTTATGATACTATCCGTGCATAAGAAGATTCGCATATCTCCCTCCTTTCCCTTTATAATCCGGTTTTCCTCAAAAACTATTTTTACTATAAATGGAAGGCTTTTTCTTTCGTTGGGTTTCTCTTCTTCTGCGTCATCAGAATAATGATGATTGTTCAGTAAAACTGACAGTGACAGAGAATCTTTTCTCAGAATCGTTAGAAAACAATAGAGAAAATGAAAATGCGGGAGAATAGTGATACTACGCCATCCCTTGAGGGGCAACTAAAATTGTAAACGATATGCTATACTAATGGCATTACTCCGGAGCTACAGAATTGATATTTTGTTCACTCATTGTGATCGTGAACGAAAGTATGCCGAATAGTTACCAGAAAAATAAAAATCTAAAATAACAATGTCGATTTTTAAATTAGTATCTCCTTTTACACCACAGGGCGACCAGCCAAAGGCAATACAACAACTCGTAGAAGGTTATCAAAAAGGCACCATGTATCAAACCTTGTTGGGAGTTACTGGTTCCGGAAAGACCTTTACCATGGCAAACGTGATTGCTGCCCTGGAAAAGCCAACGCTGGTGATGACTCACAATAAAACCCTGGCAGCCCAGCTTTATAGTGAATTTAAAAGCTTCTTTCCGGAAAACGCTGTAGGGTATTTTGTCAGTTATTACGACTATTATCAACCCGAGGCATATATCCCGCAACGGGATATCTACATTGAAAAGGAAGCAACGATCAATCAGGAGATTGACCGCCTGCGCCTGGCTGCTACCAGTAATCTCATGTCACGGAAGGATGTTATCATTGTCGCCAGCGTTTCCTGCATCTATGGATTGGGCTCGCCCGAGGAGTATCAGGAAATGTATGTACATCTGGTCAAGGGTGATTCGATAGAAAGAAACAAATTCCTGAGGAGTCTCATTGATATCCAGTATGAACGAAATGATATACAGTTCATTCGCGGCACGTTACGGGTGCGGGGAGATGTTGTGGAGGTATTTCCTGCCTACGAGGAGTTTGCTTATCGCATAGAATTTTTTGGTGACGAAGTCGACAGGATTTCCATAATTAATCCCACAACGGGGAATACGGTGCAGGAGGTGAAGGAAATAGCTGTTTACCCGGCAAAACACTTTGTTATGCCGGAAGGAAAGATCAAAGGAGTCGTCAGGTCTATCGAAGACGAACTGAATGATCGGTTAAAAGAACTTCGTTCAAAAGAAAAGCTGCTCGAGGCTCAGCGCCTGGAGGCCCGGACGCGCTACGACATGGAGATGCTTCTGGAGGTAGGGTATTGTCACGGTATTGAAAATTATTCGAGGCACCTCAGCGCCCGTGCGCCCGGCGAAACACCATACACCCTGTTCGATTACTTTCCTAAAGAATTTTTCCTTATCGTTGACGAGTCGCATGTCTCTGTCCCGCAGATTGCCGGTATGTACCATGGCGACCGGGCGCGCAAGGAGACGCTTGTCAACTATGGTTTCCGCCTGCCTTCAGCGCTTGATAATCGCCCCTTGCGGTTTGATGAATGGGAAAAGAGGATCCATCAGATCATGCTTGTTTCGGCAACGCCTGGCCACTATGAGCTAGAGAAAAGCAAAGGCAGTGTGGCCGAACAGATTATTCGTCCAACCGGTCTTGTCGATCCGATAATCTATGTGAAACCTGCCAAAACTCAGGTAGGGGACCTCCTGAAACAAATTAAGAAACGGGCACAGAGGAGGGAACGGGTGCTGGTAACGACGTTGACGAAACGTCTTGCCGAAGACCTGAGCGAATATATCCAGGAAGAAGGACTCAAAGGTATGTATCTTCACTCGGAAATAGACGCGATAGAAAGGGTAACCATATTGCGTGATTTGAGGATGGGAAAATTTGATGTGCTGGTGGGTGTTAATCTCCTCAGGGAAGGGCTGGATTTACCGGAAGTTTCTCTCGTAGCAATTCTTGATGCCGACAAAGAAGGATTTCTGCGTTCCGAAACTTCCCTGATACAGACTATCGGCCGAACAGCAAGGAACGTAAATGCCGAGGTTATCTTATATGCCGATGAGATAACAAATTCCATGAAACGTGCTATGGATGAAACCAACAGGCGACGGGAACTTCAACTGGCTTACAACAAAAAACATAATATTACCCCAAAAACCATACAAAAAGAGATCAAAAAAGGCATCAATGATGAGATTTCATCGCATAAACTTGTGTACGAAACCGTTGCAGAAAGCGAAGAGGAATACATTACTCAGGAGTTTGTAAACGAACTGGAGGAGGAGATGCTCAGGGCAGCGGAGGCATTGGAGTTTGAGCGTGCGGCTGAGCTTCGGGATAAGATTCAACGAATCCGATCGAAATAGTGATTAAATGCTAAAATCCAAAATCCCAACAAACGAGATCATTGACATTAAAGAGTATGTATTATACTATTGTTTGATTGTCATTTTCAGATAATTATTTTACCGGTGTCATTTTATTGCTGATAAAAAGAAAGGAGAAATGAAGGGATGTCGACAAAAGATAACTTACAGAATGCCTTTGCAGGTGAATCGCAGGCCAACAGGAAATATCTTGCCTTTGGCAAAAAGGCAGAGGAGGAGGGCTTTAAGCAAGTGGCAAAACTCTTTCGTGCTGCGGCAGAGGCTGAAACGGTACATGCTCACAACCATTTAAGGGTTATGGGTGGTATTAAGACAACAAAAGAAAATATTCAGGAGGCCATTGCGGGAGAAACGTATGAGTTCACCAAGATGTACCCCCAGATGATTGAGGAAGCTAAAAAGGAGGGAAACAAAGAGGCCCTGCGGAGCTTTGAAATGGCCAATAAGGTAGAGAAGATCCATGCAGATCTTTATCAAAAGGCATTGCAGCATCTGGGAAAAAATGAAGATGTGGATTATTATGTTTGCCAGGTCTGCGGAAATACGGTAGAGAGAGAAGCGCCAGATACCTGTCCCATCTGCGGGGCGCCAAAGTCCAGGTTTACAAAGATTAGTTAAACATTTCCTCATGCACAAACAGCGACCCTCCCTTACGAGAGGGAATGCCATATGCGTGTTATGTTAAGCAGTTTTTGGGGTGGCACGGACAAACTCCGTTTGTTCGTGCCTTTTGCAGATAACATAAACAGGCGCATTCCCGATATCTTGTAAAATTATGCACGAACGATAGGAAGGAGTACCTCGTATAAAATTGTAGCAGCGAGGCGTACCTTGCCGTGGGCAATACCTATCCTACCCAGCCGATATTCATAGCGCAGCGAAGCCGCAACCAGATTCCTCCTATCAAGAGGGATGCAACTGAGGAAAATAAAGACCTTGCGAAAAAAGAAAGATTTTACGCGACAATACAATAAATCGGGAATGCGCCTTCAGAGAAAAACGATAAGATTGAAATTTGATGCTTGAAATATACAAAAAATTACCCAGGACAAATTGTGGCAAATGTGGAGTCCCCACCTGCATGGCCTTTGCACTAAAAGTACAAAATGCCCAACTCAGGATGAATGATTGCCCTTATGTGACAGAAGAAACCAGGGAACTGGCAATTCAAACACCTGCTGTGACCATGGAGGATAATTATGAGCGGGTGAGTATTGAACTAGAAGCCGAGGCCAAACGGACGAATTTCAAAGAAGCAGCCATTGCCACGGGAGGTCATTTTGATATCAGTAAAGGTGGGGAAATGATAAAACTCACCATGTTGAACAAGCCATACGAAATGCGAAAAGATGGCCTGTTTGAGAATGATGCCTATTGCCGCGATTCGTGGGCAAAGATTATCATCTATGACTATATCCGAAGAAAAGGAAACAAGCCCTTAACGGGAGAGTGGGTGACCCTGGGATATTTTCCTCATACTGCCTCGCATGTAAAGGCATTTCAACGGAATGCAGAAGAAAAAGTTGCAGCAACATTTAATAAAAATATGAATCGTCTGAAGGCGTGCTGCAAAGAGTTGGGTGGCATAGAAACCCGGGGAAAAATGAAAGCAGATTATGTCTTCCGCTTTGACCTCTTGCCACAGATACCCTTGTATCTGTGCTTTTGGGACGCGGATGAAGAGTTTCCGGCAAGTTGCAAGCTTTTTTTAGATAGCAGTGCGGAAGCTTACATCGACATAGAATACCTTGCCTATCTTGTGGAAAGATTTGTGGAAAGATTTGTTCAGTTATAAAAAATAACAGAGGAAATTCCTATGGCTAACTGCTGGAAGTGTGGTCTTTATCTCGGAGAAAAGGATGAATGGAAAAAGATGACTACCACTAGGGGAGACATCTGCATCCTATGCTATAATAAGGCCAAAGAAATTGATACGCCCCGTATCCAAGCAGAAATGGATGCCTTTTTGAAGGCCAAGGAAAAGCAATGACTATTCACAAAGGGGAGGTGTCTGCGCCTGGATCTGAAACCCAAAGGGTTTATTTGCTGCTCTGCCGCATTTTGACTGTTGTGTGCTGGGTGTACGATATTCCGTCGATACCTTAGAAATAAGTATTTGCAAGCAATTTGTAATAAGGAAAGTTTCTTCCCGGACATTCAGTTTGCCTGAAGTGTCTGTGCATGATCACATTTTCAGCGGGGATCCGGCATCTGTTTTTCAAATACTCAACTAAGGTCGAAAGGGATGCCATCTGAGCTGATGTTGGACGCGATTCATTAAAATTTCCCACCAGGCAAATTCCTATTCCATAATGGTTGTATTCTTCCACACCGGCGTGGGCGCCGTCTATTTGATTTTTCCATCGGTTTCCTATCTCGATTTTTCCGTCAGAGGTTCCATTTCCATTGCCGATCACAAAATGATAGCCCAGGCCATTCTCCCATCTTCTTTTCTTTCTGTGATATTTATCAAAATCAGCGGCGCTGCCAGATGCTGAGGCGCTGTGGTGAATAACAATGTATCTCCAGTCCCGTACAAAATAATGATCAAGTTGACTTATGATGTAAGATTCTTCCCTTTTCTGAGGTTTCACAGGAATCATGGCGCTTTCAACAGGCCTCGTGGCAGGCATGGGTTTGGAAGCCGGCGGCACATAACAACCCAAGGGCCCGAGGATAAAAAAAGACAGGCAAATGCCGATTTTCAACCGAAGACGCATAGATAATACCTGAAATAAATCCAGAAGACGTTATAATACTTAATCTCTTTTTGAAGAGAAAATTTGTAACGGAATTAAGCAAACAATATACCTGGTAAGCTTGTCCTTCCATTGAGTCAAGGCATTTCACAGGTTATAGAGTAAATAAGCGCCTGTATTTATACATTACTGACGTAACACTTCTTTTCTTCCAAAGGTAATGAGAAAAAGATATTCAGCGTAGTTTTTTTATGCGGCTTGTTGAGATTTCAAACATTTCTGAACTGATGAGCCAGAGGTTATGACCTGGGACGAGATGCGCCGGATTTAAGATTTATAAATTCTCCGCTAAGGTAATTTTTCTCCTCTTTCTTTTAATAAACCCCTCTTTTTCTAATTGAACAAGATTGTATTTTATCTTTTCCCGACTCAGGTGAAGCCTTTGTGCAATTTCTTGCTCGGAAAGACAGGATTTGGTAGTGAGCGCTTTCAGAATCATTCCCCGAATCTGCCGGGTGGAGCCTTGAAAGGGAGGTTGCTTTTGATAATGAGCGCTTCTCCTGTTTGGATTTTCATGGTTTTGCTTCAGCACTACTCCATAATCCATAAGGGCATAATACCATTCACGGGGATGAGAAGTATGCAGGGTCTGTTCTACCAGAGGAAGGATTTCAGCGTCTCTGATATTTGTTCTATCGTGGAAAAAGCTATGGATAAATACTCTGCGTATATTCGTTTCAATAAAAACGGTCGGTTTATGAAAGGCAAATGCAGCAATTGAAGCGGCAGTTGCCGCGCCGATTCCGGGAAAAGTCTTTAACGTTTCCACCGACGAGGGAAGCTTCCCGTAAAACTCATCCGTAACCCTTTGAGCAATCTGCATCAAAGCTATTGCCCGCCGGTTGTAACCCAGCCCCTGCCATTTCTGAAGAACCATGCGTAGTGATGCCCTGGCGAGGCTTGGAAAATCAGGAAATGTACTGATAAACGGTTCATACTTCCCCATAACCGTTTGTACCTGGGTTTGCTGGAGCATAATTTCCGAAACCAGGATCCGATACGGGTCTTGCGTTGTTCTCCAGGGAAGTTTACGGCCATGTGCCTGATAATGCAGGTAAATCCTTTCTTGAAACCTTCGCACCGCCGCCTGTGTCAGTCGCTTCCCGGGACACACCAGTTTAGAAGCGGGATTTCTCTTTTTGCCTTTTCTCAAGTCTCTTGTAGATTTACTTTTCATAATATTTTTATTATAATTGCACAAAATATAATCTGCTATTGTTTTTTCATGATTGCCGTTATGGAGAAAAATACCTTGAGAGAAACGGTCTACGCCTTTAATAACTCCAATATTGTAGCTTCTTACGATGCCGATATGGACATCTGGCATCCAAACCGTGTTAAAATGGCATCCATCGTGTGTGAGATCTTGCCTTTTGACAGGACGGAACATTTGCGTGTCTTAGACTTGGGCGCCGGTACCGGCTACCTTTCTCACAAGATCATCGAAATGTTTCCCCGCGCGGAGATTATTGCTGTTGATGCGGCAGCGCTCATGATCGAAAAGGCCAAAGCAAGGCTTAACAATCGCCTTGAACACGTCACATTCCATGTCTCCACGTTTCAGGATTTACCGAAAACAATGGACGCCCATTCCTCTGTCGACGCCGTGGTATCTTCTTTTGCTCTTCACCATTTATATCGGGAGGAGAAGCTTACGCTCCTCAAATACGTTCAGTCAATTTTAAGACCGCATGGCTGGTTTATAAATTGTGATGTTTTAAAAACGGCTGACGCTGTACTTGAGGCCAGATTCCGGCGTTTGTACTATCAGGGTATACAAGAGAGAACGCGTGAAATCAGGCACGAAGAGAAGTCCCTGGACGAAATTTCCTCAGCATTGTCTGATAAAGAGAAAGAGTCCGGTGATAACCCGTTATGCCTGATGGACGAGCTTCAAATTATTGCGGAGGCCGGATTCCGCACTGCCGAGTGTTTCTGGAAGGAATATCAGGAAGCGGTGTATGGCGGGATAAAATGATTCGTCTGAATAACATTAGCCTTACCTTCGGATCAAAAACCATTGTTGACAACGTTTCTCTTCACATCAGAAGAAACGATCGGATCGGTTTGATCGGACCCAACGGTGCCGGAAAATCTACCCTCTTCAAACTCATCGGCAGACTCATTGAGCCGGATGGAGGCAACCTTGTTTGTTCAAAAGATGCAAATACTGGCTACCTTCCCCAGGAAGGGTTCGTCTTCAGGAAAAAGACGGTATTTGAAGAAACCAGTTCTGCCTTTGAGGACATTCTCCACCTGAAGCATCAGATCGATACCATCCACACCCAATTGGAAGATCCTGCCATACGAGGTGAGGACCATCAGATGCTCCTGGATAATTACGCACATCTGCAGCATCAGCTCGAGGTTGTCAACAGCGCAAAGATTGAAGCGGAAACGGGCAAGGTTTTAAAAGGAATGGGGTTTAAGGAATCAGATTTTACAAGAGACATTGGTACTTTCAGCGGCGGATGGCAGATGCGGGTTGCCCTTTCCCGGTTGTTACTGCAGGAACCCAATGTACTCCTCCTGGACGAACCAACCAATCATCTGGATATCGATTCAATCCTCTGGCTGGAAGAATATCTCAGGGGATTTAAAGGAGGTCTGATTATCATATCACACGACCGCGCATTCCTTGATCGAAACGTTACCAAGATCTGGGAATTGGAGAAGGGGAAAATCCATGAATACTATGGAAATTATTCCTTGTATGAGATTGAAAAAAAGAATCGGATGGAATTACAGACAGCGCGTTACGTCAATCAGCAGAAAAAGATCAAAGAGGTGGAACGGTTTATTGAACGTTTCCGGGCGAAGAACACCAAGGCATCACAGGTACAGAGCCGCATCCTTATGCTCGAAAAAATGGAGAAGGAAGAACTGCCTGAAAACACGATAGAGCAGATCAAATTCCGGTTTCCTCCTTCAAAACAAAGCGGCATCTCGGTATTGGATGTAAAAGATGTTTCACACAAATATGATGGAGGGATGATATTCCAGGGTATTTGCCTTTCCCTTGAACGGGGAGAAAAGGTCGCCCTTGTCGGGCAGAATGGGTCTGGAAAATCCACTTTACTCCGCATCATAGCTGGTATTGAGCAACCATACGCCGGAACGATCAGGATGGGGTATAATGTATCTTTTGATTATTTTGCCCAGGAACATGCAGAGAAATTGAATACGCAAAATACCGTATTACAGGAAATCGAGACGGTTGCCCCACTTTCCATGATTCCCCATATCCGCCATATTCTGGGCGCTTTCCTTTTTTCCGGTGACGACATCTTTAAGGGCGTCAATGTTCTGAGCGGCGGTGAAAAATCCCGGCTATCTCTTGCCAAGATGCTTCTCAAGCCTACCAATTTTCTCATCATGGATGAGCCAACAAATCATATCGATATCACGACCAAGAAGATACTCAAGGACGCACTGCTGGATTATGCAGGAAGCCTGTTGATTGTGTCCCACGACAGGGATTTCCTTGATGGTCTTGTCTCAAAAGTTTATGAATTAAGAAACCAGAAGATCCTCACCCATTTGGGTAGTATGCGGGACTTTCTCGAAAAAAAGACGTCTGATTTACTTGGAGAAGCTGCGGAAGGCAGGGCAACGGAAGCCTTGCATCGTAAGTCTGAAGAAACCAATTTACAAAAGCAACAGTATTTACTTAAGAAGGAGCAAAATGCCAGAAGAAGAAAACTCGCCAAAGAGGTCCAAACGGTAGAGGAAAAAATTGCCTTTCTGGAAACTCAAAAAAAGGAAATAGACCGTATCTTTTCAGATCCGTCGCTTTATGACGACAAAGCGAAATCTGTTGAGGTCAATAAACAATATAAGGCGATTGCCCAGGAATTGAGCGCCCTCTATAACCGATGGGAGGAAATGCACGTGGAGTTGGAGTCCGTAAGTGAATGAATGCTTCAACGGATACAGAAATCCAACGGCCTTTGCAGACATCTAATGAGGCGCTTTTATGAAGAAATTGCTCGTTACGGGTGCTCGCGGATTTTTGGGTTGGAACGTTTGTCAGGCAGCGAAACGTGCATGGGAGGTCGTCGGAACGACGTTTTCCCATCAAGAAGACATTTCAGATATACCTGTCACAAAAGCCGATCTAACCGATTTTAAAGCAGTAAAGAAGATATTCCGACAGCTACGTCCTGATGCTGTAATCCATACCGCAGCGAAAAGTGATCCGAATTTTTGCCAAACCAACCCGGCTGAATCGCGGAGAGTCAATGTAGATGCATCTGTAAATATTGCAGGTCTTTGTGCAGATTATGGAATCCCCTGTGTTTTTACCTCAACGGATCTGGTTTTTGATGGTTTGAACGCCCCTTATCATGAGGAAGCTCCGGTTTGCCCCGTCAATTTTTATGGAGAACAAAAGGTCCTGGCTGAAGAGGGCATGATGAAACGCCACCCCATGATTGCTATTTGCCGATTGTCTTTGATGTTTGGTATTCCCGGACCAGGCGCCAAAAGCTTCATTCAGCCCATGATTGAAGCGATACAAACAGGAAGGGAATTGCAGCTTTTTGTCGATGAATTCAGAACCCCGGTAAGCGTAACTGCTGCCGTATCCGGAATTTTTCTGTCCCTTGAAAAAGTGCATGGATTACTCCACATAGGCGGCAGCAAACGTATTTCCCGGTATGAGTTTGGTAAGCTGCTGGCGAATACGATGAATATCTCTGAAGCCAGATTGATACCTTCCGGACAAAAAGATTTGGTCATGGCGGCGCCAAGGCCGCCGGACGTTTCACTTGATAGCGCGAACGCTATTTCATTGGGGTTCAGGCCATTGTCGTTGTCTGATGAAATTAAAAAGGTCGTGGGGCGTATTTAAATCTTGCCCATGAACCCATTGACTTCATCTTGTTCTTCTGCTAAGGTACACATGTCTAAAAAGATAGTATAGCAACATGAAAAACTCTACCGTCAAACCCTCATTGACGGGGCTGTTGGATTGCGTTTATATCGAGACAGTATTTACTTGAAAAGCTAGAAACAACGCTGTGAAATTTTTCTTACGCCCCTTTTTGAATGCGTGAATTTGCCTTATGAATTATCGATTTACGAAAGCCGAACGGTTGACTTTAAAGAGGGAATTTGAAAAAGTTTTTCAGGAAGGGAAAGTATTTAAAGATGCGAAGGTTGTCCTCTACGTAGTAGTAAATAGCCTTCCGCATTCCCGGCTGGGGCTGGTGGTAAGCAAGAAGGTAGGAAATGCCGTGCGGCGGAATCGTGCCAAACGATTGCTGAGAGAGGTTTACCGGCTAAATAAACAGTTGCTTGCGGTGCACGTTGACATAATTGCTATTCCGCGTCAGCCCTTTTCTTCTGATCTGAAACGGTCTGATATTGAAGACGGATTCAAGAAATTACTTATTAAAATTAACGAAATCTGTGCCCATGAAGTTTATCATCATTAAACTTATTCATGCATATCAGTTTATTATCTCACCCTTCTTGCATCCTTCCTGCCGTTATGAGCCCACCTGTTCTCAATATATGATTGATGCGGTACAAAAGAAGGGGATCTTGTGGGGCATATGTCTTGGTATTTGGCGCGTATTGCGGTGTCATCCCTTTGGGAGTTCCGGATATGACCCGGTAAAGTAAGGCATCCGTTAAAGGATGGGATTTTTACCATGATGAACGCAAAAATAATATCGTTATTGAGGGTTCATTTGCGCTGCTTCGTGTAAACTTTGCGGAACAATCCAGGCATTGGGGATTATCCCGGACGGATGCTCTGGCAAGGATATTTGCATATATTACGTATTTGTTAAGTTCCCAATAATAATGTCACCGTGTCACTTTCTTGCAAGGGAAAGTTTAAAATGGTAACGCAAAATACAGGTTTCTGCTTTTACAGGAATAACAACTTTCTTTTGTTGTTAACTCTATATCATTGCGATTGATTTTTCTTAGTTAATTCCTCGTATTGTTTAATTGCGTTATTAGCGTCTGCTTCTAATCCCTTTTTCCTATATGCCATTTCAAGATTTTTGTAGGTCATAGCTATGGATGGATTCATGGAAATGGATTTTTTGAGTTCGTTAATGGCTTCGTCCAGGTGCCCTGTTTCGGTATAAACAACGCCCAGGTTGTTATGAGTAATTGCGTCGTCTGGCTTTTTATCGAGTACCTTTTTATATTCTTGTATAGCTTCAGCATACTTTTTTTTCTGTGTATAGGCTAATCCTAAAACGTAGTGTGCATCAGAAAAATCAGGTTTTAATTCAACAGCCTTTTCCCAGACAAAAATCGCCGCATCCTGTACGTTGTTTCTTGCATAGATTGTACCAAGATTATACAATGCCTGCGGGTCATACGGATAGAGTTCCAATACCTTTTTGTACTCTTCAGTCGCCTCTACAAACAATCCCATTTTATGGTAAGATACAGCAAGATTATTGTGCGCTTCCCGGTTAAAGGGGTCTAGTTTCAATGCCTTTTTATACTCTTTAATGGCATCGTTTATTCTGCCCTGACTGTCCAAAGAAACACCTTGGCGATTGTAGAAATCGGGGTCTTGTATACCACAACCTCCACTCATGCACACGATGATAAAGGGTAATAGAAAAATACAGCGAAAGTTTAAAATAGACATGAAATTTGGTCCCCGGTGATCTTTATATTTAGTTTCTGTAAACCATAATCTATTGTTAACATTATATTTATACAGAATTGAATACTGCTGCATTGTAATATGAAGGTTTCTTCACTTCAATTGAATTCTGTGTGTGTTCAGCTGTGCCCTTGTTGTTATTTTCAGCCGAACGGCTAAAACCTTGCCAGACGTTAATTTTTTCAATACCTACATATGATCATTAAGGTACAGAGCAGAATTCTCCTGCAGATTAGGTTTGCATGCAAGGAATACGTTTGTTTAAATCATAAGAATCATGAGTAGATTTTTGAAAAAAGTAGCGCCGATCCCTTGTGACCGGCCTATGAGAGGCATATCGATCGATTTATGTTGTTTCCTAGAGTTAAAATATCCTATCTAAGGAAGTTGAGAAACGGGAGCTATATGGTATGGGTGAATTGAGCGCATTCGGCAAGATTTTAATAGGTCTGGGCATTCTCATGATTATCGTAGGCGGACTGTTTGTTCTGGGAGGAAAGATTCCCTTTCTGGGAAGACTGCCAGGCGACGTTGCCATTCAAAGGAAAAATTTTAGCTTTTACTTTCCCATCACAACCTGCATCATCATCAGCATCATCTTCTCCCTGATCATGTGGCTGTTGCGCAGAAGATAACGCAGGGGAGAAGTCGGACCGCAAAAAAGATCAGATATGCCGGGCGCCATTTATCGTTGGAAAGAAGATTTCATATATCTTTGAAAATGATAATATCTCCGTACCATCAACTGGGGATGGCTATCCCGCCGTACATGAGTAATCGGAACACATGCGCCGCCATGCAAACATTTTTTCGGCAGGACAAGCGTCCGCGCTTCTTCGTGTGAGCCATGTTTGTCGCGTGCCTTTGCGAGATGCCGTTCAAGCTTCAACCGCTCTCCGGAGATTTGAGATTCCATATTCAAACTCACCTCACAAAGATATCTATTAAGGTTATTCCCATTAGGCCAACGCTGATAATTCCATTCACAGTAAAAAAAGCCGTGTTGATTCTTGATAGGTCTTTAGGCTTTACGAGGGAATGTTCGTAAAAGAGCAAAGCGGCAACAATACACACCCCAATCGTATAAACAACACCCAAACCGGTATAACGCGATACTATCAGCAGCACTCCTACCATGAAAAGATGCAATATGGCAGAGAGGATTAATGCCCCCCTGATGCCCAGTTTCTTGGGAATGGAATATAATCCCCATTTTACATCATGCTCAAGGTCCTGGCAAGCATAGATGATATCGAATCCTGCTGTCCACAAGACTACGGCAAAGGCCAGCAGGAAAGGCGTAGCAGTCAGCGTCCCCTGAATTCCCACCCATGCACCGATGGGTGACAGCCCTAATGCAAGACCGAGGATAAAATGAGAAAAATGGGTAAAGCGTTTTGTGTATGAATATCCAAAGATGATAAGGACGGCCAGTGGGGACATAAAAAAAGCCAATTGATTGAGCATCCATGCACAAAAAACAAAGAGAACGATACATAGGATGGTAAATACCCACAGATACCTCCTGCCGATTTTCTTTTGCAGATCCACACGATATGCTGTTCGCGGGTTGTGCGTGTCATAGGTGGTATCAACCAACCGGTTAAAAGACATCGCTGCGCTGCGTGCGGTTATCAACGCCGCCAGGATTAATAACAATTGTTTCAGACCGGGGAGTCCGTCTGCGGCAAGAAATGCGCTCATCACAGCAAAAGGAAATGAAAACAGGGTATGGCTGAATTTAATTAAATCGAGTATTGAGACAATCTTTTTCCACGGGTTTGAAAAATTCATATCAATTTTTGTGTTTCATTCTGTTCGTCATTAAATGGAAAGATTATAGTAGCTGGCCGTTTATTAATCAAGGATGCAGTCGGAAACGCGCACTGCAAAGATGCCTGCCAGAGTGACAGCGACAAAAACTTACACCCCAAAAAAATGTCAAAATGACAACGTCAAAATCGTGTTGATAAACAAAAGAAAAATTTGTAGAATAAATATATCTTAGGATCTTTACGATTTATTAAATGATTGTGTTGCAAAATGTTATGTCTTTTTTTTACTATAATAAATTATCTCATTGTCTGATTGACAATCATTATATTCCTTTGAAGTTGCCGTGAAGATTTGGTTGGTATATCATTTGCTAAATTTCTGAAAAAATAATATTTTTTATTGATGAGGATTTATTATGATGGCTTTGCTAAATGGGCACTATTCGCTTCTGATAACAGATGACGATGAATCTTGCCGCGACAGCATAAAAGACGTTTTTGAGCCGAAGGGTTACACTACGCATCTTGCCAGTTGCGGGCGGGAGGCTATAAAGATAGCCAGAAACGAAGAGGTACATCTCATGATTTTGGATGTGCACCTTCCTGATTATAGTGGTTTAGAAACATTCAAGATTATTAAAAAGGAGATCCGGCTCACTATTCCCTGTATCTTTATGTCTGGCGAAATAACAAAAGAGCTGCAAATTGACCTTATTAGTGCAAATGCCTATACCCTGATACCGAAGCCAATAAACATTAACATATTACGGGAATCTGTCGAGCAGGTTATCGCAAAGTATTACTGGAAATAGTATATAAGGCTTATGCTATTCATCAGAATTATATGTGGTGGTAAAAATTTTGTGAATAATATTCAAAGAAAGGAGCGGCGTGAGGTATGAATGTATTGCCATTAGGCGAGAAGCTATTGATAAAAAGAATTGAGGCCGAAGGAAAAACTGCGGGAGGTATTGTATTGCCTGACTCAGCTAAAGAAAAACCCAGAGAAGGGAAGATTATTGCCATTGGGAATGGGAAGTTGTTGAAGAATGGAGAGCGGGCAAAGTTTCAGGTTAAAAAAGGAGAAAGGGTTCTTTTTAGTTCTTACGGCGGTACAGAAGTGAAGATCGATGGCGAGGAGTATCTGCTGATGTCTGAGGATGACATTTTGGCTGTAATTGAATAATATTTGAGGAGGTAGTGATGGCTGCAAAAAAGATTATCTATGGGTACGACGCCAGTGAGTCTATAAAAAGAGGAATTAAGAAGTTGGCTCAGGCCGTTAAGGTTACTTTAGGGCCCAAAGGGCGAAATGTAATTATTGAAAAGAGCTTTGGTTCTCCTTCCGTGGTGAACGATGGTGTTACGGTTGCAAAAGAAATAGAGCTCGAAGATCCCTATGAAGATATGGGTGCAAAAATGGTTAAAGAGGCCGCATCCAAGACGAATGATATGGTCGGCGACGGTACTTCTACGGCAACACTTTTAGCCGAGGCAATCTTTGAGGAAGGTCTTAAGAATATTACGGCGGGGGCTAATCCGGTCGATATTAAACACGGCATCGAAAAGGCTGTGGCTGCGTTGACAAAAGAGTTAACCAGAATGAGCATTAAAATATCCGGCAAAAAAGAGATTGCGCAAATTGCCACGATTGCCGGTAACAATGATGAAGAAATAGGCAGCCAAATAGCGGATGCCATGGAGAAAGTGGGTAAGGACGGGGTTATCACCGTGGAAGAAGGGAAAAGTCTTCAAACAACGGTGGATGTAGTAGAAGGGATGCAGTTCGATAAGGGGTATCTGTCTCCCTATTTTGTGACTTCACCTGAAACCATGGAAACTGTATTTGAAAACCCTTATATTTTGATTTATGAAAAAAAATTATCTGCAATTAAAGACCTTGTTCCTCTTTTAGAAAAGATTGCTAAATCAGGCAGGGCATTAATTATTATTGCTGAGGATGTGGAAGGAGAGGCGCTCAGTACGCTCGTTGTCAATAAACTCCGTGGAACCCTGCAATGTGCAGCAATAAAGGCGCCTGGTTTTGGCGACAGAAGAAAGGCAATGCTGGGAGATATTGCTGCCTTAACGGGCGCTAAGGCCTTGTTTGAAGATTTGGGAATTCAACTCTCCGGCGTCCAGCTTACGGATCTTGGCAGAGCAAAAAAAGTGGTTATCGACAAGGATACAACGACTATCATAGAGGGCGCTGGCGATAAGAATGAAGTTCAGGGAAGGATTTCTCAGATCAAAGCAGAAATAGGCACAACCACATCCGACTATGATCGTGAGAAGTTGCAGGAACGTCTTGCAAAACTTTCCGGTGGAATTGCGCGAATTAACGTCGGGGCTGCTACGGAAGCAGAAATGAAGGAAAAAAAATACCGCGTTGAGGATGCAGTACAAGCCACACGGGCGGCAGTTGATGAAGGCATCCTGCCGGGTGGAGGGGTTGCTTTGATCCGCGCATCGAAAGTATTAGACACCCTTTCTGCCAAGGGTGATGAGAAAATTGGCGTAAATATTGTCAGAGTAGCTGTAGAAAGACCAATTCAACTGATTACTGAGAATGCCGGTCTGGAAGGCGCCGTAATCCTGCAAAAAGTAAAAGAAGGCAACGGCAATTATGGCTATGATGCCTTTAGTGAAAAGTACACGGATATGGTAGAGGCGGGCATTGTCGATGCTGCAAAGGTTGTAAAAGTAGCGTTACAAAACGGCGCAAGCATTGCTACCCTGCTTCTCACGACGAATGCTGTAATTGGAGAAATACCTGAGGAAAAAGAAGCGGCAGGAGCGGCTCCGTGCGGACATAAGCATTGATTCTTACGGACACGGATTTCTGCAGACGAGCGGGACAATATGACATGTCATAAATTCCTGCTAATCTGCGGTGCTGTGCGTTACAAACTTGGAATTTTCGTAAAAGGCGTTGCCTATGAACGGGCACCGCCTTTTTTATTTAAGATTGATTTTTATCCTTTTACGATTAAAATACCCTAACGCGAGCGTTACTGAACGTGTAGCACAGGAGGATTATCCTCCGCCCAATTGCTGACCACATGGGGCCGGCGCTGCAATTTTTGTTAAAAACCTCAAATATTTGTTACGTTTTTTGTTGAAAAATCTTTATGTTATCGAACAATCGATATAACACCTATCAATCTCCCCTTTCCGAGCGGTACGCTAGCAAAGAAATGTGCTCTGTCTTTTCGGATCAATATAAATTCAGCACCTGGAGACGACTTTGGATTGCACTTGCAGAGGCACAGCGGGAACTGGGTTTGCGAACGATTACCCATGATCAAATTGAGGAGATGCGCCAATTTCAGGATACGATCAACTTTGATGTTGCCAGAGCATATGAGAAAAAACTCAGACATGACGTTATGTCTCATATTCATGCCTATGGTGAGCAGTGCCCAAAGGCTCGGCCAATTATCCATCTCGGCGCTACCAGCGCATATGTGCAGGACAACACAGACCTCATTCAGATGAAAGAGGGACTGCGCATTGTTTTTACAAAACTCGTTAACATCGTAAATATACTTTCAACTCAGGCAGTCAGATATAAAGACCTTGCAACCTTGAGTTTTACTCATTTTCAGCCGGCTCAGCCAACGACATTAGGAAAACGGATGTGTCTATGGATACAGGATTATCTTCTGGATATAGAAGAAGTGGACATGCGAATCAAGGGACTGTGGTTCCATGGTGTAAAGGGGACAACCGGTACACAGGCAAGCTTTCTATCTCTTTTTCAGAATGACGCCGAAAAGGTGAAAAAGCTGGAGGAACTGGTCACCAGAAAAATGGGATTTGAGAATCATTACCCTGTAACAGGACAAACCTACAGTCGGAAAATCGACAGTCAGATAGCGTTTAGTCTTGCAGGCATTGCACAATCTTCCCAAAAGTTTTCCAATGATATGCGGCTGCTTCAACATATGAAAGAGGTTGAAGAGCCATTTGAGGAAGAACAGATCGGTTCTTCGGCCATGGCTTATAAAAGAAATCCCATGCGTTGTGAACGTATAGCAGCTCTTGCACGATATGTGCTTTGTAATTGTTTGAATCCCGCATTTACTGCTGCCTCACAATGGTTTGAACGCACGCTTGATGATTCTGCCAACAAAAGAATTGCTGTCCCTGAAGCCTTTCTCGCCGTCGATGGTATATTAAATATTGTCCTCAACGTCGCTGCGGGATTAAGCGTTTATCCTTCAGTTATTAATCGCCATCTTACCGATGAGTTGCCCTTCATGATAACGGAAAATATCCTCATGGAAGCCGTAAATGCAGGAGGAGACCGACAAGAACTACACGAAAGAATTCGTCTCCATGCCATGGAATCCGTTCGCTCGATGAAGGAAGAAGGAAATAAAAATGATCTTTTAGCGCGAATTGAACAGGACCCTTTTTTTTCTCAGATAAAACAAAAATTGAAAGAAATTACCGAACCAAAGAACTTAGTTGGCAGAGCACCACAACAGGTAGATGATTTTATGAAACAGTCAATAAACCCACTTTTGAAAAGATATAGTCATCTCCTTGATAAAAAATTAATCCCCTCCCTGCACGTATAATAAACTGTCAGGAGACCGACCTCCGCGTGTATGATGAACGGACAACAAATCAATAATCTTTCCCTCATGCTGATTACGGATAGGAACCTCTGTAAACAATCATTTCTTCATACCATAAAACTTGCTCTGAAGGGCGGTGCTAAAACAATACAATTAAGGGAAAAGGGGATTCCTACCCATGAGTTGTATTGCTTGGCACGTGAACTAAGAAAGGTAACTTTGGAATTTCATGCAAATTTCATTATTAACGACCGCATCGACATTGCTCTCGCGGTAGAGGCAGACGGTGTGCATTTGGGCTGGCAATCACTTCCTTTTACCATAGTGAAGAGATTGATTGGTTCTGAAAAACTGATTGGTATATCTACCCATAGCCGTCAGGAGGCACTACAAGCCCGGGATTATGGAGCAGATTATATTACCTTCGGTCCAATATTTAATACACCCTCAAAAAAAGGGCTTCTTTTACCCTTAGGTACTGAAACGATTCGAAAGCTAAAAAATGAGGTTAAGATACCGATTATTGCGTTGGGTGGTATTCATAAAAACAACATAGAAAGTGTTTTATACGATGGGGCGGATGGTATTGCTGTCATTTCCAGCATTATGCATGATGATAATCCCGAAGAAGCAGCCAGATGTTTATATGAAAAGATTGTACCCTTTAAGCAGTTTATTAATTCATAAATAGCGACTAACGAAGACTCCTTTTTTTGAACTTTTCGGGAGATAGTACCTTTCTTGGTATGCTGTTTTTTATGGTTTTTAAGGTGCCTTTCATTGTTCCCATGTTTCAGGGGAGGACACAAAAAACAGAGAAAATTGAGCAAAAGAAAACCGCCTCAGTCAAAGATCTGGTGCAATCTGGCAGGAAATCTCTAAGTGAGCATAAAACCGGCCCGGATGTTTTTCGAAAAAGTGTATTATTGGGTAACATTTCCGACATAAATGTTTGTTGACCACATCCCTGTTTGAGACGTGTCGCCCCCACCATAAAATGCCTGTCCTCTATCGTAAATTGAGTTATCCAGTTTAAATGGGATTACCAATTCCTCCTCATTAATATCAGTAACAACAATTTTACAAAGAGTTCCAAAAGCGCCAAATTCAAGGTACTTGCGAGGATCTTTGGGATCAGGAGAGGTCAATTGATACCAGCCGTTGCCGAGATTGCTTAATGTCCAGCCCTGACATAACCCACCGCCATTAGAAGAAGTGAGCGTCACCTGATATGGCTTATTGATGCCGACCCAGAAATGAAAATCGTTGATGTATCTGGGGACGTGTTCGCACCACATGAATATTTCTGCACTGTTGTATTTAATGATAGAAGGGGCTGTAAAACGGATAACCCCCACATTTGTTTTACTGTAAATCAACGAAGGGTCTATTTCGTCTTCCAACAAAGGAGTGCCGGTGACGCCATTATAGGTAATTTCACCCTTCACCTTGAAACTCCCATCTTCAGGCTTTTTTGGAGAGATATACTTTATTTTATATTGACCCTTTACATCGGTAATTGTCTGTTTAAATCTTTCCTGTAGAACATTTAAATTTTCAGAATGAACATAGGTGCCCCCAGTTTCAAAAGCAATATTTTTCAACACATTTTCTTCACGAAGATCGCCAATTCCAACTACAAAAATGTGCACATCCCTCTCTTTTGCCATCGCGATGATGTCATTCGGTGTATGGAAACTGCTGTTATCGAATCCGTCCGATAAAAACACCACTGTTTTAAAGATGTCCGGATCAGGTTTTTCCGGGAATTGTTGCAATCCTTTTAAAACGGCATCCCAGCAACTTGAAAAATCTCGATAGGTTTTGCTTGTGCTGAAATTGTCAAGGGCATCTTTTGCTGCATTTTTATAAGAGGTAAATGTCTGAAGAACCATAGGTGGTACATCAGGCCGATGGAACTCTACTACCCCTATTTGATGCGTTTCTTCCAGGCTATTAATTAAATCTTTTACACTTACGAGCATCTTGTTAATATCCTCATTTGTCTCATACATTGACGCTGAAAAATCTAAAACAAGCATTACTTGTAATTGAAAATCATCTTGTGTATAAAGAAGTGCATGGCTTTCCAAATAGTCAATTTCATTATCGTTTTCCCATATTTTTATGTTTTTCCAGTCGACTTTTTCGGCAGGAAATAGAACCGCATGATTGTTTTGATTCCGTAAAGAAAATATAAATTGAACCGTGCTTGGGAATTGATGGTCTTTCGTCTGGTTGAGTACTTTAATTGCTGTATGGGACTGAAAAATCTTTATTGGCCCAACTTCATCAAAGATTTTAGGGTCTTCGGCATCCTCTATCCTGATTGAATAACCGCTATCTTCCCTTAAATCGCTGGCCTTCCAAAGGAAAGAACCTTTACCCTCACTGTCCTTTCTGTAATTGTAATTGTGTGTTAAGGTTCCAACATTTTCTCCCCTTAAATATAACAAAATATTGACAATATTACTTACACCAGGGGTTGCCGACCATTCTGTCAATATTTCATCACCAATTGAAAAAGTGGAATTTGCTGTCGGAGATGTTACAAATATTTTGTCCTTCTCTTTTTGTGCTAATATCCGAACAATTCGGTCTCCTCCATTTGAAGAAAACCGTAATTCTTCTATTATGCTTTCCGGAGGGAGAAAACGCCTATCGATCTTTACTAGTATTGTTTTTGGTTCTTTTTCGACAATACCGGACATCGGGTAAACAGTCAGCCACCTCGGTACCTGCTTGGTATCAATTGTAAACTCTAACGGAGTAACACCGCGCTGAAAGAAACCTTTAGCCTTTGCTACATTTTTTACAGTAAACACCATTTCGTTTTCTCTTGCTCCAAAATCCAATCCAATTGGAGATATGTCAAGTACCGGAGAGACATTTCTACGCAATATTAAAATGAGAACTATTATCAAGAGCAAGACAAGAGAAAGCATTACAAACATTACCTTCTTTTTCTTTCTTTTTCTTATATCTTCAGGCACTATCCTTTTTTCGTTTTCAAAAGACATTTTTAGTCTCCAGCCTTTTTGTCATAATATTCAAAGCACTCCTTTTGGAAAAATACCAACATCTTAACATCGCTAATAATTACAACAAAAAACTTTTCACCAATAAAGCGGTGAAAAAAAGAAATTAACAAAATAGAAACACACGCTAATTTGCTTGATAAATGCCTCAAAGTGAGCCATATGGTCGATTACGCACAGCACTGAAAGGGTAATTGTTCCAAGTTATATCGGCTATATTAACCAAAGAGGAAATTATCGTCAATATATTTTTCAAGATGATGGAAATTACGTTTGGTATGGAAATGGCAATGCTTAAGTGCATTATAAATTAACGGCTTATAACAATGACAAACGACTAGGGCAGTTTAAAGTGTCTTTGATAATCAATGTCTCCATTCACAATTAAAGTGGACGGGTTTGTCAAGACCATTTATTGTTAATTTTTAGATGCATTAATGCATCAATTAGAGTGTGCAGAAGGGTAACGGAAGGAGCCCGTAGGGCGACTGGAGTTACCCTTCTGCACACTCCGCGATTTTTCCATGCACCACCATTGCCATTCACTCATTTATCCTCGCAGGAAACTCCAAAATGGACTTCATACGGTGTTCTATATTCCAGCGCCTGGTGATACCTCCTGTTGTTGTAAAATTCAAAATACTTCTCTAATCCCTCGCGCACATGACGACAAGCATCATACTCTTTTATGTAAATATCCTCGTACTTCACGCTCCTCCAAAGACGTTCCGTAAAAATGTTATCAAACGCACGACCACGACCATCCATACTGATGGCGATCCCTTTACTTAACAGTACCCCCGTAAATTCATCGCTCGTAAACTGCGAACCCTGGTCACTATTAAATATCTCCGGCCTACCCTTCTCTAATGCCTCCTCCAAGGCCTCTACACAAAATGTCACTTCCATCGTATTGCTTATACGCCACGACAACACATAACGACTATACCAATCTAGTATTGCTGTCAGGTATACAAATCCTCGTTTCAGCCTCAGGTACGTTATATCCGTCGCCCACACCTCATTCGGACGGCTAATTTCCTTATCTCTGAGAAGATAGGGGTATATCTTGTGCCCAGGATGCCTCTTACTCAGACTCCTCTTCGGGTATATCGCCCGCAATCCCATCTCCCTCACACACCTCTGCACTCGTTCCCTACCTACCCATATACCCTCACGTTCTAACGCCTCTTTTATACGCCGACTCCCATAAAAGGGATATTCCGTAAATATCTCATCTACTCGATTCATTAGCTGTACTGTCTCTTCTGTCACCACCACCGGCTCATAGTACACGTTCGACCTGTTTAAGCCTATCAGCTCACACTGCCTGCGTACACTTATTTCCCTGTTATCTGATTCTATCAACCCCCTCTTCTCTTTAACTCCCAATCTCTCTAGATTTTTTTTTGAGCCACTCGTTCTCCACCTTCAGTTGCCCTATTTGCCGGTACAACTCATCTATTACTCTCTCCTTGTCCCCTACTTCCTTCCCCTCCTTTCCCTGAAATATCCCCACTATCCCCTCCAACGCCCGCTTCCGCCATTTTGTTATTTGCGTCCGGTGTACCTCGTACTGCGACGATATCTCTGCTATCGTCTTTTCTTCCTTTATTGCCTCCAATGCCACCCTTGCCATAAATTCCTTATCAAAACTCTTTCGCATTTTCCAGACCCACCCCCTTTCTCTTTTCTATCTTACCATTTTGCATCTTAGTTACTGGTCTGAAAAAGCCAGTCCATTATATATAGGCCAACATGCAACATCACATCCGTTTTCTTTTGATGAAGGGCGAAACGGGTACAGATTTTGTTTAAATCTGTTATTTAAATCTTGACATAAAATTTACAGACACCTATACTATTCGATTATTTTCAGGTCAAATTTATTAAAATCCTTTACATTCCAGAATGTCACTGCCAAAAGACGATTAATATTTAGTTAAATTTGAAAGGAGAAACGCATCATGGCAAAAAATGATATTGTAGCCAAAGATATTATGAATAAGAATGTTACTGTGGCAAGAAAAGAAGCATTAGGCAGATCTCTTGCAGAAAAGTTACTAACCGGCAAGTATAGTGGAATGCCAGTTGTGGATGATAATAATAAGATTATTGGAGTTATCAGCGAGTTTGATCTTTTAAAAGTTATGGATCGTGGCAAATCTTTAGAAAAAGTAACAGCTGAAGAGATCATGTCTGCAAAGCCCATATTCGTGGCTGAAGACACACCTGTAGAAGATATCATTCATATTATGACTAAACATAATATTATTAGGGTTCCTGTTGTCAGAGACGGCATTCCCGTAGGTATTATATCCAGATGCGATATTATCAGGTGTGTCTATGGTGTACTAAGTCCAGAGTTTGTCAGGATTAACAGCGAAAGGGAAAAAATCGAGTTTTTCACGGAGTTTAAGAATATAGAGTTTAAAAGTAGTGAAGAGTTAAGTTAATGAGTGACTACTATAGTGTTACCCTGTAAAAACTTTTTTTAAAAAGTTCTTTAGGTAACATTTTTCAGAAGCAGTGGGAATGCTTTCTTTTGAGTTTGAGGGAGACTCCTGAAATTCGATATTCTTTTTTGATGACTTTGTATTTGCTTGTGTGCGATATTTTCGCAATCAATTTATGATCCCTGAGTTTTTTATTACTCTGGTTTTTTGGAGACGAGTTTCTTTGCTTTTGCTTCGGTTTTGACATGGCCGTAGAAAGAGTTTTTTAAATCTCTGTTTCTTAAAACCATTAATTATACGAGAGCCGTCTAAAACAACCTCATACACTTTGGTTGCCCTTGGAAATAATGGATTAAACCCGGAATGCTGGTTCTGCCTATCTTGGATAAGTTGGGCGAGCTATTCGAGTTCTCTTTGTCGTACAATTTCAGGGAATATTTTTTCACATGGTGTTTAATGCATACTCCTTGCGGTCTCTTTTTGTATTCATAAGGATTTCGTCTTAAAAGTTACCCGTGAGCTTTTTTTTCAAAAAGGTCATCACATCTGAGGCATTGAAACTTATCAGGGCATGCTCTGTCATCTCGGGATAAATATCAATCAGACGTTGCCGTCCCCTGAATATCATATCGGCTGCATATTCCCCTTGATCCGGCACTCCATAATATCCCCGGGAAAACGCCTTTATAATTCTTGTCACCGTGGGATATATTTGCTGGGCAATGGCTCAAATGCCCTTGAAAATGCTTTCCTTGCAGATCTTGCTTAAACCCAAGGGTATCATTGACCGGGACTCTTTTTCTGATAGCTGTCTTGTGTTTGTCTTAATCATCTCTGATACCTTATCCCAAGACAAGTAATAATGTCTATTTTTTTGAAAAAAAGGAGATAACAATGTCTTTTAAATATCATTCGATCAAACGTTGAAAGTTCCTCAATGGTTTTGTTATAATAACGCTCTGGAAAGGGCATATAACATGACGTACGTGTTTAGAGGGTGGTGACACATCATTTTATCGTTATGGCCTGAGTAAAAAGGTATAAACAGCTTCTATTGATGATTTTTTATGGAATAGCTTTCAGAAAGAAGGGAGGTTGTATGCAGTTGTTGGACAAATTACACTTCAATGAGAAGGGGCTTATTCCGTCGGTCATTGTCGATAACTTTGACGGTAAGGTCCTGACTCTTTGTTACATGAATAAAGACGCCGTCGAGAAAACCATTGAAACGGGCAAGGTTCACGTGTTTCGTCGTTCTCAGAACCGTTTGATGATTAAGGGTGAGACCTCGGGCCACATTCAGATGGTAAAAAGAGTTTTTTTCGATTGTGAAGGAAATTCCCTTGTTTTTGCTGTAGAACAGCACGTTGCTGCGTGTCATGCAGGGTATAAAACGTGCTTCTATCGGGAATATATTCCAGGAACAGACATCATTCAAATTGCCGAAAAGAAGGTATTTGATCCCGATAAAGTTTATCGTTAATGTGGACTTGGCGGAGGACCGGAGAAAATGAAATTCATTGAAAAAACGCTTGAAAACAAGCATATCAAATGTTATATATTCAATATTGTGAATATTCAGATTGTTTTTTGACGGTATAGAACTTTATTCTGCCTTACCCGCAGGAGGGAAAAAAATGTTAAAAAACGGGAAATACGTGAAGCTTTTCCTTTTGATAGCCTTTGTCGGAATGTCCGGTTGTGCTGAGATGAACGAGTTGAGAAATTTAAACAGAAGACAGGCAATCACCATAAGAGATCAATCCGAAGAAATTACAAGGCTTAAGGGACAGCTTTCTTCCGCATCAGACAAGTTAAAGGCAAACGAAGCTGAGATGGAAAAACTCAGAAAGTTGGCACAGTCGATTGGCGAAGGTGCTACGGTCAGAGATACGATAGAAGGGCCGGTACTTCTTTTTCCTGAAAAAATACTCTTTGATTCCGGGATGGCGGCAATAAAGCCCCATGGTGAGACCGCTTTAAAGAAGGTGGCAGCCTTTCTCAAAGAAAATCCTCATATCTCCATTAGAATTGACGGTCATACCGATTCAGACCCCATTATAAGGACCAGACACCTTTGGGATTCCAACCATCATTTGTCTGCAGCGCGGGCATTAAGTGTATTTCATTTTTTAACAAAAAGTGAAACCATCAACGAAAAAAGAATTTATGTCGCCGGCTTTGGTCCGAATCGTCCAATTGCATCTAACAGCACAACTGCTGGAAAGAAAGAAAACAGGAGGGTAGAATTTTTAATATTAACCTCCGTCGCTTCATTGCCGCCTAAAGAATCTTCAATACTCACGGAAAGAACATCTGAATTCACAAGACAATCGGTGCCAGTACCATCAAAAACAGAATCTACGGAAACAGATATATCCGAAGAAATAGAAGAAGGTGAAGGAAAATAGGTGTTTGAAGGAAATAGTCTCTTCCGGCAGCTTTTAGCTACCGGAAGAAGCGTTGGTTGAAAAATTGTAGTAATTGAAATAACCAGAATCATCAAACCTGCGTTATCCACAATTCGCAAACCAAGTTTCAAAACAACCCCGGGCAAAAGACTCTGCCACTTCATAGATAAGAAACTGTGTCGCGGCACTAAATACTTCAAAACCTGTAATATTACAGCAATGTAATTTAGAGGCCAATTTGTGTATCGAAAATTATGAAAAATAAAAATCAACTTCGTATGACTACAGAAACAAAAGACAGTCAAAAAAATCAAAATCAGATTTCTATTCATCAGCCAGCACAAAGAGATTCGAATAAGGTTTGGGATTTCTTCTGTTCGGTTAAACTGGCAGTGGTAATTATTCTGCTTCTGGTTGTTGCGTGTATCCTGGGAACAGTGATCTTGCAAGAGAAAACTATGGACGAATATACTGCAAAATATGGCTATGCATTAGCGGCTTTTTTCAGAATAACTGAGCTGACCAACGTCTTTTATTCTTATTGGTTTGCATTCCTTTTGATATTGCTGTGCGCGAATCTCATATGCTGCACGATCAAAAGATGGAAAAATACTTTCATGCAAACAGGCTTTATTCTTACCCATCTCAGTCTCATTTTGATATTAATCGGTGGCGTGGTAAAGTTCCAGCTCGGTGTAAAGGGCGGTGTAAATGTTTATGAAGGAAAATCGGTAAATTATTTTTTGACACAAATGATTAACCGGCAAGGAAAATTAGATTATATCAAGAAAGATTTGCCGTTTTCTATCGCTTTGGATGAATTCATATTAGAAAAAAATGAGCCAAAGTTTCAACTGATATCCTACGTTAAAAGTAAAAATCGTCAGAAAAATTTAGAGGTAAAGGTAGGAAAAAGACAACGTGTCCCTGGCTCGAACTACACCGTAACGATCAAGGATTATATCCCCGATGCAGAATTACATCAGGAACCGATAAATACTTCAGACATACCAGATAATCCTGCCATTTTTGTAAAACTGTCTGGTTCTGACAAAGTTATTGCTGAGGGATGGTTGCTCGCTCACGATCGTAATTATTATGAGGATAAAAAACAAAGCCTGCGAGTGGAATATATCTGGGTGTCTTCGCAGGAAGAGTTGGAAAAAGCTATTAACTCTATCGAAACTGCTCACCCAAAGGTATCTGTTCTGATATCAGAACAAGGACTATCCCAAGACTATCCTATGGAATTAAACAAAACCTTTAAACTTGAGGGAACTAATTATTCCCTGAGGATGTTACAATATGTGCTTAACTACGGAGACAGAAGGCCGCTCGAAGAACAACCGACGGATAATCCTGCCGTTCAGGTGGAAATCAACGGTCCGGAAGGTTCAGAAACCCGCTGGGTATTTGAAAAGTTCCCTGATTGGGACAAAATGCATCCGTCGAAGTATAAGAACTTGAAATTGACTTGTGACGGAATTGCAAGCGGGCACATGGCCAAAAATATCGTACGGCTTTTTCAATCATCAGAGGGAAAACAGGTGATGGTCTCTATAAAAAACAATCATATCACCAGTACCATTCCCTGGGAATTAGAAAAAAAATATACCATTGCAGATTCGAATCATCAGATCGTGGTATCCAAATATTTCCCATCCTTTAATTTCAGAAAAGAGGTGATTAAAAAGTCGGATACGGTAGGCGTGCCGGCGATTTTTGTTGAAGCAGAGGGACCCAGTGGGAAGGTTGATGATTGGCTGTTTTCAAATAATCAATACGCAACTTGGTATACCGATAATAATTTAGCACTTGTCTATGAATCCATGGGAGAGTCGATCAAACATTTTACCAGCAAGTTAAGAATTATAGAAAACGACCAAACTGTTGCGGAAAAAACTATCAGAGTAAATGATCCTTTAACCTATAAAGGGTATGTAATCTATCAATCAAGTTATGATCCTGAAGCAGGAAGTTTTTCTGGTTTGCAGATCGTGAAAGACCCTGGTATTCCAATAGCATATGCTGGTTTTGGGTCATTGTGTTTTGGAGTAATTTTCATTTTTTACATAAAACCATTCCTACGAAAAAAACAAAAACAAAAGGTGGAGGTCTGAAAAAATGAGCTTAATTAATATTACATTAATTGTATATGTCGTCGCATCGATTGCTTACATAGCGAGGGAAATTTGGAACTCTATTTCAATAAAATGGGTGTCTATTGGATTCTTGATTCTGGCATTTTGTTTGAATCTGGTCATGGTAATCAAGCGCTCCATAGAAGCAGGGCACCCACCTTTTTCGAATTTGTATGAATCGTTAGTTTTTTATGCATGTTGCACGGCTTTTGTATATCTTATCTTTGAGTTTATTTATAATTTTAGGGTAGTTGGAGCCTTTTCATCTGTGCTTGCGATGTTAATATTGCTCTACGCAACACTACAGGATGACACCATAAGACCGATTATGCCAGCTTTAAAGAGCAACTGGATGCTTGTTCATGTTGTTACCTATATGATCGGTTACGCCTCCTTTGGCATCTCGTTTGTTACCAGCATTATTTTTTTGATTGTTAAGGCTTTTGCTAAAAAAGATAATAAAGAGGCCGGAAACGAAAAAGAAATATTACCAAGGAACTTTGACAAACTAAGCTACAAAATTGTTGCCTTTGGATTTCCCTTTCTTACCCTTGGCATGGTCACCGGTGCAGTTTGGGCAAAAAAAGCATGGGGTGATTATTGGTCATGGGATCCCAAAGAAACGTGGTCTTTGATTACTTGGTTTGCATATTTAGTTTATCTCCATACTCCCCTTGTTTTACCAAAAATGAATATTAGTAAATCTAAGGCATCTGTTATTCTGGCGTGTTGGTTGCTTTTTTCTTTTGGGATTGTGAACTTTACCTTTGTAGGCTTAAACTATCTGCCATCTGCAGCTGACAGCGATCATGTTTACGGTTCTAAATAGATCTAAAATGAGCGTATGTTCATGACTCGGGCACATGTGTATGTCCGGGGCAAAGTTCAGGGTGTGTCTTTTCGTGCTTCTGCCAGAGAGAAGGCTCTGGTTTTTGGTGTTACCGGATGGGTTAAAAACTGCGCAGATGGTGGTGTGGAAGCGGTCTTTGAAGGCAACAAGAAGATTGTTGACGAAATCGTAAATTGGTGCAAGAAAGGACCGTCAGGAGCTTTTGTTCAGCATATTGAAGTATGTTGGGAAGAACACTCAGGTGATTTCGATGAATTTTCGGTAGTTTATTGATAATTGCTCGGGCATTTCTTTCATCGTTTGACTGGGTGTTTGATTAAACTCATGACGAAGTCTCCGACTAAACACTGTGAAGTTCCCGTATGGGCATGCTTGATCTTGTCACAACAAACTCAGGTGTTATTCTATCCATCCGAACACGGCCAGGTTCAGGTAAAAATTGTGTCTTAGGCGAGTATGGGGGCCGTTTAAAATTGGCCGTTACTGCAGCGCCTGAAAAAGGCAAAGCAAATAAGGCTGTAATTAAGTTGTTAGCAGAAATCTTCCAGATTCACGAATCTTCCATACATATTATTTCTGGCAAATCCTCGCAAGACAAAAGGTTATTGATCGAAGGACTTACTGCTAATGATTTAAAATCCCTGCTACAGACTTACTGATTGCAGCAATACTTCAAATGGATAAAATACCTTATATGAACAATTTGTTTGGGAATCAAAACCACCGCCAATGATACTTGGATAAACAATCGTTATCATGGAATATAAAAAAACGCTCAACCTCCCCATCACTCAATTCCCCATGAAGGCTGACTTGCTCAAAAAAGAGCCTGAAATCCAGAAGAAATGGGAAAAAGAACAACTTTATGAACGGCTACGAAAGACGCGAGCTGACAAAGAGAAATATATCTTACACGACGGCCCTCCCTACCCAACGGGTGAATTGCACATCGGTACCGGTTTAAATAAAATACTAAAGGACTTTATCGTGCGTTATCACACGATGCAGGGTTATAATGCACCGTATGTCCCTGGATGGGACTGCCATGGTTTACCCATTGAACATCGTGTTATGCAGGAGGTTGGTGAAGAAAGAAAAAATTTGACTAAACCGGAAATCCGAAAAAAATGCAAAAAATACGCAGAAAAATTTGTAAAACTACAAAAGGCGCAGTTCCAGGCCCTTGGGATCATGGGAGATTGGGAATACCCATACCTTACCTTTGACCCTCAGTATGAAGCAGGTATTATTGAGGTATTTGGGAGACTGGTAGAAAAAGGATACATTTACCGGAGCAAAAAACCCGTTCACTGGTGTCCCAACGAACTTGGCCAAACAACCCTTGCCGAGGCAGAACTGGATTACCGTGAAGAAACGAAGAGCCCTTCAATTTACGTAAATTTTAAACTTACGGATCCCATCAGCAATCTATTCAAAGATGCCGGTAGCGATGGCTCTTGTATCATGATATGGACGACGACCCCCTGGACGCTTCCGGCAAACGTTGCTATCGCCGTACATCCTGAGCATGAGTATGCCGCGATCCGTTACCACAATCCAAAAACACAAAAAAAAGAAGTGACGATTCTTGCCCACAAGAGAATAGAAGCAGTCATGTCATCGGTGGGGATTACGGATTATCAATATCTTGGCAAGGTGCAGGGGCGATTGTTAGAAGGAAAAAGATACCGGCATCCTTTTATGGACAGAACGGGACCTATTGTGCTTGCAGATTATGTTACCTTATCGGACGGAACTGGTTGTGTTCACACGGCGCCCGGACATGGCCAGGAAGATTATCTTACCGGCATTAAGTACCATCTCCCCATGTTGAGCCCTGTCGACGAGAGGGGTAATTTTACCGCGGAGGCAGGTGAGTTTACCGGTCTTAATATCCTGAAAGATGGAAACGACCTGATCGTAAAAAAACTGGAGGCGGTAGGAGCATTGCTTGACAAAAAAGAAATTGTACACTCCTATCCTCATTGCTGGCGATGTGATGATCCGGTTATTTTCCGGGCAACGGAACAGTGGTTTGTCAGCCTTGATTACGACAACCTTCGTCAGCGGGTACTGGAGGAGATAAAACGAACGAAATGGATACCCTCATGGGGTGAAAGCAGAATGGCAAAGATGGTTTCAGAACGCCCAGACTGGTGTATCTCCAGGCAACGTTCATGGGGTGTACCAATTCCCGCCTTCCATTGTGTGCATTGCCGTCAGGCGCATATCAATATAAACACAATAAATTATGTGAGAGATAAATTTGAGAAGGAAGGGGCCGACATCTGGTTTTATAAAGACGTATCCTTTTTTTTACCACCGGATACGAAATGCTCTCATTGTGGCGGCAATCAGTTTCAAAAAGAAATGGACATCTTCGATGTCTGGTTTGAATCCGGATCGAGCCATCATGCCGTTTTACACAAACGCAACGAATTATCGTATCCGGCCGATCTCTATTTGGAAGGAACGGATCAACATCGTGGATGGTTTCAGCTTTCCTTGCTCCCATCGGTTGGTGCTTGGGATAAAGCGCCTTTCAAGTCCGTTTTAACCCATGGATTTGTCGTCGATGAACAGGGGAAAAAGATGTCCAAATCCCGTGGAAATTTTATCTCGGTTGAAGACGCTGTAAAGGAATTTGGTGCTGATGTGCTTAGGTTATGGACTTCTTCTCTCGATTATCAAAATGATATGAACGTATCGCGTAATTTAATTGTCAGATGCTCGGATGCCTACAGACGCATTCGTAATACCTTCAGATATTTACTGAGTAACCTTTATGACTTTGATCCGAAGGTAAATACCATAGCCTATAAAGGATTACCGGAAATAGATCGATGGGCATTGCATAAGACACAGGAACTGATTAAGGGCGTGAGGTCTGCATACGAGTCTTTACAGTTTCATCGTGTTTTTCATAATATCTACAATTTTTGTACGGTAGAAATGAGCGCATTCTATCTGGATATCTTGAAAGACCGATCCTATACCTTTGCAAAGAATTCAGAGGAACGGCGTGCAGCACAAACGGTAATGTATTCCATCCTGTTGAATCTCGTCAAATTATCTGCGCCAATTATTGCCCATACTGCAGAAGAGGTATGGGCAGCAATTATCCATAAAGATGAAGACGTCTCCAGTATTCATTTGACAACATTTCCCAAGGAAATTCCCATCTGGACTGACAATGCTATCCAGGAAAGATGGGAAAGGCTGATCAATATAAGGACCGATGTGGCAAAGGTACTGGAAAAGATGCGTGCAGCCAAATTGATCGGGAACTCATTAGAGGCCTCCATCGATCTTTATACCGAAAACGAGGAACTCTGGCAATTCCTCAAAAACTATGAAAAAGACTTTCCGATGATATTCATTGTATCAGAAGTAAAATTAGGCAAAAATGTTACTTCCAAAGCAGTCAAAGGCGAGTTAATCACAAACCTCTGGATAGAAGGTCGTGCGTCACAACACAAAAAATGCGAAAGGTGTTGGAATTTTAGGGAAAGCGTGGGGACGATTAAGGAACATCCTTCCATATGTACCCGGTGTGTTACCGCACTTCAACAGCTTTGTTGATATCTCTTATTTCGTAAACCGAACGTCATTCCTCATTTTTTATAAAAGAATGGAGGCAACATCAATCGCGGTGACTTTAAACGGGAAGGTCGTATCATTTTTCCGAATTTTCAATAATAGCACGGCCTCCATGTGGAGCAACGAGTAGTTTTTGTAAGGGTATGTCTTCAACACAGAACATAAACAAAACGAGAACACGATAGTAATCATCGGTAGAAGCGTATTATCCTCGAAAAGCCTGCTATTATAGAATAGTAGCGTAGGAAGTACCGCCTTGTAACGACCAGAAAAGCCCCTGCCATGTTACGACAACGCCTGCATGAACATCTACCCTGTATGTGAAGCTGAATGTATAGATGAATCGTCGAAAACCTTGAGGCTAGAGTAAAAGGAAAGCGATGAGGTGACGGATGGAGAAGATTGCCCGTTTGCGGGTGAAACGGTAACAACATAGGCCCTGCCCGGTAAGAAGCGCATATCCGTTACAGCATTAAGCCAAGATACAGACACAAACGGTAAAACTCTATTTGTGATTATTGCCACGAAGAAAACCGGTAATGTAAAGATCAACTTTAAGACGGCAACTAGTGTAACGTTGTATAAAAACCTATACACAAGCAAATGACATTACGAGAAATGGAAAGTAAAAACATCAGTCTGTCTCCCTAAAGGACTGAGGAAGCAATCAGAATGAGGCTCGCCGCATTGAGCGTGGTCAGAGAATCAGACAAGTTAAGAGGATTACCCCTTCAGTATTACCTCTAAAAAGGCGCCGGTTGCAATACCACCAAGAAGCCATGCGCCAAACACGATGCCCAGACAGAGTCCGTTGCCATAAAAGACATCCAGGCCTCTCTTTTTCTACTCTACCAAAAATTTGTTTCGTTGTTGCGGATAGATGGTCGATTCAAAACGGAAATCAGGAGAATGTGGATTGTGTCAAACATGTTTTTTGTTACACCGTTCTGTCACCAAATTGAAGACGAAGTATTTTTGTTATCATGTTTTCCAGTAATAAGGCAATATTAGCATTATGGTCAAGTTGTTCAAGGGATGTTTTGATTACCTGGATAATGCGAAACAAAACTTCTTCAGACAATACCTGGCACTTAGAGGTCAACGTGTTTTTCCAATTCGTATGATAAACAGGCATTCCACTCTGTATCTTACAGATAAGTAAGTCTCTATAATACAAAAGAAATGAGAGAATAAGTTCTTTTACCTGCGATCGTTTTTCCTCTAATATCTCCAAATCCTGGATATTCCACTTATCAAGTAATTCTTTTGAAAAGGTCAGATTGTCGTTCATTTCTAATGTTAAAATTCGGTCGATAAGCCAGTTTTTTTTATCTAAGGCATGCGTACTGGAAAGGAGTGCAGCTCTTTCTATGCTGCCATTGGATATACATGCCAATTGTTCTGCTTGTTTCTCATCCAGATGGAAACTGTTTACAAGGATGTCTTTTACTACGATCATCGATAAAGGAAAAAACCTTATAATTTGACATCTCGACCGAACCGTTTCTCTCACGGACTCTAAAGAGGTTACAATTAATATAATAATAGCATGCGAAGGAGGCTCTTCTAATGTTTTCAATAAACAATTTGACGACTCCTCGTTCATTTTGTCAGCAGACTGAATAATTGCAATTTTGTATTTTGACTCCAAGGGTTTAACATGCAGGACATCCTGGAGATGTCTTAATTGCTCTATTTTGATCGTCCGGCTGTTTTTTTCGGGAAGCACGAAAAAGAGGTCAGGAAAATTATCATTGCTAATTCTTTGACAATGACTGCAGGTATCACAGGCATCTGCTCTAGCATGTTGACAAAAAATGGTTTTCGCTAGTTCTTTTGAAAACAGTGTTTTGCCAATTCCTTCCTGGCCTGCAAAAATATATGCGTGTGCCAGATGATCATGTACTATAGCCTTCTGAAATAAGTTTACAATACGGTCCTGGCAAAAAATATTTTTAAAAGACATGCATCATTCGGCTCTGTATCAAGAGATGGTTCTATAGATCTTGGGAAATTTTTTCCTCCCTTCATTCACTTGTACACAAGCGGATGAAGGGAGGAACGATTTAATTGCGGTATCTATGACGTGAGCAAAATCATAAGGACGGTATTATTAGTTTACAGAAAAATATTAATCGTCCTCGTATTCTTCCTCTTCGTCGTCATCATCATCATCTTCATCTTCTTCTTCTTCATCTTCTTCTTCTTCTTCTTCTTCTTCTTCTTCTTCTTCTTCCTCCTCCTCCTCCTCCTCTTCTTCGCTGTCTTCCTCTCCTTCGGTCTCAAGGATCGCCATAATATCACCTATCTTCACTACATCACCTTCCTGTGCAAGAATTTCCAGCAATCTTCCTGACACAGGCGCAGTAACATTAAACGTGGTTTTTTCTGTAATCATCTCAACAAGGTCTTCACCTTCTTCCACTTCCTCATCCTCCTCAACATACCAAAAGGAAACAGTTGCTTCGTCTCCGTTATTTCCTTCTACTTCGGGTAATTCTACTTCTACTCTCATATAACCACTCCTTACGTTATCAAAATAATAACGTTACAAAAATATTAAACCTTTTTTAAGATTACTTTAGCAAAATGAAGGAAAAGCATTATACTGAGCGATATTTTTCTTGTCAAGCCTCAAGGAATAAATTAAATAACTAAAAAAGGCAAGATTCGCAGTTTCTTAACTCTTTTGATAATATGGATATAAAATCGCTTGACTTGGAATAAAGGATAGTTTAAAATTTGCTTTTAAATTTAAAAAATTTTTGATGTCGTTTTGTTTCTCTAATCAGATTTAAAGTCCTTCCATAAGGCTTGTTAGAATTATAATTTTTGTATGGTTTTAAACTTTAAATAAATTTTCGGGAAATCCAAATCTGAGAAAAAATGTTACCGATGATATTAAATCCTTAAAAGAAATATTTGGGAACATGAATAAAAGGCAGTACGTCGATACTTTTTATAAAGTAAGCATGGTTTTACCAAAAACAAGTTTTTGCTGGATTTCAGATGCGTTGTTTAATGTGCCCGATTATCGTTTGCGATAATCATATGGATCTTAAAAAAATATTTAATGCGTGCACTTGGGTTAATCTAAGTAATAAGGCAAAAAGATATGTTTTTCATAACACAGCATCATTTTACAAAAGTATCAAAACTATAAGTGTTAACGGTACATTTCAAGACATGCTTTTGTTTTTTCCATAAAGAACCTGTTATTCTTTTCCTATTCTATAATTCAACTCATCGACATTTCTCACCGGTGGCATTTCTTCCAAAAGACACAGTTTTTCCGACGTTCGTTTTTTGTTATTATCTCTTAATAGATCCAGGATTTTTATTATTTTTGGAGGATAGGTCCGATAAATCGACTTATAACATAAGATGCAACTATTTCAAATACTTCCATACCTCCTTCTTCCTGCATGCGTCGCTATTGGATACTTCCTGTGTATACTGGTATTCAGAAAAAAGCAAGCGTCCAGCGAAAAGAAGATAAAGCATCTCATTGAGGAGTCCGTCAAGGATGCTGAAAAAATTAAAAAAGAGGCTGGTTTGGCAGCAAAAGCCGAACTGTATCAGCGAAGAGAGGCCTTCGAAAAAGAAACACAAGAAACCAAGATGGAGCTACGGTTACAAGAAAAGAGGCTCAGCAAAAGAGAAGATAACCTTGAACGCAAGATGGAGTTATTAACAAAAAAGGAACGATATATCGATACTCTTTCTGCAAATTTTGCTCAAAAAGAAAAAAAAATAGACGAAAAAAGACTTGAACTGGAAAAAATCATAGAGGAAGAGAATAAGGCTCTTCTGAAAATATCCAACTTATCCAGAGAAGACGCAGAGAAGCTCTTGTTAAGCCGGTTGGAAAAAGAACTCGATGTTAAATGCGCTGAATTAATTTCGAGAAAAATAACTGAATCAAAAGAAAATGCTGAACAGACTGCCATATCGTTAATAAGCACGGCAATTCAACGATGCGCTGCGACTCACACCGCTGAAAACATTGTAAGCTCGATCGAACTCCCTAACAATGAAATGAAAGGTCGTATCATCGGGCGTGAAGGGAGAAACATTCGTGCATTTGAGAAGGCGACGGGCATTGACGTCATTGTGGATGATACACCAGGCGTAATCGTCCTTTCAGGGTTTGATAGTGTTCGTCGTGAAATAGCACGTCAATCGATGGAAAAACTGATCGTTGACGGACGAATCCATCCGGCGCATATTGAGGAAATTGTGAAGGAGACAGAAAAGGAAATTGAACAAGTTATTCATGAAACGGGAAAACAAACCTGCTTTGATTTGGGAATTCATACGATTCACCCGGAAATAATAAAGCTTATTGGCAGGCTCAAGTACAGAACGAGTTATGGACAAAATCAGTTGCGGCATTCTATCGAAGTAGCGAATCTTATGGGTATAATTGCAGGAGAATTAAAACTAGATGTTCCGCTGGCAAAACGTTGCGGTCTTTTACATGATATAGGCAAGGCGATAGGCCCGGAAATGGAGGGCACCCATGCCGTTGCCGGTGCAGATCTTGCAAAACGCTATGATGAAAGACCTGAAGTGGTGAATGCGATTGCCGGCCACCATGAGGAAACACCCGTTGAATCAATTTATACGGTATTGGTAAGTGCAGCCGATGCCATTTCCGCCGGCAGGCCTGGTGCAAGAAGAGAGACGTTAGAAAAATACATCAAACGTCTTGAAAAACTGGAAAATATCGCAACTTCTTTCAGCGGCGTAGAAAGCGCCTATGCCATACAGGCCGGAAGGGAAGTACGGGTGATGGTGTGCCCGGACAAGACCAATGACAAGGCTGCCGCTAAGATGTGCTACGACATTGCCAGAGAAATTGAGGGACAATTGGAATATCCTGGGGAGGTCGTTGTTACCGTAATTCGTGAAACACGTTTCATTGAACATGCAAAGTAGTATATGCATACAGAGTTTGATGTAATCGTGGTCGGCGCCGGGCATGCGGGCTGCGAAGCAGCTCTCGCATCCGCGCGTATGGGAATGAGCACCGCATTGTTCTCTATAAATCTGGATACGGTTGCTCAAATGTCATGCAATCCTGCTATCGGTGGCCTTGCAAAAGGTCAATTGGTTCGTGAAATAGATGCCCTCGGTGGAGAGATGGCAAAGGTAACGGATGAAACTGGCATTCAGTTTCGAATGCTCAATACCAAGAAAGGGCCTGCCGTCCATTCACCCCGTGCTCAAGCCGATAAAAAAGCTTACCAGGTATCCATGAAAAAAAGAGTGGAAAGCCAGCCCAATCTTTTTTTGAGACAAGAAATTGCTGACGATTTCATCCTTGATAAAAAAAGAGTTATTGGAATTATTGGACAAAGCGGCTTACAATACAAGGCAAAGGCCGTTATCCTCACGACAGGAACGTTTTTAAAAGGTCTTATCCATATCGGTAAGTTCGTCACCTCTGGTGGCCGTATTGGTGAACTTTCATCAGAAAAGTTGTCGGATTCCTTGCGGAGGCTTGGGTTTGAGGTCGGTCGCCTCAAGACTGGTACTCCTCCCCGTCTCAATGGCCGTACGATCGATTACAAGACACTTATGCCTCAGTATGGAGACGAAAATCCCCAGCCTTTCTCCTTTTTAACGGAAAAGATAAACCGATCCCAGGTCCCCTGTTATATTACCTATACGAATCACAACACCCACAAGATTGTTATGTCTAACTTGTCCCGTGCTCCGCTCTATACAGGACAGATTCAGTCTGTAGGACCCCGGTATTGTCCATCTCTGGAAGATAAGATTGTACGCTTCTCAGAAAAAGGTCAGCACCAGGTATTTCTTGAACCCGAAGGGCTAAACACCTTTGAAGTTTATTGTAACGGGATTTCCACCAGTATGCCTCACGATATTCAGGAGGCAATCGTGCATTCTATTGCTGGTCTGGAAACAGCAGAGATTGAGAGGTACGGTTACGCCATCGAATATGACTTTGTACCGCCTACCCAGCTCCGACCATCTTTAGAAACCAAACTCATAGAAAACCTTTTCCACGCTGGACAAATTAATGGAACCTCTGGTTATGAAGAAGCCGCTGCCCAGGGGATTATGGCAGGTATCAATGCTGCATTGAAAATACAAAAAAAAGAACCTTTTCTCTTAGACCGGTCGGAGGCATACATCGGTGTATTAATCGACGACCTTGTGACAAAAGGCACACAAGAACCCTATCGGATGTTTACCTCCCGTGCGGAATACCGGCTTCTCTTAAGGCATGACAATGCCGATAGAAGATTGATGAAGTACGGATACCATTACGGACTCATTTCAGAACAGCAATGGCGTAATCTGCAGGAAAAAGAAGACGCCATTGCGGAGGTTCTGACATATATGGATAAAAAACTGATAGGACCCGACACTTTAGCAAAAATATTGAGTCGCCCGGATCGCACCTTTGATCATCTGTTTGCTATAGACGCTGAACTCGGCCAGAGACACCTGTCAAAAGAAGTAAAAGAACAGGCCGAAATCGAGGTAAAATACAAGGGATACATAGAACGCCAGCATATACAAGTAGAGAAGTTCAAAAAAATGGAAAACTATAAAATACCTTCATGGGTTGACTACCAGAATATCTCTGAATTGAGAAAAGAGGCACGCCAAAAACTTTTGCAAATCCGCCCGGTTTCACTGGCGCAGGCATCGCGTATTTCAGGCGTTTCTCCCGCCGATATTTCTATTCTTATGATCCATCTTGCAGGGAAAGGGAAAAAATAACCGATTGTATTAATCCAGAGGAGAGTGAAAAGGCAACGTCCCACCAATAGTACACAAACTTCAGGAGTAAAATGTATCTCAGCCAATGGGAATACATGCTTAAGCGTATACTTTTCCTGAAGATATTTGATGATAGCAACCGTCCTTGATGCCTTACAATTGTCATTAAGAGATCCTCCGCTATACCAATATAATGTACCCCAAAAACTGGACAGTATGTTAAGATAGAAAACCATGTCTGCCATGAGGCAGGCATGGAAGAGAAAAAGACGAGGAAAGGGGTACAAATTAAGAGATGGAGAGGAAGCAATATAATGGGGAGTTTAAGGCGAGGGTAGCGATAGAAGCGATAAAGGGTGAGAAGACGGCGAACGAGATAGCCGGGCAATATGGGGTACATCCAACGCAGATAGCACAGTGGAAGAAGCAAGTAATGGAAGAGTAAGGTGTACCTCATTGTCTAGACAATGGGGTACACCTTATTACCAACCACTACTCTGAAATTCCTGTACAATTAATTAGGCCTACAGCAAACTTACATTTGGCCTCCCACTCTCCCACCGTTTACGGGAGGGGTGGTATTTGAAGTTCTGAACACATAAGTATTCGTGCATGTGTCATTGCGAACGTGATAGCCGAAGCAATCTAAACCGTTGAGATTGCTTCGGTTTGTTCGCAATAACAACTTGCTTTTTACGTTTGCCATAGTTGTTATACGACAATTTGTCTTAAATCGTTTATAATAACTCATCTTGGCAATCCGTTATGCTCCTTGGCTGAAGGAAGGATTGCAGAGAACACATCCTTTGCCAGCATGGTACGACCTGCTTTGAACTTAAAACTTAGATCATCAAGTATAGGGATCAGCATCAGTTCGTTGTCGGTGCGATACCCAACAAAATAGAGATTCAAAGCTGGTATTTGGACTGCAAAAAAAGAAGAAATACGTAGACCGGTAGAGTCGGTGATATTTTTTTGGATATCCGTAAGGATTTTAATCAAGTGGGAGCCACCAAAATTTGTAGCATTCCAAGCCTCATTTACTTTTTCCACAACAACCGACGATCGTATCTGTTCCCTTATCGTGAAAGGATAAATAATTTTATTGGCGTCTATAAGTAGTTTGTTGGGATCCGCCTCCGGTTTATACTCTCGTAACTGATCAAGTCGCACGAAGAAAACACGAATGGGCTCCCCCAATGCAACAGCAGACACTTCGTCGAGTGACTCAAAGCCCAATGCTTTGTAGTTCTGCCCGTTGACCAATTTACGAAGTGTTACAATCGACTCAGATGCCACCTTTTGTGCTTCTCTATTATCTGATTGAGCATTTGCTTCTGCAATTATCACTATCAATGGTAAGAGTAATGCCATTATGATACGCATATTTACTTTCCTCCCTATTTATAAGTAATGTCGTAATAATCATTCCAATGGCTATACCCTGAACCACTGACATACGCAGCGTAGGTGATAACGCGTTGATCGCCAACGTTTGGCGGCCATGGATCGTTGATGGTTACATAATCTGTCCCATCTATAGTTACATAGCCAATTACAACCATCATATGTCCTCCGCCGCCAGACCAGTGCCAGGAAAATGCAAATGGTTTCTTTTTGCAGTAAATCTGGTCTTTCACCTGGCCCCAACTTAAGGACGCGTCGGAGGTAGTTTTGAATTCAAAGTTATACTTATCGAATTCCGGCCAGCCGCCATTGATGCATGCGGATGGTACGGAACTATTACAACAATCTGTGAGGCCAAAACTCTTATTTGCCTGATCGCATTGGCTCACATCATGGCCCAGGAAATCCATTATCATTTCCCCACTGGCAGCCCAACACCACATTGACGTCTCCTGTGGGCGCAATCTAACAGCTTGGGAGCCGATCACAGCAGGCTTACAACAACCAGCCATAAATACTGAAGCCGCAAGTAAGCTGCCAAATAAAAGCTCCCGTCGTTTGTTTTTCATTAATGATTTAGCCACGATAGCTACCTCCTTTTTCTTGTTGAATATAGTGTAAATAACCTGTGTCTTTTGCAACATTCATCCATCACGTCTTTCTAAAAAAAGCTCCTCCCATAATAAAAGTCCACTCTGTAAATTTAAGCAGCTTTGATGACAAAATCAAAAAGTCTTCAAACACCCATTGGTTCTTTAACGTAAGGTATGTTATTCCCAATAACTTTTTGCTGATGCTCTGTTTTCCTTTCTTGAACCTTTCTTCACTTTTATCCTCAAAGAAAATGATTCAAATACCTGAAATACTTTATCACTACAAGGGAACACTGTACCAGCGTTGTCGTTCCTATTTTGTTGCCATGCTTTGTTATCCTTTCATGCCGTAGTGTTTCGTTTGAGTTGTTTACCCTCGGCACTATCCCAAAGTAAACAGCAAGTTTCTTCTCCTCGCTAAAATCGCTTATATTCCCTGCGATACTGAGGAGTATTGTTCCGATTTTTTTCATATCCACTTTATGCTGGTGATGTTCTCATGTTCCTCAAGTTCTTTCCCCTTCTCTACGGCTTCTTATCAAGCTTGAAAAAACTCCCACCGCCTTCCTTTAAACTATTACTGGGTGTGATCGGATAATTATTAAGACATTTTTGAAATGAACAATTGCAACAGACTCCTATCTTTTAAGATTTTTTGTGATTTTAGGAAAACTCTGAAGTGCCTGATGTAAATATATTCCAGTTACTTTCACTGCCTCTTCACCCTTAAATAAGGCAATCGTTTCTTTATCCGTAAAAACAAAAAAGCCTTACTGCAAAAATATTTATTTAACCATCTTCGGCAGTAAGCCTGTCTTTTCTTGAGAAAGCAAGGTTGTCTTATGCAACCCACTTCCTTGTGTGTCTAAAGACCCTTTCCTTTGCGTCCCCTGATCACTCAGAGTTTACCCTTATCGTTATGATTTTTGTTTCATCGTTTTTATCTCATTATACTTGCTCCTATTTATTCGATAATACGTGTGCCTGTCTTTGCCTTCATGCTTCAGAACGAGATCTTGCGCTACCAGTTCTGCGATAGATTTTTTAACCTCACGTGTCTTGTGTCTGATCTTTTGCGCCAGGATCCACCATTCCGCAATGCCCTCCAGTGTATCCTGGGCATCGGGATGTTCAGACAAATAGGCTAATATCTCCTGCATAATGTATGGCTTTCCCGTTGTACAGTTTTCATGCTTTTTCATTATTAAACATTGTGATGATGTTCCTCATGATCACAAGGACAAGACTCGCTTTCAACGTCTGACATTACGATTGACCAAATATGGAGCAACCGATATACCCTTGTACACAAAATTCATTGCATGAAGAAACAGATAGTTTTTAAATGCTGAGAAATGAAGGAGATGGAGAATTCTTTTCTACAGGTAACGTTCAGGCAAGATCTTCGACTTTTTTATGAATCAAGTATTAACTATGTTCTTTTTGTCCAGGGTATTTTAGCAAATTATAGTAAGTCATTTAGGACAGGGGGATTAATACTAGGATAAATATGTCTTGGTACGTGCGGATAAATGTCCTGGTTGTGTATTATGAAAAATTTAGGTCTTAGTCAGGAATTTCAATGCCGCAATTGTAGAGCGACGCAACTCGCCGTTTTACAATTGTAATCGATTACGAATGATTACAAATGAATGTGGATACGATAAAGAAGGTAACTCTTTAGTTTTTGAAATATTCTCTGTATGAATAATATTGTATTGTAGGGGCAGGTTTCAAACCTGCCCCGAAGCAGCATGTAATACCTTGTTTTTGCTGAAATATTTCAGCAAACTGGAGTGCTTGTAATGAAATTATTGCTCCTTTTCCTTTGATTGGGGCGGGTTGGTGCTATGCGGTAGGGTTTTGTAGCTTTCCGGATTGATGTGATGTTTGCGGATAAGTTGCCAGAATGCTCGGCGATTCTTTTTTGCGGCCTGTGCCGCTTTGGTGATGTTGCCTTGATGGGCAAGCAAGAGGCCTTGAATATACGCTGTTTCAAATTGAGCGATAACCCTTTTTTTCGCTTCCTGGAAAGACTCAACTTGCATATCACTTTCTGGCGATGGCAGGACAAGGTCATTCTTTCCAAGGATCCTTTGGTTTGATAGGACAACTGCCCGCTCAATCACATGTTCCAACTCTCTGACATTGCCAGGCCAGTCATGGAGCAGGAGCATCTGCAGGGCATCAGGGGATAATTCGGCTGCTTGTTTGTTATACTCCTCTGCATACTTAGTTAAGAAATGCCTGGCGAGAAGCGGTATATCGTGGCGTCGCTCACGCAAGGGCGGCAGTATGAGATGGACAATGTTTAGCCGGTAGTAAACGTCCTGGCGGAATTTTCCTGTCTTTACGGCATCTTCCAGCTTAATGTTCGATGCAGTGATGATCCGAACATCTGCCTTGCATACCTTCGGAGAACCGAGCGGGCGATATTCCTTCTCCTGGAGGAAGCGCAGCAGTTTGATCTGTGCCGTGGCAGAGAGTGAGTCGATTTCATCCAGGAAGAGGGTACCACCGTCTGCCTCCTGTATTAATCCCAGTTGGGAAGAAGTAGCGCCGGTAAATGCACCTGTTTTGTGGCCGAAAAGTTCATTTTCGAGTAGTTCTGTGGGAATTGCGCCACAATTGACCGGAATGAACGGTTTGTACGTTCTCGGGCTGAGATAATGGATTGCCCTGGCGCATACCTCCTTTCCTGTGCCAGTTTCTCCGGTGATTAGAACGGTCACATCACTTTTCGCTACCAGAGGGATCTTTTCTATCTCTGCCAGAAAGGCTGGGCTTTTCCCAATAATTTGTTGTAATCCGATTTTTTCCATAAGGGTTTGGTGTATTCTCTCTGCTGGTGTATTTTGTTCCAACAATCGCCAGATACGGGGGAGGATATCGGCGGACTTGAACGGCGGTGTGATGAAATCAGTTGCCCCAGCTTTAAGCAAATCAAAGATCTCTTCATCCGGACACTTGTCCATTACTAAAATGACCGGTATCTTCGTAAATACGGTTATTAAAGATTGCAAGAGTGTATAGTAGACATGATGGCGTACGGCATAGGCCGAAATGAGAAAAATTATGTCTGGACGAAAAGTCGAGGCAATTTTAGCAATATCCCTGGTAGCGAGATGGGATGTCTCCATCTCCATAGATTTGCAGTTCAATGGGATATTTAATCCGTTGGATGCATTGAAAGTTTCTTGTAATGTTTTACCAAGGCCGGATGTAGGGTTAATATCAAGAAGCAATAGATTGCTCTCTTTCATAAAGCCCCCTTTTTTGAATTAATTTAGTTTTTTGAAAATCCTTTACAAATGGTATTTGTTGTAGGGGCGGGTTTGAAACCTGCCCCTACTTTAGGCCGCAAGATATCATCTTACTAAGATTTTTAAAAAGCTAAATTGTTATCTCTTTTTAAACAAATAAAAAAGCCTTACTGCAAAGATTTTTCAGAAAACATCTTCGGCAGTAAAGCTATCTTTTTCACTACAAGGATAAGGGATCGTCTTAAACCACATCCCTATGTGTTTAAAAGACCCTGTTACTTTGCGTCCCCAGATCACTCTGGATTTGCCTTTATCGTAATGTGTTTTTCATTGCACTAATGCGGGTAAAATACATTGATTTTTTCTTTGTGTCAAGCTGAAAATAAAAACTAACATTACTCTTTTAAAAAGTTAACCTCATTAATAAAAATAGATATTGACAAAAATTACCTTAATTGTTTACCATGCAATTATACCTTTCTTTTGCGTTCACTATATATAATATGAGTGTCGAGATTCCTTACGAATAAAGGCAACAATCCACAATGGTTGGGAGAACGCCATTGTGGATAAGAATTTGAAACATGAGAGAGCCTTAAATCCTATAAAAATTGGTAGAATAAGGAACCGTGTGAAAAATTTTCAATTTAAACAAGAAAAGGTATTTTTAGCAAAATCCTTAATTCCAGTACAGTCTCTTTATACAGGGTACTTGGTTGCGGTTTTGCTGCATTATGGGTTTTTATGAAATCTTTTGCCAGTAAATACATCTCTGTTTTTCTTTCCATTCTTGCCTTATCAGGATGCCTAAGCGGACAAAGACCACCAGTGTCGATTTCTCCAAAGCTGGACAAAAGGGTTTACCAGGAAACCCAATTACCCATAAATGTGGGCCTTTACATAGAACCTCGTTTGCGGAGCTATGTTCAGGAAGCGCCGATAAAACAACATGAGGCCGGTGCACAGTTCTACACTTTTCCAAACTTTGTATTTCCTTTTGGGGAACCTCTTTCTTTAAAGATTGAAGAGATGTCAAAAATTATATTTAAAAAGATTGTGGTACTGGATAATTTGCAAAATACGGCGTATGAAATGAGTGAGGCTTTGGATGGAATTTTGACGGTTGCCTTAAAGAATTCTGACATTGAACTTTATATTGAACAATCTGTATGGAGGGCAATAGGCCGACATGATCTTTCCATCACCGCGGCATTTTTAGACCCAAAACAAAACAAAATATGGGAATCCGATATTGCAGTGGAAGGAAAAGGTCTTGATTTTGTAACCAGCAGGGTTGAGCAGGAATGGTGGATGACAACGGGCCCGCGATTTGGACCAGCTGTAGATGATTCGATCCAGCAGATAACCTACGAGCTTGCCCAGAAAATTACCACATCGAAAGAAATTCTCGCTTATATTCACAAAGAGAAAAGATAACAGATCATTGATTCAGGGCTATTTTTGCCTCGCGACGAAGGTGATCAAGTAATTTAAGTATCTCTGCATCTAAAACCTCTAAACGCACTTTTTTTCTGGCATCATCAAATCGAATTTGTGCCCCTTCGTTTTTCTCGGTAACTTTTATCAGATGATAACCATATTCCGTCTGAACTGGTCCGCTTAACTGCCCTACCTTGAGTGAAAATGCCGTATCCAAAAAAGCCTTTGCAAAATTTCCCTTTTTCTGGATAAATCCTAAATCCCCGCCATTTTGTGCAGATGGGCAGTCTGAATACTTTCTCGCAATCTCTTCAAAAGCCGCTCCATGTTCGATTTCTTTCTTGATGTCTTTTATGCGTTCCAGTGCTTGTGCAAACTCCTTTTCCGTTTTCATATTTCTTGTGTCAATAAGAATATGGCTCACTTTTATGGTCTCACCGTTAAAGACGCACAGATTCTCCTCGAAGTATTTTTTCAAAGTTGCATCGTCAAGCTTTTTATCAAAATACTTTTCCAGTGCAATAGAATATTTTATGTTTCGTTTAAATTCGTCTATATCAGAGCCTATAAATGTGAGGACGCGCTCTAGCGATTGAATGTCATTGTTCTCGTTGCCCGAGATCGTATTTTTGATCTGCCCGATTTCTTTTTCGATCTCCTCCGGGGTAACGATTAAACCCTGCTTGTCAATGAATTCTTCTAGCAGGATGTCAGTAATCATCTGATCGATAATTTCTTGTTTCATTGTCCTCAGGGTTTCCGTGTCCGTGTTTGCAACATTTTTCAGCCTTTTTAGTAACATCTCCTGTGTTATAGGTTTGCCGTTTACGGTTGCAACAATATTTTTGAGTTGCTCTTTTTCTGCAGAGAGTACGCAGGGTTGCAGGGTGATTAAAAGCAAACATAAAAGAGATATTGTTCGTTTATTCATGGTAATTCCTTTCTTTCGTGATTCGGAGTTCGCGGATCTTTTGCTGGAGGTTTTGCCGATGCATATCGAGCGCTTCTGCTGTACGACTAATATTCCCGTCACATTCTTCCAGTTTCTTTTTGATAAAATCACGCTCAAAATTTTCTATTAAGATCTTCTTTGCGTCCCGGAACGTAAGGTTGTAATCAATGCTTCCGGAGGGTAGGGCGTTGTCCCTGGGATGTTTTATTTCCTCCGGCAGATCTGTTGTATCAAGAATTTCCCCATTGGAAAGCACCACGGCGCTCTCAAGGGCATTTTTCAGTTGACGAACGTTGCCTGGCCAATCATACGATATTAAATATTTCATCGCATCGTGGGAAATCGATGCCATTCGTTTCTGATGTTTTTCAGAAAAATAGTGCAAAAAGCGGTTCACAAGCAAGGGAATGTCTTCTTTCCTGTGCCTCAAAGGAGGGAGTTTTATGCTTACTACTTTTATCCGATAGTACAGGTCTTCACGAAATCTGTTTTCCTCGATTTCTTCTTCAAGGTCGCAATGGGTTGCGCTGATAATACGAGTATCCACGGTGAGTGTTTCGATTCCGCCGAGACGTTCAAATTTTTGTTCCTGCAATATGCGGAGAAGTTTTGACTGGGTGCTGGTGCTCATATCGCCGATTTCATCAAGAAATATCGTGCCTTTGTTTGCCAATTCGAATTTTCCTAATCGTCTCTCTGCTGCGCCAGTGAATGCGCCTTTTTCATGTCCAAAGAGTTCGCTTTCAACCAATGTTTCCGGGACAGCGGCGCAGTTCATAATAATGAGCGGTTCATTCCTGCGTTTGCTGCGTCTGTGAATTTCCCTGGCTACAAGTTCCTTTCCGCTGCCACTTTCACCCTGGATAAGCACCGTAACGTCTGTAGTGCCGACCTTTTCAATCTTATCGAATACCTCCTTCATAGCTTCACTTTGGCCGATGAGTTCGCCCATACCCTCCAGCCTGACAATCTCTATCCGAAGTCTGGCATTTTCTTCCTGTAACGCAAGCCGGTCAAAGGCATTTTTTGCAATAATTCGAAGTTCGTCTATTTCGTAGGGTTTTGCTATATAATCATACGCACCCTTTTTCATGGCATCTACAGCAATTTTTTCAGAGCCATAGGCGGTAACGATAACCACCAGGGGCGGATTAGGTATGGCGTTAATCATTTCAAGGGTTTTCATGCCATCAAGTTGAGGCATGTTAATATCTAAAAGAACCAGAGAAGGACGCAGGGTTTTTATCATATGGAGCGCCTCCGTGCTATCTTTTGCCTCATATACGCTATAGTTATCTTTCAGGAGTATTTTTTTCATCCCGTAGCGTGCGGCCTTTTCGTCGTCAACTATTAATATTGATGGTTTGAACATACCTTAGGTTTGCATGAATACCGGTTCGTGAAGAGGAAAGTTTATTACAAATGCCGCTCCCTGCCCATCACTTTCTACATCGATGGTAGCTTCTATATCTTCGAGTTTTTTCTTTACAATAGAGAGGCCTAAACCCGTTCCCGTTTGTTTCGTGGTATAAAAGGGTTCGAATATTTTTCGGAATGACTCTTTGGGTATGCCGGGGCCTGTATCGGCAACTGTTACCTGGATTACATTTCTTTCAGGCGGACAGTGGGCATGAATACGTATCTTTCCACCGGATGGCATTGCCTGGATGGCATTATGGAACAGATTAAAAAAAATCTCCTTTAATGCCCCCTCATCCGCAGTAATTGCTGGAAGGTCATGGGAGATTTGGCAAAAGGTCGTAATCTTATTCTGCTTTGCTTCGTGATTGAGTACAATAAGGGTTGAACGGATAACGTCTCCAAGCCTGACACTGGTTTTTGTGTCGCTGCTTGGTTTTGCAAATTGCAGTAATTGATTGACAACTTTTGTCAGGCGGTCTATTTCGTCTACGATAATGGCGAGATCCTCCTGTAAGGGATCATTTTTTGTTATATCTTCCCGCATAACCTGTACAATCGCTTTTATTGAGCTCAGTGGGTTTTTTACCTCATGAGCCACGCTGGTTGAGAGACGGCCGAGACTGGATAATTTTTCATTTTCATACATCTTTCTTTCCAGGGCAAGTTTTTCCTCGATGATTTTTGATTTTTCAACTGCAGAACCAATTTCATTGGCAATAATCATCAGTTGATCCAGATTATCAGAGGCAATCTGTATACCTCTTTTCGCCCTCCCGATGCTCAGAATGCCAGTAAGTTTTCGATTGACAAAGATCGGGAAAATGAAAATAGCATCAAGGAGCCTCATTTCGTTAATGACAGAAACATCTTTTATCTCATACCGATTTAATACGATAAATTCCCCATTTGCAAAAAACTGGATAATATGGTTTATATCTCCCGGGGAAATAGGCACGTTTTGCTTTGCACCGGTAATTTGAATCCGTTCGCTCTTAAAAAGAAGGAGATTTGTAGATTTTATAGCAGTGGCTTTTATTATCGATTCGACGACCTGTTTCAGAAGTTTTGTGAAGTGAATGAGCGGGTCAGTGCTAATAACGTGGCTCAGTTCGTTCAGGAGATATTCACTGTCCACGGTACGGTAAAACATCAGCTTTCGTAAAACTTTTTGTATGCTTCCCTTGAGCGTCGGGAACCAGAATACCAGGTTGATGACAAAGACTGCCTCCAATATCTTGGCGTTTACCAGATAGTGATGCTCCAGAAATTTGCTTAATTGCTTGATTCCGAAGTAATAGAGACAAATTAAAATAAGGGTGAGAAATGAATAAAAGGCGCTGCGCCGGAGGACAAACTCCATATAATTATACCGGTAAACATAATAGGCAAAAACGATACTGGGGAATATGGATGATAACATGGAAACCAGTATCAGGTAATCTCCAACATAGGGAATTTTATAGCCGTTAAGGAGCACGGTAAATCCGATAAAAACTGCAATAGTCGTCACCACCCAAAAGATAGCCAGATGAAATTTGCGTTCTTCCTTTTCATCTACCATTTTTAAAAGCCAACGGGAAATACCCGCGGCAATGAATAGCGAAAGGACCAGCCAAAACACGAAAGGTTTTACATAACTGGTTACAGGCGCTGACAAAGAAAAATTTGTAAACTCGATGAAGGTTTTTATAGCTCTTGTAAAAAGAATAACAGGAAGATAAATACCCGTAACAATAAACCATTGGTACGATTTTTTGATATGAGGGTTGTTCTCAAAAAGGAAGGAAACTACCGTATGAAGGAGTAAGCTGGGCATGAAACCAATTCCTGCGTAGGAAATCGTTTCAGCAATAAAATTTACCAGGAACAGATTCTTCCCAAACAAGAGAAAGCTAAAAAGGGAAATCGTATTCCCGAAGTGCCACATAGCCACACTGATAACAAGAAAGAGGAAGATAAGTTCACTTCGTGTCTTATGCTTTCGCTGCACGATAAGAATGGAGAGAACTATGTGCAGGATGGTACCAAGGATGAAGCCGATAAGCGAAATGATTTCGTAGAGATGCATAAAAAAATGGGTTTTTTAAATGCGAACAAGGTACATGCTGCCGACATACCTGAGAAATTATTAAAAAATTTGTGAAAAACAATGAAACTATTACATTTACGACTTCCACAAACTCAGCATATCTTTGCTGGACCGTCATGAAGAAGTTCCTTCCTTTCGGAAAAATGTATCGGGGAAGGAGCCGGTTACAACGGTACTCAATTGGAATTTTACTTGTAGTGAAATGATGTTATTTATATGCCTCGTAAAATGTCGCGGCAGGATGTTTCATGAGGTTCTTCCCGGAAATCTCTTACCCTGGGGCATGTCTGACAATTCACTACAAACTTTTTTCTTTCTGCAATGTTATTCCTTGTCTGCCCTGGCCATTTTCGGCTGATAGATACAATAGGGCTCTTCAGCCAAATAGTTGCCCGTATCATAAAATGCCCGTGCCCTGCATCCCTCGCAAACCTTTTTGTATTCGCACGCGCCGCACTTGCCTTCCAGTAAATCGGGGTCGCGTAATTTCTGAAAGACCGGAGAATTATTCCAGATATCTGCAAATTTTTGTTTTTTTACGTGGCCTGCCTCGACCGGTAAGTAACCGCAGGGGAAGACTTCTCCTTTGTGTGATACGAAACACACGCCGGTGCCTGCCAGACATCCTTTCGTCATGGCTGCCATGCCGTGTGTCTTAGGTGAGATGGTGATTCCTTCCTCTTTTGCACGTTCACGCATGATACGGAAATAGTGAGGAGCACAGGTAGCCTTGGTTTGAATCTTTGCTTCTTTTGACAGATCGTAGAAATGATTGAGCACCTCTTCATATTTCCTGGGATGAAGCATCTGGTCGTCGGCAATCTGAACCCCGCATCCCACCGGTACCAGCATAAAAATATGCAATGCATCAGCGCCCAGTTGCAAGGCAAGGTTGTAGAGGTCGTCGACCTGATGAACGTTATGTTTTGCAATGGTACAGTTGATTTGCATACTCATGCCCAGGCCTTTCAGTCGTTTGAATCCGGCAATAGATCGTTCAAACGAGCCGGGGATTTTTCTGAATTCATCGTGGGTCTTGGCATCTGCGCCATCAAAACTGATTGAAACCCTGGCAATGCCTGCTTCAACAATCTTTTTTGCAGTTTCGTCATCTACGAGAGTTCCATTCGTTGCCAGGGCAACGCTCAAGCCTTTACTGACCGCATATTTTGCAATCTCAAAAATATCAGGTCTGAATAGTGGTTCACCCCCGCTGAGTACCAGAATAGGTCTGCCTGCCTCGACAATGGCATCCACAAAGGCCAGGGCTTCCTGGGTGGTCATATCGTCCTTGGCAAGAGTCGTACTCACATCGAGTCTTCGGCAGTGGATACATTCCAGATTGCATCCAACAGTAGTTTCCCAGAAAACCAGGCGAAGCTGATTTTTCATGTTTTTCATATATTCTATGGCAGATTTACCGGAAGTATCGTCTTTGATACGTGAATAGGTTTCTCTAATCGTTTCAGGATGACCGCCGTGTTCGTGTGATGCAAGGTGGCCACCATGCAGGTGTGACATTGGATGGCTATCCGGATGTTTACCGTGTTGTGACATGTTCTCCTCCGATTTCCATTAATAAAGAAGTAGACCACATGCAGTTCCTGTGAATAACCTGGGAATACTTTTGTGGTTTCTCTACTATAATCCTCTGTGGTAAAAATAGTTAAAATCTGATATTTTTATATTATAAATGAATGTTCAGTGTTTGGTCAATTAATAAAACAATCTTTTCTGATAGTCTTTTTTGCAAAATGATATTGCTTCATGATGTCATCCTTTCTGCAGGATTCTTTAAGCTTGACAACGGATAATGCCATTGATAACATTACGAATTTGAATGACTTTTCCATGCGATTTATGTGCTGCTTTTTACCAAGTTTTTTACCCACCCGTTTTGTCCTCTCTTAATAGGGCAGGTTTAGTTGCGGCTTCGCTGGTTAGGGATTATCTGTCAAAATTTTTATGGATTGATTTGGATTACTTTTAAATTTTGTTGAAATGAACAGGATATTTATTTACGACACGACACTGCGGGACGGTAGTCAGGGCGAGGGAATTTCATTTTCTTTGCAGGACAAACTTGCCATTACCTTGAAACTAGATGATCTTGGTGTGGACTACATAGAAGGCGGTTACCCGATAGCGAATCCCAAGGACGAATCCTACTTTAAGGAAGTGAAATCCTTAAAGCTTCGGCACGCCAAAATTGCTGCTTTTGGAAGCACACGGAAGGCGGAGATGCGGATCGAGGAAGATAAAAATGTAAAAGCGCTCTTACTGGCGGAGACACCCGTGGTGACTATTGTTGGAAAGAGCTGGGATTCTCAGGTAAAAAATGTGTTAAAAGTTTCACTTGATGAAAATCTGAAGATGATTTCCGATACCATTGCTTACCTTAAATCAAAAGGTAAGGAGGTCTTTTTTGATGCGGAACATTTTTTTGATGGATATAAGAAAAACAGGGAATATGCATTAAAGGTATTACAGGAAGCTCAGGCATCAGGCGCTGATGCCATGGTGCTTTGCGATACGAATGGGGGAAGTTTGCCTGCGGAGATAGCTGAGATTGTCGGAGCTATCAAGGAAAAGATAAAGGGAATGCTTGGTATTCACGTTCACAATGATGGTGACCTTGCCGTGGCAAATACCCTTGCAGCTGTGAATCAAGGGGTGAGACAAGTGCAGGGCACAATCAATGGGATCGGTGAACGATGCGGGAACGCCGATCTCTGTTCTATTATTCCCAATCTTGTCCTGAAGATGGGATATCGTTGTTTAGAAGATAAGGGGTTGAGAAAGTTGACAGAGGTGTCCAGATATATTTATGAGACGGCCAATTTGCTTTTACGCTCCAATCAGCCCTTTGTGGGGGTCAGTGCCTTTGCTCACAAAGGTGGATTGCATATAAATGCCATTCAGAAAGATAAAGGTACCTATGAACACATTCCGCCAGAATCGGTGGGGAATGAAAGAAAGATCCTCATCTCCGAACTTTCTGGTAGCTCTACGATTCTTGCCAAAATAGAAAAATTTCATCTGACACATGATCGTAAGTTCATGAAGGATGTTCTTGAAGAGGTGCAAAATCTTGAAAATGAAGGCTATCAGTTTGAATCGGCCGAAGCCTCGTTTGAATTACTGGTGAGAAAGAAGATCGGGCGATATAAAACTTTTTTCGATCTGGAAGGGTTTCGGGTGATTGTAGAAAAAAGGGAAAATGGATTGCCGATGACGGAGGCAACGGTTAAGGTCAAAGTGAACAATATCCAGGAACTTTCTGCAAGTGAGGGATCAGGTCCTGTGAATGCCCTTGACGCCGCCCTGCGCAAAGCACTGGAACGATTCTATCCTTCGTTAAAAGATATGAAGCTTGTGGATTATAAAGTGCGCGTCATTAATCCCCGTTCGGGGACTGCGGCCAAGGTCAGGGTGATTATTGAGTCTCAGGATAAGGAAAATATCTGGAATACCGTTGGAGTGTCAGAAAATGTTATTGAAGCAAGCTGGTATGCCCTTGTGGACAGTATTGAGTATAAATTGCTAAAAGAACAGGAGATTGAGGCGGAAAAATAAAGGCCTGGTATAAAGAAATAAGCCGTACAAAGGAAGAAGAAACAGGCTGATTTTTTAAAAGTTATGAAAAGGGTTGCGTAATAATCCACTACGCAACCCTTTTTACAAAGATAGGGTTATTTTCAATAAGGAATCTGTATAAAATCTCCTACCGTGCTCCCATCGTTGTTGTACACTGTTGGCATATAAAATGTGTTTTCTGCAGCCTGATCAATCTTTTGGTTACATTTTGGACATCTTCTGTTGTGTGGTCCGCGACTAATAAATTTTTTCCCACACATGAGGCAACTCCTTTCCGCTTTATCAGCATAAACGTTTTTCAGGGAAAGGTTTTTTTCGTTGTATTTTTTTTGATTCTTACGTTTCGGCTTTACTTTTTGTTGAACATTCATAGTGAACTCCTGAATATGTTGACAAGTAATTTAACTGCCTTTAAAAAACAAAACCAGATCCATTATGGTTCCAAATATTCGAGTTTTTTTACATTCCGCCCTTAAATAAAAAAACCTTACTGCAAAGATATTTTCTTACATATCTTCGGCAGTAAGGCTGTCTTTATTAAGACCCTTTACTTTGCGTCCCCTGGTTACCCAGGGTTTGCCTTTGTCTGAATATGAATTATTATTTTAAGCTAATGTTAATTTTTTTGTTATTTTAATTTTATAAAATTTTCTGTCAAGGAAAAATTTTAAAAAACATCGAACGGTACTAACCTCCATAAAATACAGGGTTAGTTATTATTGCCTTTTTAAGCGTTTTAGTCGGATTTCATTATTTTTTAAATTATTGTACTACATTCAGATATTTTGTTCACAGCAGATTGTTTTTACTTGTATTTGAATATTTGTGTCGTTATAATGATCCAAACCATTTTCCTGAAGAATGTTAAGTTTTATAACGGGGCGTAGCGCAGTTTGGCTAGCGCGCCTGCCTTGGGAGCAGGAGGTCGGAGGTTCAAATCCTCTCGCCCCGACCATTTCAATTGGCATTATCGCAATATTCCTTCTGAGTGACCTGTCTAATTATAACGACGAAATCCATCTTTGAGTAAAATATGTAACTATAATAATCTGCAAGCGACCAGCAAAAAGTTGTAATGTCAGAAATGTCCCGAGATGTCTGGAATACACCATTTGAATCTGCAGGTTATCGGAATTACATTGAAATCCCCTCGGTAACGTAACATGTCGTTTCGACATGCATTTGTATATGCAAAGTGGCGAAGGCACTTGTGTTTACCGCAATACTATGATGAACAATTTCGTCATGGACTAGAATTTCCATCGTATAAACTCCACGTGCAATGCATACAGCCCTTGTATTTCTGTGCTTTTCGGATGCATCAACGCTGAAATTATCAAAATTGCAAACAGTGGCGCCCATGGGGCATATACACCGGCAAAATGCCCTTTGTCCTATAAGATAGATGGATAGGAAGGCGTCAACCAGACAAACAATATGATGACAAGGGGTTTTAGGGGATATCTGCCGTCATTACCTGCATGTTACCGAATGACAGGTGGAGCTGGGGATAAATGTAGATAAGCCAGAATTCATAGATGGCGGTTAGTATTTTCAGCAGAAAGACATACTGGATATCGGTTACCTTTGACTTGACGATTTGCGGAGATGTTTCAAGTTTGTTGAGGATTTTTAAGGCTGTCTCCAGAAAGAAGGCAAAATGACACCCAACCGCAAATTAACTTTTCCAATATGGCGATTATCAATACTCGACAACAATAAAAAAATTGCTGTGGAATTTAACAAATCTATTCCGAAAAGGCTAACGATACCATTCAAACTGAGCGCTCCTACTCTTTGACAGTCAAATTGACACCAGAGAATAACTATATGCCCCAATTGCAGTATTTACAAAAAGCAGTAGGTCGGCACTACAAGCCATTTTGAGAATTCACCCCTTTCGTGTCAGGGGTTTCCCGGTGATACATGCCCAAAAACAACCGTTTTTATGTGCGAATTGCGAAAGTCTGGCTAAGAGTCTTCTCCTATTGATATTCATAACGCAGCAAAGTCACAGCCAATCCGCCTAAAAAAGGAGGGCTTTATTGTGAGCTTAGGAAGATAACGTAAATGGTTTTAGAGAGGAGAGGGAAGAAGAGAGAGGTTATTCAGTCAGCATTAGGGTTATCGTTGCACTATTTAGGTTCTTGATACCTATTTTGTAAGTATAAAATCCCATCCTGCCAAGCGTATCGTCAATATATGCTAAAAAAGTACTTTTTCCCGGAATGGTAAATTCTGCATTTTCTTTTCCACTCCGGATGCCGGAAAGTTCAAAAGTTACGGTAATATTCTTGTCTTTATCACTCGGATTGACGATAACAACACCAACATAAAATTTGCTGAATGTTGAAAATTCATAAGTAAGAGGAATCGGCTCCGTTGTAGGTTCGTCTGTGCTGGCAAAAGCTCCCATGATAACCACGGAGTTCGATTTCGATTTTTTTTGGGGAGTAATATTTTTCAGGGTGTGTCCCTGAATATTCCAGCGGTTTGCTTCTCCTGTTTCACAAAAGACATCTGGATGAAGAAAAAAGGAAAGTATAACTGAAATTGACAAAAACCATAATTTGTATGTTATACGGTTCATTTTCAAAATCCCTGCATGTACCTCTATCTGTCTTGATTCACTAGAGATTTGTGTATGGAGATTTGATTGAAAATTGCTAAAAGCGTGATAAATCGTTTTTTGCAAAATGACTGGAGTGTCCCTTGCGCATTATCATCTGTTCCATAAGTACCCCCAAGGGGATTTGAACCCCTGTCTCCAGGCTGAGAACCTGGCATCCTGGGCCGCTAGACGATGGGGGCATGATAAATGTGAAAGAAAATATGTCTAGGATTAAATATTCAAAATTTCTCAATAGAAGGATTAAAACATACTATATTTATTTTGTGATGTCAATAAAATTTAGTTTGGAAGTGCTATTTCTGTCCATCCGTTTTTGCTTGCTAATGAATAAAAATGATCTGAAACAAGGCTTGGCAAATGATCGCTAAATTTTTCTTGAGAAAAGCGTTGCAATTCATCTGCTGATAAGTATAAATTAATACTATTATAAAACGTGTTATATAGGTTACCATTAACTGTTTCGGAGTATCTTCTTAGTTTTTTAAACTAAGGAAGGTATATGATGAAAATTGCTATTACAGGTTTGACGGGTTTTTTAGGCCATTATTTGGCTAAAAGGCTTTTTAAAAGAGATGTCACAATCCAGTCCCTTATACGGACTACCAGTAATATTTTGCTCTTCAAAGATTATGAAAAAAAGATAACCTTTATCAAAGGTGATATGACCGATAAAGAGACCTTGAAGAAATTTGTGCTGGGATCCGATGTGGTTATCCATATGGCCTATGAAAGGAACGGTGCTTCTTTCCGTGAAGCAGCCAATAAAGACACCAAACGGTTTGTAGAGACAAATCTCTTAGGGAGCATAGAATTGTTAGATGCCTCAAAACAAGCGGGTGTCAAACAATTCATCTTTATCAGTTCCTGTGCAGTTTACGGATACATCTTTCCTCATATCCCATTGGATGAATTGCATCCCCTCATGCCTGATTCAAATTATGGCGCTTACAAGGCATCGGTAGAGGCGTTTTGTCATTCGTACTTTTTGTCAAAGGTTTTTGATATCACCATCTTCCGTCCAGTGGGTATCTACGGTATAAATCCACATCTTGCCCATTCCGCCTGGTATAATATAGTGAAGGACATCAAACACGGAGCAAATGTTGAAGTTTCAGGCGGTGGGAAGGTAGTGCATGTGGAAGACGTAGCGCAGGCCATAGATTTGGCGATTGGCAACAAAGAAGCGTCAGGGAAGATTTATAATCTCTCAGATTTTTATGTGGACAACCTAAGCGTGGCGCGTATAGCCAAGGATATCTGTTCCTCTAAATCCAGCATCAGTGGTACCCCCAAACAACCCATTCACACAATTGACAACGCCCGGTCTCAGACATTAGGTATACATTATGCGGGTATGCCGGGTTTAATGCAATACGTTCGGGAACTAACTGATCGTGTTTAAGAGATGCTCTTTTTCTTTTCCTTCTGTCGTCGGAAGGGGGCTATCGTATCCATAAATCAGGAAGATTGTCAAAATGGCAATTTAACAATAGTACAAGCATTATTTATGCAATCATTGAAACGCTTGCTTATAGAAAGCATAAAGGAGAAAGGAAGGATTACCTTTGCAGAGTTTATGCAAACGGCACTCTATCATCCTGAATATGGTTATTATAACTCGAAACGGGAACAAGTTGGAAAACAGGGTGATTATTACACAGGCCCTACCGTCTACAGGATCTTTGGAGAACTCCTCGCAAGACAATTGGAAGAGATGTGGAGGCTTATGGAGAAAGAGCCATTTGCCGTTGTGGAAATGGGTGCGAACAAAGGGTGGTTATGCTACGACATCATTCAATATATTATGAATGCATACCCGGAATTTTATAACAAATTTCATTACATTATCGTTGAATCTAATCCTTATGCAAGGGAAAAACAGAGGTTGCTTTTAGAATCTATTGAAGTAGCGGATGAGAAGGTGTCATGGCACACTTACACAGAAGATGGTTTTTCGTTTGACAAGATCCACGGATGTTTTTTGTCCAATGAATTTGTAGATGCCCTGCCGGTACATCGGTTAAAGCTAGAAAATAAGGTTTTAAAAGAGATCTATGTGGGTTATAATGGGAAGAAATTTTGCGAAATAGATGATGATGTATCGTTACCGGCGTTATACTGTTATCTCGAAACGAATAATATAAATCTCGATGAAGGCCAGGTATGTGAGATAAATTTGGGCGCTGCAGATTGGCTAAAACATGTTTCGGAAAAATTGGACAAAGGATTTATGATAACGATTGATTACGGTGATACCCGGGACAGGCTATATCATGAAAACATGCGTGAAGGAACACTGCGATGCTATCATAGCCATACGGTCAACCGTGATTACTATGAACGGCCGGGTGAACAAGACATTACTGCACATGTGGATTTTACGAACCTGGTAAACGCCGGAAGATCCGTACAGTTAGAAGAGACGGGTTTCATGCAACAAGCCCATTTTCTGATTGCTTTGGGTATCCTAGAAAGATTCCAGGAGACAAAATATGATACTGATACAACACTGAAACTAAAAAACCTTCTTCATCCTGAGGCGATGGGAGAGATTTTCAAAGTGCTCATTCAGCACAAGAATATCAAAAATCCCCAGCTAGCCGGTTTAAGGCCGTTACACTCGGTAATCATGAGTACCCGTTAACCACGGAAAAATGCTTAATATCACGGTTAAATGCAAAAGTATGTTGGGATTTTCTATTTCCGGAGGTTCTCGTCAGGGATAGTATGTATTTTCATTCAGAAGGAGGGTGATATGAAGATTGATCAAGTATCAGAACCAGGCACCATAATGGATGTGCTCATTGAGGCAATTAAGCGTGAACAAGAATCATATGATTATTACTATCGGGCGGCATTGCAGGCGGCGAAGCCTGCCACGCGTAAGATGTTACTTACCCTTGCGGAATGGGAAAAGGGACATATCGCTGAGCTAACCAAACATGTTTTGGAACTTAAGTCACAGAAAGAGATCGATCGGGCTATTACCGGAGGTTTGTAAGTATCCTATTCCTGAGAAGCATGCCGTGTCTCGATAAAGAATACGGTGAAACAAGAGACGAGATTGCCCAAGCTGTTTAAGCCAATTCAACTGTTTGTACCGCTTAAACGGCTGAATTCCGTGTTTTTTTGAATTAAAGTCGGAAAAATGATGGATATTAAACGAGAAGATTTATTACAACTATATTATTACCTTAAATTGACTCGAAGATTAGAAGACCGTGCTACATCACTCTATCATCAGGGTAAGATATTGGGAGGTGTCTGGACGAGCAACGGTACAGAGGCCGTTTCCGTCGGGTACGGCTACGCCCTTGAAAAAAATGATATCGCGGCACCATACTTTCGGGATATGGGGGTTTTCTTAATTCGGGGTATTACGGCAAAACGGATTATGGCACAGTATTTCGGTAAAAAAACAGGTGTTACCGGTGGTAAGGAAGGAAATGTTCACGTGGGTGATTTACATTTTGGTGTATTTGGTTTTCCCAGCCATCTGACGGATAATTATCCTGTAGGAGCAGGCGCTGCTCTTGCCTTTAAAATACGCGGTGAAAAAAGGGTTGTTGCTGCATGTACGGGAGATGGGGGAACGAGTCGCGGTGATTTCCATGAAGGAATGAATATCGCAGCGGTAAGAAAATTGCCCATTGTATTTATTTGCAACAATAATCAATACGCCTATTCTACCCCGCTAAAACTCCAGATGGCTATCAAGAATGTTGCTGAACGTGCCCTGGCTTACGGCATGCCCAGCAAGATCGTAGACGGAAATAATGTGGTGGAAGTATACGCGGCGGCAAAAGAAGCATACGAGGTGGCGAGAAACGGGGGTGGACCTACCTTTATCGAATGTAAGACCATGAGGATGCATGGTCATTCAGAACACGATAGCGCCAAATACGTTCCCCGCGAACTCCTGGAAGAATGGAAGAAAAAGGATCCTATCTTGTACATAGAGACATATTTGGTGGGAAATCAGATCGCTGAAAAGGAGGAACTGGATAGTATCGATTTACGGGTGAAAAAAGAGATTGAAGAGGCGGAGGCGTTTGCTGAGGAAAGCCCGTATCCTGAACCAGAAGATGTTTTGAAGGGTCTTTATGCAACACCAGCAGGGGAGTAGATGTCATGAAAGAAACGACCTATCTTGAGGCGATCAAAGAGGCATTGGATGAAGAAATGGCACGAGATCCAGACGTATTTATTTTGGGTGAAGACGTAGGGGTATATGGTGGTGCATTTCGTGTTACAGAAGGCCTTTCAGAGAAGTATGGTGAATGGCGTGTCTTTGATACTCCGTTATCGGAATCCGGTTTTACCGGTGCCGCCATTGGTGCAGCACTTGTGGGAATGCGGCCCGTCGTCGAGATGCAGTTTGCCGATTTTATCTCCTGTGCCTTTGATCAATTGGTAAATGTGGCAGCAAAGAATCATTACCGATGGGGCGCTGCTACTCCCCTTGTTGTGCGGGCGCCATATGGAGGAAATGTGCATGGCGGGGCATTTCATTCACAATGTATCGAAGGGTTCTTTTTTAATGTGCCCGGACTTAAAATCGTTGCCCCTTCAACGGCATATGATGCCAAAGGTCTGTTAAAGGCTGCTATTCGCGATAACGACCCTGTTATTTATTGCGAACATAAATATCTCTACAGGCGCATTAAAGATCACATTCCTGAAGAAGATTATGCCGTGCCAATAGGAAAGGCACGAATTGCTGCTGAGGGAAATGACGTATCAATTATTACCTACGGGGCAATGGTTCATACTGCAATTGAGGCTGCACAAACGCTTAAAGAAAGTGGTGTTTCCTGCGAAATTATTGATTTAAGGACAATCTTACCGTTGGACAGAGAATCAATTCTTACTACGGTAAAGAAGACGAACAAGGTCGTTGTATTGCATGAACAAACGAAAACGGGCGGTGTTGGTGCCGAGATCTCTGCCTTAATCAGCGAATCCTGTTTTGATTATTTAGATGGACCAATTATTCGTATAGCTGCTCCGGATACCCCGGTGCCCTATAGTGCTCAGATGGAAGAGGCCTTTATACCCCAGACAAAGGATCTTATCACGGCAGTAGAGAAATTAATGCGTTATTAATGAAGAGGTTTTTCGTATGTTTGTGAATGTCATCATGCCGCAGATGGGTGAAAGTGTTGCAGAAGGGACCATTATTCGATGGTTGGTACATGAAGGAGATAGGGTTGAAAAAGAACAACCCCTTGTTGAAATCAGTACAGACAAGATTGATACCGAGGTACCTTCTCCAGTAAGTGGCATTGTAAAAAAAATATTTTGTCCCGAGGGAAAGACGCTTCCCGTTCAGGAAGTGATTGCTCAAATTGAGTCCATTGAAGCAAAAGAAGGCGTGGTCAGTGCTGGAGGAGCGAGTGGTTATTCGCCCCTGCTTGAAACCACAAAGAAGATTGAAACAGTTGAGGCGACAAAAGAAATTGAAAGAGCAGAAGAGAGAGAAAAACGATACTCGCCCCTGGTAAAAAAATTGGCTCAGGAATACGAGGTTAATTTAGAAGAGATACAGGGTACGGGTGAAGGTGGTCGGGTGACCAAAAAAAACATTATGGACTATGTCGCAGGAAAATCGGGCGCTATTGCACCCCCTCCGGTAACTGAAGAAAAGGTTTTTGAGAAGGATGTGCTTATTCCATTAAGCCCGAAACGAAAAATTACCGCAGACAAGATGATCCTGAGCAAACGGACGGCTGCTCATGTGACAACGGTGTTTGAGGTCGATATGACAAAGATTATAAAGTGTCGGGAGATGAACAAGGACGGTATGAAACGTGAGGACATTCATCTTACGTATCTTCCTTTTATAACGATAGCTACGGCGCGCGCCCTCAAGGAACACCCTATCATGAATGCCTCATGGACAGAAGAAGGTATTGTCCAGAAGAACAATATCAATATTGGAATTGCGGTATCTCTTGAAGACGGATTAATCGTTCCGGTAATAAAAGATGCTGACAAGAAAGATCTGTTGCAATTGGCAAAAGATATTCAAGGCATTGCCCGGCGTGCACGGGCTAAAAAGTTAAAACCAGAAGATGTCCAGGAAGGGACGTTTACTATTACGAACTATGGTATTAATGGAAGCCTGTTTGGGACACCAGTTATATTACTTCCGCAGGTCGCAATCCTGGGTGTCGGTACAGTCGTCAAAAGGCCAGTCGTCGTAGATGATGCGATTGCGATTCGACCGATGATGTACCTCGCTCTTTCGTTTGATCATCGGGTCATGGATGGTGCCAACGCCGATGCATTTCTTCGTGCAATAAAAGAGAGGTTAGAAAAATGGGAGGTTTTAGCTTATGATACGAAGCGGTCTTCTTCTTCAACTGGATACGGTGGAGTATGGTGAGGCCTGGGAATTACAAAAGGCGCTGCTTGAGGCAAGAATTTCCGATACGATAGGAGATTGTCTTATTTTGCTTCAACATCCGCCCACTTTTACCTATGGACGTAGATACAAAGAAGACGACTTAATAGCAAACCGTGAATATTACGAGAATAATGGTTTCGCTATTTATAAGACTGATCGGGGTGGGTTAGCAACTTATCACGGTCCTGGTCAGGCAGTTGGTTATTCCATCATGAAAATGTCCACATACACAAATGATTACCATCAATATCTACGGATGTTGGAAGATGTGATTATAAGAACATTGTCATGCTTTGGTATTGTTGCAGAACGGAATGAAGGATATACAGGAGTTTGGGTAAATAAGGCAAAGATTGGGTTTGTTGGTGTTCGGGTCGCATTGGGTTACACTATGCATGGATTTTCTCTTAACGTAAACAATGATTTAACGCCTTTCAATTTCATCACTCCCTGCGGAATTCAAGGGGTGAGAATTACTTCTATCCAGGAATTGCTAAACGAAAGTATCAGCGTAAAAGAGGTTTATGATAAACTCGCAAATCTTTATTCAGATGTGTTTCAGGTACGATTGATACCTGTTGAGATGAAGACATTAATGCAAGGTATTGGCCTTGCAGGAAATTATGTGAGGGTATAAATATCATTATTTATGGATAAACAGGAAATTACAAATAAAAAAAATGATGGTGATAGCATTCGTGAGGAAGGGATAAAAGCAGGAATCTTTGGCAGTATAAAAGGCAGGGGGGAAGTCGATCAGGTAGTCCGTGATCGATTGATGGGAGGACCGCGCGGTCCTGAAAAGATAATATTTAAAGACGGAAGCGCTGTAATATTTAAGTGTGATGTCAGGCGTTACTGGAAGGCGCAAAATCCCGATACCCCGATTCGGGAAGCGATTGTTTATCAAATCGATAAAATTGTGGGGCTTGGAGCAGTGCCCAAGACGATGGTAATTGATGACATGATTGATAACGTACGATATGACGGTTCAGTCCAGGAGTGGATTAAAGGCGCTAAAGATGGCTACCAGATAGAAAGATTTACGTACGAAGAGAAAAAAATTTTTGAACAACTAAAGATTTTTGATTTCGTTATTGGAAATAGCGATAGGCACCTGGGAAATGTCTTGTTTACCGGTGACGATAAGTTACATGCTATAGATAATGGTGCATGCCTTATTATTGAAAAAGACGAGGATATTTTGTCATTTTCAGATTCAATAATACATTTCTTTAGCAGGCACGTTGTTCATGATATGCCTCATATTGTAGAATTTATAGAAAAGTTTTATTACAGTAAAGATATGATATTAAATTTGATAGATAAATACATACACGATAATACAGAACTGGCTAAGCTTATGGTGGAGTCAAGGATTAATTATCTGCATAATATGCTAAAGAGGGATAGCCCGTTTTCCAGGAAATATAGGGAATGGAGAAAAGGGCTGCAAGAAGAAATACAAGATATACTCAAAAAAAGAAAGTAAATATCCGGCGCTTGTTATTTGATATTTATCATAATTTAGTATTAAAAGACATATGCGCCCAAACTGGTTAAGAACAAAGTTACCCACCGGTAAAAATTTCAATGAGATACGGGGCATTTTACAGGAAAATCGACTTCATACCGTTTGTGCGGAGGCAATGTGTCCGAATATCGGTGAATGTTTTGAACGACGAACCGTAACATTTTTGATGCTCGGCAATACCTGTACAAGATCGTGTGGATTTTGTGCTGTAAAGAAGGGAAGCCCTTCTGGAGTAGATAAGGAAGAGCCTCGTCGGATTGCGGAAGCTATACAGAAAATAGGGCTGGAATATGTAGTACTCACTTCAGTAACGAGAGACGATCTCCCCGATGGCGGTGCATCCATTTATGCCGAGGCAATCACTCTCATTCGGGAGTACATCAAAAACTGTAGAATCGAAGTATTAATACCTGATTTTTGCAACTCACCAGACGCATTAGATACGGTAATTCATGCCAGACCCGACATCGTTAATCATAACATAGAAACGGTACCCCGCCTTTATTCCCTCGTAAGGCCAATGGCCAACTATGGGTATTCATTAAAATTGTTGGAAGATATACGCAAGAAAAATCCCTCATTAATAACAAAATCAGGATTTATGGTAGGGCTGGGTGAGACCTGGGACGAAGTAATTGACGTCATGGGTGATATAAAGAATGCACAATGTGATATGCTTACGATTGGACAATATCTGAGCCCCCAAAAAAATGCCCTGACGGTCCATCGTTATTATAAACCAGAAGAATTCGAAAGACTCCGGTTGGAAGGGGAAAGGATGGGATTCCATTCTATTGAATCAGGGCCGCTTGTACGGAGTTCCTATCATGCGCACATGCAATCCCGCAAGATTTTGACCTCATAGACAAATCGACATTTTAGATGTTTTTCGTCTTTAGTATTTTTATGGTTGGCCGATAATACAAAAATATTATAACGTTTTTTAATCGGTGTCGGGGTTTTTAAATCAGGGAAATGGCAGTGATGGCAGACGCAGATATACATAAAAGCTTATTGGATAGCTTGTCTGGGGGAATTTGTGCTATTGACAGGGACAGGGTAATCACTTACTGGAATAAAACTACGGAAACTCTTACCGGACACAAGAATTCTGATACCATGGGAAAGTGTTGCAGAGATGATATTTTGATGTATGTAGATGAGCAGGGGAGGGGTGTTTGTGAAAACGAATGTATGGCAACGGGAACAATGAATGACGGTAGCCCGCGGAGTATGGAAGTATATGCTCATCATAAAAAGGGTTATCGTGTGCCGGTCTTGGTTCGCATATTACCTCTGAAAAATATAGATGGGCAGATTATCGGTGCTATTGAGGAACTTCATGACAATTCTTCAAAGCTTGAGTATGTCCGCAAGATTGAAGAACTCGAGAAATGCGCCTTGCTTGACTCTCTCACAGGATTAGTGAAAAGACGCGGGTTGGAAATGAACTTGCGAACCATGTTTGATATTATGCATAGGTACGGCTGGTCATACGGGGTTTTTTTAGTTGATATCGATGGATTAAAAAGGGTGAATGATTTGTATGGTTCTGAAATTGGGGATGCAGTAATAAAAATGGTGTCAAAGACGATTTTACATAGCGTAAGGGCGTCGGATATGGTGGGTCGGTGGGGGGGGGAAGAATTTATGGTAATCGCCATGAATGTTGCTGAGAATCATCTGTACACCATTGCAAATAAAATTCGTGTTCTTAATGAACAGTCAGGCTTTTTTGTGGGGTCTGATGCTATTCGCGTGACGGTATCTGTGTCGGCCACGGTTGCACAATCAAAAGATACAGTCGATTCTTTATTAAAAAGAATAAACCACTTGATGCATCAGGCGAAGTCCTCCGGCAAGAATTGTGTGTCGGTATAAAGATCGGCGCAATGTAAATCAGAAGGCATGATAAATAATTACGTCTTACGGTAATATTTCTCTCGGGATGCTGATATCCGTTACAATAATTTCTCCTGTGTGTGTTGGCCCACTTTCCAGATAAAATCCTCTCTTATTTACCGCAAAGGTTACTGTTTTGTATGCTTTTATTGCACTACCTAATATCTTGCCATCGTTGCAGTCAAGTCCCGATGGTATATCCACCGATATGATGAGTTTGTTGAGCTTGTTAACACCATGAATAAGAGTTTTAAACGGCTCCCGCACCTCGCCGGAAAGTCCCGTTCCAAACAGTGCATCGATGATGATATCGTAATTATTCAATTCCTTCAAGACGCCGTTTACCGCGGTGGTATCAAGGGCTTCTCTGACAGGGATTCTCATATAAAGGAGTATGTGCAGGTTTATGCCTGTATCTCCGTCCTTTAAAATATCGGAAATCTTTGCTACGAGAAAAACAGTTACAGGAATATTGTTATTGTAAAGATGCCGTGCTACAACAAACCCATCTCCACCGTTATTCCCTTTCCCACACAGGATTGCTACTCTCGTTTGCCGATGGGTATTTATCATTTTTAAGACCTCTTCGGCTACATTCCTTCCAGCGTTTTCCATAAGAATGACGCCTGGAATTTTATATTCTTCAATAGCCTTCTTATCCAATTCCCGCATCTCTTCACGGGTTAAAGCTTTTTTCATAATAAAGGGGTGCTTCGGATTTAAGTTGAAAAGGATTTTTGGATTTGATTTAGTAGACCCTCAGGAGGTTTGTGGAGCCAGGCTCCCAGACAGGGATCCCACCGGTAATAACGACCTTTTCTCCTTCATGAATGTAACCGGCCTCCTTCGCGGCTTCAATGCTCTTCTTCATCATGTCGTCGGTATTTTGTGTGAGTTCCGTAAGAATGGGGGTGACTCCCCATACCAAGGCAAGTCTTCTGTAAGTATGTAACGAGGGGGTAACGGCAAGAATAAGCTGTTTGGAACGATGCCTGGAAATAAACCGTGCCGTACTTCCTGTTCGTGTGGATGTTATAATGGCATTTATATTAAGGTTGTCAGCTACCTGGCAAGTCGCAATGCTTATAGCATTAGGTACCGCTGTTGGGTCTTCTGGGGAATGTGCGGATTCAAAGTCTTTTTCTCTGATCAAATTTGGTTCGACTTCTCTGGCAATTTTCGATAGCATACGAATGGCCTGTACGGGGTAACGGCCTTTGGCAGTCTCTTCTGACAACATGACGGCGTCACTACCGTCAAAAATGGCATTGGCTACATCGGTAGTTTCTGCACGGGTAGGTCTGTAGTTGTTGACCATAGATTCCAGCATTTGAGTGGCAGTAATGACAGGTTTACAATATCTGTTAGCGAGGTGTATGATCCGCTTTTGAACCAGGGGAATTTGTTCCAGAGGTATTTCTACCCCTAAATCACCTCTGGCGACCATAATGGCATCTGCGGTTTTTATGATATCTTCAAGCTGACTGAGTGCTTCATGCTTTTCAATCTTGGCGATAATCGGTATGTCTTTATTTTTTTGCTGCAAAAGTTCCTTAAGCTGTAAGACGTCATCAGCATTTTTCACAAAAGACAGCGCTACGTAATCTACGTCATGCTCAATTCCAAAGTCGAGGTCTCCCTTGTCCTTTTCTGTAAGAGAAGGTATCGGCAGACTTCTTGTAGGTATGTTGATGCCCTTGTGGGCAGACAGTTCACCACCGACAATGACCTGGCAGACAATATCCGTGTCGTCTTTATGAAGCACATTTAATTCAATCTCCCCATCACAAAGTAATATGGAATCACCTGCAAATACATAATCGGGTAAAAGTGGATAAGTAACGGACGCGATCTTTTCATTTCCTTTTATGACCTTGCTCGTTAAGGTAAATTGGTCGCCAGCTTTTAAGATGACGGATTCTTTATAGAAGGTTTTTATTCTAATTTTCGGACCGGATAAATCCTGAATAATGGCAACAGGTTTTTTTAACCGTGTTGAAATAAGACGTATATTTTTGATATTTTGTTCATGGTCCAATAGGGTGCCGTGAGAAAAGTTTAAGCGGGCTACATTCATCCCTGCTGTTATCATCTCTTCCATCACATTGGGGGAATTGCAGGCGGGACCAATGGTACAAACGATCTTCGTCTTGGAAAGATTATTCATGAATTAAATTTTGAGAAAGAGAGAACAGCACATCAGGTCTTCCAATTCTATCCAGCGATAATGTCCACAAACCGTTTATAAAATTAGTAGGGCTTTTCAACAGGAAATCCTTCGGCTTTCCACTGATTAATGCCCCCCTCCATGTTATATAATTCTTTTAGCCCCTTGTCTTCCAGCATCCCGCATGCCTTAGCACTTCGCTTTCCCTTTGCACAATGAACAATCACGGTTTTATCTTTGGGTATCTTATTGACGTTTTGTTCAAGATCCTGGATTGGAATCAGATTCGCTCCCTTAATATGACATTCATTGTATTCCTCGGTTGTTCTCACATCAAGGATGAATACATCATTTGATATACCCATAATCTCCCTGGCCCGTTTTGCTGATATGTTCTTTACTGCAGCTCGTGTTTGCGCACATCCTTCCGCCGCATAGAGTTTTCCGGAGTTGCAGGTACCTGTTGTAGTATGTAAAAAGAAAATTATACCGGCAAACCATGTCAAAATGAGAATCTCTGATGAATTTTGCAGTATACTCATCCAACCATCCCATTCATTTTTTACTTAAAAATTGGGTTATTACGAAAGTTCTGTTGTAGTCTATGAATTGCGAACCTGACAAAATTCCTCATAATCAATAAGCTCTCTGATCGTAGCCTTTTCGCTGCATACCGGGCAGGTAGGATTTTTGTGTATTTTGACCTTTTTAAAGTCCATTGCTAAGGAATCGTACATAAGCAACTTTCCTTTTAAAATCTCTCCCTTGCCCAAAATAAGTTTCACTGCCTCCGTTGCCTGAAGAGAGCCAACCACGCCGGGTAATACACCCAGGACTCCTGCTTCCTGGCACGAAGGTACCAGACCAGGCGGGGGAGGGGTTTCATAAAGACATCGGTAACAGGGACCTTCAAATGGTATAATGGTTGTGACTTGCCCTTCAAACCTGAAGATAGAACCGTGTGACAGTGGTTTTTTGAGGAAGACACAGGCATCGTTCACAAGATATCTCGTAGGAAAATTATCTGCCCCATCAAGGATTACGTCATAGTCCTTGATAATTTGCAAAATATTCTCTGAATTTAAGCGTTCCGTATAAGGAATTACCTCCACGTCCGGATTTAATGCCTCCAAGGTCTCCTTGGCAGAGATCGCCTTGGAACGACCGACATCTTTGGTAGAGTGCAAGATTTGCCGTTGCAGATTAGAATGGTCAACACAATCACTGTCGGCAATACCAATCTTTCCTATGCCTGCTGCGGCAAGGTAAAATGCCGCAGGAGATCCCAGGCCTCCGGCACCCACCAAGAACACCTTTGCGTTGAGAAGTTTTTGCTGTCCCTTTCCACCTATCTCTGGAAGGATAATATGCCGTGAGTACCGTTTTATCTGTTCTTCTGTAAATGGTGATGACATCGTATTTCCTTAGTAAGTTTGTATGTATTATACTTTTTATATCTGTATTAAATTTATTTTTGATGGTTCTTCTACGCCCAAACCTGGCAGTGGCAGTGGAGATACATTTAGGTCTCCGATTAACAGTTCAATTTTATACCAACAATATCATGTAGCTTAAAAAGAGACTGCCATGCCTTTTCCTTTGAGGTGGTGTTCGTCAATTGCATGAGAGCGTTATGAAGTAAATATGCAACCTGTATCTCTTTTACCACGCCCGTTGCTTCAAACAAATTGTCATTATGTGCAATGATTACCGTGGAAGGGTCAAATGTGAGATTATCTCCTCCCCGGCTGATCGGAAGGGAATAATTTATGCGATGCTTTCCAACGAAAGTCGAAGTGCAAACGCCACTTCCTGTGGACAGTGCTTTTTTAAAAAATAGTCTTCGATCCTTATTTATCTTCATAAAACTTATGATAAAAATAAACTGTGAAATTGTCAATCAAGTTATTTGTTTAGGAAACGTTGATTGTCAGGAAAAAACTTGGGTAATTTAAAATACGCACTTGCAATAATATATATCTTTTGCTTTAATTGGCTGATGAGTATATAGAGAGGATTATAAATTACACGTTATCTCAGGATAAGCATGGTTTTTTGTAAATTGTTTTAAATAGTGATGAAGAGAACCTCCTTTCCCCGTCTGTTAATTTCCCTCTTGCCTGCCGCGTTTCTTGGGTGTACCACCGTAAAGTATTATCCTGGTAATTTTGTTGAATCACTCCAGCATCCTACAAAATTTCCTGAAGTCTTTTCGGCTAACGTACAAAACATTGAAGAGATTGCAAGTAAGAACCCTCTTGGTAACGATGAAGATGTAAAGATCACAAATGTGGGCGAAAACAAAAATTCAAGCATGCATCTCATTCAGGTTCGTGAAAATGGAGAATTCCAGCCTCATTACCACAAGCGACATGATGAGGTTATCTATGTGAAAAAAGGAAGCGGAATTGCCACACTTGATGGAACGAGATATCTGATAAAATCTGGTTCCATCTTGCAAATTCCCAGCAGAACGGTACATAAATTTATTAATACGGGTGGTGAACCATTTATGGCGGTTTCCATCTTTTCTCCGCCGTTTGACGGAAGAGATGAAAAATTTATCAAGGAAAAGAGGGTGGTGGCTCGTGGAGGGAAAGAGGAAAAAAGGCTCGCGATAAAAAAATCGGAAAAGCCCTCTGAACAAAATCAGGCATCATCAGGAGAAACAGTTGCTGAAGAAGAAACCCAAAGTGCGGTAGCCAAATCGCAGAAAGTTGCAGAGAACATACAAGAAGAATCTCTTTCTGAAGAAATGAATTCCCCGATGGAAAAACCTCCCGAACTTCCTAAAAAAATCTCATCTTCAGAAAGGAAAAAGAAACAAAAGGGGACAATAATTTCTGAGACGTCTTCGGTAAATATTAACGACTTGCATGAAAAACTAACCAAATTATTGCAGCTTAAAGAAGAAGGAACAATCTCCGCTGATGAATATGAGGAAAAAAAAGATGCCCTTATACGAGGAGGTGAGATTGGTGCGCTTCCAGAAACAAAAGGCTATACAAAAAAGAAAATTTCATTCGAAGACGAAGATGTTTTGCAAGAGTCTGAGAAGCCCAGGATTACGGATAGAGAGTTCTCTGATAAGGCGGCAAACAGAATGTCCGGTTTGTTTGATGAAAAGGAAGCAGATGTACATAAATATTCCGCTCAAGAACTACCATCAGAAGACAATCTCAAGTTTCTGGAGGAAGCAAAGCAAGAGGGTTTTGGTGCTGTGGAGGATTTGGGAAACAAGGTAAAAGATCTGACGGATGCTATGAAAACAAAATCAGCGCCAGCGATGTCCAAAGGTATCTCCACAGATGATCGGATATCAGAACTCAAAGAGCTATACGATCAGGAGCTTATAACGAAAGAAGATTATCAACATAAACTGGAAGAAATTACTTCTCTGCAAACGGGGGACAGTTCATTAACGATTCCTTCGCTTGAGAAGGGATCTGATTTGTCATTATCTGACACGGTAACAGAAAGCGAAAAAGTAAAAGATCTTAAAGAACTGTATGACCAGGGACTTATTACAAAAGACGATTATAATTTCAAACTCAAAGAACTTATCGGTGATGAAAAGAAGATCCAGCCGTCAGATATTTCCTCTGAAAAAGAAACCGAAAACGACAAACTTGCGGAATTAAAGGAACTGAAGAAAGAAGGAATTATTTCAGAGGAAGACTATGAGTTTAAAAAGTCACAATTAATGGGTAATTAGATACACGTCCTCCCAAGCATTTTATCAAGCAATAATTCTCAATCTCTTCAGACATTCTCCTGTTGATTCCAAATCACCTTCGTGTTGTTCTCATCAAAATCGATTCTGGCATGTATTTCGCTCCTGTTTTCTATAGAAGTGTTTATTATTTTCAGGTACGAGCACAAACAGAGCCTTTTTCGCTTGCTATTTTTAGCCGAACAAGCTATAGATATCCCAGAAATATCAATACAAAGCAGTGGTTTGAGGCGTATAAAACTACAGTATCTTTTGGATTTATGATGGTTATGTAGATAACATTGTTCTTTGGATAGCTAAGAAAGAAGTGAAAAAAATCTTGCTAAATGGCTGAAACCATGCACCTGTCGAAATTACAAAGCAATCTGTTATTTTTTATTCTGCGCACTGTGAAATACCATGTATTAATTTCATGCAGTATTAATTATAAGGAGAAGGAGGGTGACCAGATGACAGTAAAAAAGTTTTTGAATTTGTCCGTCATAGTATGTATTGGTCTTTTAAGCATTTCTTTGTGCGGGGTAATGCGACACAGCTATGGTGCAGAAGTCTTAAAGAATCAATTATTGGATCACGCGGAGTTTGCGATTCATGACGACTTGGATGATTCATATGCATGGTCATCCATAGAGCGGAGTTCTGAGGTAAATGCAGAAAATCATAGAATTCTCCTTGCCAGCAACAACGTAGAAACTCAGACGACAGTCAAGGCTGCGCTACCGTCTGCTCAAGGTGAATCTCAGGGAATAGTTATGAATGATTTTCTTGAGTTACTCAAATACGGTAAAGCTATTCATGTCTTAGCCATGTTGATGGTTGGTTTTGGCTTTTTAATGGTTTTTGTAAAAAGATATGGTTACGGCGCTGTTACTGCCACTTATATTGCAGTAAGCATAGCCATTCCCTATTATATGTTTTTCAAAGAGATGCGTATCTTCGGAGAACCAGCTGAATTAACCATGGATCAGCTTATTCTTGCCGAGTTTTGTGCAGTAAGTGTACTGATTGCCACAGGGGCATTCTTAGGTAGATTAAAGATGGCTCAATATATCATTATGACGCTGATATTTGTTCCATCTTATATGTTGAACGAATGGATTATGTTAGATAATGGTATGGGCCTCATCCCAAAAGGGCAATTGATTGATACGGGCGGTTCCATTGTTATTCATCAATTTGGCGCCTACTTTGGATTGGGTGTTATTGTGAGAATGACAACAAGTGAGGATTTTAATAAAAAAATCGAATCCGATAAGATCAGTAATCAATTCTCCATGTTAGGGAGTATGGTTCTGTGGGTCTTCTGGCCGTCCTTCTGCTCCGCGCCAGCAGAAATATCAAAAATGCCTCTGGCAGCAGTAAACACAGTTCTTGCGCTCTGTGGCGCAACCGTGTCGACCTATATTGCAAGCACGATGATTCGGAAAAAAATCGCTATTGAAGATATGGCTAATGCTACCCTTGCTGGCGCTGTAGCAATTGGTTCTTCATGTGCTCACACAACACCGAAGGCTTCACTCATCGTGGGCTTCGTCGTCGGCATTTTGAGTGTTATCGGTTTTGCTATTATTCAGCCACGTGTTCAAAGAGCATTAAAGGGGATTGATACCTGTGGTGTCCACAATCTCCATGGAATGCCTGGCATTTTTGGAGGCCTGGTAGCTATCGCTGTGGCGCAAAATGTTGTGCCGGGGTTACAAATCAAGGGAGTATTCATCACCCTTATTATCGCATGGATTACCGGCCTTGCTACGGGAACAATTGTATCTCTGTTCGGTTACAGAAAGCAGTCTTATGAGGATGCCGTAGAATTTATTGTTGAAGAAGAACATCACTAAGATATTCTTCAAAAGATTGGTTCCCTTAGCGCAGTTAAGCCGAAGCCTGAGAACCCTCTCTCTTCCACCCTTTGCAGGGGGGAATACAAGAGGGTATTAAAAGACTCGCCAGAAAGATGTTGGTATTTGGTAAATACTATAAAACCTCCTGTATCTTTAAAATACAGGAGGTTATTTATTTTCAATATATAAAGAAACTCAAACTGGTAGCGAAAAATGTCGGTTGAACAAAAAAGCAGACGAATGCCATGAAAGAATTACTTGGTTGAGCGTTGACTCTTTGGCCATATTCTGATATATCTTTGTTTTCAGAATTGAATTGTAATGCTTTATTACAGGAGTTATGGCACTATGGACTGGAAGATCATCATAAGCACCTTTGTTACTATTTTTTTGGCAGAACTTGGTGACAAGACACAACTTGCCTCTATACTTATGACCAGTAAGACAAATAAGCCTATACTGGTTTTTCTGGGTACTATGCTCGCGTTTGCTGTTGTTACGGTTATTGGAGTAGCAGTGGGTGCGATTATAACCAGATATTTGCCCATCAATTTCATCAAGGTGGGAGCGGCTATAGCATTTATTATTGTTGGTATTCTTATTTTATTTGGTAAAATTTGAGATGAATGAAAAACAACCGGTAAATCATGCACAACGTGTAGGAAAAGTGGCAAATCTGACCATTTTTCTTGGTATCTTGGGAATTATCCTCAGCATTCTTGCGCTTACGATAAGTAAAGGACTTACTCAACGAGGCTACGGATTCAGCTATCTTACGATAGGATTATGCATGATGGCTTTGGGATATGGTATTCGCTACCGCTCTAAATATTGTTTATATGCAACCATGGTCCTGTTTGTGACGCTTTCATGCAACTTTTTTTTCAAATTCTTTATCCAGCATACGATGTATCTTATCTTCCGATTCGCTTTATGCTGTTGGATGTCCTTTCGTCTCATTCATACTCTTCCTTCAATGCAAATACTCATTGCCACAAATGTCTTTCCCGATAAGAACAACCGTTTTATGAAACTTATATTGAAACAGAAGTGACTATGACTATTTTGGACACTATTTATCAGCATAAATTATCGGAAGTCGCAAAAAATAAAAAATATATTCCTCTCAGAATATTAGAGAAGAATATTCAAAAAAGGCAGGGAACGAAATCTTTTTGCATGGCGCTAAAATCTGATACGAACATCAGTGTCATTGCAGAAATCAAGAAGGCATCGCCTTCTGTGGGAATCATCAGAGAAGATTTTGATCCTATGAAGATTGCCCTTCTCTATAAAGAAGGGGGGGCCTCGGCCATTTCAGTCCTAACCGATGAAAAATATTTTCAGGGGAAATTATCGTACATGACCGATGTCAGGGCAATCGTAGATTTGCCCGTGCTGAGAAAGGACTTTATAATTGACCCGTATCAAATTTATGAGGCCAGGTCTGCCGGAGCAGATGCCATACTGCTCATTGCCGCACTTCTTTCGGAAGATGAAATCCAGCGTTTTTTAGATCTGGCAAAAGAATTGGAAATGGATTGTTTGGTCGAAGTGCATACGGAATCAGAGTTACGAAAAGTTTTACAAACAAGCGCCGGCATCATTGGTATAAACAATCGTGATCTCGCAACATTTACGATTGATTTGGAAACCACGTTGCGGCTTAGGCCAATGATTCCTGACGGAAAAATTATTGTCAGCGAGAGCGGTATAAAATCGCGTACGGAAATACTCCGGTTGTTCAATAAAGGAATCAACGCTATTTTGATTGGTGAAACCTTAATGAAAAGCAATGATATACCAGCCACGCTCCACGAACTTCTGGGAAAGGCGTAATCATTTTAATTGAGCATCCAGTGCTGCTTTTAAGTCCTTCTTTGATTTAACGCCAACCATCTTATTTACAGCCTGCCCGTTTTTAAACAAAATAATCGTGGGTATCGCAGTAATCCCAAACTTTGCTGGTGTATCATTATTTTCCTCCGTATCAAGTTTTCCTACCTTTGCTTTACCCTTATATTCTGTTGCCAGTTCGTCTATTATTGGGGCAAGTTGCCGGCAAGGACCGCACCAGGAAGCCCAAAAGTCAACTAATACCGGAACACTCGATTTCAATACCTCTCCATCAAAATTTGCATCGGTTATAACGATAACGTCTCCAGACATAATTATTCTCCTTTTTCATTTTTTGTTTGATAGTTGGCACCGACAAAAAGATTGCAGTGACATTCTCCGTCACGCACAATTTCATCCATATGATAAACACATGGGCAAATAATTTTCCTGTCTTTTTCCGTGTCTCCCGTAACAAAACGACAGGGGCAATATGCGTAACCGAATTTAATCTTGCGCATTGTCAAACCCTTGACTACTCTTTCAACAATTTTTTCATCTGGATTGAGCTTGCAAGGGCTATGTGTTGCATACTCAGTAAGTATCTTCCAAATCTTTGTCTCCTCTTGTCTCTGGTTATCATTCATGGCATTCAATCGCAGAACGGCTTTTTAGTGTTTTTACATATAAGACACTGCTAACTGAATAATTTAAAATAATTGTTTGTGTATGTCAAATTTAATTTATTTTCCTGCTTATACATTTTGAAAAATTTTTGTGTTTGAATGGAAATTTGAAAAGCAGGGTAAAATAAATTCCTGTTGCCAGAGGATATGAGATATGCCATTTAAACCATTAAATGTTACACAACGATATAATTATACATACCTGTTATATGGGCGATCATGAAGTCTGTTGAAGAGAACAAAAAGAAATATGTGAAGAGTAATATGTCACAAATCACCAAGAAACTACCACCTGTTTGGGATAGTCTTTTTCAAGCCTTCGAGCCGATAACTCCGGGATTAAGTAGATCGTATGACAAACTCCTGCAATTATTCACGATGCTTAATAAACAAAAGGATTTATTCAATACCATCCTTTCAAATATGAAAGATATGATTTTTATCATGGATAAAGAAAACAAGATTATGTACATGAACAAAGCTGCGTCAGACGAGTATGGAGCATCACTGGGGAAAAATTGTTACCGTGTAATATGTAATCAGGAAATGCTATGTCAGCAAAATGGCATGGAAAATGTTTTCAAAGGACAAACGGTACAACTGGAAAGAACCATAAAAGGGAAGGTATATGATTCATTGGTCGCACCTTTTGTATATGGTGACAAGGATCTTTATAAGATGGAAGTTTTAAGAGACATCACGGGGAGGAAGCAGCTTCAGAATGAACTTGAAAAATTGTCTATTACTGACAAACTTACCGGCATGTACAACAGAAGATATTTTGATGATGTTTTAGAAAAAGAGGTAGTGAGGACAAGGCGACTTCGTCACGATTTAAGCCTCCTCTTTATTGATATAGATAAATTCAAGCACTTCAATGATGTCTATGGGCACGCCATGGGTGACAAAGTATTGCAATGTCTGGCTAACTTAATTCAAACACACATACGAAAGGGGATTGATGTGCCGTGCCGTTACGGCGGTGAGGAATTTACCATAATGTTGCCGGAGACCTCAAACGGCAGAGCCCTTATTGTGGCCAATCGCATACTTAAGGGTTTCAGGAATATGAAACTCCGTATTCCACGAAAAAATGAATCAGTAAAAAAAACAATCAGCATTGGTATTGCTGGAATTAACCAACAGAGTAATCTAAGTATAAAATCATTGCTGGTTCATGCGGATAAGGCGATGTATAAAGCTAAAAAACTGGGTGGCAATAGAATCTGCGGATAAAAAGTTACAGAGGAAGGGAGTGTCAATTCGTCAGGAAATGTTAGGAATGATCCGTGTGATGAAATATGCCAAATAATTTTCTAATTATTTCAACATACCGATACCCACCACCGTTCTTTGCTTCCTGTTTAGCAACTTTTGCAGGGTGGTGGAGCAGCTTGTTTATGGTGCGTTCCACCGTGTAGATTACTTGCTCCCAGTCACCATTATCAATATTTTTAAGCTTTGTTTTTAAACGGGCAAGCTCTTCTTTCCCAATGGTATGAAAGTGGTTACGCAGGAGAGTTATTGCAGGTTCTATTTTCATTTCTTCAAGTCTTGCCATGAAGTGTTCAACCTCTTCTTCAACAATGGAACGGCATTTTTCCACTTCTCTGGTTCTTTCGTCAATATTCTGGCTTACAACGGACTGCAGATCGTCAATATTGTAGAGATAAACATTGTCAATATTGGCAATTTCAGGTTCAATATCACGGGGAACAGCAATATCGATCAGGAACATGGGATTACCTCTTCGATGCCGGATAGCATCTTTTACCTGATCTGTATGAATTACATAATGAGGGGCAGAGGTTGAACTAATAATAATATCGGCTTTTGCAAGGTATTCCCCCAGTAATTCATATTTAATAGCCTGTCCCTGAAAAGCGTTGGCAATCTCCTGTGCCCGTTCAAAAGTACGATTTGCAACTACAATCGTGCGTGCGCCTTCTTCGTAGAGATGTTTCAACAAAAGCTCACACATCTCCCCGGCACCCACCACAAGGACAGTCTTGCCGGTAAACTCCTGAAATATTTTTTCGGCAAATTCTACCGCGACAGAGCTTATAGAAACCTTTCTTTTCCCAATGTTTGTTCTCGTATGGATGATTTTTGCGACATTGAGCGCCTGCTGAAATAACTGGTTCATAACCTTTCCCGTTGCCTCATCCATGGATGCCGTCGTGTAAGCTTCCTTTACCTGCGAAAGGATTTGTGATTCACCCAGTACCATGGAATCGAGGCTGGCCGTGACAAAGAAAAGATGATTCACGGCGCGGTCATCAGCATAGTGATACATGTAAGGAGAAAATTCGTTTAAAGCTATCTTATGAAAATCAGCAAAGAATGAAAGGACATCTTCCGTTTTTACGGCGCCGTCCAGAGACGATACATACATCTCTACGCGGTTGCAGGTTGATAAAATAACGGTCTCTGCCGATTGATGTCTGTGGAGAAATAAAGATAACGCCGTGGAAATATTGCTAGCATTAAAGGCTAATTTTTCTCTAACCTCTACCGGCGCCGATTTGTGATTGAGTCCAACAACCAGAATACTCATGACGAATCCTTACATAATGGAGATATACTCTTGTTTACCGTACATTCAAAACTCTTTATGTTTTTGTGTGCTCATCTTTTGAAAGGCATGTTTGGAACCCATAAAGAAGGTTCCAATGAAAGTGAAAAGCACGAGACAAAAACCGGCTATCGTTAAACACGCGATCTTTGTGCCATGAAATGACGAAACCAGCCGCATATGCAGGAGTGCTGCATAGATAAGCCAGGTGGCAAGGCCCATGACAACCTTATAGTCCAGATACCACTGTTCACCTAAAATGTTTTGCGTCTTAACCCAAAATGTTCCAAATACCAAACCGAGGGTGAGGAGAGGGAAACCAAAGGAAATTGTTTTCCACATGAGTCTGTCTATCTCCGCCAGAGACGGCAACTTTGTAAAAAGCGGACCAAACAATTTAAGTTTTAGTTGCCTCTGCTGGGTTAAATACATGATACTCAGGCTAAAAGATATCGTAAAAGCAGCATAGCCAATAAATATAGGAATGATGTGAGCTATGAGCCAGAAATTCTGAAGACTTACGGTAATCAACAAGTTTCCACCATCAAACGTAAGCGCCCATATGGAGAGTGCGGTAACGACGGGGACTAAAAAGGTATCTAGCGATGGTAATTTGTAAAGATAATCCAGGTTGATATAAACAAACAAAATACACCAAATTAATAATACGAAAGATTCATAAACATTCGTTATCGGGAGATTGCCGGACTCAAGACCCAAAAATATTAAAAACCCGCTGTGGATGAGAAACCCCATCATCATTGACCACTTGCCCACTGCCTTGTTGAAAAAGACAGGTTTTATAATGTGGCCGATTGACCACACGGAGGAAGTAAAATATAAGAGTATCGCAATGATAAATGGGATATGAGTGAAAATAATCATAGGCAAATAAGTGTAAAAAATAACTATTGATTAATCAATGAAATTTTTAACGGAAATTTTTGCTTTTTAGATACAGGGATTGTGTTTTTTTAATTGACAAAAACCCTGTTGTCCGATAACCTAAAACGAATTGGTGAAATCTTTGTACAGCTAAGCCGAAACCAAACCTCCTCTACTTATGGAAAGAGAAAAAGCTGTACCAAATTTGCAATTTTATATCAATGCTATAGTGAACGCAATGACATCGGCATGTATGTCTATTTATTGCATTTTCTATAGATAAGTTTCGATCTTTATCTATTAATTTTAAAATTTTATTGCGTTATTTTTTGACATGAAAGAAAAGGGTAGTTAAGTCTGACGACTTTTAACCCCAAGATTTTTTTGTGAGGAATCTAAACGTATGGCAGAAGATATAAAAAAAATTACAAAAAAAACGAGCATAGGAGAGGTAATTAAGCAGTATCCTGAAACAGAGGCTGTCGTAAAAAAATATTTTGGGGCCGGTTGTTTTACCTGTCCAGGTTCAAAAACGGAAGACATTGCATTCGGAGCCACCATGCATAATATCGATCCGGAAATAATTATTAAAGAGTTGAACGATGTTATTGAAAAGAAAAAAACTAACCCTTAAATTAGGAGGACTTTTATGAAAGAGAAGATAGAAGAAGCACTGCAAAATATCAGACCCGCATTACAAGCAGATGGTGGTGACATAGAATTGGTAGATTTCGAAGACGGTGTTGTAAAGGTACGTTTAAGGGGCGCATGTGGTTCGTGCCCAAGTGCGCTCATGACGCTGAAATATGGCGTTGAAGAACGTCTCAAAGAAGAGATTCCGGAAGTAAAGTCCGTAGAACTTGCATAACGATTATTCTAAGTGCGGATGAAGTTTTCACAGAAAAAAAGAACATATTCTGTTTTGTGTGATGGAGTGTCCGTTGTCTTGGTGATAGGTAAGCAGGTATAATTTTATTTATATTTCACACTGAGGAGTTTTTGGATGAGTTTAGTATTAGGGCCAATCCATCATTGGATGTACGGTAAAATTCAAACTTCAGGGGCGCGGGAATCTGCCATTGTTTCCGCATTTAAATCAAACTATGGTTCAGATGCAGACAAGATTCTTGATCAGGTATATAAAAAATACCCAAAATCGGATGCACACAAATCTCTTGAAGAATTATTAGCCAACAAACCCATTCATCAAGGCATTCAAAGCCTCATTGTCGGAGTGGAAACACGAGAAGCGGCGACGATTGCCGCATTCTGTGCGAAATATAAAGACGCCGCAAAGATAGCGGCTGAAGCGGCCCATAACCATGGTGTGAATTCCGGAAAAGAAGCGATCAAAAAAAATGGATTAACACCGGCAGAGTGCAATAATACAGCAAAGGTTTTCGAGGTAATGGGAGAGTATCTTTGCGATGGAATGCCATGCGATCGGGGTGCACAGGTCGTGGCGGAATCTGAAAAAAGTACATCGTGGGATCACGAAAGCTGTGTACACGAGCCCTATTGGAAAGATGCAGGGGCGGATTTCTTAACAATGTGTGACGTCGTTAATGAATGGATTGCAGGTTTTGGTGAGGGAATAAATCCCTGTATCGAATACAAGCGTGAAAAAGCCCTTGCTGCGGGAGACCCCTCCTGTCTGAGTGTTTTCAAAATAAAAAGTTAGTATGTCTGAACGCTATGCACGGCAGGAACTGTTTTACGGCATAGGTAAAGAAGGTCAAAAAATACTTATGGAGAAGACTGCCGTGCTGGTAGGCTGCGGTGCATTAGGATGCACTTCAGCAAATCTTCTCGTTCGTAGTGGAATAAAACATTTAAGGATTATCGATCGCGATTATCTTGAAGAAAGCAATCTTCAGCGCCAATCTTTATTTGACGAAGAAGATATAAAACGAAACTTCCCAAAGGCGGTTGCTGCACAGAAAAAACTTCAAAAAATCAATTCCCTCATTCAAATCGAATCTCTTGTTGCAGACCTGAATCCATCGAATATCGATACCCTCCTGCGCCATGTACATCTTGTCGTCGACGGGACCGACAATTTTGAGACGCGGTTCCTCATCAACGATTATTGTGTGAAAAATGGGATACCATGGATCTATGGTGCTTGTATAGGAAGTACAGGTTTAACGATGAATATTATTCCGTCAAAGACTCCGTGTTTCCGCTGCATACTTGGAACTATTCCGTTATTTGGTACTTACGGAACATGTGATACAGAAGGAATTATTGCACCCATCGCCAGTATGATTGCCTCTATTCAGGTGGCAGAAGCACTGAAAATTCTCACGAATAATCATGATTCCCTGAGCAAGGGACTCCTAAGAATCGACCTTTGGCGTAACGAAATAAAAAGGATGCACACAGAGGAAATCAAGGGCGAGACCGATTGCATAACGTGTAATCAAAACTACTATGAATTCCTGTCGAAGGATAGATACTCAATGACCACAACCCTGTGTGGCAGAAATGCCGTACAGATTCTCCATCCGGACGGGTCACGCTTAGATCTGCCGAAACTTGCCGAACGGTTGGCAAAGGCAGGCGAAGTGTCCTATAACAGTTTTTTATTACGATTGAAGACAGAGAAGTATGAAATGACCGTGTTTCCTGATGGACGTTCGGTTATTTCAGGCACAAATGATATTGCGACCGCAAAAGGGCTTTATGCAAAATATATTGGTATGTGAGAGGGTTTCATCTGATGCAATTTTTTTCACGTAAGGATTTTTACAACACAGCACAACTGCAACTAAATCCCCTCCCATAAAAAAGCCTGCCATGTCGGTCGGACATGGGGAAAAAGAGGATTGTAAAGGCATTTTTCATTGTCTTATGCTCATGCCGGTTCGGTCTTGCAGATCAAACCAGGAATTTTGATTTTTTCAAAAAACTAAATTGTTGTGAAGCCTTTCGCTAAGGCATCTTCCGTTTTACAATCAGCACGGACATGTAGCCTCGTCCGCTTCCCTTCAGTGATACAAGATCATACGTGAGATACGCATCCTTTTGTCCGATATAAGAGGCGAATAAGGCATGTTCTGTGAGGTTTATTTCTTCGAGCAGTTGAATCACCTCATCCAGCTTTTTGGCTACCTTCATCAAAACTACGGTATCAAAGGTTTCCAGGATGGGACGCAATTCCGCTATATCCTTTGGCACGGGGATCACGGCCATTCGTTCATCACCGGTCAATAAAGGATAATTGGCCATACATGCAGCCGCATTATACGAGGTGATACCGGGAACGGTATGGATGGCGTGTTCTGGCAGCATCGTAAGCAGATAACGCAATAAATATATATAGGTGCTGAATGTCATGGGATCACCTAAGGTTAGATAAGCGACATCGTATCCGTTTCTGATTTCTGTGCAAACTTCTTCCGCAGCCTTACGCCATGCAGTATTGAGCAGGGATTTGTCCTTTGTCATGGGATAAATCTGTTCAATTATTTTCTTTTCTTCCACGTAATCCTTAACGATCTCCAATGCCATGCTCTCTTCTTTGGTATCAGACTTTGGGACAAAGATGCGGTCAGCTCCTCGAATGACGTGAATCGCTTTTAAGGTGAGAAGCTCAGGATCGCCTGGACCTAAACCAATTCCATGGAAGTTACCGGGTTTCATGGCTCGTATTCTTTATAATAACTACTGTTGTGCCGCTGGTTGGCACCTGTATCGCTGAAGCTAAATCTGTCTCATGAATAGATTCTTCTGGAAGGGAAAGGTTTTTACAGATAAACATCTGTCTCTTTTGTATTCCATTTTTTAGTAACTGATGTGCAATAACGGCGGGTGTGTTTTTATGATCTGTCAGGATACCAACCTTGTGATGTTCCCGAACCTTTTTAATGAGATGCTCATATTTGTCGCTTCTTCCGTGTAAACTTATGAAACAGGCATCATCCCAGCTTTCCCCTGCGGCTGCAAAGGCAAGCTGTATACTGCTAATGCCCGGAATAATGGTGCAGCGTTCGCGCCCCATCTTCCTGACTACCATTTGTGTATAACTGAAGAAACACGGATCGCCGCTTACGAGAATTACAACCTGTCTTAAGCAGCTCCATTCGGCAATCTTTTGTGTCATAATACGGTAATTCTTCTCCAGAACAACCTTTTCTGCGTCAACACCAGGAAAAAGTTTTAATAAGCGCCTGCTTCCTACCAGGATATCAGCCTTTTTTATGTTATAGAGAGCCTTTGGAGATATATACGCTTTTAGCCCTGGCCCACAACCTACAATAATGACTTTGTTTTTGTTTGATTCAACCATGACTGTGCGCTATCTGAAATGCCTGTGATCACACCCTTCATATTAAATAATATTACACCAACCTCAGGGGGAGAGAACTGCTGTCCATCCTTATAAAATGCATATACCTTAGTCTCAATCATCTCTGCAATTTTATTCATTATAGACAACTTCCCGTATTCTTGCAACAATTCTAGCATTCCCTCTATGGTAGTAACCTCTTTTAAACTATTAAACATAGCGTCGGATAGGGGGTGGCTTTTGTCATTGGTATGACCATCGTAAGCATTTCTGTTTTCATCATGTTTATTTATAGGATCCGGTGATTGGATTTCAACAGGCAGATTTTTGGCTTCAGGCTTCTGGCATCTGATCTCTGACATCTGGTCCCCGTTTTGCGCATGTTGTTTGATAATATCTATCAGGATATCGTTTGCAGGCCTGGAGACTGCGCTATGGGTGTGAAAATCACCACGCAACAATTTTGCTAATTTACCCGGATGTCCAGCAAGGATGATCTTTTTAAAGCGTCTTTCTCCGGCGGTATTCAGCATAAAGCCCACAAAATTGCTGGTCTGAATAATCTGATCTTTGGGAATGTCAGCTAAATTCAATATGGAGCGCTCACCCAAACTGCCCGGTACGAGTATTACGGTTTCATATCCGATTCCTCTTGCAATATCGAGTCCGCATAAAAGGGAGGCTTTGAAAGCATCTTCTGACATTGGCCTGACAATCCCTGTGGTACCAATTATGGATATGCCTCCCAGGATGCCGAGTTTTGGGTTGAATGTTTTTTCACCTAAAACCCTTCCATTAGGCACAGAAATTACAACCTTTGCCCCATTATTTTTACCGATAACTGCTCTCACCGCATGCTCAATCATGCGTCTCGGTACGGGGTTAATTGCCGCATGGCCGATGGGCACTTGTAACCCTGGTTTTGTTACTCGACCTACGCCTTCACCGCCATCAATCTCAATGGCATCGCCAAAAATTCGTTCAATCCGGGCATGTACTTTACAGCCATGGGTTACATCAGGATCGTCACCGGCATCCTTTTGAACAGCACAACCCGCAAAGCTATCAGATAGTTGTTTATCGGTTATTTTAAGTCTGAGCGTAATGCCTGCAGGCGTATTAATTTCTATCTCGTCAGGAATTACACCCTGTAACAATCCGATTGCCGCCGCCTTGGCAGCGGCAGTTGCACAACTTCCCGTTGTATAGCCAAATTTCATATGCTATCTCAAAAACGAAGCTATTGTTTATCCAGAGAGCTCTGTACTTCTCATAATTTCGTTGATCGATTCTCCAGAGAACGATTTTCGATAAAGACGAAAAAAGACCTTGTCGAATGTCTTTTGCTTCCAGTGCGGCTTAATGCGCGAGGGTGTCGTGTTCTAAGTCTGAAAACTTAAAGTAGAGAAGTGCTATGAATAAACAGTTCAGACTTATCTTACTGCTTTTGACCTGGAACTGAACGACCCCGCACCCTTTAATTTTGCCGGAGTAATTCTCAGTAAATAAAGAAAAGATGCAGCAATCGTTATTTTTATTGCCCTTCTTTTGCTAATTTTATTATAGCATTAACGATAGAAACGGCAACGGCGCTGCCGCCCTTTCTATTGGTATTGGTTATATAGGGCGTGGTTATATTCTTCAGAGCGGATTTTGCCTCTACCGCGCCAACAAAGCCCACAGGGATACCGATTACCAGGGCAGGGTGTGCTAGGCCCTTTTTTATCAGGTCAATGAGTTCAAACAGGGCGGTGGGGGCATTGCCAATTGCGATAATCCCATCTTTCATCTCGTGTGTGGACTGTTGCATGGCTGCAATCGCACGGGTCTTTCCTAATCTATTTGCCTTGTCGACAACAGATTTATCCGATATTTTACAAATGATCTTTCCTCCGAATTTTTCAACAGGGCCATTCGTGATCCCCGCCTTTACCATATTCACATCGGTAATAATGTTCTTGCCACTTTTTACTGCACGGATGCCTGTTTCAACGGCAAGTGGATGAAAGACCAGATTATACGCATATTCTGTATCTCCGGTGGCATGTATTGCACGCCGGATAATTGGGCGGTGCAATTCAGGCGCGGAGTCTAAATTGACCAATTTGTCAATAATTTCAAAACTCTCGTTAACGATCGCCTGAGGTTGTTCAATACGTTCTCTGTTTCCATGCTGTTTTTCTACCAATACCTCATGAATACGGTCGGCTGCAATGAGGGCAATCCGCTCATCCGCGCCGATATTGCTGGAATAGAAAAACTCGACCTGAGGGTATTTTCTTTTTTCTTCTTCAATCATTTCGGGAATGTCTTTAAGAACGTGATTTCCCTTAAATAATAGTAATGGCATGATAACAATCCGGTTTGCACCGCTCGCTACAGTTCTTTTCACAACCTCAGAAAATCCGGGTTCCGCCAGTTGCAAAAAAGCCGCTTCCACGATATCCCACTGGTTCATCGCGCGGAGCATGTCTGTCACCTGAAATAATCCATCATTGCCGCTGCTCAGTTTACTGCCATGAGAAATTAAGATGACGCCAGTCTTCATTATTAGTTCCTTTTATAGAGAACGCTGTTTTTTGCTGATAAATGCGGATGATTACACATAATGGATGACAAAAAAAGTTACTACGGGGGCGGCAGTCCGAAGCAATCTCTAAGGCATTGGTTGCTTCGCTCTGCTCGCAAGGATATTTTCAAGCGTACTTATGTAAGACACTCACTATAGCACCTAAACAGTAAAGTAAATCTTGATAATCTGCGTTCATCTCTTGATCAACTCAGAATGTGCGGGATAAACTGATACCCTCTCTTATCTGTATGAACAGGTAAGAAAATCCAGACTATTACAATGAATCAAATATCACGCAGCTACATGTTTTTTGAGGCAGTTATAATGAGAGGTAATAAGATCAATAATCTCTTCGGGACTATTGCAGGTTACAAGGCGCGGTCGCAGTTCCGAAGCGTTAGGCATACCCATAATGTATTTTGTTGCATGCTTTCGGAAAAGGATAACGCCAATATCCTGTCCATAGTATTCCAGCATGAGCGATAAATGCCTTTGGATAAGTACTATCTTGTCGGTAGCCGTTATCTGATCCCTATCCTTGCGCTGGAAGATCCATGGATGGCCTATGGCTGCCCGTCCAATCATTACCCCATCGCAACCCGTATCCCTCTTCATGCGCTCAATATCAGCCACACATCTTACATCACCGTTTCCAATAACAGGAATCTTTACAGTCTGCTTGACTTCGGCAATTGCATTCCAGTCAGCCTTGCCGTAAAAAAATTGCGATCTCGTTCTGCCGTGAACGGCAATGAGGGAAGCGCCATTGTCTTCGAGTATGCGTGCAACCTCCAGGTAATTCCGTGATTTTTCATCCCATCCCAGCCGAATCTTGCCTGTTATGGGGACCCGGAGTGTCCTGGTAAGTTTATGAAAAATGCGGCCAATCTTGACAGGATTTTTGAGAAGTCCTGCGCCGGCCCCTTTGCCAGCGATATCCGAAACGGAACAACCCATATTGACATCTATAATGTCCGGCCCTAAGGGTTCTATCATACGACAGGCCTCAACAATTTTATCCTCATCATTACCGAGAATCTGGAAGATGACAGGTCTTTCTTTTTGCCTGAACTCAAGGAGCTTGCAGGTTTTTTTGTTTTTCCACAGCACCCCATCCATCGAAATTACCTCGGTGTAGCTCATTGCCATGCCATATTCCTTGCAGATAAGCCGAAACGGAATATCTGAAAATCCTGCCATAGGGGACAGGATTAATTCGCCGTGTATAGGAATATTTCGCACAAAGAAACTGGGATTCATCAGAGCGCCTTATATTTTCATTCTAAAAGGAAAAGTTTGTTGATTTACTCAAAAGGTTTTGTTGCATAATTATAACATAGAGATGATAAATATCATTTGTTTTTTTCCTTATGAAACGGTATTTTAGTAGTGTTTTGCTTTTTTATGGTATTCTGGCTTCCGGATGTGCACATTTTTTATGGTTTTTTGATATGCTTACACAAAGTGACTTGCTAACGAAAAAAGGCGTATATATTCAGCAAATGTTTGGATCGATTGCAAAAGTATACGATCTCTTAAATACTGTTTTAAGCTTTAACTTTGACAAGAGCTGGCGCAAGTTTGCCGTAAAGGTAAGCAATGCCGCTCCGGATGCAAAGGTGCTGGACGTTTGCACCGGCACGGGCGACCTGGCAATTGCCTATTCCAGGGTTTTAAACAGTAGCGGAAGGGTTATTGGGAGTGATTTTTGTCACGAGATGTTGCGACTAGCAGATTTCAAATTAAAAAAAAGGATGCTTTTGGATAAAATAAGAGTAATCGAGGCTGATACGTTACATTTGCCCTTTCAGAATAATTATTTTCAGATTTCTGCCGTGGCATTTGGGATCAGGAATGTAGCTGACCTCCGGGCTGGCATTGCTGAAATGGTGAGGATAACCGCCCCGGGTGGATGTGTGGTAATCTTAGAATTCTCACAACCCATAAATCCCGTATTTAAGGCGGTCTATTATTTTTATTTTAAAAAGATGCTTCCCCTTATCGGAAAACTCATCTCTCGCAGTAAGTACCATGCATACTCCTATCTGCCATCATCGGTATTAAACTTTCCCGACCGGTATGGACTCCGGGCACAGATGGAATCTTGTGGTCTTGAAGATGTGAAGATATACGCAAAGACACTGGGTATCGTTACCGTTCATGTTGGTCGAAAACCTCGTAATTAAATAAACATCAATAGGCTTGACTCGACCAAGAAGATTTTGTATTATGCTGTACTGTATCTGTTGGAGGCTGACAAATGCAGATTTCATCGTGATCGTTTCGTCGGATGATTACTCAGATTTAAGGGAGATAGGGTTAGCAGGATAGGCAAGATTTGAGAATGCAGTTGCCTGTAGAATCGGAGTCTTTAACAAATTATCAAAATCTCTCTTTTCATGCCAAAGAGCAGCATCATACAATGACGAATGACTGGATGATGCGTCATTTCAAATATTGGGGAATAGTGTAACGGTAGCACAAATGACTCTGGATCATTTAGTCTAGGTTCGAATCCTAGTTCCCCAGCCAGGTAAATCAAGGGTTCAAGGTAATGCATACGTTCGTACGGTGCAGGAAAGGTTCCCTACGATGAAAGGAGTGCTCATGGACAAAAAATATACAGGTCTGTTTTGGTGCGGCTTACTGTTGTTTGCAATGATCATGTTGATTTTGCCCTTCGGGGTATTTGCCATGCCGGCGTTTGATGGTACCTTCGGGTTGAAGCAATCTTCGGGTTATTCGTTTTCTGCCAGACAATTCGGAGATGAATGGCGTAACTGGATTGAGACAACCGATGGCTATGGGATTTACCAGCATGCACAGACGGGTGATTGGCAATACTATAGGCCAGAAGAAGTTTCCGATAGTAATGATACCGAAACCAAAAGAAATCTACCTCCCGCTGCTGGCAGGAAGGCAGGCGCCGTTGTGGGTGAGGTTGATCCCGCCTTGCTCGGTATTCCGAGGGGTTTGCATCCATCAAGGGTTCGCCAGCCGGGACGTCATCAGACTGCTTTTCTCGCGGAAAACAGGTTAGCCCGGACAACTGCAAAAAACGGCGATATGCACCTCCTGGTTATCGGCGTAGATTATGCCACGACAACTGCCAAGTATACAGATGCTGAAATACAGCCGCAGCTTTTTGGAGCAAGCAACAGCATTGCGGATTATTATGACAGGACGTCCTATTCCGCTGTAAAAATCCTTCCTGCGTCAGAATCCTACGGAACATCCAATGACGGCTTTATCGGATGGCTGCGGTTGAGCGGAAGTCATCCCAATACAGGTTCATCCACCAATACGAAAAATCAACAAATTGCAAAGGATGCTATCATAGCCGCTAACCCTTATATTAACTATGCTGACTATGATACAAATGCGAATGGCGTCATTGAGCCGACAGAGCTGTCCATTATAATCATAGTGGCTGGAAATGAGGCATCATATTGGAACAAAACGCCGTCTGTGTGGGCTCATCAGTGGAATATGAATGCTGTTAGTTTTCCGGTGGTCGATGGTAAAACCATAAAATTCTATGCGCAGTTTGGCGAAACACATTACAATCCTGACGATAATTACCATATGGCCACCTTTGGCGTCATGGCCCATGAATTGGGGCATTTGTTGTTCTCGTTGCCGGATTTATATGATACCGACAAAAGCAACGGCGACTCTGAGGGGGTGGGATACTTTGATTTAATGGGGAGTGGGGGCTGGGGTGCGGCGTCAGGTGCAAACGCCGGATCATCTCCAACCCAGTTATCTGCATGGAGCAAGGAATATCTCTCCTGGGGGAATGTGACCACCATTTCATCAGACCAAAATCTTTCCATCCCGAAGACAGACAGCAATAGCAATTCTATCTTTCGTATAAACACCAAAGACTCGAACCAATACTTCCTTATAGAAAACAGGCAATTCACCGGATACGACAAAGGTTTTCAACAGAAGACGGGTGAGTCGGGTCACGGTGGTCTGGCTATTTACCATATTGATACATTAAAAACAAATACGTGGCCAAACTACAATATGGTAAATGCAGATGTGGACAATAAGGGTGTAGATGTGGAAGAGGCTAATGAGGGAAGTTACGGGAGCAGTATGCTTGATAATAAGATTGCCAGGGTGCATACCAACATGTTTTTTTTTAAGGGAAACAACGACCGTTTTACCGACACCACTACGCCGGGATCAAGACTCAAGGATGACACTTCTACCGATATTCATATAAACAATATTTCTGCATATGGTGATACAATGACAGCCAGCATCTTTCTAGATCCGGTCGTTGCTGTCGAATTAGTTGCCTTCACCGTCGAAGCGGATAAGAGAGGCAAAGTTTTTCTCTCCTGGGAAACGGCGACAGAGACGAAAAATGCCGGCTTCAATCTTTATCGCTCCAGACACAGGGATGGCGAATACAAAAAGATCAACGATAGCCTCATACTTGCGAAAGGCGATGCTGTGTCAGGGGCTGATTACAGCTATTTAGATACGATACCAGCAAGGGGGACGTATTATTATAAACTGGAGGATGTAGATTACAACGGTTTAAGTATCATGCATGGACCTGAGAAGGTAAGAGTAAGGACGATGGGTAGTGTGAAAAATCGTTCAGACGCTCTGTAGAGGGCTTTTCTTCATTCAGGTCTCTCTTTTCCCACTCTATTGCCATTTGTATTGTATCGACAAGCCGATGCATTGCTTTTGCATCTCGTTTTGTGCTACATTCTTTAAAGAAAAGGTAAACCTACTTTTCGGTGTTTTTGATCTCTAAATATCTTGATGGTATAGGAATTTTCATTTTATTTAAGCGGATTACAGGGTGGCATGGACAAACTTGTTTGTCCATGTTGTTTGAATATACAAACGGATTTAGAATATATCACACTGACAAACAAAGTTTGTCAGTGCCACCTTGTAACCGAAGACATAACTTGAAATCCTCAGGAGGTTCTACCATTTCTAGCCTGGTCCTGTAACAAGACACGCCTTGATTGCAGGATTTATGCTTGAGATTTAAATTTATCAGAACAATGTTTCTAAAGATTGAAACCCACAGATTTCACGGGTGCTGTAATAAATCAGATATAAAGTTTTGAATACTCATTGTCAGGAAATGGAGGAAGGGGAGAACCTTGAAAATCGCTGGTATTTTTAACAAAAAGAAACGTACTCGCAATGCAGACAAACTAAAATTAGACAAATTGCATTTAATTGATCTTGTCTGCCAAAACTACCATGTTAAATCGTTAGCTGATTTGGGTGGGATTTGGGGTGTAAACGGAGGATATACCTTCTATGCATTGAAAAAGCATGGGATTAAACGGGCGTTTCTGGTTGATACGGACGTCACCGAAGAAGTGTACATGAAAGCAAAAAGGTTTCCTGCCCTGACTATTATCAATGAAAACTTTGGCATGAAAGACGTTGCCAGGAGAATTGGCAAAGTAGATGCCATAATCTTGTTCGACGTGCTGCTCCATCAGGTGGATCCTGATTGGGATACTGTTCTGGAAATGTACGCCCCTTTCACCGACATCTTTATCATTTACAACCAGCAGTTTATAGGATCGGACAAGACGGTCAGGCTGTTCGACCTGGGATATGAAGGATTTTTTCAAAACGTTCCCCGTGCCAAGGATGATCCGCTTTATAAAGAAGTATTTGAGAAAATGTATGAAATGCATCCGCAGCATAACCGTATCTGGCGGGACATTCATAATATCTGGCAGTGGGGTATTGTTGATGATTGTCTTTTCGCTAAAATGAAGGAACTTGGATTTCGCCTGCAATACTACAGAAATTTCGGACAGTTTTATCACTTACATAATTTTGAAAATCATGCCTTTGTTTTCAAGAAAACAGAGGGGCATTATAGAGAATTATGATATAAAAATAATACTTTATGCTGCTGGTAAATACATGGTCATTTCCAGCAGCCATAACATGACAGCTGATATGCGAATCGGCCTTGCCTCCAAAACGCACACTTCCGCCAGCATCTATTTTGTATGATACCAGTCATGCCCTGCAAGACTAAATCCTTTTGTCCGCATCGTAAATAAAAATATAAATATTTTTATTGACATCACATAAATTATTTCTTAAAGTATTAATTGTTGAGAATTAGTCTCAATCGCAATATAAATTTTTGCAGGAGGATGAACATGTCGGTGCTTATTGTAGGAGGCGATCATTTAGGAAGTATCCCCAGGGAACTTGATAAAATTGGGGTTACGGAAATTCGTCATATAACGGGGAGGAGTGGTCAAAAGATTCGTGACGGAATTCCGGAGACCATGGATTTTATTATCGTACTCTATGACTTTGTGAATCATAACCTCGCCAGCAAGATAAAGAATTTTGGTGAGAAAAGAAAAATCCCCATTGTATACGCAAAAAGGTCATGGTCCTCCATTTATCAGAAAATGAGAGAGTGCCGGAAACAATTGGCAAAAGTAGGATTACAAGTTCTTTTGCATTAATGCCACAATAAACCATTTTTATGTTAACATGCAAGACATGTGTTTGACCTTATCGTCTTAAAGTCAGAACAGACGTACTTAAGATGCTCGAAAAATGTGAATTCTATAAAGGGTGACGCGGACAAATCCAGCTTGTTCATGCCGCTCTTGTTGAATGATCGGTCCGTATCACTTTAATAAATCATAAACTATGAACTATTTTTTCAGAATATGCACTATCATTTCCTTGGTTGCGATGGTATTCTCCAGTTGGGGGGCAACTTTTGCCGGAGTGTCCTATACCCTTAGCAGGAATCCGGACTATTCGACCGATGACCGAGCCCTTATTCCTGCAGATACTCTGTACATTAAGGTATCACAGAACATTCTCGACTACCGGGAAATAAAGAGACCCTTCTTTACCTTAAAGTCTCACATAACAAAAAGCAAAACAAAATATCCGTTACATTGGAATAGCGATCTGATCGCGTTTACCGGAATCACCCTCCTTGAAAACTACCCGGTTGGCGATAAGATCACCATCAAGATGACCTTGCGGGGAAAGAAGGCGAAGAATGAAATTACGAAGATTGACCAGTTTGTTGTTGGTAGCGCTGGAAAATGGTCATTGAAGGGCATCATCTCCGGAAAAGGAGATATGGGTACAACATTACTTGCAAATGCGCGTGTGCGGGTCCAGGGGGTGGCAGATATTAACACCGAAGACACCAGTTACCATCCCAAAGATGACGACAAATTTACCCTTTCAGATGGTCAGGGAAAATTTTCTATGTATTATGAAGGTATCTCCGGTCATGTTGTTACGGTTACCGCAGGCAAGGAAGGCTTTAAAAACGCAGGGAAGAAAATCATCCTGGGTCAGGAAAAAGATGTTAGCATCACCCTCATCTCAGTTCCTGCGGAAGACCATCGGGACTATGAATACCGGTCCCCTGGGTCGTGTAAAAAATGTCACAACAATTTTTACAACGAATGGGAAGAAAGTGATATGGCCCACGCTGCCATTAATCCAGTCAACCAGCTTGTCTTTTTCCTTTATACATCATGGTACGTTACCGGTGACCGGAGCAATTTTATGGACAGTTCCATCTTTGACAATCCAAATCCGCCTTTTGTAGGAGACAAGGGAAAGATATTCGAGGACGCAACGGGCAGGTACAAGATTCTGGGCGATGCAGGACATATCCATGATTGTGCCGATTGCCATTCCCCATCACACGCCTCAAAAACTCAGGCAGATGGTGTTACACCTCAGTGGGATATGAGGGCGGGCATACTGACAAAAGACGACAAGCTTTCCGTCGTAGACAAGCAGGGGGTTCACTGTGATTTCTGCCATAAAATATGTCAGGTTCGCGAAGAAGAGGAATACTGGACGGAACCGGGTGTGAATTACAAGGTACATCTCTTACGACCCGATCTATTGCGGGGATCGTCTCCTGAAGGAAAAGTTATGTTCGGACCCTTCGACGACGTTCTCTATCAAGGAATGCAGGCATCCGTTGTTCCTCAATTTACAAAAAGTGAAATATGTTCACCTTGCCATCAGGATGCAAGAAAGCTCTATCTGCAACCTGTAGATGAAAATGGACAACAAAACGGTGATGTGGTTGAGCGTATTTTATGGAGCGAGGACACCTATCGTGAGTGGCGTTTTAGTGGGTATAGCGGACTTGAGCCTGCGTATCCGGTCGCTAACTATGCCGGAAAGGTATTGCAATGTCAGGGTTGTCATATGAAAGACCCGCCGTCTGATCCATCCACCGGCAAATCGATAGCAGATTATTCAGAAATAACGGACCCATTTTTTCTTATTTCCAAAGAGAAAAGTAAGTATGCCACCAAACGTGATCCCAGGACTGTTTATCCCCATCGTTTTGAGGGAACTAATCAGAATCTGCCACCGGGAAAAAGAAAACGGTATTTAGATTGGGCAGTTGACCTGAAGATTACCAATGAAAGCGAGAATGGCGGTATCTTAAGCTTCGATGTGAACGTAACAAACTCCCATACGGGACACTCATATCCTTCCGGGGTGACCCAGAGAAACGTCGTCCTTCTCGTGGAGGCCATACAATCCGGAACAATCCTTACACAGAAAAATGGTCAGACCATAGACACGCCCGGTGGAAATTTCCCTAATGGCTACTACAAAGGTGAGGGAGATTATGCTGGAAGACCAGGCAAAATCTTTATGAAACACAACAGGATGCTCGTGGATAATGAGGAACTGGCTCCTTTCTTTTATGATATTCTGTATGCCCAGGCAGTTGAAGAGCTGTATGACACGAGGATTAAGGCCAACCAAACGGATATAACTCACTATGAATTTCAAACGCTGAATAACGATGCTATTACTGTTACGGCCAGGCTTATCTACCGGTTTCTCCCCAAAGGCACCTTGGAATTTGCTGCTCAAAATGGATTTGTCATCCCTCTGGAAGAAAATGACTATGAATCACATAAAGTGGAGCTATCGTTCGTGCCATGAATAAAAAGATGAATCTGGCACAAGAAATCTTTGGCTTAAAGATGATAAGCATCTTCTAAAGATAATTCCGGCATCGTTAACAATAATGATGAATGGAATTGACCCTGACGGGGTTGGTATACGAATTTCGCGCTTCTGATTCAGTTTTTTCTAACTCAATTGTATAGAAATTTTCATTTTATTTAAGCGGGTTATAGGGTGGTACTGACAAACTTTGTTTGTCAGTGTGATATATTCCATATCCGTCTATATATTCAAATAACATAGACAAACAAGTTTGTCCATGCCACCCGGCAACCGAAGACATAACTTGTTCGAGTTAGGACAAATCAAATTTTTTAAAAAAATATTCATTTCCAAGCCATCACATCTGTTTTAAAGATTTTTCCTTCTCGTTTTTTGCCAAAAACATCTTCATTAACTTCAATTCTGTAAACACTTTCATTTAATAGAATGATTGTGTGTGCAATCGTTACAAATCCGTTGTGTCACAAAAAGTAGCTCCTTCGTTTTAGTTATTATTACAAGTAATTACATATCATTTAACCACAATCTACTCAGAAAATGTTACTATTGGTTATGCAGATTTTTTTGTAAGTCTCATGTCATCATATTTTTCTAAATGTTCATAACATTAATTATTACATATTGTTATAACTCTAAAATAAAATAGTATGCTTCATAATGCCTTGTGGCATACCATCTGCTTTTTATCTAGGCACGATAGTAAATCATTATTTGCACATTATCTTATTTTATTTATCTGCAGATCACTTTTTCTCATATTTTTTTTGATGATCTGCATATTGAGAGAGGTCAGGGGAATATACCTTCCTGATGTTTCTCTTGAATTGATAAAGATACAGGAGGGAAATAGAAGAATGGAATTTGCGCTTCAGCTTTATCTAAAAGATCTGAAAAAAATATCTCCGCTTACTATGGAAGAAGAACGAGTGTTATTCGAAAAGATTAACTGCGGCGATTTAAGGGCGAGGGAGTCCGTTGTTACGGCACATCTTCCGTTGGTTATAAAGATCGCCAGTAGGTTTATCTATTATGGCACTTCCCTTTTGGATGTAATTAGTGAAGGGAATATCGGGCTTATCCGTGCTATGGAAAGATTTGACCACACGCTAGGCCAGCGATTTAGCAAGTATGCTTCGTGGTGGATTAAATGGACTATTCAGCGCGCTTTAATTAACAATTCAAAGACCATACATATTCCTATTTATATGGCAGGGCGAGTTTCAAAATGGAAAAAAACATCATCAAGTTTGACAAACAACCTTCGTAGGCCACCGGATCGAAATGAAATTGCTCAAGCATTGAATCTTAATGAGAAACAAGCCCGATGGGTCGAAAGGGCAGTAATGCACGCTCATATTCAGGCAGAGGCGAATTTAGCAAAAGACGACTCTGCGGAACTAAGTGAGCATATTCCTGACGTAAATGTAAAAATGCCTGATGAGGAGTTAATAGAATCTTATGACAAAAAAAAATTAGTAAAATTGCTTGAAACAATTGATCAACAAGAATCAAAGGTGTTAAAAATGCGTTACGGGTTTGATAATGCAGAACCCATGACACTTCGGGAAATAAGTAAGAAGCTCAACATTAGTCGTGAGTGGGTGAGAAAGATTGAAAAAAATGCCTTGTTAAGATTAAGCCAGCTTATGAGTTGTCATGAACAACGTATCAATAATAAAGGCATGCTCAAAAATGCATGTTGAGAAACCGGTCAGACTAAGAGTGTTCTCTACCGCGCAACATAGTCTTTTAGATAGAAGGAGATAAATTGTCGAAAGGATTTTGTTACAGTTTTGCAGTAATGAGTACGTTGATGTTTGGTGCCGGTGTTGCAAATACCATTTTTGTTGGTTCCACCATGGCAGAGGAAAGAACTTGTGATCATTGCGGACACATAGCATCAAAAGCAGAAAATGGTTGCAAGTGTGAGCGTCACAGAGCAAAGCGCTAATAAGACACGAAGGTTACAATGTAAGCATGCTTGTCAACAGTATTATTATGCATTAAGCCGTTTAGAAATTTAACTTATACCCAACTTTTGTATCCAATCGGCCCTCAATTCCGTTGTCGCTAAATGGTGTTAGCATACTATTATAAATGCATTACAGTCGCGTGGCTACCTTTTGCTGGGATGTCATCATTATTATAACGACATCCCAGCAAGAAGGAAGGATAGGAGGAGAGGTAATTCGGTATCCGCGTTTTGATTATTAACTACCGATTTACCGTAAGATGTAATTAGCATTGAATGTGCCAATTGCAAAATATTTCGATTTCATAAAAAAAATTATCAATTAATCCTTTGTTCGAATAACGTATTTATGTAACATCATACATAAATAATTATAATACAATAGGTTGTGATTGTTGTTAATCATTTTTGATTAAATTTATAAAGTTTTGTTTTCGGGAAGGCGATGTTGGTAAGGTTCATTGTTAAAGTTCTACTCGCAATTAGCGATATTGTGTGTTTAATATTTGTACACACATGTATATATATTTGACAACGATGTCGCAAAAATAGTCGTTAAAATTATTTTCTTGAAACGAAAGACTCGACAAAAAGGATGCAAAAGGTAAGAAATAATAGATATCCCCAAAATGTTTTTTTTGTTTCTCCTAAGAGCACATCGGATTCTTTGCTCACACGAACGGCTGTCATGCTAAGTTTTGTACCGCCCATAAATGCCGTAATCTCGTTTTGGTCTATTTTCTCAAGGTTCGACTCTGCAGTATCTATATTTACAGGGAAATACGCTGGGAATTGTGGATGCAATTTCCCATTAGCAGTAACGGCATAAATTCCCGGTATATCTGTTTCTTTGTATTCAAAATATTTTTCATTATCATCAAATTGTGGTTGAACGATAGTTTGTGTCCCTTCAGAATTTATTATTTCTATGGTGTTTATTTCGTATGGGCAGGGATATCGCCAGACCTGTTTAACGAGAATTTCCTGAGAGATTTCCTCTGATATACTTCCTGTTACATATCTGCACAATTGTTGTATAATCGGCAGAAAAAAAGATTTTACGGGAAAATCCGTCCAATCCCGATCAATTGATGCAGTAAAGAGTACGGACTTTCCTCTCCCGACTTGTCGTTCAATAAGTGCAGGGGTATCATTAGAAAATGAGAATATCGTCTTACAACTTCCTAAGGGGTTTGGGTCGATATAAAATATCCGATAAAACTTTACCGTAGACAAAGTATTTATCTGGGACTCTGAAAGAATGCGTACAACAGGATGTACACGTTCAGTGGCCTTTAAATGGAGAGGCTGTTCTTCCGATAGGGAGCTATTACTAGAAAAAGTCCTTATCGAGTGGAGCCGATGCGGAAGGAGAGAACTCAATGCATTATTGTAGTAATCGGCATTCACCTTGTTGCCAAGGGTAAAAACAACCGTTCCTCCCTCTTGCACAAACTTTTCAAGCTCATGGATTTTTTCTGGTGGTAAAGTTTCCACATTACATAAAAAAATAATATTGAAATTGGCAAAGGTAATATTATTAATTTCGTGGACAGAACAGATGGATGGCTTTATAGAAGATATGTGTTCACGGCCGGGGTTTAATGCCTTCTCCAAATAAAAGGTCTCGCTTTCATAAATATTTGTTTTGGGGTCTCCATCAATCAGAAGGGCATCAATGGTTTGTGTTGCATTGATCGTGAAGTATCGTTTGTTGTCAACAAACAAATTATCTTCTGGGATTTCGACCCAACCGTAATAATCTTTCCCTTTTTCAACAGCAATGAAAAATTCCTTTGTTTCTGATGCATTGGCTTCGATGTTGAAAAATCCCTGACTTAATTTTTTCCCGTCGATAAAAATGCTTGCCGGGAGATCCTTCACCGGTACCGAAGAAAAATTAGAAATGGTTACCTTGATAAGAGCTTCCAGATTTTTTTCGGATAAGGTAATCTGGGGTTTAACGTATGTAACAGCTATATTTTTTAGTGTCTTACCTTCCGATATATCCAGGATATGCATTCTGGATACATGTCTACGTAGTTTTTCATATCCGCTCTTGAACCAATGAGGATCCCATCCATTTCGTGTCATATCGGTAAGCAAAAATATCCGTTTAACAGATGTCCTGGCAGTCGCTAAAATTTCCACTGCTGTATCTAGTGCATGAGCAATATGGGTTGTCGTAAAACGGGGTTGAGATTGATCGATAACGTTTAAAAGATGTTTTTTGTCATTTTCGAGTTCTGGAGGAATTTGAAATTCCTGGCTGGAACAGGTAATAACTGCAGCTTCATCATCTTTTTTTAAGGCGTCAACGATCTGTTTTGCAGCTGTTTTAGCGGATAAAAAAAATGACTCATGACGATCGGAATATCGCATACTGAACGAATCATCAATAATAATGACGTTGCTCGTAGGAATGTTTTTTTCTTCAGCGCTTCCACCAGAATTTTTTATAAAAGGCTTAGCAAGAGACAGGGCAAGAAACAGGAGCAAGCAAGCCCTCAGGATTAAAAGAATACGTTGACGAATTTTGTATTTTATTAAAATACGCTTATTCGTTTCTAATAAAAAGTCAATAGCCGCAAACTTATGAGATACTGCCTTTTTTTTATTTATGAGATGGATGAGGATGGGAATGCTTATACCAAGGATACCCAACAGCAAAATAGGGTTAAGGAAGGATAACATGCCTTATTTGATGAAGTCAAAAATTAAAAAGGAAAAGCAAAAATATCTGAGAAAGCTGCTCTTGTCCTTTAAAGCGCCTGCAGGAATAGCAACTATAACAACGGATCGTATCAAGCCTTATTAACCAGTCGACGGGAACTTTCTCTTCTGACGAGAAACTTGATTAATACCTGATCCATCGGTGCTGACGAATCAACAAGCCAGTAATCAATTTTATTTTCAAAGCAGGATTGTTTGAATTGTTCAAGAAAGGAATTCATCTCAGAGAGATAGTGTCTCTTAATAGATTTTGGATCTGCTAGAATATGTCTTTCGTCTTCCATTGATTCAAAAAAAGTTACCGACTCGAAAGGAAACGTCAGTTCATAAGGGTCGAGGATATGGAATAAAATAATCTCATTTTTTTTAAATTGAAAATGTTGTAGCCGATGGATTATTTTTTCTACCTTATCGAAAAAATCAGAAAAGATAATAATTAAAGAACGATGGCCAATCTTTTCGATAAAATTGTTCAATACGGCGCTGGTATCTGATTTTCCTGCAGTTTTTAATTCTGCTAAGACTTTGAGCAAAGTGTGGAGGTGCGTAATGCGGGATCTGGGTGGTGTGTAATGCAACACCCTGTCGCTGAAACTGACGAGCCCAACAAGGTCGGATTGTTTTAAGAATAAATAGGACAATGATGCAGCCAGAGTAGCGGCATATTCAAACTTGCTGATGCCTGTTGATTTGTAACCCATCGACCCACTGGCATCAAGAAAGAGATAACATCTGAGATTTGTTTCTTCTTCAAATTGTTTGACATAATACTTGTCGGTCTTCGCCAGTACTTTCCAATCGATATGTTTTATCTCATTACCGGGAGAATATTCTTTGTGTTCCAGAAATTCGATACTAGAACCGTCGTATGGACTTTTGTGTATACCAGACAAAACGCCGTCGACAATATATCTTGCGCGTAATTCCATATTGGAGATTTTAGATAGCGTTATGGGATCAAAAGGGTTAGTCTTCATGCAACTCACTGGTCCTGTGTTTTTATTTCGAATGCTCTTTGATAGTGCCGAGTAATTGGTCGATAACATGCGATGACGTCTTTCCTTCTGCTTCGGCATTGAAATTTGTTATAATACGATGCTGCAGAATCGGTCTGGCAATTGCGCGCACGTCGTCACAAGAAGCTGCAAATCTTCCGTCGAGTAATGCACGCGCCTTGCTTCCGAGAACAAGGAACTGAGATGCGCGGGGCCCTGCCCCCCAACTGACCCATTTTTTTATAAAATCTGGTGCATCGGAGCCTGTTGGTCTTGACGCACGGACCAGTCTGATGGCATATTCAAGCACATAATCAGCAACCGGTACTCTGGTAACTAAATCCTGCAGTTCGATAATTTCTGAGGGACTAAATACCTTGTCGACTGTTGGTTTAAAAGCGGATGTTGTGGTTCTTACAATTTCAAGCTCTTCTTCTTCCGAAGGATATTGGACATCAATTTGAAACATAAAACGGTCAAGTTGTGCCTCTGGCAAGGGATACGTTCCCTCCTGCTCAATGGGATTTTGAGTAGCAAAGACGATAAAGGGAAGATCAAGAACATACGTGGTTCCACTTGCGGTTACTTTATACTCTTGCATCGACTGAAGTAATGCAGCTTGTGTTTTTGGTGGTGTGCGGTTGATTTCATCGGCAAGGAGGATGTTAGAAAAAATCGGACCCTTGATAAACTTAAAAAATCTTTTTCCCGTTGCATGATCCTGCTCTAAAATATCCGTTCCGGTAATGTCTGCCGGCATAAGGTCGGGAGTGAACTGAATACGATTAAACTTCAGATTCAAGACGTCTGCAAGGGTACCGACCAGTAATGTCTTGGCAAGTCCTGGCACTCCTACAAAGAGACAATGTCCCTTACAAAAGAGAGCAATAAGGAGATGGTCGATCACTTCTTCCTGCCCAATAATGATCTTAGCAATTTCCCTTTTTATCTTACGACGTCCATTAACTACTTTTTCTATAGTTTGATGATCTGTCGTATTGGATTCAAAGTGGTTCATAGTGATAATAAAAAAAGCGTCGGTGTTGAAGCTGCTCAGATAAGCCCAAAACTGAGCTAATTACTACCAAGGCTTTTCCCCAACACCGACAATCTATAGTTTTTACCAAAAATCAGACTATTTGTGAATGAAATTTTTTAAAAAAATGAAACTATTTCGTTGTGGGAATTAATAGGCATAAAGATATTCTTTAATGGTTAAAATGAGTCAATCGGTGAATAACTTGAAAAAATGTCATAACCCCGGCATTTAAATGTTTATGGAAAACAATGAATAAAAAACGAAGAACCGTGCATAATACCAATATTTTTTGATTGTTGCTTCTATGCCGCGGTTGTGTTGATTATAAACAAAATATACCTAATTGATTATGAAAAACACATAATTATACAGTATATTTATGAATGGTTTGAAAAAGTTACTAACGCAGCGATGCTGCAACCGAAGCTTTATAACTATCCTCTAATAGTGTATACTAATTTAATGGCCGATGATCTGAAAAACAACTCTTCGGCAGGCAGGCTGCTTCTTGTATTCCTCCCCCCTCGTTTAGTATTTTTGAAATTAACTAAATTACCATGATTAATATGATACAATAATATACACCATTATATCTGATAGTGATGAAATTTTATAATCTTTTGTTTTACAGCAGGCATGATCTGTTTCACCAATGAAATATGCAAGTTTCAATGTCAATTCGATTAGGGCCAGATTGCCAATAGTGGTTGACTGGATACAGAAAGAATCACCAGATGTCCTGTGTCTTCAAGAGACAAAAGTGATAGATACTGAATTTCCAAAAAAGGCTTTTGAAGATCTAAAATATGATGTAGTATTCTGTGGAGAAAAGTCATACAATGGGGTGGCCATCCTCAGTAAAATTCCCCTAAAAAATATCCATATAGGTTTTGATGAATGCAAATCCGAGGGAACACGTCTCATTGCAGCAACGGTGCATCAAATTTCATTTGTCAACACCTATGTCCCTCAGGGTGTTCATCCGCTGTTGAAGCAATTTCAATATAAATTGAATTGGCTTAAAAGATTGTATGAGTATTTTGGCAAAAATTATCGGCCAGATCAAGCATTGCTGTGGTTGGGAGATTTTAATGTTGCACCAGAACCCCGAGACGTTTACGATCCAAATCGTCTGCTTGGGAGCATAGGCTACCACCCCGATGAGCACACTGCCATTCAGAGGTTTAAAGCATGGGGGTTTGTTGACGTTTTTCGGCTGCATCAACAAGATCCTGAGCAATACACCTTTTGGGATTATCGGGTAAAGAATGCAATAGCCAGGAAACGAGGCTGGAGGATTGATCATATTTGGGCAACCCGACCTTTGGCAGACAAATCAACAAAAGCATGGATTGACATTGCACCGAGACTTTTGAAAAGACCATCGGATCATACCCTTATTGTAGCTGAATTTAATATATGATTCTTTGACTACGGAAGATTTTTTTATGAAGAAATAAATGCCCATTATTGTCACACTGGAACACGGAAAGTATTATTGGTGTACGTGCGGAGAGACAAAAAAACAGGTGGCAATCAGCAATTACCAGTGTACCCATAATCCACCGTTTTGTGATGGTTCACATGTTAACACGCTGTTCGGGAATACACCAATAAATTGGAATAAAAGATAAAGAAAATCATGCATAAATGAAATGTGATCTATAAACAAATCAGGAAACGTTTAAAATTTTTCCATCCAAATCATAATTTTGTATTTTCGTATGGAAAAGTACATGAACTACCCAAGGAGAGCTTGTTTTCCTTGCATTACCTTATACCGTTGCAGGCCTTATTCCCAATTTCAGCATCTTTTTTAGATTCTATCCAATACACATCAGTTTTAAACTCTGCACTTACTTTTTTCAGTCCTCGTAAGAGAAAGTTTCTATACCCCACAGTAAATTTTAAATGCCCGAAGATGGATTCGATGATATACTGACGCATAAAATATTTTCGTTTCCCCGTATCAGATACTAACTTTTTCCCTCATCTTTTATAAGAGAGGTTCTCGAATATCTATTAAAGGTTCCCTCGCCTTTACCTTTGTGCATAATGGCCGCTTCTGACATACCCCACACTCCCTCCCCTTGTATACCTTATGATTCCACTGACGGCTCTCAGTCTTATTTGTTCTGGTATTCCCGTATGGTAACCGCTTCGCTTTCGGGCATACATAACTATCACTTGCCGCATCATAGGTAAAATTACTGTAGTAATACCGGTTCTCCTCTTTTTTAGGCAGGTGCGGTCTGATAACTTCTGTTGTGATCTCTCTTGCTCAGGGTCTGCTCCTTCGATTAACTCAGGATATGTTTGACTAATCTGCACAGATGGTCTTTGGGTATTACTGTTTCGACATAATCTAAAAACGCCTCGGGAGTAAATCTCATCAGGGGTTTCTGGAATTCATGAAACGGCTTAAATTTAACTATATGATTGATTCTCCTCGGTTGAGTTTCCTCTGGTAAGGGAAATAATGATACGGTCGGGTTGCTCGGTAAAATGGGTGACTCAGTGAAAAGGTTTAACTGCTTGATGTGGTTTTGCAGGGGTGCTTTCATTGAGTTTTATTATATCTTTGAACTTCTGTTTTACAACCGTATCGACCCTTTTTTTCTGATTTCATAAAGAAAACCAAAACGCCACATTCCCGGACAGCCTGTAAAGATTTGTCAAAAGGCTTCTAATCGGTAGACGCTTCTCTTACGGACAGATTAAACATTAATTCCTCAGCGGCTTCTTCGGGAAACGGAATCCGTGAGGCAAGTTTTTCCGTCGTTTTTGCATCTAGTTTGTATTTCTCCCCCATGACGACTTTAAACCAGCGTTCACGGTCCATAACCACACGATACATCTTTTCGTCCTGGGTTTCTGAAATAAAGGGTAAATATACGTGTATTGGTTTGCCACACTTCTCCACCTTGGCGCCGATCCGATCAACGCGGCCGGTTCTTTGCTCTAACGTGCTTGGATTCCAGCAGAGATCGTGGTGAATAACGTAACGGCAATTGAGGTGCAGATCGACGCCCTCCGCCATAACACTGCTTGTGACCAAAACATCCGGGTAAAAAGGCGTATTAAAAGTGAGCATAATTTTCTGACGAGTTTCCTGTTTCGTGGTTCCATTTATCAATCTCACATTGGGCAGAAGCCGTTCACTTTTCTCTCCCTGTAATTCATCTTCAGTGTAGGCTTTTGCTATATCCACACTCATAAAACTTCCAGTTTGTATGGACAGCAAAGCATCTACAAAACTCCTCCTTTCGGCTTCTCCACAATGATTCTGTAAAAAGTCAAAGAAATGTGTAAGTAATTCCTGAAGCGAAAAACCGCTATTGTCTTTTACATGAAAAATGGCTTCATAATCGAGTTCATCTAATTTTGTTTTTTCGAGCGGAAAATACCGAACAAGGAATGTAGGCGTGCGTAAATACCTCCGTACAATATCCAAAATTTCTCTTTCATACGTTTGTAGTACATGATATGTCTGAATCATACGTACAACTTTCTTATTTGTTGCCAAACGTAGTCTCGAATCCTGGTCAAAAAATCTCGTCCCAATGGTTTCCAGTCTTTCCATAATCTCGCCAGGTTCACACCCAATTTTTATGGCGCCTAGCTCGCGAATCTTGTTGCGCATGGCTTCTGAGATGTATTGCCGTAACACCTTGCCTGTTGCCACATAGTGACAAAAAACCAAGACCTTCTCACCCTGAAGCCATAAATCAATTACTTTGTCGACAGTGGCTTTCACTTTCGGATGTTGCACATAGTACGAGGAATCATTTGGAGGCAATGATTTATCTAATTGGTGGAGATACCATTCAACGGTGGGATCATCCTCTGGGTTAAAAAAAGCGCCATCGTCATCGTCGCTATCCGTAGGTCTTATGTTTTGCCGATGTTTTCTCGTATTTCGGAAGGCTTCATAGCTGGATGCCAATCCCTCTGAGAAAAAGGGTCTGGTCTCTGGATTAAGTGCGACTAACCTGGCTGACAGGAGAAATGGCAAAAGTGACGTTCCCGTAATTTTAAGTCCCTCTGTAAGGCATTCGTCATTTTCACTTATCATGGATTTTCCCGCAAAGCACTTGCGTCGTTCAATCAAATCTCCATTGAACGGTACAGATTTTGGACGTATATGCCGTATAACCCATTTTTTCAATAATGTCTCAGCATTTTTCATTTGTTGTTTCGTTTGTTCGTAAAATTTAATCACCAACGAGGATGCCGGTGTCAATCCAACCTGTTTGGTTCGAACAATAGGCCACCATTCATGAACCGATGTCAACTTTTGTCCATTCATCACTAAATCATCCTCATTCAAGCATTCCCAATCATGATCGAGTCTAACAGCAGCCCTCTGAGCCTGATCGAGGTTAGTCTTCAGGTCGGCTAACTCGGCCTGGAACCGGGCTAACCCACCAGCGGGAGCTGTCGAATTCTCCCACGATATTCCCTGAAATCGCTCAAGGATGGAACATAATTCATAATGTCCTAACTGGAACGGCGTTGCGGTAAGAAAAATCATGCGCTCAAACATGCCATTGAGAGGTCCTTTTAGTTCTTCCGCATCTTCTTCGGCTTCCTTCGATTGAAATAGTGATGCAAGTTTTGTATCAGGATTTTTGAGATGATGCGCTTCATCCAGAATCAATAAAGGCAATTGAACATGTAAACTGGCTAGACATTTTACCCAAACTTCCCGGATTTCCTTGTTCAAGACACTGCGTGTCTCACGAATTCTCTCACCAAGGTTTTTTGACTCCCTCTGAGGTATTTTCTGTATCTCGGTATAAAGGGATTGAACATTTATTTCTCTAAGCGCGTCCATTACACCCTTTGGCACAGGATCATCTTTTTCCCCAATACCAAACCGGTTCAGGATACAGAGCCATTTTCCGGTGTCCGAATCCAGTAATTTTTTCCAAAATATTTCGCCAGGACGATCAAATTTCGTAACCCTCAAAAGTCTGCCAAGCACACGATACAGAGCCTTTTTAAGGCGATCTGTATCCCAACGGCGGTAAAGGGCACGCTGGATCAGCGCTAACTTGATCCAAACACCAGAGTCATCCGTTAATCCCCGGCTCATCGCGCCGTGCGTCAAAAAGACAATAGATTTCCGATTCTCTTCCTCATCATCAAGGAGTTTCAGAAAATCAACACCTGTTTCAGCGCGACCATAATGTATAGATGAGGACAGAGCTTCCGGCAAACATTTTTCTCTGAACACTTCAAAATCTCGAGGCCACTTTTCTTTCAGCGTTGAGGGAACCATGATAACGACCGGTCTCTTCACTTTGTCGCTCGTGGCAACCGACAGGGCAACGGCAAGGGCTACAAACGTCTTACCCATACCGACCTCATCGGCAAGGATTAATCCCGGTTGATTCTCCAATAGGCATAATATTTTTTTAGCAGTGCGCTTCTGTCTTTCGGCATCGTTTTTCGATATACGACCCTTAACGAAAAGATTGATTGCGTCGTTGTAAGGGTAGATATAACTCATTTCAAAGACTCCCGGAATGCCTTCGATAAGTACGTATTAATGAGATCATCCGATATTTGAATATGTGGTAAAATCGTCTCTCTTATTTCACGGATGATTTTATGGAGTTCTTCTATAACATCCTCACGTTTCAAGCTCTTGGGGGCATCCTCTTTAGGATTAATTCGCCCTAGTTCAAGGACAATTTCGGCAACTAGGAACGCCTTCTCACCTTCCGACTTGCCTTCCCTGAGGATGGTTTGGATTAGGGCAAGAACACCAATAGGACCGCGAAGCCTCCATTGTAACGATTCTACCGTGTAGAAAGGTCTTTCTAACCTCTCCTTCAACGATCGAAGAACCCATGATATCTGACGAGTACGCTGGAACAAAAACTTTGTCGTATCTACCTTTTTGCGAGGATCTGTTACAACATCAGGTTTATTAAATTGTTGTTTTTTCTTTAGCCATACGCCTATAACCTGGTGCAGAGGACGGGCGGAGGTAAGAATAGCCATTAGTATTTCCAGCGGTATATCTTTAAGTTCAGGCGACGGTGGAAGGGCTGAAGCGCTTTCAATATTCACAGGCCACCAGGATGAATTCTTTGCGCCATCCCAGATTACATTAAACCCAGACGGCGGCAAATCGTATTTCCATTTAAGAGTGACTTCCAAAAGCTTGCCATCTTCCATCCATTTTCTCTCGTCATAAAAGACTTCCTTTCCATCTTCCTGCAATATAGAAAAACCCTTCGGTAAGTCTTGAGAACTAAAATGAAATCGGACAAATGCCCCTATTTGATCATTCCGGCCGTAAATGGCATAATCAAATACAGATGGGAGCAACGTTAGGCATTCTGAATCCGGTTCGTCTTCATTTTCTTGTCTGTCCCAAACGGTATACTCATCAATTACTAAATCGTCCTTATTAGACTTTGACAATGAGCTTTTTTCGAGCACATTAACTGCAGCTTTATTTTGTGCGCGGGATGCCATGTAGACAATATTTGCTTCAAAATTCGCAGTACTTCCAACACCCGTACCCGATGTGGTAAAGTTGCTAGACCCTATGACGTATAGCACCCATTCATCATTCTGAAGCCATATCGACTTCATATGCAAAGGCCGGAACTCCCTGATCTCTTTGGTATCAAACATTTCTGTTAACCTTGTGAATCGGATTTTAACGCTACTTCGCTTATTAGGCACCGATTTCAGGAGACTTTCCGGGGCGTTTATGATTAGTTGTTTTTCGTCTTTGTTATCCACTGCACGAACATAATAGCAGACACATGCCATTCCGCGTTGGTTTAAGACCTCCCAGATTCTTTTGGCCGGAATATTGGATGAGTCCGGTGGATCAAAAAATGGACTTGTGATCCACGCATCTTCGGGTGGGCGTGACGATGCTTCATTCCAATAATTTCGGACTTGATCAAAGAGGTTAGGCTTTTCTGTACCTATAAGCAAAGGATAGATTCGAATATCTTTACCACCCCTATATGGTTCAATGCGTCCCCAATTTCTGGCGCGTTTCTCGATATTTGTTATAAAATTATGCCATCGGCGGACTTCGGGTTGATCGGGAGAATTTGTACAACGATCGACCATCTCTTTTAAGAAATCCAGGATAGATTTTAGTACTGCCACTGGAATATCCGAACCTTCTTGGAAATCCAGAGAACCAAAAATTTCCTGATTTTTACGGTATCCTTCTTCAGTGAGGTTGGCTGACCCAACAATCACCCTGACAAGGTTTGACCAGTAAAGAATAGATATTTTCGCGTGCATAATCGCTTTTGGAATTCGTGCCGATATAATATCCCATCGCAAGTTTCGGGCGCCCTTGCAGTAATGCTGGTCAACAAGTACCGAAATACACTCGACCGATGCCATCTTTTCTTCATGTTCAAAAATAAATATTGAACCGTCGTTATTGGGGTCGGATTCCATTTTGAGGAAGCGGCTCAGACAGTCCTCCTCAAAAAATACAGGTGAAAAGGTATATGTTGTGGCTACACAACCGATTGGCTCCCCTGCTTCCGGTGGCGGAGACCAGCAATCAATGAGTTTCGCGTACCCAGTATGCTGATTGTTGGTTTTACTCATTCCTGATCCGTTTCAAATCTCTTAAAAATGACCAGACGGCATTAACACGGTAGGGATGTACATAAGAGTCATCCATGCGCACTGGTTCGTCCCTCCGATATAGAGGACGAACACAGTACGTATTATCATCATATTGGTCTATCCACGGATTCTTACCAAATGGTGGTTTTTTCTTTTGCACGGTAAAATGATGGTCCAGGAGTTGTTCAACCCATGTATCGCAATTTCCATTGACCAGAAGATCCCCAAATCCGTTAATAAATTCTGACTCATAGTTGTAAAGGTGTAACTGATTGCGCGCTTTTGAGAAGGCATCCGGCACATTTTTATGAGCCCGATTTACCGCCTCCAGACCAGCGAGTTCTTTAATATTGGTTTTCCCCTGTTTACGGCTCATATGCCAGAGACAATCATCGAATGCGTCTTGAATCAGGCGGGCAAAGTATTCGTACGACTTGATGCATTCCAAGAGTTCTCTTAGATCAGGAGAAGTTGATTTTAATAATGATGCATGCAGTTTTTTTTCTGTCGTATCTTCTTTTAACTACAATCTGTTTCCTTCATTCGAAATAAGGAAATTGATTATTTGACTTCGGTAAGAAGACGGTTCTTCGCACAGCATAGCAAAAAGAGCCTCGTTTTCTCTGGCTTTTGCACGATAGGGGGCAAACTTTTCCGCAATGGTGCGGCTCAACGACCAGTTCCACTCACGGCTCACCTTACTTTTGTCTAGACCTTCCTTCACCGCATTCTTCAAAGCCTGACGAAGACTGGCATCTGGACCTTGTTCCCGTGAGTAGAAACCAGCAAGGTCTTGTTCAGTTTCCCAAATGCGTATAAGACGGTCGCCTGCCTCACCCAGTCTTCCCTGACGGAGGATATCCAGATCTTCGGCCAATGTGCGATAGACACCGTGAAATCCAAAAACGGAGGGGGCCTTTAGATAGTTTTGGGCGCATAGAGGAACACCCTTTCGCATCGCATCGGTTGCTTTTTCCCGGCCGGGAAGCCCCAATATCTCATTCGTTTTTTTTCGAAAAGTTCCGACAAGCGCCTGCACAATGTACCACTCAAACACCTGATACGGCGGAGTGATTCCATCCTGAGCAACCAGATCATCGTCAAATTCAGCACAAACAACGGCTCCTGCAGCCATCGCGGTCAAGAAGCGTGGATGCCTCATGCGCTCACGAACTCCCGGTACGAGCTTTGTGCCAAGACGATCGGCGATTAAAGATAATCCCAAGGGATCGAGCGAACCTTCGCTGTCTGCTACTTTATCGTATTCAGTTAATAAGGGTGCAAGTATGGCCATTTCTGTACAGGTTATCAGAGAACGTAGTCAGCAAATGGAATAGAAAACAAAGGAAATTGCGGATAAATTGCATGTGGGCGATAAAAAGTTAGGGAACGTTTAAAATTTTTCCATCCAAATCATAATTTTGTATTTTCGTATGAAAAAGTACATGAACTACTCAGGGAGAGCTTGTTTTCCTTGTATCATCTTATTCCATTGCGGGTCTTATTCCCAATTTCGGCATCTTTTGTAAGAGAGGTTCTTGAATATCTATTAAAAGTTCCCTCGCCTTTACCTTTGTGCATAATGACCGCTTCTGACATGTCCCACACTCCCTCCCCTTGTAAACCTTATGATTCCACTGACGGCTCTCAGTCTTCTTTGTTCTGGTCTTCCAATACATTAACCGCTTCCCTTCCGGACATACTAAGGTGTACCCCATTGTCTAGACAATGGGGTACACCTTAGGTCTTTGGGTATTACTGTTTCGACATAATCTAAAAACGCCTCGGAAGTAAATCCCATCAGGGGTTTCTGGAATTCATGAAACGGCTTAAATTTAACTATATGATTGATTCTCCTCGGTCGAGTTTCCTCTGTTGAGGGAAATAATGATACGGTCGGGTTGCTAAGTATAAATGGGGCGACTCGGTGAAAAAGATTAACTGCTTCGTTTGGGTTTGCTGGGGAGATTTCATTGCGTTTTATTAAATCATAGAATGTCTGCTTTGCAACTGCATTGACTCATTTTTTATGGTTTTATAAAAAACCCAGAACGCTACATTCTCGGATAGCCTGATAATACATAAACCTTTATCTATTTCCAGTAGGTATCCCAGCGCTTGTTTACTTTGTCAATTATTTCATCCGGCATAACAAGTGGTAAAGGATAACCCGTCTTCCAGGTGGCATCAATACCCATTTTCCCTCTGAATATAGGGCTGACACCCACTAATTTTTCTTGAGTAAATACAATATCCCGTTCAGCATCGAATCGGGTGAATATTCCCCAGATAGTTTGTTCCAGATCATGAATATTAACGTCAGGGCTAACTGCTGCGATAATTTTCGGCCCAATAATTTCTGGAGATTTTGTTAATTTAGCAACGATTTCTTTCCCGTTGTCAGGCACTGTGACAACCAAGAGCGTTTCGTCAAGGATTTTCCAATCCATAATTCTTGTGTCAATGATTTTCATCAAACGTTCAAAATCTGACAATCTAAGCCCGTCCTTCTGTATGGCGTTCCTTGATTCGTCTCTCGTGGCGTCGATGATCATTTTGCTTCCTAAATTCATTTTATAACTCGTAAAATCGAGGGTATCCAGTGGCACCTTTGGGATCATAATGAAATCATATGCAGGGTCAAAATTTTCACGGATTGCCTTGAGAACTGCATGAAAGTCACAGGGGTTGACATCCTCAGAAACAGTAATAATACATTTTGTGAGAGAAAGTTGTCCTTCTCCCATAACAGAAAGGGCTGTTTTCATTGCCTCCTTACGGTATCGCTCCTCGACAGACACCACAAGCAGATTATGAAATCCGGCTTCATAATAAGCCCAGAGATCATGAATTTCCGGATGAATCAGACGAATTAGTGGCCCCAGTATCTGCTGGGTCGCATTTCCCAGATATTTATCCTCCATGGGCGGGCGTCCCACAACTGTTGCAGGATAAATAGGATTTCTTCGATGGGTAATAACGTTAATATGAAAGACCGGAAACTCCGCGGCGTTAGAATAATGCCCAAAATGGTCTCCAAAAGGACCTTCCATACGCAGCTCAGACAAATGAACCGTTCCTTCAAGAATAAATTCTGCATCGGCAGGCACAAGCATAGAAATGGTTTTGCCTTTGGCCATTCTTGTCCTTTTGCCGCGAAGAAAACCGCTGAACATGACTTCATCAATTCCTTCTGGCAATGCGGCAACGGTTGCTAGCAAAAGCGCCGGATCAGTTCCAAGCGCCACGGCGATTTGGAATTCCTTCTGCATCTTTTTTGCCTGATAATAATGAAATCCACCACCCTTTTGGATCTGCCAGTGCATCCCGGTTGTTTTTTCGTCAAATACCTGCATACGGTACATGCCTACATTTCGTTTTCCTGTTTGAGGATCGCAGGTGAAAACCTGGGGCAAGGTAATAAAACGTCCTCCGTCTTCAGGCCAACTGGTCGTAATAGGAAGCTCATTTAGATTAAGGTCGCTAATTACTTCCTGAGATGGGGGCCTGGATATTGTTTTAGGAAGGGTGCAAAATAGACGTTTAACTATTCCCGGATGTTTAAAGAATAATTTCGGTTTTGGTGGTAAGGCTTCTTCCATGAAGGTAATCAACTCATTACCAAGCTGGTCAGGATGTTTTCCCAGTGCCAGCTCAATTCGTTTTTCGCTGGCAAGGACATTCATGGCCAGAGGGAATCGGAAACCACGAACATTTTCAAAAAGAAGTGCCGGCATACCTTCCCGGAGTGCCCGAATGGAAATTTCTACTACTTCCAATCTTGCATCCACCTCGGTTTTGATTCGAATCAGCTCGCCGGTTTTTTCTAAATACCTGATAAAATCTTGTAATGAATAGATTCGCATGAGATCTAAAAATTCGTATACATACGGAGTCCACTAACGGGGGCATCATTTTTTGTCAGTGGCACTATAGCATCCTGGGTAAAATACTTTTTGGTAATTTTTTATAATCTCCTTTACCACCGATGTATTGGCAATTTAAGAGAAGTTTTATCACGACTATTTTCATAATTTGATTTCGATTCCGTGATAATTGCATATTATAAGAAAGTGTCAAAATAAGACAATATAAAAGTTTATAAATACCACAGGATACCTATTACAATTATCAAAAAAACTATTGAAAATTAAACAAACGGTGAAGATTCAGAGAGGTATACAGAAGGAGGTCGGGTTATGGCGTTATAGGAACACGGAACTTGTGGCTAATGTCACGTTAAGTGTCAAAAATCTGGATAATAAGGTTGTGTGTAACATAAGCGCAGAAGTTAGAATAATAGGAGGAATTAAAGAAGCTAATAACGGAAATATTGTAGAGTTTTAGCTTAAAAACGAAAAGGCTTTTATGTTATGATAACCCCGAAGACACTGTTGAAATATCGGTTGGTGGTAACGAAATGAAATTGCCAACTGTGTATGATAGTAAAGGCTTGTTTTGGAATAAAAAAGATTATAATTAAATTAGTAAAAAACTCCATAAATAATAGGTTACTCAAGCGTATTATCTGGGTTTATCGTTGGTTTTTTAATTCATTTCTTCATGTTTGGATGAACATTATATTTTAGGGTTACAACCTATGCGAACTACATCAGGTAGGTGCAATGAATTCTTTTTCCTGAGAATCGGTATTAATCAGCTTATTAATAGTATCTATAACAGGCTCCTTGGAATTGTGGAATTTCGCTATGGGATTCACGATAGCAAGACCACGATAGTATGTAACAAGTCCTTCAGCAATTTCCGCCATAATCTTATTGAAGGTATTTCGCTTCTTTGCTCTTGCAAGCTTTACCTCAGGCCCTTTATCACCAGTAATTGGGATCCTTTCATAACTGCCAAAATCCATACGCAATATATTAATCATACCACCCTGTCCAGAGAGTTGATTTACAATTTCTGCTGATGGTAATGAGGCAATATAGGCCAAAGGATATGTATAATCTTTGTATCCTTCCTTTTGTAAATAAAAATTGCTTTGGATTCCCAATGTCTCAAAATAGGTTTGTACCCTTTCTAAACATTTTTTATTTACGGTCGATTCATCTATTTCTTTGACCTGTCTGCCAGCAGTTTTCAGTCTGCCTAAAATGATTGTCGTTGCAATCGGCCTGTCATGTTGATAGGTTTTTACTTCAATTTGAACATAGTCATTACTTACAAACTGCCATAAAAACAGATTACATGTCCTTTCGCTATAATAAGCCGAACCAGTAAATTTTATGTTTACCGAAGATATTTCCAATTCTGAAAAGATAATTTCCAGAGGAAGAATGATTTTGGAAACAGTCATTGCGCCAGGAACGATGTTTCCCTTTCTATGGATAAGGTTACTATCATTGGTTACATCAACAAAACATTCTCCGTTCTGTTTAGAAATCCTATATTCATGCTTGATTAAAAATTTATCCAAAACCAGCATGCGACGTTCGTTATGAACATCGACTTCAAGGACCAAGCCCGGGCGATGCGTTCGCGCCTTTGCATCCCTAAAGCAAATTTTATCGGTCAAAAAACCATCAATCCGTTTCAACGGAATTGAAAATATGGGAGTTTCTGCTCTGGCCATAAATATTAGCAAGAAAAAAAAGTATTCGTTATCAAATAAAAGACATAAAAATCTTTAATTACAACTTATTTTAAAAAAGAAATTTTTGTTCTTCATATTTCAGTAATATCTTCGGCAAGATACCACTAATAATTAATAGTCTAAATAGGTTTTTTATCAAGAAAAAATTTATCTTGAATTTTTAAATATCTATAAAAATTTTTATCAAGCACCCACAACAATCAAAGAAAGACGTATCTTCTCTAAATATTTTTGCATTTTAGTATGTAAATCATTTTAAGTCAAGGATATAAATTTTTTTTATATTTCACATATCTATCTACCATAGGTTTAAGCTTCTTGTCTATAAGTACTGTAAAAACAGAAAGATAAAGTGTCAGAAAATATTAATAGCTTATATTAACTTGACAAAGATTATACGGCTCAGTATGCTACCGTCCACAGTTGTACGTGTAAAATTTTAAATTGATGTGAAAAGGGAGTTTTTCAATGCAATATATTTGTGTGTTTGAAGATAATCAATATTCAAAGATATTCCCTCTTGTACACACAAAAATAGTCTTCTATCTTCGATGGAAAATATTTTCTGCTTTTGAAGGGATCAACGGACAGTATACGCATCCCACAAGTACTCTTTTTTGTAAAAATTTTTCACCGGGTATAATATGGGAATGGTATGCCTGTCGTATTCATAATCCGCATGCAACACACGATGCATGCCTTTTCTTACGGGTTACGCAATTCTCTTTTCCCCTGTCCATCTGAAAGGTTTTTATGGAAAAAGACATTAAGCACGGACGAATTATTATTGATACGAGTATTTTTACTAATCCAGAAGTGTATCAATCGTTCGGTTTAAATCCAACAGAAGCATTACGTTCGTTTCTGGAAATCATCAGTAAATTGGAAGGAACATCCTTTTATATGCCTCCCTCGATCTACCAGGAATTACTTAATTTTATTGAAGCAAAGGATATCCCTCCTGATCTTCAAATTCGTATAATACAAAAACCTCCGAAGCGATATGAACTTTCTGTCCCGGCTTTTTTACTATACGAGCTTATCGAGGACGTGCGACACAGGATAGACAAGGGGTTGCGGGTGGCTGAAGAAGCCGTACGGAAAAAGATTGACAAGGGTCTGAAGATATCAGAAGCGATGGAAAAAAGACGAAAGGCATCACGTGAAAAATCAGTCTTTCTTTTTCCGGATGTGCGTATGACAGAAGAGATTCCTTACAAAACGGAATCAGAATCTTTGGAGGCTGCCGCTATTGCCGATCTGAGGAAAAAATACCGCGCTGCCCTGAGAGAAGGGATTATTGACAGTAAGGAGGATGTAGACTTGATCCTCCTGGCTAAAGAGCTCGATGGCATCCTGGTGACAGCTGATGCCGGTATTGTTAAATGGGCAGACAAGCTTGGCATCCGTTACCTCGATCCCCGTATGCTGCGCGGTATACTCGATAAGTTGTTGCAGGAAAAAAATTAATCAATTCGAGGATTTTCTATCATCTTCACTTGCCCTGTAGCCATCAACTTGCCCCTTTGTTATGAGCGCAAAGAGACCGTTTTTCACCATGTTTTTTATTAAGCTGAGATCCGCGCCTTAAAGTGAAGTTAGTCCACATGAGTTGCGCCTTGCAGATGTTTTTGAAGAATTTCATACGAGGCGTAACACTTTCTTGCAAACTCAACTTGCCAATAATTTCCTATGTTCTTTTTCGATAACACCTCGAACTTTACCTTACATTTACGAAGATGATCTATCATCCGCTGGATATTTCTTTCTTCACGAAACCTGAGAAAAAATTTCTCATCAATGACTTCATTCCGCGCCGCTTTCACAACATTTTCATAGATAGGTTTCAGCAAAGCCTTACCCAATTGCGAAAAAACTTCTGGTTGCAATACCTGCAATTGTTCATGAATAAACATCGCTGCACGAATAATCCGGTGAGTAAAAAATTCCGATGCCATTTCTGCCATCAAAGGAGCAGTAACGTTAATATCCCGCAAACAAGAGCTGAGTGTCACATACTTTAAAATCTTTTCTGCCGGATGGGTCGGTTTCATCACTATCCCTTCACATCCTGCCTCTTCGAGTTCTTTTATAATCTTCTTCAGGCCAGGAATATCCGATGCGGAAAATTGTCCAAACCTTCTCACCGTGGGCATTCGATAGTCATCGAAGATTTTGTACCGTTCATTAACAGGAACTCTATGCGGTTGATTGATCATCATTAAATCAAAGGCAAAAAACCTGATGTCTTCCTTTACATAAGGAGGATGTTCAATGTTATAGGGGTTATCAGGCCCGGCAAATTCACCACAAATGACCAGGCCCGGAATATCATCAAATATTTTCTTTACATCTAAAAAATCAGTAACCCGGTCTGTTGAAAACGGACAAACATACGCACCACGGGAAAAAACCAGCACTCGTCCCTGAATACGCATAACCCTGACATTATAACCGTCTACTTTTTCTTCTACATAAAAAGGCAGCGTATAAGCGTTGCGAACGCCATTTTCTAAGTGTACTACCCGGGCGATTCTGGGAAAACCAAAAACAATCCCGTCCTCGGTAATAATAGAACCTCTCCCTATGGGGCCAATCTTTTTTGTTATTCTAAAAAAACGAACGCCATCATATTCTTCGCTGACAGCGTCATGTCTCTCTAGAGCCTCCCGCCACATGGATTCGGCAATACCAACCTGTTTAACGACATCGTATATTTGCATATGCAAACTCATTCCCCATTATGATTCTGAAATATGACACGATGTTACACAAACCAAACCCTTGATTTCAAGTTAAAACCTGATAACTGATGTATTGTTGATGCGAATCAACACGTATCCCCGCGAATATCATGCGCCTTGACTGGTGCAATATTCATCGCCTGTTGGACAAGCCGATACTTTTATCTGGTACCTCTATTTTCTTTTCCTCGTATTACCAACTTTCATCCGGGTTTCGTTCAAACCATAAATTGTCAGATTATTTCCTTGCGTTTTTTTCAAAAAAGTATTTAATAATTTTTTTTACATGACAAAAAAATTTCAATTTATCCGCATTAATTTAAAATGTGAGGGAAGATGAGATGCTATCGGGTTTAAATTCATTTACTGTCTTCCTGTGTTGTTGTGTGGGGATATTTATCGGTTTATGCAGCTATACATTTTATTATGCAAACGGGGCATCTTATCTATCAAACGATCCGAAGGCTTGCGTTAACTGCCACATCATGCGTGAACAGTATGATGGCTGGCAAAAGGCGAGTCATCATGCCGTTGCAACGTGTAACGATTGCCATATACCCCATGAGCTTGTGCCAAAATATTTCACAAAATTAAAAAACGGTTTCTGGCATTCGAAGGGTTTTACCTTGCAAGATTTTGATGAGCCAATCCGTATTCAACCAGAGAATCGTATTATCTTGCAAAAAAACTGCCTGTATTGTCATGGAGAATTCATGAGCTTAATTGCTACTCATCCAGGCAATGACCGGCAAATCCTAGACTGTATCCATTGTCATAGTAACGTCGGCCACGGTCCGGCACGGTAAATTTAGGAGAAACGAAACCATGAATCATCAATCACCAGTTCATTTTAGGAATGCCACAAAGATTCTCTATTTGTTAACCATTGTTGTAGTTGCTGCGGCAACGGTGGGAATTATTCTTCTATTAAAAAACGTTACTCAACGCAAAGAAGAGGCAAAACAGCATGTGTTTTGCGTGATGGAAGTAACGGAGGACACTGTCGATCCCGTTATCTGGGGTAAAAATTATCCTCGTCAATATGACGGATATCGCCGGACGGTAGATACGGAGCGGACCCGACACGGTGGGAGTGATGCCTTCAATAAACTCGATGACGATCCACTTTGGCGTGAGATCTTTAAAGGATACGCTTTTGGCGTAGACTATCGAGAAGACCGGGGTCATGCTTACATGCTCTCTGACCAGGATATATCGGAGCGTATAAAAATAGTCAAACAGCCAGGGGCTTGCCTGCACTGCCATTCATCAACCCTGCCCGCATACCGTGAGGCTGGTATCAAAGCAGGCATACCAGCGGATGAAGCTCATCGGCAAGAACAAATTAGGAAGGGTTTTGAAATAGTCTGTGCGATGCCCTATGATGAGGCTCGCAAATTGGTCTCCTATCCTGTATCCTGTGTGGATTGTCATGATCCTGAAACCATGCAATTACGCGCTACCCGGCCTGCCTTTCTCAATGCAATCCGGACCTTAGCCAGTTCTGATTATCCGGTACCCCATTTACCCAGCATTGAACGCTGGCGTAAAGACGGGCGTAAGGGTGAATATGATGTTAATACCATGGCTACACGACAGGAAATGCGTTCTTTTGTCTGCGGGCAATGTCATGTAGAGTATTACTTTAAAGGCGAGGGTAAACTCTTAACGTATCCCTGGAACAAAGGAATGGGAGTGGATCAGATCGAAGATTATTATGATGAAGTAGGCTTTAAAGATTGGACTCACAAATCAACGGGTGCGCAGATACTTAAAGCGCAACATCCTGAATTTGAAACGTGGAGCCAGGGGATTCATGCCCGCAGCGGTGTGGCATGCGCTGATTGTCACATGCCTTACAAACGTGAAGGCGCAATAAAAATAAGCGATCACCATGTGCGTAGCCCATTATTAAATATTTCCAACGCGTGCCAGACCTGCCATCATTTTAACGAATCAGAACTTAAAGCGCGCGTTGAGTTGATTCAGGATCGTACAAAAAGCTTAATGACTCGGGCAGAGGAAGCAATTGTGGCGCTTATTCATGATTTGCAGCATTCCCGTGAATCGGGAGTGCCTGACGAACAACTGAAAGAAGCGCAGGCATTACATCGCAAAGCTCAGTGGCGTTTGGACTTTGTGGCGGCAGAAAATGCCATGGGATTCCACGCTCCACAAGAAGCTGCGAGGATTCTTGGTGAGGCAATTGATTATGCGCGGCAGGGACAACTTCAGGCTTTAAAATTGAAAACAGCAGCACACTGAAGCAGTATTTCTTATAAGACAAATTTATTGCTATCATTAACGCTATGCCTGACTTTTGCCGATAATTTGTAACTATTCAGCGAAACTGATGGTGAGAGAGAATATTTTTTCAGAATAGTTAGGAGCCGATAGGAAAAACGGGCAGACGGGAAAATCCCGAAGGGATGACATGATTATAGAGAGAGAAAAACGCACCCTAACATTCAACCCTGTAGACATTCTATGTCAAGCCCTTTTTTTCTTTTAGAAAAAAAGAATTAAAAGTTCTTTAAAAATCAACGACTACAAAGCCATAGCCCAGGTGACCTTTTTTGCTTTGAGATTTTGAATATGAACCATTTCATCATAGGTTGTACCCTGAGACCAAAGCGCAAAAAGGATTTTGATCCATTTTTTGCCGAGGTTGCGCAGGATGGTAGAATGATTTTGGTTTCTCTGCTTGTGGTAATCGTAAAATGCCCTTGCCCAGCGTGAGCGGCTGATACTGGTAAAAGCCC